>Ga0066789_10000187_pt1 | contig 21758 bp, 24 predicted proteins | sample OrgsoiDNA2013049_FD_70960 | JGI IMG/M metagenome (GOLD analysis project Ga0066789, IMG submission 70960) | Permafrost soil microbial communities from the Arctic, to analyse light accelerated degradation of dissolved organic matter (DOM) -... | ecosystem: Environmental > Terrestrial > Soil >...
TTTCGACCCCATGATTCCGGGCAAAATCAACACCCGGGGAGCCGCAGATTTCTTGGCTGCTCTCGCGGCTGCCGCAAGCGCCGACAGTTCCGCGTACGCCGGTGCGCCGAAGTATTCGCGCAGGCTCTCTGTTTGGCGCCCGTTGGCCAGAGCCTCGAGCACTTCTTCGTCGTCCGCATGAAACGCCCAATCGGCGCCCTTGGCCGAGAGCGGCCTTGATGCAACGCGTGCCGCCGACCTGCGTCTAGCCATTGCTCGCCACGACGCGATCCACCACGCCGCATACCGCGGCAATGACCGGGGCGCGGGTGCTGGACTTGCGCCATACCGCGCCGACGGTGCGGGATGGCGCGGGCTTGGTGAAGCGCCGAATGGCGAGGCCGCGCTGCGAGCCGAACGAATATTCCACGGCGAGTTCGGGCAGCAAGGTGATGCCGAGACCGGCGATCACCATTTGACGCAGAGTTTCAAGACTGGTCGCGCGAAAATCCTCGGCCTCGCGAACGTCGACTCGACTGCAGACTTCCAAGGCTTGATCGCGCAGGCAATGCCCATCCTCCAGCAACAGCAATGTGTGTCCTTTCAGATCCTGCACCTTGATGGTCGATTTGGCGCCGAGCGGATGATCGATCGGCAGGGCAACCGTGAAGTCCTCCTCATAGAGCTTGCGCGACTCGATGCCGTCCTGCCCGGCGGGCAATGCCATGATGCCAAGATCGATTTCGCCGTCCCGTAACCGCTTGAGCAGCGATTCGGTTTGGTACTCGTACAGCATGAGCCTTAAGTTAGGCAGCGCCTTGCGAAGTTTCGGCATCACTCGCGGCAACAAATAGGGCCCGATCGTGGGGATCAAGGCCATCTTGAGCTTGCCGGCGAAAGGATCGGCGTTGTTGCGGGCGAGAGCGACGATTTCGTCGCCCTCATTCAGCATGCGGCGGGCGCGCACCACGACTTCTCTGCCGACCTCGGTGAGCTGTACATTCTTCGGTTGGCGCTCGACCAGTTTGACTCCGAGGTAGTCCTCGAGCTTCTTGAGCTGGGCCGACAGAGTAGGCTGGCTCACGAAGGTACGCTCGGCCGCCTTGCCGAAATGGCCCGTATCGGCCAGCGCCACCAGATACTTGAGATCCTTGAGATTCATTCCACGTGTCCCGATATAGCTGGATAGCAATAGATGTACTCTATCAAGATCATCGTTATTATCCAATTCTCAAATGACCGCACGGCCGCTAGCATGGCCCCGTGCTTCAAACTTTCTCCGAGGATCAACGCAATGTCTCTGATCAATACCGAAATAAAGCCCTTCAAGGCCACCGCCTACCACAACGGCAAGTTCGTGCCCGTGACCAACGAAACCCTGAAGGGCAAGTGGTCCGTGGTGGTGTTCTATCCAGCGGACTTCACGTTCGTCTGCCCGACCGAGCTCGGCGATCTCGCCGACAACTATGCCGAATTCAAGAAGCTGGGTGTCGAAGTCTACGGCGTATCCACCGACACGCACTTCGCGCACAAGGCCTGGCACGACACTTCCGACACCATCAGCAAGGTGCAGTATCCCCTGGTCGGCGATCCGACCGCCGTGCTCGCGCGCAATTTTGAGGTGCTGATCGAGGAAGAAGGCCTCGCGCTGCGCGGTACCTTCGTCATCGACCCCAAGGGCCTGATCAAGATCATGGAAGTTCACGACAATGGGATCGGCCGCGATGCGAAGGAACTGCTGCGCAAAGTAAAGGCCGCTCAGTATGTTGCTTCGCACCCAGGTGAAGTGTGCCCCGCGAAGTGGACCCCGGGCGCGGTTACTCTGGCACCGTCCCTGGATTTGGTCGGCAAGATCTGATGACCATGCTCGACAGCAACTTAAAGATGCAGCTAAAGGGCTACCTGGAGCGGATCTCGCAGGCGGTGGAAATTGTCGCATCCGTCGACGACAGCGATAAGTCGCGCGAAATGCTCGAGCTGTTGACGGACATCGAGTCAGTGTCCGGACTGATCAAGGTCGATGTGCGGGGCAATGAGGCAGAGATGAAACCCTCATTCGCCCTGCGTCGGCCCGGAACCCCATCGCAGGTGCGTTTCGCCGGATTGCCGATGGGCCATGAATTCACCTCCCTCGTGCTGGCCCTGTTGCAGACCGGCGGCTATCCGCCGAAGGCCGATCCCGCCCTGATCGAAAGGATCCGCAGGCTGGACGGCGACTACCGCTTCGAAACGTTCGTATCGCTTACCTGCCAAAGCTGTCCCGACGTGGTGCAGGCGCTCAACATGATGGCCGTGCTCAATCCGAACGTGCACCACACCATGATCGACGGCGCGGTGTTTCAAGACGAGGTGCAGCGCCGCCAAGTAATGGCGGTGCCGGCCGTGTTTCTGAACGGTCAGCCTTTCGGACAAGGGCGCATGGAATTGGCGGAAATTCTCGCCAATCTGGATGCGGGGTCCGCAGCTCCGGTGAGCGCCGGCCTGCTTGCCAAGGCGCCCTTCGATGTATTGGTGATCGGCGGCGGTCCGGCCGGCGCGGCGGCGGCGATCTATGCGGCGCGCAAGGGCATTCGCACCGGCATCGCGGCCGAGCGACTGGGCGGGCAGTTGCTGGACACCGTCGGCATCGAGAATTTCGTTTCAGTGCAGGAGACCCAAGGTCACAAATTGGCGGCCGGCCTCGAGCAGCACGTCGGTACCTATGAGGTCGATGTCATGAGTCTGCAGCGCGCAGAGGCGCTGATTCCGGGCGATCTGGTCGAAGTGAAACTGGCCGGCGGAGGAGCCTTGAAGGCGAGGTCGGTGATCATTGCGACCGGTGCACGCTGGCGCGAAATCAATGTGCCGGGCGAGCGCGAATACCGCAACCGCGGCGTCGCATACTGTCCGCATTGCGACGGTCCGCTGTTCAAGGGCAAGCGAGTCGCCGTGATCGGAGGGGGCAACTCGGGCGTCGAAGCGGCGATCGATCTTGCGGGGCTCGTGAGCCACGTGTGGCTGATCGAGTACGACGCGCAACTGCGCGCCGACGCGGTTCTCACCGCGAAGCTGCGAAGCCTGCCCAATGTGACCATCGTCACCGGCGCGCAAACCACAGAAGTGACCGGCGACGGCGACCGCGTCACCGGCCTCGTCTACAAGCACAGGCAGAGCGGCGCGTTGCACACCCTGGAACTCGCCGGCGTGTTCGTACAGATCGGACTCGTGCCGAACACCGACTGGCTGAAGGGCACGGTCAAGCTCTCGCCTCGCGGCGAAGTCGAGGTTGACGCGCGCGGCCAGACATCGGTGCCCGGAGTTTTCGCCGCCGGAGATTGCACCGTAGTACCCTACAAGCAAATCGTGATTGCGGTGGGCGAGGGGGCGAAGGCTGCACTCAGTGCTTTCGACTACCTCATCCGCTCGCCGCTGTCCGCGGCCGCGTAAGGGCCAGTGTCCTTGGGAGAACGAGAATGTCTGCAGCTGCACCGCCCCACCGACTGTCTTCAGGCGTCGTCGTGGTGAGCTTGGCGCAGCGCAAACTGAAATTTCTGCTGCTGCGCGCCTACCGCAATTGGGATTTCCCAAAAGGCCTGGTCGAGGCAGGGGAGGAGCCGATCGAAGCCGCCCTTCGCGAAGTTCGGGAAGAGACGACGCTCGACGACCTGTCCTTCGACTGGGGACTGGCGTTCATGGACACCGGCCCCTACAACAAGGGCAAAATCTCCCGGTATTACATCGCGCGCAGCAAGGAAACGCAGGTGCGGCTGCCCGTCAATCCCGACCTCGGTGTGCCCGAGCACCATGAAGCCTGTTGGGTCGATTTCGACATGGCGCTTTCCATGGTATCGCCGCGCCTGCAGCCGGTCGTTCGCTGGGCCCACGCCATCATCACTCGCGAGCCGGTCTCCTAGATATCGACGGTCCCTCTGCCGAGTTCGATCACGTCGCCGCCGACAAAAATGTCCCGCTCCGGGGTCACGCTCAAGTACAGGGACGACGGGCGGCCCACAAACTCACCCTGAGAAATCTGCAATTCCACCGGCAGCGTCCGCTGCATGGCCAAACACCATCCGCCAAAATTCGCGGTCGCGGATCCGGTTGCCGGGTCCTCGAGAATGGCGGAGCCCTGCTGGAAGAAGAAACGCGCCAGGGCGGCGCCGGAGCCGCTCATTGCGAATACATAGGCCATGCTCTGGCCGTCCTCGCTGCGAATCTCCCGCATAGCCTGCGACCGAGGCGATACTCGGCGTACGGCCTCGACCGACGTGAGCGGCACGACCAGCTGTTCTTTCCCCGCCTTCATCCACAGGGGCCGTTCGCCGATATCGCGCTCATGGACTCCGAGCGCTTGGGCCAGAACGCCGCGAGACTCGTCGACCTCGCGCCAACTCGGCGCCGGGGCGGTCAATGTCCAGCGGTCGCCCTGCGCGCGCACGCCGATCAGGCCGACCGCCATTTCCAAGCGCAGTTCCTCCGCGCCCAAACCGAGCGCCCGGCAAACATGTGCCGTCCCCAGCGTCGGGTGTCCCGCGAATGGCATCTCGTAGGCCGGGGTGAAAATCCTCACGCGCGCGTCGGCACGCGAGGACGGCAGAATGAACGTGGTCTCGGACAAATTGAATTGCCGGGCCAGCGCCTGCATGACATCCGTGTTGAAACCGGCGCCGTCCTCGAACACGCAGAGTGGATTGCCGGTCAACGCTCCCCGATTCCGGGTGAAGACGTTGACGATGCGAAACGCGTGAGCCATTCTCGAAATTTCGCACGACCCTACGATAGTTGCAATTGCAGCCAAACCGCGACTACCGGTGCCGGCGGGGCGACCACGCAGCCGGTCATGGCAAGCGCCACTAAACATAATGAAATTAATGACTTGAAATGCTCAAAACTGCGAGCGCCCTTCAAGTCATGCCAGGGAATGGAAGACCTTCTGCACATCATCGTCTTGTTCGAGTTTGTCGATCAGGCCCAAGACCTCGGCCGCTTGAGCTTCAGGTAGTTCGACCGGCACCGCGCAAATGTACTCGTGCTCGGCGGACAGCGGCGTGATGCCGCGTTTCTCGAGAGCTTCCTGCAGTTTGCCGAAATCGTTGAACGCGCCGCGAATCACCAGTTGCGGCTCGCCCTTGTCGCCGGTGCTGTCGCCCATCTCGTCGAGACCATAGTCGATCAAATCCAGTTCCAGCTCGTCCTGATCTTTGACGCCGCCCGGGTCCAAGCGAAACACGCCCATTTTCTTGAACAAGAAGCTGACACTGCCGGTGGCGCCGAGATTTCCTCCGCCTTTGGCGAAGATGTTGCGCACGCTCGCCACAGTGCGCGTGGGGTTGTCGGTTGCCGTTTCGACCAGCAGGGCAACCCCATGCGGCGCGTAACCTTCGTAGATGATTTCCTGGTAGTTGGCCGCCTCCTTGCCCGAGGCGCGGCGAATCGCGGCATCCGTCTTGTCCTTCGGCATGTTGACGGCGCGCGCATTCTGCAGCACACGCCGCAGGGTGGGGTTGGCGGAGGGGTCGGGGCCGCCCGCATGCACCGCAATAGCGATATCCTTGGCAACGCGGGTGAACTGCTTTGCCATCCGGTTCCAACGCGCAAACATCGCGTGCTTTCGGACTTCGAATATGCGGCCCATGGCGCCCATGGTAGCAATACCCGGCTAAACCGCTAGACTTGCGGTTACTTCCCAAAGGCGATTCCTATGAGTGCAGTCCCTGCGGACGAAACCTTGAGCGCGATGAGCTTCCGCGATCTTGCGCTGCCTGAGCCCTTGCTTCGTGCGTTGACCGACGTGGGCTATGAGTCGCCGTCGCCGATCCAGGCTGCGACCATTCCCGTACTGCTGTCGGGAGCCGATATGCTGGGTCAGGCCCAGACCGGAACCGGCAAGACCGCGGCCTTTGCCTTGCCCGCGCTGACAAGCATCGATCTGTCCAAGCATGAGCCGCAGGTCTTGGTGTTGGTGCCCACCCGTGAGCTGGCTCTGCAGGTGGCTGAGGCATTCTTAAAGTACGCAGCGCACCTCAAGGGATTTCATGTGCTGCCCATCTACGGCGGCCAAAGCTACCAGCCGCAACTCAACGCCCTGCGGCGCGGCGTGCACGTGGTCGTGGGAACGCCGGGACGCGTCATCGACCACATGAACCGCGGCACGTTGAAGCTGACGGGGCTGACGCTGCTCGTCCTCGACGAGGCCGACGAAATGCTGCGCATGGGCTTCGTCGATGCCGTCGAAAGCATCCTCGAACAGACGCCGCCGCAGCGGCAGGTGGCGTTATTTTCCGCTACCATCCCCGCGCCGATCCGCCGCATAGCATCGAAACATCTGCGCTCGCCGGTCGAAGTCACGATCAAGAGCAAGACTAGCACCGCGACCAACATCCGTCAGCGGTATTGGATGGTCAGCGGCATGCACAAACTGGATGCATTGACGCGGATACTCGAGGCGGAAACCTTTGACGGCATGCTGGTGTTTACCCGTACCAAGCACGCGACGGTCGAACTCGCCGAGAAGCTCGAAGCGCGGGGTTTTGCCGCGGCGCCCCTCAACGGCGACATTCCCCAACCCCAGCGCGAGCGCACCGTTGCCCGGCTCAAAGCCGGTCAAATCGACATCGTGGTCGCCACGGATGTGGCGGCTCGGGGCCTCGACGTCGAACGCATCGGCCATGTCGTCAACTACGACGTGCCGTACGACACCGAATCCTACGTGCACCGTATCGGCCGCACGGGCAGGGCGGGACGCAACGGCGAGGCGATACTGTTCATCGCTCCCCGGGAGCGCAATATGCTGCGCGCCATCGAGCGCGCCACCCGGCAGGTGATCGAGCCGATGAACCTGCCGACGGTCGACGCGGTCAATGCGTTGCGAATCGCGAAATTCAAACAGCGGGTTGCAGAGACCATCGCCAAGGGGGAGGCGGCGGCATTCCGGCCTGTGTTGGAGCAGTTCGAGGCGGAAACCGGTCTGCCGCTCATCGACATAGCCGCCGCACTTGCAAGCTTGTCGCAGGGCACGACGCCATTGCTGCTGACCGGCAAATCGGAACGGCCGCCGGAAGGACCGCGGCTACCCGATACCGCACCGACGTTCGAGGAACCCGCGGCCGGCGCAAGATCGCGGCCGTCCGAGAGGATCGCCCAGGTTGACGCCGATGCCGCCCCGTCGCGAAAGTCAAAATCCCCCGCCGGCCGCACGGAAACTTTTCGCATCGAAGTCGGGTCGATACATGGAATCAAGCCCGGCAACATCGTCGGCGCCATCGCCAACGAGGCCGGAATCGACGGAGTGCATATCGGCCGCGTGGACATTCGGGAGGATCACAGCTTCGTCGACTTGCCGGAAGGCATGCCGAAGGAGATTTTCACGGAATTGCAAAAGGTGCGCGTGGTTGGGCGCGAGCTGCGCATCAGCCGGGTCCGCGAGAAGGCGCCGAAGCCGCCGCGAGACGCGAGCCGGCCTACCGCTGACCGGGACCCCGGGAGCCGGCGCCCCGGCGGCCGGCCTTTGATGCGCAAAATGTTGAGCCGGCGCAACGCGAAAAAATGATGTTCGAAAAATGATGTTCGATTGGCTAACTTAACGAGGAGCGAATCATGGGTAAGGGCATGGATCGAAAGAAAGAAGAAAAAAAGAAGCCGACCAAGACACTGGAAGAAAAGCGGGCCGCGAAGAAGGAGAAGAAGCAGGCGCGGGGCTAAGCCAAGCGTGCTGCGCCGCCGAGCCGGCCCAAACCCCAAGGCCGGCTCGTCAGACCACGCGCGAGCGGCGTCCGCCGCCTCTAAAATCCCTGATATTGGCGGCTACCTCGTCGAGACAGCGCTGCCGGGCTTCGCGCGCCGCCCACGCTACGTGTGGGGTCAGGATCAGATTCGGAATGCCCGGATCGAGCAACGGATCGTCGCTTGGCGGCGGCTCGTGCGCCAGGACATCGAGACCCGCGCCGCCGAGCCGGCGCGCCTTGAGCGCTGCCTTGAGCGCGTGGCCGTCCACCAGCGCGCCCCGGGCCGTGTTGATCAACAACGCGTCGGATTTCATGAGCGCAAGTTCGCGTGCGCCGATCAGGCCGCGCGTGGCGTCATTGAGCGGGCAGTGCAGGGAAACGATATCCGCCACGGCCAGTAGCCGCTCCAGCTCCATCCGATCAGGCCTTGGACTCGCGCCCCGGCGGTTGGCGATCACCACCCGCATGCCGAAGGCCTCGGCTATGCGCGCCGCGCCACTCCCCAATTCGCCCCAACCGACCACGCCGAAGATGTGGCCGTCGAGCTCGCGGATCGGCTGCGAAAGGACCGTGTGCGTTTCGTGCTGCGTCCAGGAGCCATTGCTCACCAGCCGCGCATAGTCGGATACATGCCGGGTCAGACTCAAAATGAGTCCCCAGACATGTTGCACCACCGACGAGGTGCAGTAGCCGCGCACGTTGCACACGGCTATACCCAGATCGCGCGCTGCGGCCACATCGATGTTGTTGGTGCCCGTGGCGGCGACGGCGACCAGCTTGAGGTCGGGAGCGCCCTTAAGCTGCGTTCGCGACAACGCGACTTTGTTCAGTATGACGATTTGCACGCCGCGAATGCGCTCGGCGGTCTTGGCATCGTCCAATTCGCAGAGAGCAAGATCGTCGACTGCGGCGCGCAGGGCGGATTCGTCGAGATCGCCGTTCGACACGGTGTCGTAATCGAGAAATACCGCTTTCACGGGGGTTCCGCTTTCATCGAGGGTAGAATGCACCGCCACACATGAAATTTACCGCCGTCAAAATCTTGATCGCCGCGAACGCGCTGGTGTTCCTCCTGCAAATCGTGGCGGGGGGCGCTCTGGATGAGCCCTTCGCGCTGTGGCCGCTGCAGCCCATCGACGGTGTCTCGCATTTTCACTTTTGGCAAATCATCTCTTATTCGTTTCTGCATAGTACCGATAACATCACGCATCTGCTGTTCAACATGCTGGGCCTGTGGATGTTCGGCGCCGAAGTCGAGCGCTATGTCGGGCCGCGCCGCCTGCTTGCCTGCTATTTCGCGTCGGTGGTGAGCGCGGGCTTGAGCCAACTTTTCATACCCATGCTATTCGGTGCGCCGCCGGCCGCGACCATCGGCGCTTCGGGCGGGGTCTTCGGCCTTCTCCTCGCCTATGCCTTTCTGTTTCCGAGGCGCAAAGTCATTCCCCTGTTTCCGCCCATCCCCATGCCGGCCTGGTTGTTTGCCACTCTCTATGCCGGTGTCGAACTCTTTCTGGGAGTCACAGGGACTCTTTCGGGAGTCGCGCACTTTGCACACTTGGGCGGTATGGTGGGCAGCGCGCTGGTGATCATGATTTGGCGACGCGTGAGAGCGCGCCAGGCTTGAGCCCATGAAGCTGCACATATTGAAAAGCACCGCGTATTTGACCGCATTCGTGGGCCTCGCCGCGCCGGCGCACGCCGAGTGGGTGCGGCGCGTCACGGACGGCATCATGGGCACGCAGATCACCGTGGAGCTGTGGGCGGACGATGAGGCAAAGGCCGATCTGGCGATCGACGCGGTGCTCGATGAAATGCGGCACATCGATGAGTCGATGAGCACGTACAAGCCGACCAGCGAAGTTTCACAGGTCAACGCCAGGGCTGCGGACGGCCCGATGAAGATCAGCAAGGAATTATTCGATTTGCTGGTGACGGCCAGGGAGTATTCGGTCCTTACCGACGGCGCCTTCGACATCACTTACGCGAGCGTCGGCTACATGTACGACTTCCGCAAACACATCCACCCGGATGAAGCGCAAATCGACAAGGCATTGCCGGCGGTCAACTTCCGCCACGTGCTGCTCGATCCCAAGAATCAGACGGTGCAATTCTCGCAAAAAGGCGTGCGCATCGATCTCGGCGGCATCGCCAAGGGCTACTCGGTGGATAAAGGTATCGAAGTGTTGCAGTCGCGCGGCTTTACCCGGGCGTATGTCTCCGCGGGCGGCGACAGCCGCATCATCGGGGATCGGTTCGGCAAGCCCTGGATGGTCGGGATACGCGACCCGCGCAAGGGGGAGGGGTCGGTGATCACCCGGATTCCCCTGGCGGACGCGGCAATTTCGACATCAGGCGATTACGAGCGGTTCTTCGAGGAGAATGGTGTGCGCTACCACCACATCATCGATCCGCGCACCGGCCGCTCCGCCAGCAAAGTGCGAAGCGCGACGGTGATCGGACCCTATGCGACGCGTACCGACGGCTTATCCAAGACCGCATTCGTGCTGGGTCCGGAAAAAGCCATGGAGATCTACAACCGCATCGAGGACATCGACGCGATCATCGTCAAGCTCGACGGCACGGTGATCTATTCCAGGGGAATGGAGCCGGCGAAGAAATCTGCGCCCGCAAAGTAGTGCGGCGAGCCTCACAGACATGCTGACGCAATGACTGCCGTGATTGAGCGAGTGGCCGTATTCGTCGATGTGCAGAATATCTACTACACGACGCGGCAGCGTTTCTCGCGCCATTTCGATTACAACAATTTTTGGGCCGAAGTCACCCGCGACAGGGAGGTCGTCAAGGCGACGGCCTTCGCGATCGACCGGGGCGACCTGAAGCAAAGTCAATTTCAGAACATCCTTCGCGCGATCGGATTCGAAGTGAAATTGCGGCCGTTCATTCAGAGAAACGACGGCTCCGCAAAAGGCGACTGGGACGTGGGCATCACCCTCGACGTGCTCGAATTCGCACCGCAGGCGGATACCGTGGTGCTGGCCTCGGGCGACGGCGATTTTGATCTGCTGGTGCGAAGAATCCGCGAAAAGCACCATGTTTCGGTCGAGGTCTACGGCGTCGCCGAGCTCACCGCCGCATCGCTGATTCGCGCCGCCGACAGGTTCGTGCCCATCAAAGAGCACCTGCTGCTGAAGACAGGCGCACCCGCGCAGGAATGAACGGGCCTCCCAGGAGTTTTGGCAGCCTCAGTCGCGAAAGTTATTGAATTGCAGCGGCACACCGAGCTCCGCCTTGCGAAGGAATGCGATGGCTTCCTGTAAATCGTCGCGTTTCTTGGCCGTAACCCGGACCTTGTCTCCCTGAATCTGCGACTGCACTTTGAGTTTCGAATCCTTGAGCAGGCGCGAGACTTTTTTGCCGGTCTCCGCGTCGATTCCGTGCTTCAAGATCGCGAGCTGCTTGGCCCGCGCCAGGTTGATCTCCGGATCCTTCACGTCGAGGCAGGCGACATCGATGCCGCGCTTGGCTATCTTGAGCTTGAGGATTTCCAGCATTTGTTTGAGCTGAAAGTCGGCGGGCGCCGTCAAGGTCACCGTCGTCTCCTCGAGCTCGAAAGTCGCGTCCGTGCCTTTGAAATCGAAGCGCTGTCCGAGCTCACGGATCGCCTGATCGACGGCGTTCGTCAATTCATGGGTGTCGATTTCCGAGACGACGTCGAACGAGGGCATGCCTAACGATACCCGCGCGCCTGCAAAGTGAACAGCTTCGCGTAAGCGCCGTCGGCCGCCATCAGCGACTCATGGCTGCCGCGCTCGACGATGCGGCCTTCCTCGAGCACCAGTATTTGGTCGGTCATGCGCACCGTCGAGAATCGATGCGAGATCACGATCGCGATGCGGTTTCGGGTCAACTCGCGGAAGTGTTCGAACACCTCCGCTTCCGCTCCCGCATCGATGGAGGCGGTAGGCTCGTCGAGCACGAGGATATCCGCCTCATTGCGCATGAAGGCGCGGGCCAGGGCGATTTTCTGCCATTGGCCCCCGGATAACTCGCGTCCGTCCTTGAACCACTTTCCCAACTGGGTGCGGTAACCCGCCGGCAGCGCCTCGACGAATTCGGCGGCCAAGCCCTGGGCCGCCGCGCTCCGCCAGCGCCCCTCGTCATCGAAGGCGCGCACGTCGCCCGCGCCGATGTTCTCGCCGACCAACATCTGGTAGCGCGCGAAGTCCTGGAAAATGACACCGATACGCTGCCGCAGAGTGGTCCCGTCCCACTCGCGGAGGTCGAGTCCATCGAGGAGGATCCGCCCGCGGGTGGGTTGGTATAGGCGGGTCAGCAGCTTGATCAAGGTCGTTTTGCCGGAACCGTTCTGGCCGACCAGGGCCAGACTCTCGCCCGGCCGGACATGCAGATCGATGTTCGACAACGCGGGTGCGGCGGAGCCCGGATAGACGAACTCGACGTTTTCGAAGCGGATGCCGTCGCCGGGACTTGGGCCGCGCTTCGCATCGCCGCCGCCGCTTGCGACGGGCTGCTCCAGGTATTCGAACAGATTCGACAGATAGAGATTGTCCTCGTACAGGCCGCTGACCGCCGACAGGGCGGCGCTCACCGCCGCCTGCCCCTGGCGAAACAACATCAAGTACATGGTCATCTGACCCACGGTCATGGCGCCCAGCACCGTTTCCGCGGCGATCCACGCGTAGCCGCCGTAGAGCGTTGCGGTTCCCACCAACCCCAGGGCAAAGCCCCAGGCATCGCGGCGCATCGTCAGATCGCGGTCTTCGCGATACAGACGCGTGAATATGTCGCGGTAGCGATCCAGCAGGCGCGGGCCCAGTTCGAACAGCTTGACTTCCTTGGCCGTGTCCTCGCGCGCCAAGACCGATTCCAGATAGATTTGCATTCGCGCTTCGGGTGCGCGCCAGCGGAACAGGCGAAACGCCTCGCCGGAGAATTTCGCCTCCGCCAGGAACGCCGGCAGTCCGGCCAGGATCAAGAGCACGACGGCCCAGGGGGAGAAGCGGATGAGCAAGCCGCCGAAGGACACCAGCGAGATTGCGTTTTGCAACAGCCCAAAGGTACGCATCACCAGGCTCAACGGGCGGCTCGACGCTTCGCGGCGGGCGCGCGTCAGCTTGTCGTAGAATTCGGAGTCCTCGAATTGCGTCAAGTCCAGAGTCAACGCCTTTTCCAAAATCATGACGTTGACGCGCTGGCCCAATTGCGCGCGCAGCAATGATTGCGCGAGAGAGATGCCGCGTTGCGCCATGGATGTCGCGGCTACCGCCAAGGCCTCGAGCCCGACATACTTCAGCACCGGGGTGAGTTGCGTCGCGCCGGTTTGCCGATGTAAATCGGCGGCATGGATGACGGCGTCCACAATCTGGGCGCCGATGTAGGCGACCGCGGCCGGCAGCACGCCCACCACCAGCGTAAGCAGGGCAAGCGTGATGCTGAGCGCCTTGTTGGTGGTCCACACCAGCTTAAGCGCACGTCTGCTGTAGGCGAACACGCCCAGCCAGCTGCGCTGCAAGCCGCCGGGGTCGGCCGCCGGCGCCGCCTGGCCCAGGCCCGCGAGATGGGGTGAGGGACGTGCCGACAAGATCCTGCTACTTCACCAAACGCCAGGAGAAGGGATATCGGTAGGGCGCGCCGTCGCTCACCCGAATCGCGGCGATGATGACCAGGACAAGGTTCACGATGCCCAGAATCCAAAGAAGCACAAAACCGATGAGCACCAAGGCCAGCAGGACGAAGAGTAATCCCAGCAGCCACACGGTAATCTGGAAATTCAACGATTCCTTGGCCTGGGAGGCGACGAAGGGCATGGATGGCCCCTTCGCCAACAATATGATGAGCGGGCCGAGAATCGTGAACAGCGCCAAGCCGCCGAACGGCAGAAAAATCAATCCGCCGCCGCCCAGTACCCAGAGCAGACCGCAGAGATGCGCAGCCATCGCCCAGCCCCGTTCATCACTCGTCACCACTTCGTTCATACGCCCTTCCCCCAAGACGGAATGGTACCGGGTCCCGGTGCGCGCCCAACCCCGGGGTCTATAATGCGCATATCCTTATAGCCCGGTATGGCGGAGTAGTCGTGAAATTCAAGCCCTTGCTCGATCGCTGGAAGAAAGATGCGGCGCCGGTGCGAACCGCGAGGGAATACGCGCTGCGCCTGGATCTGGACGATGCCGCGCGCTTGCATGCCTTGGCCGAACTGTTTCCCGGGCAGCCGATCGAAGCGATCATCACCGATCTCCTGCATGCCGGACTCGACGAAATTGCCGCCGCCATGCCCTATGAGCGAGGTCCTAAGGTCATTTCGCGCGACGATCGGGGCGATCCTCTGTACGAGGACATCGGCCTTACGCCGCGATTCGTCGAGCTGACCCGTAAAATCAAGAAAAGCCTCGAGGCGGAAGCTAAGTAAATAGCGAGCTTGACGCTGTCTGCCAGGGAAGGCGATACTCCGCGCATGTCGACCGCACGCATCCTGCGCAAGGTTTGGTGGTGGCGCACTCCGTCCTCAAGGAGTGGGCCCTGGTTGGTCGAGATTTAAACTAAGATCGTCGGTATCCAGAACCCATCTCCGCCTTAAAAACGGTGGTGGGTTTTTTGTTGTCCGTGAGATTTGCAGGTTGAACGCATGAAGCCGCCTTTTGACATTGCCGCCGATCTCGATACCCCGGTATCGGCCTACCTGAAGCTCAAGCCCTTTCGGCCGAGATTTCTGCTGGAGAGCGTCGAGGGAGGCGAGCGGCTGGCGCGATATTCCTTCATCGGATTCGGCGATTGCCTGGAAGTGCGCTTGGACGCCTCCGGGCTTGCAATCGGCGGCGTGCGCTCTGCGCGCCCGCGATCCAAGCTCGAGTTCCTGAACGCCCTGCGCGGCGCCCTGCGCCAAACGCCGCAGCCCCTGCCGGAAGTGCCGGGGGTGCCGCTGCTCGGTGGTTTGGTCGGCTATACCGCCTACGATGCGGTCCGCTACTTCGAGCGTATTCCGGGACGCAGCCTCGATGCAACCGAGACGCCGCACGCGCATTATGTCGCGCCGCGGTCGCTGCTCGTGTTCGATCACCTGACCCGCACGGTTGCGCTGCTGCACGATGGCAGCGAGGCCGAGCGGCAAAGCCTGCGCCGGGACGTGGTGCGGGCGCTGCGGGGCGCAGTGCCGGCAATGCTCGCTGCAGGAAGCTTTTCACCCGCTACGCCCTCATTAACCCTAGAGGAGCACGCGGAGCGCGTACGGCGGGCGCAGGAGTACATCGCCTCCGGCGATGTCTATCAGCTGGTGCTCGCGTCGCGATTCGAGGGCCGGCATGCGCTCGAGCCCTTCGAGGTGTATCGGGCGCTCCGGTTGCTCAACCCCTCGCCTTACATGTATTTCTGCGAGCTGGGCGACATCACCGTGGTGGGCTCATCGCCCGAGGCGCTGGTGAAGTGCCACGGCGGGTACGCGCAGTTGCGTCCGATTGCAGGCTCCCGTCCGCGCGGCGCCGATGCTGACCGCGACGCCCAGCTTGAGGCGGAGCTCATGGCGGATCCCAAGGAAAACGCCGAGCACGTGATGCTGGTCGATCTGGCGCGCAACGACCTGGGTCGAGTGGCGATTCCCGGTACGGTGGCGGTCGATCCGTACCGCGTGATCGAGCGCTATAGCCACATCATGCACATCGTCAGCGGCGTCAATGGGCGCCTCGCGCCCGGACAAGATGCCTTCGACCTGTTTGCCGCGACCTTTCCCGCCGGTACGTTGGTGGGGGCTCCCAAGGTCCGGGCGATGGAAATCATCGATGAACTCGAACCGGTGGGCAGGCAGCTCTACGGCGGGACAGTCGGCTATTTCGGCAGGCGCGGCGACATGGATCAGGCGATCACGATCCGCACCTTGGTTTTCCGCGGCGACTCGTACAGCTACCAAGCCGGGGGCGGTATCGTCGCCGATAGTTCCCCGAAGGCCGAATACGACGAGTTGATGGCGAAGAGCGCCGTGCTGCGGCGTGCGCTCGAGCTCGCGGCGGAGGGTCTTTAGAAGATGCGGCCCAAGATTCTATTGATCGACAACTACGATTCTTTCACCTACAACCTGGTGCAGGCATTTTTGGTGTTGGGCGCGCTGGTCGACGTGCATCGCAACGATGCGATCACCGTCGATGAGGCGTTGCGCCAAGATCATTCGCACTTGGTCATATCGCCCGGCCCCGGTACACCGCGGGACGCGGGCGTCTCCATGAGAATGATTCACGCATTTGCCGGGCGCATGCCGATATTCGGCGTCTGTCTCGGTCATCAATCCGTGGTCGAGGTATTCGGCGGCAAGGTGGTGCGCGCCCCGCGCTTGATGCACGGCAAGGTGTCGCCCGTCCGGCATGACGGCAAGGGTCTTTTTGCAGGCCTGCCGCAGGATTTCGAGGCAGGCCGCTATCACTCGCTGATTGCCGAAGCAGACAGCATCCCCGCGACGCTCGAAGTCACGGCGCGCACCGCGGAAGGCGAGATCATGGGCGTGCGGCATAGATCACTGCCGATCGAAGGCGTGCAATTTCACCCTGAAAGCGTGCTCACCCCGGACGGCCCGATTCTGATGGGAAATTTTCTCAAGACCTGAACCCTTGACCAGCGCACGCCACACGCTCGACGCCCTTGTGCAGGGACGCGACCTCGCCGAAGCCGAGGCTGCGGCGCTCTTGAAGTTGCTGACCACCTCCGAACTCGCACCCGCGATGGCCGGCGCGCTTTTGACCGCATTGCGCGCGAAAGGCGTCACGCCGGCCGAGGTCCGTGGTTTTGCCGGTGCCATGCGCTCGCTCGCGCGCCAGCCGGAACTGCCACCGGGTCTCGATGCCATCGACATCGTCGGCACGGGCGGCGACGCCTCCGGCAGTCTCAACTTGTCGACGGGCGCGGCGTTGCTGACCGCCGCCTGCGGCCTGCCGGTCGTCAAGCACGGCAATCGCTCCATTTCCAGCCGCAGCGGCAGCGCCGACCTCATCGAGGCACTCGGATTCAGCCTGCCGCTCGACGAGACCCAGGCGGCGCAATGCTTCGCGGCAACCGGCTTCACCTTCTTGTTCGCGCCGTATTATCACCCCGCGATGCAGGCTCTGGCGCCGATTCGCGCGGCGCTCGGCATCCGCACGGTGTTCAATTTGCTGGGGCCATTGACGAATCCCGCGGCGCCGCGCTTCCGCTTGATCGGCGCCTACGATGCGGCTACTGCGGAGCTGATGGCCGGCACATTGGCGGGGATGGACATCGAGCGCGCCTGGGTGGTGCATGGGGCCGCAGGTTGGGACGAGGCCACGCCCATCGGTCCGTTCCTCGCATTCGACGTGACTCGTGCGGGGATTCGCCGCTACGAAATCGACCCGCGGGAATTCATGTTGGCGCCCTGCCGCTCGAGCGACCTCGCCGGCGGCGATGCCGCAGCGAATCTTGCGGCAATGCTCGAGGTCTTTGAGGGCCGCGATCGCGGCCCTCATTTTGCTGCTCTGACGCTGCAATGCGGCCTCGCCTTGTTCATCGCGGGGCGCGCAGCATCCGTACAAGCGGGAATCGACTCGGCGCGCACGGCCGTGGACAGTGGACGGGCGCAGGAGTGGCTTGGCCGCTTACGGCAATTCGCGGCCGATTGCCGGCAAACCGCCTCGAGGGGCGGAAATTCGTGAGCGGTTTTTTGGACGACATGGCTATTCTTAGCGCGGCGCGCGTGGCGCAGGCATTGCGGCGCGAGTCGGCAGAGGCTCTGGCCCGCCGCGCTTGGGCCGCGCCGCCGAGCGCTCCCTTGCGCTTGTCGGCGTTGGGGTTCGACGTCATCGCGGAACTCAAACTGCGCTCCCCGGCCGCCGGTCAGCTCCGCGATGAAGGGCAGGACTGGCTGGGGCGCGTCGCCGCCTACGCGCGCGGAGGTGCTGCGGCGGTGTCGGTTCTGACCGAGCCCTCCCGCTTCGATGGATCACTCGAACATTTGCGCCGAGCCGCGGCGGTGCTGTCGCCCTTGGGCGTGCCGGCGATGCGCAAGGATTTTTTGGTCGATCGCTACCAGGTATTGGAAGCTCGCGCCGCCGGTGCGGGCGGTGTCTTGGTGATCCTGCGAATGTTGCCTCGCCCGCGAATTACGGAGCTCCTGGATACCGCGGCCGAACATGGCATGTTCGCGCTGTTGGAGGCGTTCGACGCGATTGATCTGGAAAGCGCGCGCGATCTGATGGCGTCGCGCGCTTTGCGCCGCGCGGGCCGCCGTGCGGAGCAGGACCAGATATTGATCGGCGTGAACTGCCGTGACCTGCAAACTCTGGAAGTCGCGCCGGAGCGGTTCGCGGCGCTGGCGCCGCTGCTGCCTGCGGATTGGCCGGCGGTGGCCGAGAGCGGCGTCGCATCGGCCGCCGATGCGCGGCACATGCTGGGGTTGGGCTATCGCCTGGCGCTCGTCGGTACCGCCCTGATGATGCGCGACGATCCGGCGCAGCTGCTCCGCGAAATTTTCGATGCCACCCGGACAGTGCAACCTTAAATGGCTACACTCGGCGCCATGTGGATAAAGATTTGCGGCATCACCAGCGCGGACGCGGTGGCTGCCGCTGCAGAGGCCAATGTCGACGCGATCGGTTTCGTGTTCGCACCCAGTCCGCGGCAGGTGACGCCCGGTCAGGCGGCGCAACTGGCCGCGCTCGCGCCGCCCGGGATTTTGCGCATCGCGGTTGCACAGCATCCACTGCAAATGAAGGTCGACGAAATCTGTCGAATACTCAAACCGGATTACTTTCAAACCGACGTCGAGGACTTGCGCGAATTGAAGATCCCGGCGCACATCAAGGTGCTCCCCGTCGTGCGTTTCGGCCGGAAAACGCCGAATCCGCTGCCGGCGCGCATGTTGTTCGAAGGCCCGTCGAGCGGCATCGGCGAGCTCGCCGATTGGGGACGGGCGGCGGAACTCGCGCGGCAAACCGAGGTGATTCTCGCCGGCGGCCTGTCCGCCCAGAATGTCGCTGAAGCGATTCAAGCCGTACGCCCCTTCGGCGTGGACGTGAGCAGCGGAGTCGAGGATGTTCCGGGAGTCAAAGACCCGGCAAAAATTCATGAGTTTGTCAGGGCGGCGCGCGCCGCCGCCGCAAGCCCGGAGCACGACACATGAATTCAGCATCGCGCGCCGCCGCGGCGGCGACCGGCTGGCCCGACGCGCGCGGCCGTTACGGCGCTTTCGGCGGACGGTACGTTCCGGAGACCTTGGTGCCTGCCCTGGATCGGCTGCAATCGGGCGTCGAGCGTTTTCTGAAAGACGCCGAATTTCAGGCGGAGTTCACCCATGAGCTCAAGACCTGGGCGGGCCGACCCACGGCTCTTTCCCATGCGCCGACATTGAGCAAACGTTGGGGGGCCGAGGTCTGGCTCAAACGGGAAGATCTTGCTCACACGGGAGCGCACAAGATCAATAACGCCGTCGGTCAAACGCTCTTGGCAAAGCGCTTGGGCGCCAAGCGCATCATCGCCGAAACCGGTGCCGGCCAGCACGGCGTCGCGAGCGCCGCCGCGGCCGCCCGCTTAGGGCTGCCCTGTGTGGTCTACATGGGCGCGGTCGACGTGCAGCGGCAAGCGCCCAACGTCGGGCGCATGCAACTGCTGGGCGCCACGGTAGTGCCCGTGACGAGCGGCGATGCGACCTTGCGCGCGGCCATCGACGAGGCATTGCGCGATTGGGTGTCCGATCCCAACGGCACGTATTACAACCTGGGCTCGGCGGTGGGACCGCACCCCTATCCGTACCTGGTGCGCGAGCTGCAGGCCGTGATCGGCCGCGAGGCGCGGGCACAGATGCTGGAATCAGCAGGCGCCTTGCCGGATGCGGCCGTGGCCTGCGTGGGCGGCGGCTCGAACGCCATTGGCTTGTTTCATCCCTTCCTGGGCGACGCCGCGGTGAAACTTATCGGCGTGGAAGCGGGCGGCCGCGGCGCCGGCCTCGGGGACAACGCGGCCTCGCTGACCTTCGGGACTCCCGGAGTCTTGCAGGGCAGCTATACGCTGATACTGCAGGACGCTTTTGGACAGGTGCGGGAGACTCATTCGGTGTCCGCCGGCCTTGATTACTCCGGTGTCGGACCCGAGCATGCCTACTTGATGAAAAGCGGGCGGGCCGTTTATGAATCCGCGACGGACGACGAGGCCCTGGATGCGCTCGCCGAATGCGCCAAGTGCGAGGGCATTCTGCCGGCCATCGAAACTGCGCACGCGTTCTTCGGCGCGCGGCGCTACGCCGCAACCCACCCCGGTGCGAGAATTCTCGTCGGCTGCTCCGGGAGGGGCGACAAGGACATGTCCATTCTGCAGAGCACGCTCTTGAAGGTCTTCCATGAGCCTGTCTGAGTATTCCACGTGGCCTTACCTAAACGGATTTGCCTTCAGTCGAGGCGGAGCCGACGAAGTTGGATACCATCCAATGAGGAGGCGACAACGACGAATGAAGGCAAATCCGTTAGGGTACTGCGGGTTGGCTCTGCAAGGGGCGTCTGCGGCGTTGCGCGGCTTGGCCGTGGAACCAACCACGGCCGGCGCCGCGCGCCTTGCATCCGCTCCCTTGCAGAGCCAACGCGGCTCACGTGGAATACTCAGACAGGCTCCCGGGTGAGTTCGCCGACGTCCGCACCCCGTGACGCCGTCTCCGCGGCCATTCAAGCGGCCGCCGGGCGGCGCCGCCCGGCGCTGGTGGGTTTCCTCACCGCCGGATTTCCCTCGCGGCAAACGTTCAAAGCCAACCTGGCCGCCGTCGCCGCGGTTTGCGATGTGGTGGAAATCGGCGTGCCCTTCAGCGATCCGATGGCCGACGGGACCACCATTCAACGGGCGAGCTTCGTCGCCCTGGCCGACGGAGTCACGCTGCCGTGGATACTCGAGGAATTGGGCTCGCTGCAACCTAAGCACGCGGCGCCCCTGCTCTTGATGAGCTACTTGAATCCACTGCTTCAGTACGGGCTGGATGCGCTGCCGCGCGCGGCGGCGGCGGCCGGAGTCGCCGGATTCATCGTTCCTGACCTGCCGTTCGAGGAAAGCGGCGATCTGAAAAGGGCGCTCGACGGCGAAGGACTCGCGCTCGTGCAAATGGTGACCCCGGTGACACCTCCCGAGCGGCTGGCAATGTTGTGCCGGGGCGCCCGGGGTTTCGTCTACGCCGTGACCTTGACGGGCACCACGGGAATGAGCAAAGGGCCGTCGACCGAGGTGCCGCTCGAAGTGCTCGAGTACATGGATCGAGTCAAACGCTGCTCAGGAGTTCCGGTGTGCGCGGGTTTCGGCATCCGCTCGCGAGAGCAGGTTGCCCGTTTTGCGGGCCACGTGGACGGCGTGGTGGTCGGCTCCGCCCTGGTTGAGGTCTTGGAGCGAGGCGAGGATGTGGGCGCCTTCCTGAGATCGTTGCGCGAGGCATAGGCGCACACGAGACGCGAGTCCATGAAGCGAAGTCCATGAAGCGGGTGTTCCGAGCAGCGTCGCTGATCCAAGTTGCCCATGCGCGGAACGTCTTGCTGACCGCCGGGATCCAAAGCGAATTGCGCAATCAGTATCTGGCGGGAGCCCTGGGTGATTTGCCGATGCTGGAAACCTGGCCGCAGCTCTATGTCGAGGACGCGGACGAAGCAGTCGCACTGCGTGCGCTGGCCCGCGCCGCCGCCGCGCCGACCGGCGCATCCTGGACGTGCGAAGTCTGCGGCGAGCTGCTCGAACCGCAGTTCACCAGCTGCTGGCGCTGTGGATCAACTGCATCGCAAATGCCCTAGGAGGCTCCTTGCGCCGCCGCCTCGGGCGGTTTTCAGCAGCGGCGTGTCAGACAAACACCGACACGAAATCACGCGAATTCTGAGCTCCAGATCAGCGCCTGTCCCTGGCTACCTCGCGCTGCACAGGTTACAAATCTCGCAGTGTTCAGTGTAACGATTACACGAATGCGGTAGGAGGTTTGCAAATGAGTGTCAGTATGAACAGTGTCAGCTTTGGGTTTGTCGGCCTGCCGGTGCCCTTGGCCGCTGTCGGCTCCTTGTTGGGCGCATCCCCCGCCATGCTAGAAGTGTTTCGGCTCATCGAGCGGGTCGGGCCGACGGAGGCCAGCGTGCTGTTGACCGGCGAAAG
>Ga0066789_10000190_pt1 | contig 21622 bp, 15 predicted proteins | sample OrgsoiDNA2013049_FD_70960 | JGI IMG/M metagenome (GOLD analysis project Ga0066789, IMG submission 70960) | Permafrost soil microbial communities from the Arctic, to analyse light accelerated degradation of dissolved organic matter (DOM) -... | ecosystem: Environmental > Terrestrial > Soil >...
ATGCAGGATTTCGCCTGGGTCGGGCGCGCCGCCGGAATCGTGCTCAGCGTCGCCGCGCTGGGGACCGCGTTCTACATGTCGCGGCTCTACTTCCTGGTCTTCTCCGGCGAGTCGCGCGCCTCCGACGAGATCAAGCACCACATCCACGAGTCGCCCGGCAGCATGGTCGGCCCGCTGGTGGTGCTGGCGATCGGCGCGGGGCTGGGCGGTCTCATCGGGCTCCCCGGCGGCCTGTTCGAGCACGCCGACTGGAATCTCCTCGACCGCGAGCTTTCGCCGGTGCTCGGTGCCGAGGTGGAGGTCTCGCACATGACGGAGATCGCCGTCATGGTCGGGGCGACGCTGCTGGCGCTGCTGGGGATCGGCCTCGCCTGGCTCTTTTACGGCGGCGGCTACCGCGAGCCGTCGCGCAAGTTCGCGGCCGCCGTCCCCAAGCTGGTCAAGCTGGCGCAGGACAAGTTCCGCATCGACGAGCTCTACCAGTTCCTGATCGTCCGCCCGATCAAACGGATCGCGCAGGCGATCTACTTCGTGGTCGACCGAATCTTGATCGACAAGATCCTGGTCGGCGTGCCGGTCGCGGCGGTCGACTTCTTCGGGCGCCTCTCGCGCAGCGTGCAGGGGAACGGTGACGGGCAGCGGTACATGGCGGTGTTCGCGCTCGGCGCCGCGGGGGTGCTCTACTTCGCCACCCGTCCAATGGCGCCGGACGCCCTCAAGGTGACGGTCAGCGGGCTGGGGGTCGACGTCGATGCGCGGCGGGGCAACAAGGCGGCGCCCGAGGCGCTCGAGTACAGCTACGACTTCGACGACGGCGGCAAGCCCGAGGTGAGCGGCGCCGGGCCAACTGCCCACCATACCTACGCTCAGGCGGGGAGCTACACCATCCGCGTCGACGTCAAGGACACGCACTGGAACACCAGCACCTCGGTCAAACAGAAAGTTACGGTGCGCTGATGGGCGTCCTCGGCTGGGTCACGCTGCTCCCGCTCTTCGGCGCCATCCTGGTGATGCTCGTGCCGCGCGAGGAGGAATCGATCCACCGCGGCCTCGGCCTCCTGACCGCGCTCGTCACCTTCGCGGTTTCGCTGACGATCCTCACCGGCTTCGATGCCGGTCAGGCCGGCTTCCAGCTGGAGGTCGACAAGAGTTGGATCGCGCCGCTCGGCATCCGTTTCCACCTCGGCGTCGACGGGATCTCTCTCTGGTTGGTCATGCTCACCACCTTCATGGTGCCGGTGACGCTGCTCTGCCCGCAGGCGATCGGCATCCGGAACATTCGCGTCCGCGAGTTCACGGCGGCGATGCTGATCCTGGAGACCGGAATGATCGGTGCCTTTCTGGCGCTCGACCTGTTCGTCTTCTACGTCTTCTGGGAGCTGATGCTGATCCCGATGTACTTCATCATCGGGATCTGGGGCGGCGAGCGGCGGCTTTACGCCTCGATCAAGTTCGTCATCTACACGCTGGTCGGGTCGCTCCTCATGCTGGTGGCGATCCTCTACCTCTACGCCCAGTGGCATGCGACGACGGGTGGCACCAGCTTCGACTACACGCAGCTGTCGCACCTGACGCTGCCGGAGGGGCCGCAGCTCCTCTGCTTCGCCGCCTTCGCGCTGGCGTTCGCCATCAAGGTGCCGATCTTCCCGTTGCACACCTGGTTGCCCGACGCGCACGTCGAGGCGCCGACCGGCGGCTCGGTGATCCTGGCCGCTGTGTTGCTGAAGTTCGGGGCCTACGGCTTCCTGCGCTTCGCGCTCCCCCTGTTCCCGCTGGCCGCCGCCGAGGCTGCCCCGCTGATCGCAATCCTGGCGGTCATCGGGATCGTTTACGGCGCGCTGATGGCCTACGTGCAGGACGACGCCAAGAAGCTCGTCGCTTACTCCTCGGTCTCGCACCTCGGCTTCGTGGTGCTGGGGATCCTCACGCTGAACCCCACCGGGATCCAGGGCGCCATCTACCAGATGCTGGCGCACGGGATCTCGACCGGCGGTCTCTTCTTCGCGGTCGGCCTCCTCTACGACCGCCGGCACACGCGCCGGCTGGGGGACTTCGGCGGCCTCTGGGCCAAGACGCCGGTGTTCGCGGCGCTGTTCCTGGTGATTATCCTGGCGTCGGTCGGGCTCCCCGGCCTCTGCGGCTTCGTCGGTGAGTTCCTGGTGCTGATCGGCACCTTCACCGCCAACAAGACCTGGGCGTCGTCGGGGATGGTCGGGTTCTTCCCGGCGCCCAAGCTGATGGGCGCCATCTCCGCCACTGCGGTCATCTTGTCGGCGATGTACCTGCTCACCATGTACCAGAAGCTGATGTTCGGGCCGCTCGACAAGCCGGAGAACAAGGCGGTTCGCGATGTCCATGGCCGCGAGACCTGGGTGTTCGCGATTGTGGTCGCCGCCGCGCTGGTGATGGGCCTGGCGCCCCAGCCGATCCTGGCGCGCTCGGCAAAGTCGGTCGACGCGTTCGTGGCGAACTACCGCGATCGGCTGGCCGAATCGAAGCGCGGTCCCGACGCGCCCGCGCACGTCTACCCGGCGCTCGCGGTGGCCGCTCCGCCCCCAGCGCCCGCTGCGCCGCCTCCAGCCGCCGCGCCCACGGGGATCGCGCCATGACCTTCGACATCAACCAGCTGTTCGCCTATTCGCCGATGCTGATCCTGATCGGCATGGGGTGCGTGATCCTGCTGGCCGAGACGTTCGTTCAAGGCAAGACGCGCTCCGGCCTGGCCTGGCTGGGCGTCGCCGGCTGCGTGGCGGCGCTGGTGGCGATCGCCGCCGCCTGGGGCGATGCCGCGACGCCCGCCTCGCACTTCGACGGGATGCTGACCGTCGACCGGATGGCCCTCTATCTCGACGGCGCGTTCGTGATGGCGGCAATGCTGACGCTCCTGTTCGCGCCCCCTTACCTGCGCGAGCAGGGGTTCGAGTTCGGCGAGTTCTACGCGCTGGTGCTGTTCGCCACCGCCGGCATGGTGATGGTCGTCCATGCGACCAGCCTGGTGTCGCTGCTGATCGGCATCGAGACGATGTCGCTGGCCGCCTACGTCCTCACCGGCTGCGCGCGCCGCAGCCTGCGCAGCGCCGAGGGGGCGATGAAGTACTTCCTGATGGGGGCCTTCGCCACCGGCTTTCTCGTCTACGGCATCGCGCTGGTCTACGGCGCCACGGGCGGCGAGTTCACCTATTCGGGGATCGCCGCCAAGACGGCGGAAGCCCACAAGACGCCGATCTTCTACCTTGGCGAGTACTTCATCCTGATCGCGTTGGTCTTCAAGGTCGCCGCCGTCCCCTTCCACATGTGGGCGCCGGACGCCTACGAAGGGGCGCCGACGCCGGTCACCGGTTTCATGGCCGCCGGCGTGAAGGCTGCCGCCTTCGGCGCGCTCATCCGTCTTCTGGGCACCGCCTTCGGGAGCCCGTTGATGGTCTTCGACTTCACCGGCTGGGCCTCGGCGCTGTCGGTGCTGGCGGCGCTGACGATGACGCTGGGGAACCTGGCGGCGCTCCGCCAGGACAACATCAAGCGGATGCTCGCCTACTCGTCGATCGCGCACGCCGGCTACCTGCTCATCGGGGTGGTGGCCGGGGGGTTGGGCGTCGCCGACGCCAAGCCCGCCGTGCTCTTCTACCTCCTGGCCTACACCTTCACCACGCTGGGCGTGTTCGGCGTGGTCGCCTGGATCGGCAACCGCAAGGACGAGCGGCTCTACATCGACGACTGGGCGGGGGTCGGCGCCGCGCGCCCGGCGGTGGCGCTGGCGATGACCTTCTTCCTGCTGTCGCTCGGCGGCGTGCCACCGGTGGGCGGCTTCTTCGCCAAGTTCTATCTTTTCCGCGCGGCGATGCAGGCGCCCCAGCTCTACTGGCTGGTCGTGGTCGGCGTCCTCAATAGCCTGGTGAGCGTCTACTACTACCTGCGCGTGGTCGTGGCGATGTACTTCCGTGACGCCGCCCGCCCGTTCTCCCCCACCGACGGCGTCTCGATGCGCGCCGGCCTCCTGCTGACCGCGCTGGTGGTGCTCCTGCTGGGCGTCTTCCCCAGCACCTTCGTCGACTGGGCCGGCTCGGTCGGGCTCAAGTAGCGCCGGCGTCGGCCTCGAATAGTTAGCGCCTGACGCCCAGGACGTTGGGGATGGGCAACTGGGCCGGCACCCCGTCGCTCTCCAACGCCCCGGTCTCGAAGCTGCCATTCAGATCGAGGTTCACGCCGCCGGCGTGGATCGACAGGCTGGCCGGTGGCCCGCCGTCCATGTGCATCGCGCTCTCCAACGCCAACGGCAGGGCGAGCAAGAGGTCGTTGAGCTCCTTCATCGTGTAAGGGTAGCGGCTGAAGATGAAGACGAGGCGTCCCTGGCGGTCGACGCCCACGGCAGCCTCGCTCCAGCGGCGCTCCTGCTGCTCCCAGACGCTGTGCCCGGCTTTGATCAGGCGAAGGTTCTGGATGACCGTTCCATAGTCCGCCAGGCGCGCCTTGGCGGCCGGATCGTCGAGATCGGAGATCACCAGCGCCGGCGCGTTCTTCTTGAGCGCGCCGAAGCCGAGCGCCGCCTTGTACTTGCCGGCCCAGTGCCCGTTGTTCACGTACCCCGGGCTGCGCGCATAACCGGTGTTCGTTCGCCGATCCGTTTCGAACATCCCCATGTTGATGGCGACGGCCAGTCGACGCTCGCGGCACCATTGCGCGGCTGTCCGCGCGCGGCCATCGCCGGCGCCCGCCATGATCGCCTCCAGCGAACGGCGCTTGGGATCGACGCGCACCAGGTGAAGGTGGTCGTCGATCGCCAGCGGCAGCGGACGCGGACCGGGCGCCTCGGCGGTGGCGTACTCGATCCCCGGTTCGAGCTCGGTCCATTTAAGATCCGCGGCCTGCGACGGGGCGTCGGAAACGAGCACGCCGAGGAGGGTTGCCAGGCTCGCAAGGGCGAGGGAGGAGGCGCGAAGGCGCATGTGACGGCCAGTCTACGCCGTCCGACCGGGCGGCTAGGCCAATGATAAACTGCCGGTCATGCGGGCGTTGTTGGTCCTGGCGTTTCTTGCAGTGCTACCGGCCTGCTCGACCGACGCCTCGGGACGGGTTTGCGGAGGGAACATCCGCAATCCCCCAACATGTCCAGCTGGATACACCTGTGTTCCAGCCCAGGAAGGCGGACCGGCGTTCGGCGACGTTGGTGGCGTTTGCCAGAAGAACGACTAGCGAGGGTGGCGGAATAGAGGCACACAAAAAACCGGCGTTCCGCGCGAGGCGGAACGCCGGTTTGATAGTCGGGCTGGTGTTACTGGGTGACGATCGAGTCGACGTGGAACTTCGGCGAGGTCGCAGCGCCGAACACTCCGCCGTCCGGCATACCGCCGGTCCCGAACTGGACGCCGAGCTGGATGATCTGCGTCGGGTCGTAGCCGGTCACCATGAACGTCGGGGTGGAGAAGGTGAGCGTCAAGTCGGTCCAGGTGCCCGCGGTCAAGTTCTTCCCGGGTCCATTCGCGAACTTGAATCCGGCGCTCTGAACGAAGAGCTGGACGTAACCGCTGGGGAACGAGGTCGTTCCGCCATCGACCGCGTCGAGCCTGACCTTGGCGTGGAGCGTCTTGCCGCTGAGGTTGGCCGTCGGTGCAACGTCCGACTGGATGGTGTACCCCTGGTTGTAGTTGTTGAAGGGGAGCGTCAAGGCGACGGAGCCCGCGGTCGGATCACCCGTCGTGGAATCGAACGTCACCGTGGGGGTGGCGCCGCCGTCGGGATGCGTGGACGCCGACGCGATGAAGCCCTGAGTGTTCACGTCGAACGTGGCGTTCGGCGCCAGCGCCCCGGGGTTGCCCGAGCCGTCGGTGAGCGTGTCGATGTGGAAGGTCGCGTGGACCGGGCCCGCAAACGTTCCACCGTCCGGCTTGCTGCCCGTGGTGAAGTTGATGCTGAACTGGATGAGCTGGGCGGGATCGAACGAGCCGGCGGCCGTCAACGGGAGAGTGACCGCCTTCCAGGTTCCGGCCGTCAGAGTGGTGTAGGGGCCGTTCGAGCCGGTGTAGTTGGTGCCCGAGCTCGCTTCGAGCTGAATACCGCCGCCGAAGGTATGGCCCCCATCGACCGCGTCGAGCAGGACCCAGACCGTGGCCGTCTTGCCGGACCCATTCATCCAGGGCTTCGTGCCGCTCGAGATGAGCGCGAACTGGTTGTAGTCCGTGAAGGTCACGTCGAGCTTGAGCGAACCGGTCGGCGTCGAGCTGGGGCTGCCGACCGTGTTGTCCCAGGTCAGCGTCGGCTTGGTTCCGCCGTCGGTGGTGTCGACGTTGCCGCCCCCAGCCGGGTTGTAGTTGTTGAAGATGAAGCCCTCGGTGTTCTTGTCGAACGTGAACGAGAACGCTGCGGTGCTCGTCCCGCCGTCGGTGTTCGAGTTGCCGCCCGCGCCGCCGGTTGCCTTGACGCCGCCTGCGCCGCCCGCGCCGCCCGCGCCGCCGGTCGCGCTGCCGCCGGCCGTGCCGCCGGTCGCGCTGGCACCAGCCGTGCCGCCCGTGCCGGTGGTGCCGCCCGTATGGGTGCCGCCCGTGCCGGTGGTGCCACCCGTGTGGGTACCGCCGGTGCCGGTGGTGCCGCCCGTGTGGGTACCCCCGGTGCCGTTGCCGCCGGTGCCACCGCCGCCGCTGCTGCCGCAGTTAACATTCAATAAGAGGCCCGCCGCACCGGCGAGGCCCGCCACCATCAGGAACCGAGATCCAAAGATTTTCATGTCTGTTCTCCCAAATAAATGACGCCACCAGCCCGTCCTGGGTGCGGCGCGGAAAGTAACATAATGCTGACATTGTGGAATTGGTGATCCTCCCTATGGCGAAACAGCCCGAACGTACCGTCAGCCCGCGGCAAAACCGGTGATCCTGGATCCTTGATGCCGCGCCCTGCCCAATGGGTGGTCAAGACGGCGGGGATAACTGCCGAGAGGCTGGAGGGGATCCGCGGGCGTGCGCCTGCGCCTCCCTGAGGATGATGCCGACCAACGCAAATCCGATAGGTGTGCGCGCTTCTGCGCCGGCGCGCGTGCTCATCGTCGAGGACAACGCGCTCAACCGGCTGCTGCTGCACGATCTCCTGGAGCTGCGCGGCCACGAGGTGGTGGAAGCGGCGACGGTCGACGAGGCCCGGCGCGCGCTCGACGCCGGCCGGCTCGATCTGCTGTTGCTGGACGTCCAGATTCCCGGCGGCGGCGCCGAAGCCGTGATTCGACACGCGCGGGCGCGGGCCGAGTTCGCCGAGACCCCCATCGTCGCCGTGACCTCCCTGGCGATGCCGGGCGATCGGGAGCGGCTCCTCGGCAGCGGGTTCCAGGGCTACCTCTCGAAGCCGATCGACACGCGCACCTTCGGGGCTATCGTCGAGGCGTTCCTCTTCAACAAACAGGAGGGCGGTAGGCGTGTCTCTCGCGCCGGATAGCTCGCTCTCGCCCACCGTCCTGGTGGTCGACGACAACCTCCAGAATCGCGAGGTCGCCGAGGGGAACCTGATCGGCGCCGGGTACGCGGTCATTCAGGCCGAGGGGGGGGCGGAAGCGCTGGCGCTGCTCGCCGCGCAGCGCCCGGATCTGGTCCTGCTCGACGTCCTCATGCCCGGGATGGACGGCTACGAGACCTGCCGGCGGATCAGGGCGCTCCCCGAGGGGGGCGACGTTCCGGTGCTTTTCCTCACCGCGCTCGGCGATCTCGAGACCCACAAGGCGGCGCTCGATTCGGGCGCCGACGACTTCTTGACCAAGCCGCTCAACCGGACCGAGCTCCTCATTCGCGTGCGGTCGCTGCTCCGGATCAAGCGGCTCTCCGACGAGCTGCGCGCCAACGTCCAGGTGATCCGGACCCAGCGGGACGCGCTGCTGGAGGCGCAGCGCCAGAAGGACGAGCTGACGGCGCTGATCGTCCACGATCTCAAGAACCCGCTGTCGAGCATCCTCTCCAACGTTCAGTACGTGCAGAGTCGAGCGCAGTTGCCGGTCGACGAGCGCGAATCGCTGGAGGACGTGCTGCGTGCGTCGCAGTCGATGGTCCGGCTGGTAATGAACCTTCTCGACGTGAGCCGGAGCGACGACGGCGCGCTCATCCCGCACGTCTCCGCGTTCGAGCTGCCGGGGCTGCTCGGTGAGATCTGCTCCGAGATGGGGCGCCGGATCGAAGACAAGGGGCAACGGCTGGAGCTCTCGCTCGCCCCCGGCGTGGGGCACCTGCGCGGGGACCGCGATCTGGTGCGGCGTATCGTCGAGAACCTGATCGACAACGCCTACAAATACGGCCCGAAGCGGGCGACGATCTCCGTCGAGGTCGTCCTGGCGACGATGGACGCCGGGGCCGAGCCGGCCGTCGAAATAAGGGTGCGCGACGAGGGGGAGGGGATCCCGGAGGCCCACCGCCAGATCGTGTTCGAGAAGTACGGGCGGGCCGGCGGCTTCGGCGTGAGCGAGGCGCGCTCCAGCCACGGGCTGGGGCTGGTGTTCTGTCGGCGGGCGGTGTCGGTGCACGGCGGCGCCATCTGGATCGACGACCAAGCCCCCAGCGGCAGCTGCTTTTGTGTTCGCCTGCCGGTCGCGCGGCTGCCGCTCAGCCCGACAGGCGCGTCGCCGCGGCTCGCCGCCCAGCGGAACGGGTTCGCCTCTCGGTGAGCGTGAAGCTCGAGGAGGAGACTCCGGGGACGCGGCGGCTCTACGCCGAGTATCAGCAGGAGATCTGGGAGCACACCGATCGGATGTTCCTCTGGCTGCTGGTCGCCCAGTGGCTGGGGGGGATCGCCACCGCGATCTGGACGGCGCCCGCGCCCGGCAGCGCCGCCCTCCCGCACCTGCCGCTCGCCTGGAAGGCCTTCTTCCTGGGGGGCACCTTCGCGGCGCTGCCGCTTTACATGGCGGTCCGCCATCCGGGCTCGGCGCTCACGCGGCGGGAGATAGCGGTCGGTCAGGGGCTGCTCGCCGCTCTCCTCATCTATGTGTCGGGCAGTCAGATCGAGATGCGGGCCGTCCCGTTTGTCTCGCTGGCCTTCCTGGCCATGTACCGCGATCCGACCGTGCTGCTGCTGGCCAGCCTGGTCACGGCGATCGGCTTTTCAACCTACGGCGTCGCGCACCTCGGGCGTGGGGTCTGGTTCACCGAGACGCTGTTCGTGGGGATCGAGGACCTGCTGTTGATCCTGGCGATCGGGAAGAGCCAGGCCGATCTTCTGGGAGCGGCGCGCAAACAGGCGACGATCGACTCGAGCCGCGCGGCGCTCGAACGTGAGGTGGCGGAGCGTCAGCGCACCGAACGGCTGCTGTCATTGCAGTACCTCATCACCCGCGTGCTGGCCGGTTCGGGCAGCCTCATCGAGGCGGCGCCGTTCATCCTGCGCATCATGGGCGAGAATCAAGGCTGGCAGGTCGGCGAGCTGTGGGAGGTCGAGGAGGGGCGGCAGTTCCTGCGGTCTGTCGATCTGTGGCATGCCGACAGCTTCGAACGAACGGAGTTCGTGGAACGGCGGCGCGCGGTGCGGCTCAAGACCGACGAAGGGTTGCCGGGGCGGGTCTGGGAGCGGCACCTCCCGCTCTGGATCTCCGACCTGGCGGAAGAGCCGATGCTGCCTATGGCCGGCTTCTCCGCCGAATCGGGGCTGCACGGTGCCTTCGCCATCCCGCTGCGCAACGGTCCCGAGGTGATCGGCGTGCTCGCTTTTTACAGCGTGGACATTCGGCAGGCCAACGACGATCACCTCTCGATGCTGAGCGCGCTCGGTGGCCAGATCGGCCAGTTCATGGAGCGCAAGCGGGTCGAGCAGGGGCTGCGCGACAGCGAAGAGCGCTACCGCTCGGTGATCGCGGCGCTCGATGAAGGGATCATCCTGGTCGACGCCAACGGGAACGTGATGGCCACCAACGCGAGCTGCGAACGGATCCTGGCGCGTCCGTCGTCCGAGATGGCCTGGCGCCCCTCGGCGGAAACCTTCGCCTCGGCGACCGACGAGGCCGAGCGGCCGGTCGCCGGCGGCGAGCTGCCGTTCCTAATAACGCTGCAGACCGGTGAGCCGCGGCAGAACGTGGTCCTCGGCGTGACCCGTGGCGACGGCGGCAAGGTCTGGATCTCGATGAACTCGCAGCCGCTGGTGCGGTTCGGCGACCGCGCCCCCTACGCGGCGATGGCCTCGTTCACCGACATCACGGCGCGTAAGGCGGCCGAGGCCTCGCTGCGCGCGATCATGTCGGAGCTGGAGGTGCGGGTCGACAAGCGCACCAGCCAGCTGGTGGAGGCCAACGGACGGCTCAAGGACGAAGTCGGCGAGCGCGAGCGCGCGCAGCGAGAGATGCGCGAGGCCAAGGAGGCGGCCGACACCGCCAACAAAGCCAAGAGCGCCTTTCTGGCCAACATGAGCCACGAGCTGCGCACGCCGCTGAACGCGGTGATCGGGTTCTCCGAGCTGCTGGAGCAACAGATCTTCGGCGGGCTCAATGACAAGCAACGCAACTACGTCGGCAACGTGCTGATTTCGGGGCGCCACCTGCTCCAGCTGGTGAACGACATCCTCGACATCTCGAAGGTCGAGGCGGGGCGGATGGACCTGGCGTACGAGCGGACGCCGATCGGCAGCATCTTCGACGTCGTGCGCGGCGTGATTGGGGCGGTCGCCACCAAGCGCGGGATTCACCTGGAGATGACCCTGCCGCCCGGCCTTCCGGACATCTTCGTCGATCCTGGCCGGATCAAGCAGGTGCTCTACAACCTCATCTCCAACGCCATCAAGTTCACGCCGCGCGGCGGGACGGTGCGGCTGGTGGCGCGGGCCGAAGCGCGCAGCCTGGTGGTCTCCGTCTCCGACACGGGAATCGGCATCGCGCGCGCCGACCTGCCGCGCCTCTTTCGCGAGTTCGAGCAGCTCGCGCAGCCGAACGGCACCCGTCCGGAGGGAACCGGCCTCGGCCTGGCGCTGTCGCGCCGGCTGGTCGAGCTGCATGGGGGGCGGGTCGAGGTCGAGAGCGAGCTCGGTCGCGGCTCGACCTTCTCTGTCCACCTCCCGCTCAAATCCCCCGACGAGACCACCGGCATCCGCATCCCCGGCTTGAACATCTAGTTGGGAATCCTGGGCGGCCCGCCCGTTGTGGTCTCCAGGGTCTCGTAAACGACGCCGATCTTCTGGCCTTTTGATCCTGACGATGATCCAGATCAGGATCCTAAGCGAATACGGTGCGTCATGAATGTCTCCCCATTTTCGAGAGCGATGCCGCCGATCTTCCCATCGCTACTTCAACGTGAAGACTTGGCCGTCGTCGCGGAAGATCACCTGGCCATTTTTGCTGGACTGCAGGATCAGCACGGCAGTCGTGCCGTTCGAGGGCGCGCTGACCTGAATGTTGGTGGCCATGTGCTGACCGAGAGGAATGTTCAGCTGCGTGGTCCCCTGGTCGGACAGCGCCCCAGTGGCGCTGTCCTGGTGCATCTCCCATGAAACGTCGACGGTAGTCCCGGCGAAGGTGTCGTTGAACACGACCAGCTGACGGGAAAGCTTCGTCCCCTTCGTCACGCTCTCCTTCGAGATGGGCCAGTCGCCGTTGGTGTTCGACGCGTGGTTGGCGTCCCAGTAAGCGACGTCGGCGACGGCGACCGGATTGAAGGCGCGGGAGATGCGCGTGATGATCGGGTTCGACCAGGGGTCGGGGAGGTTGTCTTCACCGAACACCGGGTTCGTGTTCAACGACTCGATGGTCATCATGGTCCGCTTGACGCCCGGGATGAAGCTCGCCCACCCGGAGAGCAGCGTGTAGGGCCGGACATCCGAGGCGTCCTTCTGGCGGAGGGTGATCGTCGAGGTCCCGAACCAGGTGAGTCCCTGCTTACTGTTGTCGGACGGCCAGATGAACTCGCCGTCGCCGAAGGGCGTGGTCGTGTTCGTGTCGACGCTGCTCGTGTAGGCGCCCGTGCCGTTGGGGTAGTGCTGATAAGCAGCGAAATTCGGGCTGCTCGGGTAGACGCTTCTGATCCCGCCCGGGTACATGTCAGCGCTCACTGGGCGCGTGCCGTCGGCCGCCATCGCCGCGTTGAAGAGGTCCTGCTGAAAACTCGATGAATTCGGTCCGTTTTCGGCCTCGTTGCACTGACTCCAGCGGATGATCGACGGATGGTTCCGATCGCGCAGGATCATCGCCGTCAGGTGCGCCACCATGTTGTCGTGACCGAGGACGTAGTCTTGGCCGCCGCTCCCCTCGCCGCGGATCGCAGTCTCGCCGATGGCCAGGAACCCCATCTCGTCCATGACGTCGAGCATGTACGGCGTGGCGAGCACCTGGTGGATGCGCGTGCCGTTGTAGTTCAGCTTTTCCCAGTTATCAACGGCGCCCGGAAATCCGCGGTTGCTCGACGACGGCGGCAAGAAGCCCGCGAACAGGTCATACGCGTCCCCGTTTCCCTTGCCCGTGTTATTGATGCTGTCGTAGTCGGCTCCTTGGATGTTGTCGCCCCGCAGGTTGAAGCGCACGCCGTTCAGCTCGTAGTGCCCGACCACCGCGCCCGCGGACGCCACCTGTTTCACCTGACGGAACCCGAAACGATACGGCACCGTGTGCGCGGCCGCGGCGCCCCCGCCGGCCGCGTCGGGCGTGACCGTCACGGCGGCGACGTGCAGCTTGGCGACGTATCCGGGCGTGTACGGCACGTTGGGCCACCAGTAGGACGATGAGCCGAGCCCCCACTTCACCGGCCCGACCGTCACTTTCGCGGATATCCCGGGAGCAAGCGCCGAGATCGGTAACGACGGCAGCGTCGGGTATTGATTCGCGTCGCAATTCCAGCTCGACAGCGCCGACCCGAGACTACCGTCCCGGCGCTGGTCGGGCGCCGACGGGAGCAGCACGCGCCCACAAAATGCGAAGTTCTCAGCCGCCGGCTGTCGCGCCGCTTCCAGTTCCAGGCGTAGACCTTGATCCAGTCGACGTCGGCGCCGGTCGGGGCCGACGTCGATGTCAGGGGGCCGGCCCACGACGCGGCGCTCGACGCCCAGATCGTGAAGAGGATGGTCTCGGGCAGGTCGAGGAGGTCGGCGTGCGCGGTCCAGGTCCGCAGCAGCTTGCCGTCGACGAACGTGCTCACGCCCGCGAGCGTCCATTCGATGTCGTACTGGTGGAAGTCGACAGGAAGCTCGTGAAATCGACGATACTTGTCCTTCGGCCCAAAGGGAGGAGGAACCCAATGACGCGACTCCTGAACCTTCGCAGCATCGCTGCAGCGGTATTGATTGCTTCGGTCGGCCACGGCTGCGGCGGGCAGGGCGACGGCGCCGGAACGGGAACCGGAGGCGCGGCCTCCGGTTCGGGCGGCGCCGCCAGCGGAGGGAAAGGGGGAGGCCCAGCCGCAACCGGCGGGATGACGGGGATTGCCGGAGCGACCGGCGGTCACGCGATGTCAGGTGGCGCCAGTGGCGCTGGGGTGCCGACGGGAGGCAACTCCGGCTCGGGGGGTGCGTCGACCGGCGGAAGACCTGGTAGCGGGGGAACCCCAGCCGGGACCGGCGGGATGACGGCGGGGACCGGCGGTGGCAAAGCCAACGGAGGAGCCGCGGGCGGCGTGAGCGCCGGAACGGGTGGCGGTACTGCCGGGACCGGTGGGCGCGGCGCCGGCGGCGCCATCGGGGGAACGGGCGGCAGCGGGGGTGCTGGCGGGACCGTCGCTGGAACAGGCGCGGTGACAATCACACCGGGCACCGTATGGAACGACACCCAGGGCAACGTGATTCAGGCCCACGGCGAGGGCATCATCGAGGTGGACGGCAAGTACTACTTGCTCGGCGAAGACAAGACCAACGGCTCGGCCTTTCAGAACGTCAAGTGCTACTCGTCGACCGATCTGAAGAGTTGGACCTTCGTCAGCAATGTCCTGACGCGACAGGCGAGCGGAGATCTCGGGCCGAACCGCATCATCGAGCGACCGCACGTCATCTACAACAGCAGCACATCCCAGTTCGTCATGTACATGCACGTCGACAGCTCGGACTACACCGACCGCAAGGCCGGCGTAGCGACCAGCAGCACCGTCTGCGGTTCGTACACCTATCGCGGGAGCATGAAACCGCTCGGACACGACAGCCTGGACGACACCTTGTTTCAGGACGGTACCGCTGGCTACTTCATCAGCGAGGACCGCACCAGCGCCAAGCTGCAAATCTATCGACTCTCCGACGACTATCTGACGGTCTCGACGCTGGCAGCAACGCTGCCGCAATACGAGTCGCCCGCGGTGGCCAAGATTGGCGGCACCTACTTTCTCTTCGGCTCGCACTTGACCGGCTGGTCCACCAACGACAATCAATACTCCACGGCATCATCGATGACGGGCCCGTGGAGCAGCTGGAAGTCGTTCGCACCCTCGGGCACGAATACTTGCAACTCACAGACGGCGTTCATCCTCCCCGTGGTCGGTAGCACCACCACCACGTACGTGCTGCTTGCGGACCGCTGGAACTCCGCCAATCTGGCGGACTCGCGTTACATCTGGCTACCATTGACCATCAGCGGCACCACCGTCTCCACGACCTGCGCGACGAGCTGGAAGATCGATACCTCCACCGGAGTTTGGAGCCCGTAGAGGAGATGCATCTGCCCAAGCGCAGCGACGGCATCCCGATCGGCGGGGTCTACGACGGCTGGCTGCGCACCGGCGACCTCGGCCAGCAGGACAAGGCCGGACGCATGGTGATTACCGGCCGCGAAGACGATCTGGTCCCTGCGGGAAGAGAAGATCGCGACCGTCGTGTTCGACAACGTGAAGATCCAGTCCACCACCGGCATGGAGATCTTCCACGCCACCGGGGTCTCCTTCACCAACGGCTCGAGCGTCACGCCGAAGTCGGGCGCCGCCGTGACGACCTACGACGCCGCCGTCTCCGGCATCACGATCACCGCGTATTAGCCTACCGGCAGGCGCAGACCGGCCGTATGCCCGACTCCCGGTCGAGCGTGGTCGAGCCGGATTGAATGGCCCCGGGTCCACAAAGTCCACAGGACGCGAAGATCGCGGCGCCGCCACCGCTAGGGTTGCTGGCCGTCGATTGCGGTTCGCGCGCCGATCGGGCTCGCGTCGTTCGGGTCGTGGCCGCCGGCACGGTCAGCATGAAGAAGAACAGCTCTCGCAAGGCGCGGCTCGCGCCGCTCGCGATCGCCGCCGCCCTCTGTGCCTGCTCATCCCCGACGTCCGTCGCCACCGGTGGCGCTGGAGGCCAGGGAGGTTCCTCGGGCGCAATGGGCACCGGTGGGCGAGCCGGCATCGGCGGGACGAGCTCCACGGGCGGCAAGCAGGGCTCCACCAGCGGCGCTGGCGGCTCGACGTCGTCCTCGGGCGGAGGCAGCGGCTCGTCCGGCGGTGACGGAGCGATCGGAAGCGGCGGCTCCCCTGGAACCGGGGGGTCCGGCGGCGGCTCGACCGGCAGCGGTGGCGCGGCGAACGCCGCCGGGGGTCGAGGAGGCTCTGGCCTCGCAGGAGCTTCGGGATCGGGTGGCCGGGCGGGCGCGGGCGGCGCCGCAGGCAGCGGGGGAACGGGCGCCGGCGGAAGCGCCGCCGGTGGCGGCGCAGGGAACGGTACGTCCATGTTGCTCGTTCCCGCCCAGGGCGCGCTCTTGGGAGCCTTCGTCGGGACTGGAACTCTCGCCAGCTTAGAAGCGGAGCTCGGTCGAAAGATCGCCATCAACCACAACTTCGTCGGCTGGACGGATGACTTCACAACCATGCTGTCGGGCCTCGCCACAGGCGGGCGCATCCCGCTCGTCACCTGGGAAGCGTGGGAGAACAGCGTCGGCGCGCCACTGACCGACATCATCGGTGGCACGTACGATTCGATGATTAGGGCGCGCGCGCTGGCCGTGAAGGCCTTCGGCCAGAAGTTCTTTCTGCGCTGGGGACACGAGATGAACGGGAACTGGTACCCGTGGGACGGCGCGAACAACGGCGCCAACCTCGCCGCCACGACCACCTTCATCTCCGCCTACCGACACATTCACGATCTATTCGTCGCGGCCGGCGCGACGAACGCGCTCTGGGTCTTCTGTCCCAACGTCGACAGCGTCCCCAGCGACAGCTGGAACCAGTGGCAGAACTACTACCCCGGCGACGCCTACGTCGACTGGATGGGGTTCGACGGTTACAACTGGGGAACCGTCCAGTCCACCTCGACCTGGCAGACCTTTGCGGCCATCGCGAGCCGGATCTACCCGAGCTTCGTCACGAAGGGGAAGCCGATCATGATCCCCGAGACCGCCAGCACGGAGCTGGGGGGCGACAAGGCGGCCTGGATCGCGGCCATCCTCCCTGCTCTCAAGACCACGTTTCCGGGCGTTAAGGCGCTGGTCTGGTTCCAGATGAACAAGGAGACCGACTGGCGGATCGATTCCTCGGCGGCCTCTCGGGCAGCGTTCGTCACGACGGCGAACGACCCGTATTTCAATCCCTGAGGCCGGAGGGCCTTCATGATTCCCACGCGGCGCGAAGACGCCGCGGGGCAGTGGCGGGTATTCAACCTTCATGAGTCGCATGCGCCCGATGGTCTCGCTCCAGCTGTTGTGGCCGCTCCTTGCGAGCCTGGCGGGCTGTGGATCCACGGCCGCCAACCAGACGGGCGGCACCGGCGGCGCACCGGGAACGGGAGGAGCGCCAGGCGGCATGGACTCCGGCACCGACGGCGCCGCCGATCCCTTCGTGCTCTCGTGGCAAGACGACTTCGACACGCTCGATGCCTCGGCGTGGCAGCTCCAGACCTTCACGTTCGGAGGCAATGAAGCTCAGTTCACCCCTCAGAACGCCACGGTCGCCAACGGCGTCCTCACCATCAGCCTCACGCCGAACCCGAACAGCACGACGGAGCCTTACTGGGGCGTCGAGATGCGGTCGGCCAAGACGCTCACCTACGGGAAGGTCTCCGCGCGCATGCGGTTCGCGACGGGCTCCGGCGTGGTATCGGGATTGGTGCTGTTCTACACGCCCTATCCCAACTGCAACTGGAACGAGATCGACATTGAGCACCTCGGCGACTCGAGCAACAGCTCGCAGCTCAACTGCCAGGTCTATCTGGGCACACCGGCGCCAAGCTGCTCCACCTCGGTGAGCCCGACGCAGGACCCCGTGGTCGTCGACCTGGGCGTCAACGCCGAGACCGACTTCCACCAGTACGACATCGAATGGACGCCCGCGGGCGTGAGCACGTTCGTCGACGGCAAGCTGCTGCGGACCTGGACCGCGCACGCCGACCTCCTCAACCTGCCCGAGACCATCCTCTTCACGATCTGGGCGTCGAGCGCCGCGTCGTGGGCCGGCCCCCTGACATCGACGTCGGCCCCGACCAGCGCCGACGTCGACTGGATCAAGGTCTATGCCTGGACTGGAGCGGCGCGACAGGCGGCGAGGATAGGTAGAACAAGCGCGCTTCTGACTAAATAACGCCGGTTTCGTCAACGCCCCACCTCCCGATTTTCCGCGGCCCTACGGGCCCCTGCCGGGATGGCTCACCCATTGATCACATCCGAGATCCCGGTCGATCTTCTTCTGCCTCGGGATGGCGGAAAATACGTTAACTCAACTTGGTTTTGTACTCAGGTGCTCGTAGGAGCCCCTCAATCGGCGGGCAGCGTCGGTGTTTCGCGCCAAACGGCCTGCTGGGATCCGTTCGCGTCAGTCTGAAGGAGCCGTAGCGTGGACACGCTTCGGACACCATCATCCCGGGCGGCCTCAGGGTCGGAACCGGACGATCAAGTCGTTCCAGCCGTCAGTCAGCCAGACACTGCCATCAGCTGCGACCGCAATGCCGGTCACCGGGCTGATGCTTCCATCATCGAGCGGGACGACAGAAACTGTGCCATCCGTCGTCACACGTCCGACGGTGCCTCCTCCGTCGGACGCGAACCAGAGCGCTCCGTCGTTGCCTGCGACGATCTCGCCAAACTCGCTGACAGCGCTCGCGGGGACCGCGAAGGCCATGTGGGCGCCGTCGATCGACAATCGGCCTACCCCGGTTGCCTCCGTCACCCAAAGCGCCCCGTCCGGACCTGCCGCGAGCCCGTGGGGGAAGCTGCTCTGCGGGAGTGGGAACTCCGTCGCTTGGCCGGTGGGCGTCAGGCGCCCGATCGCGGTGTGATACCAGGCCACGTACCAAATGTTGCCGTCCGGCCCTGCCGCGATCTCGGAGGGCGTCGTCCCCACCGGAAACTCGGTCACATCGCCCGCGAGGGTAATGGACGCTACGTTGCCCATCGGATTGGCGTTGGTGGTACTCGTGTCTTCGGTGAACCAGAGGTTGCCGTCGTTACCAAGGGTGATGCCGACCGGTCTCGCGTTGGCAGTCGGAAGCGGGAACTCTTGGATGGTTCCGTCGAGTGCGATCCGACCGATCATCTGCGCGCCGTAATCGGTGAACCACATCGCATCATCCGGACCGGCGGTGATCCACCAGGGCTGACTGCTGGTGGGGAGGGAGAACTCGGTGATTTCGCCCGTCAGCGTGATCCGCGCGATACGAGCGACGGCGAAGGTGGTGTCGCCACGCTCCGTGAACCACAAATTGCCGTCGGGGCCGGCTGCGATCATCCACGCCCCACTGTGAGGGGCTAGGGGGAACCGCGTAATCCGGGGGTCGCCGGCATCCATGACCACACCGGCATCAGTCGTCGCGCGTTCATTCGTTCCACATCCAAGGTGCGACAAAGCCAGGGTGGCGACCGCTAGAACGAGGATGGAGGAAGGGCGCAGTCGTTGGTCAGTCATGTTGCAGGGGCCAAATGCAAGGGGCCGGCCAGAGTGACTACAGTATACGGCCCGACCGTCGGTGCCGGCGTCGGTGAAGGAGAACTCATGATCAAGTCACGCGGCTCGTCGATGATGGATCGCCGGCGATTTGACCCGAAACGGCACAAGTAGCCGAGTCTCATCGCCTATGTGACGGTGAGAGCGGGCCCCCGATTTGAACACGCGACTGGCCATCACGCCGGCAGGTCGAATCCCGCCGAGTTCTCCGGACGAACTGCTCCAGATCCGTAGCGCAGGAAAGATCGGCAGATTTGGCAGAAGCGGTTCGGCTCCCCGTGGAAACTGGGCTCTTGGGCGAGTCTGGGACCGGTGCGAGTGGACGGAACGGCTCAATCTCGGTCAATGATGCGGCGAGATTAGCAGCTTAAAAAGGCGTGTCCTCAGCTCCGGGAGCGCCGCGCTAGCCGAGCGTCGATTGGCATCCTGTTGTTCGCGCCGGGTTCGACGTAAAACGGCTGCATGCGACAGCCCGGCGCCCTGACCTGCCTCTTCACCGTGCTCGCCGCTGCAGTCGTCTCGTTCGGCGCCCGGCCGGCAACCGCCCAGCAACCGTCCGCGCCGCCTCCCGGGCAGGCGCCCCCGGCCGGCGCGTCCGCGCCCTCCGCGGCGCCGGAGCCCGCGATTGTCGTCGCGCCCGTGACACCTGAGTCCGTGACGGCGCCGCAGGGCACGCTGGCACCCACCGTGGCGACGAGCAGCGCCCCGTCCCTTGCCGCCGCGCCGGTCGCCGGCGATCACGCCGCGATGGTCGGACACTGGGCGGTCGGGTACCTGGGGATCTCGTCGCTGCCGATCGGCGCGGGCTGCTGTGACACCAACGGGCTGCCGCAGCTCGGGACCGTCAGCGCCCCCGTCCTCGGCGTCCGCTACTGGTTTCGCGATGCGCTCGGGGTGGACGTGGGGCTGGGGCTCGGCGTCCAGACCGGCACGGCGCAGCCGAGCGCCTATGGCTTCGCCTTCCATGCCGGCCTGCCGATCGTCCTCGCCCAGGGCCGTCACACCGCTTTCGAGGTCACGCCCGAGGCCACCGTCGGCTTCACCACCGGAACGATCCCCGTGCCCTCGGGGGGCGTCTCCGCGCAGGGCGGCAACGTCGGTGGGTTGTTGCTCCGGGCGGGGGCCCGTGTCGGCGCCGAGGTGCACTTCGGTTTCATCGGCCTGCCCGAGCTGGCGCTGCAAGCGACCGTCGGCCTCTACTGGCGGACCGAGACCTACCACTACGACCAGAACGACGGCGTCTCGATCAGCGCGAGCTCCACGTTGATCACCACCAGCGTCAACGACAGCCCCTGGGGGATCTTCACCGACACCATCTCCGCGCTCTACTACTTCTGATGCGCGGCGAAGGATCGGTCGCGGCGATTCTGCTCGGGGGCGCGCTGGCCGCCGCCGGCTGCGGTGCCGGGCCCGGCGTCGAGGGGCTCGCCCGGCCCTGGCCGATGCCCGGCGTCGGTAGCCCCAGTGGTGACGATCCCGTCCCCTCCCCCGACGAACGCGTGCAGCCGCACGCCGGCGTGATCCTGGCCAGCATGAAGCTCGCCGCGGTGTACGTCGGCGACGAGAACGTCGACGGCGTCGGCAACCGCGACGACTTTGTCTCCTGGGTGATCTCCAGCAACGGCTACTGGACCCGCCTCGCGCAGTACGGCGTCGGGTTCGGCACCTTCGTCGGCAGTACCCGGGTCGCGAGCTCGGCGTTCTTCACCGCCGCCGAGCTCGCCACGGGAGCCGTCACCTCGGACGAGCTTGGCGCCGATGTGGTCGGCTATGTCGCCAACCTCCCCGGCGACCAGAACGCCATCATCTTTTTCCTGCCAACTTCGATCGGCCTCGGGGGCAGCCCGCAGCAGAACTGCACGGTGTTCGGCGGGTTCCACACCTACCTGACCGGGGTCGAGGGGAATCCGACGCTCGCCATCGCCATCATCCCCCCCTGCCCGAACTTCCCGCGCGACCAGCCGTCCTCGCACGAGCTGGTCGAGATGGCCAGCAACCCCTTCTCCGAAGGCTGGTACGACCCCCAGAACGGAGAGGAGATCGGCGACCTCTGCAACTTCCCCGTGTCGCAGCCGATCGACCTCTGGAGCCCGAGTCGGTTCTGGTCGAACGCCGACGGCGCCTGCGTCCCGCGCTGACAGTCGCCGGCTACCGTGGCAGCTCGCCGTAGGAACGGCGATCAATCTCGGCCGATGATGCGGTGAGACTAGCAGCTTGAAAGGCGTGTCCTCATGGGCGATCGCCCGTTTCGGGTACCGAAGGATGAGTGCGGCGGTGTCGGAGGCATGGTTCCCGTCGCCGAACAGCCGGCGGACTTCTGTCGGGCACAGGAACCACAGCTTTCACTACCGGCTGCTAAGACTGAGAGGCTTCCGTGCGAGTGCGGCCGCGGCGGGTCCGCCGGCGGACCAACTGAACGCCCAACGCGCCGAGAAGGAGGGTGGGCAGGGTCATTTCGTCGCGTGTGTTCGAGCCCACCGTGCAGCTGCAACCGGAGGAGCTGCTGTCACCCGTGGTGGCCGTCGAGCCACCGTTGCCAGTCGTCCCGCCCGACGAGCTGCCGCCACTGCCGGACGCGGCGCCACCCGATCCTCCGCCGGTTGACCCAGAGTTTCCGCCGCGACCGACCGAGCTCCCGCCACTGCCGCCTTGACCAACGCCGCCGGTTCCAACGGCACCGCCGGTACCGCCGCTCATGCCGCCGCTGCCGCTCATGCCGCCGCTGCCGCTCACGCCGCCGCTGCCGCTCACGCCGCCGCTGCCGCTCACGCCGCCGCCACCGCTGCCCGCCTTGCCCCCGGCGCCGGAGTTACCCCCCGTCGCGGCACCGCCACCGCTGCCCGCCTTGCCCCCCGCCCCCG
>Ga0066789_10000191_pt1 | contig 21608 bp, 18 predicted proteins | sample OrgsoiDNA2013049_FD_70960 | JGI IMG/M metagenome (GOLD analysis project Ga0066789, IMG submission 70960) | Permafrost soil microbial communities from the Arctic, to analyse light accelerated degradation of dissolved organic matter (DOM) -... | ecosystem: Environmental > Terrestrial > Soil >...
ATGAAGAAGATCGGCAGGGAACCCCGCCTGATCGGGTACGACAACGACATCAATATTCACCGCCGGCAGGCCGGCAGGCCGGAAATGTTCCGTGTCGTCAGGCCGCGCACCATCGTCTACTGCGCCATGATCGCCGGCGTTGGCGCGCTCATGCTGTATGCGCTGCTGACGCGAACGCTGCTCGATGTCAACGTGTTGCACGACCGCAATCCGGTGGCGGTGAAACTCAGCGATGGATCGATTCGCAACGCCTATACGGTTCGGTTTCTGAACAAGCGCGGCTTCGATCGCGTGGTGGCGATCGACATCGACGGCCCGCACAACGCGACGCTCCATGTGGTTGGTGCCGATTCCATTACACCGGATCGACCGATGATCATTCTCGCGCGAGACACCACGACTGAACTGAGGGTTCTCGTCACCGCGCCCTCCGAGGAGAACCCCGAAAAATCGATCCCGGTGAAATTCCGGGTAACCGATATCGGGTTGGGTGAGGCCGCATCGGCAACCGATAATTTCGTCAGTCCGTAACGTTGAAGAGGGACTTCGCATGAACAGAGCGCTGGTTTCGCCGAAGCCGTTGACCGGGGCCAAAGTGCTTTTCATGCTGATCGCGTTCTTTGGCGTGGTGTTTGCGGTGAACTTCCTCTTGATGAAGCTCGCGATCGATACGCTGCCGGGGACTGAAGTGGACAGCGCCTACGGTGCCAGCATGGCCTACGAGAGTGAGATCGGTGCTGCCCACGATCAGAACGCGCGAAACTGGAAGGTCGATGCGCACATCCAGCGCGGCCCGGATGGTGGCGCGACGCTTGAGGTCGAGGCGCGCGACAACAGCGGCAAGCCGGTATCCGGTCTGAAATTCCAGGGCCGCTTCGAGCGTCCTGCCGACCGGCGCGAGGATCTGCCGGTTGCGCTTTCGGAAACCGGAATTGGCATCTATCGCGGCAGCGCGCCCATGATCGCGGCGGGGCAATGGGATCTGGTGCTCGAGGGCGATGCGGCGGGACGGCGGATGTTCCTGTCGAAGAACCGTGTGTTGTTGAATTGAGGGAAGGCCGCATCATGCAGGCGACGCGAGACTTTTCCCATTATGTGAGGGACGCGGGCGTGGGCCTGCAGCATATCGATCTTGCGGTTGAAGGCGTCAGTTGCGCCGGCTGCATGTCGAAGATCGAGCGCGGACTTTCGGCGATACCGGATGTGACGCTGGCGCGGGTCAATCTGACCGACCGCCGCGTGGCGCTGGAATGGAAACAGGGTGCGCTCGACCCCGGCAGCTTCATCGATCGGCTCGCCGAGCTCGGGTACAAGGCCTATCCATTCGAAACCGAAAGTGCGGAGGCAGCAGAAGCCGAACAATCGCGCTTTCTGCTTCGCTGCCTCGGCGTCGCGGCATTCGCCACCATGAATGTGATGATGCTTTCGATTCCGGTATGGTCCGGCAACGTCAGCGACATGCTTCCGGAGCAGCGCGATTTCTTTCATTGGCTGTCGGCGCTGATCGCGCTGCCGGCCGCGGCGTATGCGGGCCAGCCGTTCTTCCGGTCGGCGTTTCGGGCCTTGCACGCGCGCAACGTCAATATGGACGTTCCGATCAGCATCGGCGTCATGCTTGCGCTTGGAATGTCGGTGGTCGAGACCGTAAACCACGCCGAGCATACCTATTTCGACGCGGCGATCATGCTGCTGACATTCCTGCTGGTCGGGCGCTATCTCGACCAAAGCATGCGGCGGCGGACCCGCGCGGTCGCCGGAAACCTGGCCGCGCTGAAAGCCGAGACCGCGACCAGGTTCGTCGGCGCCGACGAGATTGCGGTAGTGCCGGTAGCGGCGATCAATCCTGGCGACATCGTCCTGCTGCGTCCGGGCGAGCGTTGCGCGATCGATGGCACTGTCATCGAGGGGCGATCCGAGATCGACCAAAGCCTCATCACCGGTGAAACCCGGTATGCGACGGCAGAGCATGGCACCGCTGTTTATGCCGGTTCGCTCAACATCGCCGGAACATTGCGGGTCCGGGTTTCCGCGGCGTCGGAGGGCACGCTGCTGGCGGAGATCACCCGGCTGCTGGACAATGCCCTGCAGGCCCGCTCACGCTATGTGCGCCTCGCCGACCGTGCCTCCCGGCTCTATGCGCCGGTTGTGCATGCGACTGCGTTGCTGACGATGCTCGGCTGGGTTCTGCTGGGCGCGACCTGGCACGATGCCATTGTCACGGCGGTGGCCGTTCTGATCATCACCTGTCCCTGCGCGCTGGGGCTCGCCATTCCGACCGTGCAGACGGTAGCGTCCGGTGCGATGTTCAGGGCTGGCGTATTGCTCAATTCCGGCGATTCCATCGAACGTCTCGCCGACGTCGACCACGTCATCTTCGACAAGACCGGCACGCTGACCCTGCCTGATTTGGAAGTCATGAACGCCAGCGAGATCCCCGAAGACGTGCTCGGTCTCGCCGGGCAGCTCGCGCTGGCCAGCCATCATCCGGTGGCGGCGGCAGTGGCGCGGGCCGCAAAAGCGAAATCGCCGTTGGCCGGAGCCGTCGAAGAGCCGGGACAGGGCGTGCGCGGCCATGTCGGCGGAAGAGAAGTGAGACTTGGAAGAGCCTCGTTCTGCGGGGCGGAGCAATTGGCAAATGAAAGCGCGAGCCTCGATCCGGAAGCTTCCATCGTTGCCTTCAGCCTTGGCGACGCCAAATACGTGTTTTCCATTCGGCAGGGGTTGCGCCCGAATGCAGCGGCAATGATTGCTGCGCTTGCGAAGCGTCATATCGCGGTTGAAATTCTTTCCGGCGACCGGGAGCCGGCGGTTCGCGCAGCCGCGCAGGCGCTTGGGGTCAGCGAGTGGCGGGCGGGCGTGACCCCGGCCGACAAGATCGCCCGCATCGAAGAGCTGAAACGCCGGGGTTTCAGGGTGATGATGGTCGGCGACGGGCTGAACGATGCGCCATCGCTGGCTGCGGCATATGTCTCGATGTCGCCGATCAGTGCGGCGCATCTGAGCCAGGCGACGGCCGATCTGGTTTTCTTGGGCAAACCGCTGGCTCCGGTGGTCGCCGCCATCGATTTTTCGCGCAAGGCGCTGCACCTGATGCGGCAAAATCTCTGGCTCGCGGTCGGCTACAACCTTGTCGCGGTGCCGATTGCCATCAGCGGGGTCGTGACACCCCTGATCGCGGCTGCGGCGATGTCGGGTTCCTCGCTGCTGGTGATGCTGAACGCGCTGCGCGCGCGCCGCGTCGCGCATGGAGACGTGTGATGGAAGTGCTCGTGATTCTGGTGCCGTTGGCGCTTGGCCTCGGACTGGTCGGCCTGCTCGGGTTTCTCTGGTCGCTCAAGAGCGGCCAGTACGACGATCTGGAGGGCGCCGCCTGGCGCGCCATCCAGGATGACGAGCCGGCGCGGGAGACGCCATCGGATTAAGCGTGTTCATCCTGGCCTGACGTGGTCAGGCGTGCGGTCAGTAACGCAGCCACTGCCAGCGATGCACCGACGCCGGCGACGCAGGCATTCCATCCGAAGCGGTCGAACAATTGGCCAAGCACCGCGCTGCCGACGAGACCGCCCAGGAAATAGCAGGCGAGGTATGTTCCGCTCGCCACGCCACGGTTTTCATCCGCTGCCTGCCCGACAAATCCGGTCGCCGACGCTTGCGCAAAGAACGTACCCGCCCCGATCAGGACCATGCCGGCCAGCACTTGCGCAGGATGCGCTGACAGCATCAGCGGCAGGCCGATCGCCGCGACCGCCAGCGCCCCCCAGATCGCCGGTCGCGTTCCGACCACCGCGACAGCCTTTCCGGCAAGAAACGTCGTCACGACAGAGGGCAGGAAGACAAAATAGACAAATCCGAGGTCCATGCGTCCCAGCGACAGCGGCGGACGCACGAGGACAAAATTGACGAAGGTGAATGTCCCGATAAAGGCGAACAGGATGCAGAAGCCGATGCCGAACGCGGCGCGCAGTGCCGGGTTGCGCCAGTGTCCGATCATCGCCGCGAAGGGCGTTTGCGTCATCGCCATCGAACGCATCGGCTGCACCCGCTGGATGGTGAAATAGACCAGCACCGCGCCGGCAAGGTTCAACAACGCAAAGAAATAGAAATTCGACGCCAGCCCGAGCGTGTCGACGACCGCTGCGGAAACCAGCCGGCCGATCAGATTGCTGGCGACGTTGCCGGTGATATAGGCTGCGAACGCGCCGCCGGCGTCCATCGAGCTGCATTGTTCGCCGAGATAGGCCAGCGTCAATGCGAATGCCGATGCCATGCACAAACCCTGCGTGATACGAAGGATCGTGAACACCGTGAGATTGGGTGCGACCGCCAGCAGGCTTGTCGGAATGGCGAGCAGCGCAAGGCTCAGCAAAATGCCAAGCCGCCGATCGATATGCTGGCTCAGAAATCCGACGACAAGACCGGCGACCGCCATCCCCATGGTGCTGGCATTGACCGCAAATCCCATCGCCGCCGGCGTCACGTTGTAATGCCTGGTCAGCGAAGGCAGGATCGCCTGCGTCGCAAACAGGTCGACCACCGTCAAAAACGCCGTCAGGCCGATGATCAGTGATCGCAGCGCCACACCCGGCGAATGACCGTGCAATGGCATCGTTTTGGACTTCATCTCCGCGGATATGTCGGTCATGGCGCGGTGCTTCCTGCGAGAGCTGGGTTAAAGAAGGGGATGTGACGCCTGGGCGTGTGGGGCAACACGGGGGCCCGGAACGTCACATCGGGTAACGAGAGGTCGGGGAGCGCTCGTTACATATTGTGGTCGTGGGGATCCTTGCGGACGTCGCCGACGTACAGAATGACCGTCTGGGTTCCGAGGTTCTTCCACCAATGCGAGGTCCCGAACACCTCGGGCCTGATATCGCCGGCCTTGTGCACAATGGGCTCGGAACAGTTGCTGGCGTATTCGACGATCTCGCCCTGCTGCACAAAGATAAGCGCCGGCCGATCGTCGTGGCTGTGCCAGGGCACAATACTGCCGGGCTCGATCGTCAGCTTGCGGAAACGCAGCTCGCGGTCCTTGAGGTGCGCCGGCTGCTTTTTGAGATCGATCGAACCAAGCGTGACGTCGGTGACGCCGACCGGCTTGAAGTCGACTTTTTCGCGGGCGTTGGGCTTCATTTTATCGGCCGGACATTCGCCGGCGGAAGCGGCGGTCGCCGCGGCGGCCGATCCCGCGATGACGCAGGCGAATGCAAGGCTCTGCCAGCGCGTGCGTGAATTCGTGGTGGGCTTGAACATGTCGTTATCTCCTCGGTTATGCCGCGATCTCGAATGATCTCGCCGGCTACAGGACGAAGCTTCGTTGAAATCACTTGCTCAAGGAAATGCCGGTTGGCTTTTGAATCGATAGCGCGACGCTATCTGGAGCAATCTTCAGGAGTGCCCGATCATGTGCGTGATATCGGAGGAAAACGTCGGGTAGGCGTAGACGTTGTCCTTGATCTGGCTGGCGGTGATGCCGAAGCGCATCGCCAGCCCGAAAATGTTGACAAGTTCCTGGCCGGCATGTCCGACGAAATGCGCGCCGACAATGCGGTCGGTTGACTGATCGACGATGATTTTCGACCAGGCGACGGTCTCCGCATAGGTCCGGGCGGAGAACCAGTCGTGCATGTCATTGGTATGGACCTTGATGGCAAGCCGCTTTTGACTTGCCGCGGCTTCCGTGAGGCCGACTGCGGCGAGCGCCGGAACGGTGTAAACGGAAGTCGCCATGCTGCCGTAGTCAGGACTGTATTTCGGTCCCTCGACGATATTGCGGCCGACGATATCGCCCTCGTAAGTCGCGATCGGCGAGAGCTGCGGAGAAATCGGCACCGCGTCGCCGCAGACATACACCTTGGGGTTGGACGTGGAACGCAGATGGCGGTCAATCGCCACGCGGCCGTTGGCGTGGTCGACATTGCCTGCCGCCAGATCCAGGCTATCGACATTGGCCACGCGTCCTGCGCCATTGACGATGCGGTCGGCTTCGGCGGCGTGTTCGGTGCCTTCATGCATGAAGATCACCCGCAGGCGATCGTTCACAGGCTCGATCCGTTTGACGCTGACCGCGGTCTTGACACGAATTCCGATGCGCTCGCTCTCGGTCTGGATGCGCGCGACCGCGTCGGCGTCCATGGCGGGCAACAACTGCGGCAATGCTTCGAGGATGGTGACGTCGGCGCCGGCGCGCGCGTAAACGTGGCCGAATTCCAGCGAGATGACGCCGCCACCGACGAAGATCACCGAACCCGGCAGGGTCCGTTCGCTCAGCATTTCGTCCGACGTGATCATGTGCTCCGCGCCCGGAATAGGCAGCGGGCGGGGCTTGGATCCTGTCGCGATCACGATGTGGCTGGCCTCGAGGTGGCGCTGGCCAACGCGGATTGCATTTGGCCCGGCGAAAACCGCGTGGCCCTTGATGACCTCGACATTGCGATGCGTCATCGAGCGGGCGAGGTTGGCTGGAATGTCCTTGATCATGTCCTTCTCGCGGTCGATCAACGCGGCCCAGTCGAGTTTGGGCTTGCCGACCGAGATGTGGTGAATGGCGGCGCGCTCGATTTCGTGCAAGGCGTGACCTGCCGCGACCAAAACTTTCTTCGGCGTGCAGCCACGGTTCGGGCAGGTTCCGCCGAGGTCATGCGATTCGATCATCGCGACCGACATTCCAGCGCGTCTGACCGGGCCGGTGACGCCAATGCCGGCATTGCCGCCGCCGAGGATGACCACGTCGAATGTCTCAATGCTCATCGAAATATTCCTCCATAGCGGTTAATCGCCGGGACGCCGTGCGATCGGGCCGTGTCATTGGCGCGGCCTGAAGCAATTACGCGCGGCGTGCGGGCGCTGTTACTGGTCAGTTATCCGGTCGTGATCGCCAGGATGAACGCGCAATTCAGTCAGATGAAATACGCACTCGCTTTGAAGTCGATAGCTGCGCGCTATTACGGGCGGAGCGATGCTCCCCGGCTATCAAACCGATTGTGCAACGGCATTTCTGACATCAGGCCCATTCGGTCTCTAATCAGCCCGCCCCGTTGCGGGCGGCCTGGAGAGGAAAATGGTACAATGTCCGAGAAATCCAATTACGGTGTCGTGTGATGCCGCCGCATGTTTCAGTCCCTGAATCTGGAAAGCCCAATCCGCGGGAGCAAGACATGACACAGCTTTCACCTGCCGATGCCGAGCGGCTCAAGCTGGCTTTCCAGCAATGCCGCGACATGGAAGGGACGCTGAACCAACGGCTGGGCGCCTATGCCGCGGCGGGGCGGGAGATATTTCCGGCCTATGGTGAAGCGGTTGATCGCCTGGTCGACCGGATCCGCCAAAACGGCGGCGGAGAAAACGCGCCGCGGCCGGGCGATGTGATGCCGCCCTTTATCCTTCCGGACGTGACCGGGCGGCTGGTCGATCTGAAATCCGTTCTGGAAAAGGGACCGGTCGCGGTGATGTTCTATCGGGGTCATTGGTGCCCCTATTGCAGGCTGAACGTCGGGGCGGTGATAAAGGCCATGGACCGGATCAAGGCGCTGGGCGATCAGGTTGTGGCGATCATGCCTGAGGTGCAGCAATTCGCCGAGAAGTTCAAAGTCGATTCCGACGCGCCGTTCCCGGTTCTGACCGATCTCGACAACGGTTATGCGCTTGCGTTGAATCTCGCCATTTGGCTCGGAACCGAAATACAGCGGCTGCTGTCGTATCAGGATATGAACCATTTTCACGGCAATGACGGCTGGGTGCTTCCGATTCCCGCGACGTTCGTGGTCGGCCGCGACGGGCTGGTGAAGGCGCGGTTCGTGGATCCCGACTTCCGCAAGCGCATGGAAATCGACGACCTGATCGCCGCGTTCAGAGACGCAAATTAAACCGCTGGTCTATCGGTCGCGCCGTCGGCGTTGCTGTTCACGCGCCCAGATAGTGCGACCAGTCGGCGCCACGCAACATCCTCATGACCGCCGATGCCACGGCGGTTCGCTCGCGCCCGGCAACGCCATAGAGGTGGACGGTACGGCGCATGTCGAGCCCATCGACATTTGCCCGTTTGAGTGTTTCCGGCGTCGATACGCTGCGCGGAATAGCGGCGATGCCGATATCGGCCTCCAGCAGTTCGATCAGGTCGCGTTCCGATGAAATGCCATGGCTGTGATCCACGTCGATACCGTGGCCGCGAAACGATGCGCTGAGCCGTTCGGCGTCTTCGCAGAAAGTTCGCGAGAGCAATTGCTGCGTCTGCAGATCCTCGAAGGTGATATTTTTGCGATCCGCCAGCGGATGGCGCTTGTTGACGACGAGTTCAAAGCCTTCGGTGAACAACGGCCAGGTATCGAGCCGTTCCCATTCTTCGCCGATTTCGGCGGCAATGCCGAGTTCGGCTTCGCCCTTCTTGAGAAATTCCCCGACTTCCCGGGCGCTGCCGCGCAGGAAACGGAATTCAAGCCGGTTGAACAGCCGCTTGATCTGGTCGAGATACGGGATCAACAGCGACAGGTCGACGGAATGGGTGAGGGCGATCCTGAGTGCCCCGACTTCGCCGCTCTTGAATGACGACGCCAGTTGCCGGGCTCCGGTCGCGGCGTCATAGCACTGCTTGAGCAGCGGATGCATGCGCTGGCCAAGTTCGGTCAATTGCGCCGCCGGCCGCTCGCGCCGGAACAGGTAGCCGCCGAGCTCCGCCTCGAGCTGCTTGATCGCCCGCGTCAGTGATGGCTGGGTCACGTTGCACTCTTCGGCGGCGCGCGTGAAATTGAACACGCGCGCGACAGCCAGGAAGTAGCGAACCTGATGCATTTCCATGGTCGTGCCCTGGTCTGATCGTGCGGGCAAGATAGCCGATAACGCCCGGCAAGGACACCGGAACCGCGATAGCTCCGGCCTATGGTTTCAGGAGCTATTGGGCATTTCTGTAAATCCCGTCCGCGGTGCAGATTTCAGCAGCGATCAACGGCTCCGCGAGGCCTTTCGATCACGGCACCGCGTTGCCGGTCGATGGCGGCTGGACCGAGCACGGACACGATGGCCAGCGTAACAAATTCGAATCTTTCGCGAACATCAGAGAACGCGACAGGCATCCAACGGGAGCGTGACATGAACGACGTTCAGGATAACAAATCTCCACTAGACCTGCGGTCGCTGGGAAAGGCTCTTCCCGGCCAGGTCGTGCTGGTGCTGCAGGGCGGTGGCGCGCTGGGCTCTTATCAGGCTGGCGTATATCAGGCGCTGCATGAGGATGGCATAGAACCGGACTGGATCATCGGCACGTCGATCGGGGCCATCAATGCAAGCCTGATTGCCGGCAATGCGCCTGAAAATCGTTTGTCGCGTTTGCGGCAATTCTGGAAACGAATGGAACAGCGCCCGATCTGGCGTTTCCCGGGAGCGTTTCCCGGTTTCAACGAAACGCTGTCCTACTGGTCGACCGTGTCGAACGGAATTCCCGGTTTTTTCAAACCCAATGCGCTTGCCCATGCCGGCGCCAATTATCCGCTGGGCGCCGACAAGGCCGGATACTACTCGACCGAACCGCTCGAGCAGACCCTGCGCGAACTGGTCGATTTCGATCTGGTCAATCGCTGCACGCCGCGGCTGACGGTCGGCGCCGCGCATGTCCGAACCAGCCAGATGCGATATTTCGACAGCCGCGATGGCGAACTTGGCGTCAAGCACATCATGGCATCGGGCGCGCTACCGCCGGCATTCCCGGCGATCCGTATCGATGGCGAGCTTTACTGGGATGGCGGCATTCTGTCGAATACCCCGACCGAGGCGGTGTTCGACGACAACCCCCGCAAGGATTCCCTGATCTTCGCGGTTCACATGTGGAATCCGTCCGGCGCGGAGCCCGCCACGATGGCGGAAGTGCTCAATCGGCAAAAGGACGTGCAGTATTCCAGCCGGATCGCCAGCCACATCGCGCGTCAGCAGCAGGCGCATCGTTTGCGTCATGTGATCAGCCAACTTGCCGCGCGCCTGCCCGAGGCAGAGCGCAATAGCGACGTCGCGCGAGAATTGGCCGGATATGGCTGTCAGACCCGGATGCACGTGGTGCGGTTGCTGGCGCCTCAACTGGATATGGAGAACCATACCAAGGACATCGATTTCAGCCCGTCCGGCATCATGCAGCGCTGGGACGCAGGTTATGCGCACACCAAAGCGGTGCTCGAGCGTTCGCCCTGGGTCGGCGAGTTCGATCCGCTCTCGGGAGTTATTCTTCACGAGCAGACCGAATTGATGCCGGCGGCGGCGGAATGATGCTTAAGACGACACGGCCTTTCGATAGAGTGCGCTGTAGCAGGCTGCCGAGACGCCCCAACTGAACGATCGCGACATCGCGCTGCGGCGCATGGAGTCGAGGCGATCCTTCGCCACGAAGGTGGTGAATGCGCGCCGGATACCGCCGAGAAACGATTCGGTTGAAGGCTGTCCGAACAGAAACCCGGTCTCACCGTCCGTGATGGTTTCCGCCAGACCGCCGGTCTGGTGGCCGATCGGCAGCGATCCGAACCGCTGCGCATACATCTGGCTCAGGCCGCACGGCTCGAAGCGTGACGGCATCAGCGTAAAATCGCTGCCGGCAAAAATCCTGCGGGCCTGGCCGTCGTTGAAACCAATGACGACACCGATCGCATCCGGTCTGCGGCGGTGCGCTTCGACCAATGCCTGCTCGATGGCGGGTTCACCGCTGCCGGTCACGATGATCTGCCCGCCGGCCTCGATGATCTCGTCCGCGGCTGACAATACGAGGTCGATGCCTTTCTGATGAACCAGACGGGCGACAAGGCCGAAAATCGGACCGCGGGACACCGCCAGACCGAATTGCTGGCGGATGTAATCCGCGTTGGCGCGCTTGCCTTCCCAATCCCCGGCGCCAAACGGCTGTGCCAGCTGGGCGCACACCCTTGGATCCCAGCTTTCGTCGATGCCGTTCAATATTCCCGTCAGTTGCGCGGCATCGGAGCGGCGCCGGAGCAGACCCTCAAGCCCGCAGCCGAGCTCCGACGTCGTGATTTCCTTGGCGTAGGTTTCGCTGACGGTGGTCAGATGGGAAGCGTAGACGATGCCGCCTTTCAGGAAGGACAATTTGTTGTAGAACTCGAGGCCGTCGATATGGAAGGAGTTCTCGGGAGCGCCGATCCGTCGCAGCGACTCCTTCGGGAACAGGCCTTGATAGGCCAGATTGTGGATGGTCAGGATGGTCGGGATCTTGACGCCGTTCCAGGCAAGGTAAGCCGGCACGAGCGCGGCCTGCCAGTCATTGACGTGAACCAGATCCGCTGCCCAATTCTTGTCCAGCGTGCCTGCAGCCAGCTGGGCAGCGGCTGAAGCAAATCGCCCGAACCGCACGTCGTTGTCCGGCCAGTCCCGGCCCGACGCATCGCCGTAGGGATTGCCGGGGCGGTCATAAAGCTGCGGACACAGCAGGATGTAAACCGGCAGGCCGTCCTTGGTCGATGCCAGCCCGAGCGAGCAAGCCGGCATCTCCGCCAGCGCGGCGCATTGGCCAACGACTTGAATATGCAGGAATTGTTCGGCGACATCCCGGTAACCGGGAAGGAGAATTCGAACGTCGCCCCAGGGGCGAAGTGCGCGGGGGAGGGCCGCTGAAACGGCTGCGAGGCCGCCCACTCGGACAAAGTCATCCATTTCCGTGGTGACGAACAGGACCTTCAAGAAACCCCCTCGTGCCAGCGCTAACTTTAACTATGCAAGAATAGTTCCAGTTTTGCTGCGTTGCAATGTAGCGGCGAGGCGGCGAGTCGTCGACCATTTTAGCAGATGATGCCGGGAGATTCGCATCGCTGTGGTAACGGTGCAGTTAAGGGGCACGCGGCGGCTGAAGGTACGCGGCCGAGGGAGTTTGCGATGACGATAGTCGACAAGGACAAGGGGATTTTGACAAAGAGTTTTCAGGGCCTTCGCGTGCTGGATTTTTCAACCACGATCGCCGGTCCGCATTGCACCCGGATGCTGGCCGACATGGGCGCAGACGTCATCAAGATCGAGTCGGCTGAAGGCGAAACGATGCGAACCCGTCCGCCGGTCCGCGATAGTTTCAGTACCGTGTTCGGCCAGCTCAATCTCGGCAAGAAGAGCGTCGTTTTCGACCTGAAATCGCCCGATGCCGTCGACGCCATCAGGAAGCTGGTGGCGAAAGCTGATGTTCTCGTCGAAAATTTCCGCCCCGGGGTGATGCGGAGACTGAAGCTCGATTACGCCGCGTTGCGCGAGCTCAATCCGAAGCTGATCTATTGTTCGATCTCCGGATACGGTCAGACCGGGCCTTCGGCGGAGCTGCCGGCCTACGCGCCGGTCATCCATGCGGCCTCCGGTTACGATATGGCTCACCTGTCGTACCAGCCGGGGCGAACCCGCCCCGATTACTGCGGAATTTATCACGCCGATGTCGTCACCGGCACCTATGCGTTCGGGGCGATCGCCGCGGCGTTGTACCAGCGTCACGGCACCCAAACCGGTCAGCACATCGACGTCTCGATGCTCGAATCGATGCTCAGCCTGACACTGAATGAGGTGCAGTGGTCGCAATTCGACGTGCCGTTGCCGAGCCGTCCGATGTTCGGGCCGGTCGAGACCGCGGATGGATATGTGATGCTGGCCATCGCCAGCGAAAAGACGTTCCAGAGTCTTGTCAGGGTTTCCGGTCATCCGGAATGGATCGGCGATGCCAGGTTCGCGAAATATGCCGACCGCCGCGACAATTGGAAGGACCTGATGGACGGCGTCGAAAAATGGTCGCGCACGCTCTCGACCGCGGATTGCCTTGCGGCGCTCAACGGCTGCGGAGTTCCTGCGTCTGCCTATCGCACGGTCGCCGAAGCCTTGTCCGATCCCCAGCTCGCGCATCGCGGCGCGCTGACCGAGGTGGAGGACGGCGGCGGCACCTTCAAGGTCATGAATCTGCCGTTCCGGATGTCGGGTGCGCGCGTGTCGGCGGGAAGGCGCGTGTCGACTTTGGGTGAACATACCGTAACGGTTCTCCGAGAGATCGGGCTTTCCGAACCTGAAATAGCCGGCTTCGCAGGCAACTCTCCGAACACGGCGTAGCGCCGAGCCGGGGCCCGCTTCAACTACGGCGCAAGGGCTTGCGGCATTTGATCCGGCCGCAAGCTCCGGCCTTGCCGCAGCCTGCAATTCCAGCCTATCTATCGGCCCGTCATCGGCGATCCGGAACACCGGGCGAACGGCATTTGGGAGGGGTTTTATATGACCGCGGCAATCCGATCGCGCAGGTTTGCGCAAATATTTCTTGCTGCGGGATTTGGGCTTGGTTTGTTGGCAAGCCCTGCCAGCGCGCAAAAGCAGGGCGGCAGCATCACCTTCGGCCTCGAGCTCGATATTTCCGGTTTCGACCCGCTGAAGGTTGGCGTCTTCGATACGGCGTCGCTTACCGCCGCGGCGGCGATTTTCGATACGCTCACCTATCTCGATGACAAGGGCGTGGCACAGCCGAAGCTGGCCCTGTCGTGGGATCATTCGGAGGATTTCAAGACCTGGACCTTCAAGCTGCGGCCGGGCGTCAAGTTTCACGACGGCACGCCGTTCAATGCCGAAGCGATGAAGGCCAATTTCGACCGGCAGAAGGATCCCGCCAACAAATGCCGCTGTGCCTTCTACATCGCCTACATCCACGACGCGCAGGCGCCGGACGAGCTGACACTGATCTTTAATTTGAATGATCCGCAGGTGAACCTGCCGGCGCTCATGACGATTCCCAGCACGAATAACGTCGTGCAGTCGCCGACCGCCTGGAAGACCAGGGGTGACGATTACAACCGCAATCCGGTCGGCACCGGCCCTTACATCTTGAAGTCTTGGGCGGCGGGCGACCGAATGGTGCTCGAACGCAATCCGGACTACTGGAACAAGGGCCATCCCCACCTCGACCGGATCGTCTTGAAGCCGCTGCCGGACGCGCAGTCGCGCTTCGCCAGCCTGCAATCCGGCGAGGCGGACATCATCTGGGACGACGAGTACGACCCGGACAATGTCCAGAAAGCCCAGAAGGACTCCAAACTCGCGGTCCATACCTATGTGGGATCCGGAGCCCAGGTCTACGCCTTCAACACCAAGGTCGCGCCGTTCGACGATGTGCGCGTGCGCCAGGCATTGGTGATGGCGATCGATCGCAAGAAAATGTCGCAGGCGATTACCAATGGCTTGAGCATCCCGGCGAGCAACCCCTATGGCGAGGGTTCCTGGGTCAAGTGCAAGGACGATGGGGCGCTGCCGACCGATATTGAAAAGGCCAAGGCGCTGATCAAGGATTACGGCAAGCCGGTCGATTTCAAGATGCTCGTCACCGCGACGCCGCGCGGCCGCAATGTCGGTCAGGTCCTGCAGCAGTTCTGGAAACAGGCCGGCGCCAATATGGAGATCGAGCAGGTCGATCAGGCCACCATAGTGCCCCGCGCGTTCATGCGGCAGTTTCAGCTGACGCCGTGGCGGATCGTCGATCTGGCCGATCCCGACCCGCAGATGTACGCGAACTTCCATACCGGCAGCCCGGTGGCGCTCGCCAATTATTCCAATCCCGAGCTCGACAGATTGCTCGAACACGCGCGGATAACTGCCGATCCGGCAAAGCGAACCGAGGATTATTGCGCGGTCAGCCGGCTCATCAATCAGGAGGCGATCTGGTTCTGGACCTTCCAGAACAGCTATTACGCGATCTCGAGCGCCAAGCTCAAAGGCCTGCCGAAAATCTATAGCGGGGTGATCGACGTATCCGACGTCTGGATGGAATAATCTCGCATGCCCGGTTTCGTCGCGCGAAGGCTCCTGTATCTGGTACCGGTCCTGGTTGCCGTTTCGCTGCTGACATTCCTGATCGCTTCGCTGCTGCCGGGCGATCTCGCTTACGTCATCCTGGGCGATCAGGCGACGCCGGAGAAAGTGGCGGCGCTGCGCCACGACATGGGGCTCGATCAGCCGATCTGGTGGCGCTATCTCAGCTGGCTCGGTCACGTGCTGCAGGGCGACTTTGGGCGCTCGTTCCGTACCGGGCAAACTGTGCTGCAGGCGGTGGCCGAGCGGCTTCCGGTTTCGTTCGAGCTGATGATCATGGCCGAGATCATCGGCGTTGCCGTCGGCGTTCCCTTGGCGATCGCCTGCGCGGTACGCAGCGGCAGCGCTTTCGACCGCTTCATGACCGGCACCGCCTTCGGCATGCTGTCGGTGCCTGCGTTCCTGGCCGCCATCCTGCTGATCTATCTGTTTGCGGTCGAGCTTCGCTGGTTGCCGGCGACGGGCTACATCCCGTTCGAAGAAGACCCATTGGGAAATCTGCGCTTCCTCGTGCTGCCCGCGCTGACGCTGGCGCTCGCCGAATGGCCGGGAATCATGCGCGTGCTGCGTTCCGACATGATCGCGACCCTGCAGGAGGACTATATCGCGCTGGCCAAGGCCAAGGGACTGAAGGCGTCGCGCATCCTGTTCGTGCACGCGTTGAAGCCGTCGTCGCTGACGCTTGTGACGGTCACCGGCATCAACATCGGCCGCCTGATTGGCGGCGCCGTGATCGTGGAAACGATTTTTGCATTGCCGGGGATCGGCCGGCTTCTGGTCGGCGCGATCTACACAAGGGATCTGGTCATTTTGCAGGGGGTGGTGCTGTTCGTCGCCGCCGGCTTCGTGCTGATGAACTTCATTGTCGACCTGTTCTACGCCGTCCTCGATCCCAGGATCCGCCATGGCCACGCTTGAACTTGGCCTCGACGACGAAGTCGCCGTCGCGCCGATCGGGCGCAAGCGCCAACCCGGGCCGCTGTTCTGGGCGGCGATCGCCTGGATGGGTTTTGTCTTTGCGGCTGCGGCGTTTGGCGGCCTGTTGCCCTTCAGCCCAACCGATATGGACATGCTGGAGCGGCGGGCCATGCCGTCGGCGTTGCACTGGCTCGGCACCGACGGCCTCGGGCGCGACGAACTGGCGCGGCTGATCCAGGGCGCGCGGATTTCACTCATTGTGGGCCTTTGCGCGCCGGTGATCGGGATCACGATCGGCGGCGCCCTTGGCATCCTGGCGGGCTATTTTCGCGGCCGCTTCGAGACGCTGGTGGTCGGCAGTATGGACGTCCTGCTCGCCTTTCCGCCGCTGATCCTGGCGCTGGCGGTGACGGCTTATCTCGGACAATCGATCCTCAATCTCACCTGCATTCTGGGCGTGCTCGGCATTCCCGCCTTCATGCGCGTCGCGCGGGCGGCGACCCTGACCCTGGCGCGGCGTGAATTCGTGATTGCAGCCCAGGCGCTGGGCGCGACCCATCCGCGCATTCTGCTGCGCGAACTCCTGCCGAACGTCATTCTGCCGCTGTTCGCCTTCTTCCTGCTGGGCGTTGCCGTCACCATCGTCGTCGAGGGCGCATTATCCTTCCTGGGGTTAGGGGTGCCGCCGCCGGTTTCGAGCTGGGGCAGCATGATCGGCGAGGGACGCGAGAGCCTGGAAATGGCGCCGAGGCTCGCCTTCATTCCCGCCGTCACGATGTTTCTCACTGTATTGTCCTTTAACCTGATCGGCGACACGCTGCGGGCGCTGACCGATCCGCGACAGGGCGCGCTGTGACCGAGCCGGTGCTGCTTTCCGTCGAGGGCGTCGCGGTCGATCTGCCGACGCCGCGCGGCAATCTTCGCGCAGTGGATCGGGTCGATCTCAAAGTCGGCGCCGGTCAGACCCTCGGCATTGTCGGCGAGTCCGGCTGCGGCAAGACCATGCTGTCGCGCGCCATCCTGCAGCTGCTGCCGAAGAAGGCCAGGCTTTCCGGCCGCGTGATGTTTGACGGGCAGGACCTCGCGACCCTTGACCGCGAATGTCTGCGCAGGCTTCGCGGCAGGTCTCTGGCGGTGGTGTTCCAGGACCCGATGACCTCGCTCAATCCGGTGCTGACCATCGGTACCCAGCTGATCGAAACCTTGCAGGAGCACCTCGAGCTTGATGGTTCGCTTGCGAAAAAACGCAGCGTGGAACTGCTGACCGCGGTCGGGATTCCGGCGCCGGAGCAACGGTTGATGCAGTATCCGCATCAGCTTTCCGGCGGCATGCGGCAGCGGGTCGCGATTGCCATCGCGCTGTCGTGCGAACCGAAGCTTTTGATCGCCGACGAGCCCACCACCGCGCTTGACGTCACCATTCAAGCGCAAATTCTCGATCTGCTGGCGCGCGAACAGCGCCGCCGGCACATGGCGATGATCCTGATCACCCATGATCTCGGTGTCGTCGCCGGCCGGACCGACGAGGTGGCTGTGATGTACGCCGGCCGCGTCGTGGAACGCGCGCCGACGCCTGCATTGTTCAAGAACATGCGGATGCCCTACACCGAGGCGCTGCTGGCGGCGATCCCGAAGATCGATGCTGCTCCGCACACGCTCCTGCCGGCGATTTCCGGGCGCCCGCCTGATCCGACCCGGCCCATCCAGGGCTGCTCGTTCTCGCCGCGCTGCCGTTATGCCGATGCACGATGTCATCAGGACAAGCCCTTGCTTATCCAGGCCGAATCGCCCGCCCACCAATATGCCTGCTTCCATCCGATCAAAGCCGCGGCCGGTGTGAGCGCGTGATGCACGATATCAGGCAATCCGCTTTGCGCGATCCGCTGCTCACGGTGGAAAACCTCGTCGTCGAATATGCCGTGGGCGGCAAGACCATCCATGCGGTGTCCGGCGTCAGCCTGCAGGTGGCGCGCGGCGAGACGCTCGGTCTGGTCGGCGAGTCCGGCTGCGGTAAGTCCACGCTGGGACGCGCGGTGCTGCAATTGCGCCGGGCCGTCTCGGGCCGGGTTCTGTTCGACGGCCAGGATCTCACGGCGATGCAGGGCGATGCCTTGCGGCAGATGCGCCGGCGCGTGCAATTGATCTTCCAGGATCCGATTGCGTCGTTGAACCCGAGGCGGCGCATCGGTGACATCGTCGCGGAACCGCTGGTGATATCGGGCGTCAAGGATCCCCGGCAACGCGAGCAGCTCGTCGCCGAAGTGCTCAGCGCGGTTGGACTCGACCCCGGTCTGGTGATGGGCCGGCTGCCGCACGAGTTTTCCGGCGGCCAATGCCAGCGCATCTGCATCGCCCGCGCGCTGGTGCTCAATCCCGAATTCATCATCTGCGACGAGCCGGTTTCGGCGCTGGACGTCTCGATCCGCGCCCAGATCCTCAACCTGCTGGAGGACATGAAGGCGCGCTTTGGCTTGACCTTGCTGTTCATCGCCCACGATCTCGCGGTCGTCAAAGCGGTCAGCGACCGGGTGGCGGTGATGTATCTCGGCCGGCTGTGCGAGGTCGGGCCGTCCGAGCAGCTGTTTGCGCGGCCGGCGCATCCCTATACCGCGCTCTTGATCGAGGCCATCCCGGTGCCCGACCCGGACGTTCGGCCCGCCGAGAGCGTAGCGGTCGGCGAGCCGCCGTCGCCGATTGCGCCGCCCTCGGGCTGCCGTTTTCGGACCCGATGCCCCCGGGCCGACCGGCGCTGCAGCGACGAGGTGCCGGAGCTGCGCGAGGTCGCCCCTGGCCAGTTTGCCGCCTGCCATCATCCCTTGATCGCCACCGGCTAAACATCTAGCAACCGATTGGGAATACGTGGCAAAGTCCGGGCAACACAAGAAAATCATGACGGGAGCGAAGCGATGAAGAGTTTCAAGGTCACCGATTTCAACGCCCCTTTGACGGAAGTGGATGCGCCGACGCCGCAGCCGTCGGGCACCCAGGTCCTGATCAAGGTGAAGGCGGCTGGGGTCTGCCACAGCGACCTGCATATCTGGGAAGGCGGCTACGATCTCGGCCATGGCCGAAAGCCGCTCTCCTTGAAGGACCGCGGCGTGTCGCTGCCGCGGACGATGGGGCACGAGACCGTCGGCGAAGTGCTGGCGTTCGGGCCGGACGCCAAGGGCGAGACCGGCGGGCTCAAGGTCGGCGACGTCGCGCTGGTCTATCCCTGGCTCGGCTGCGGCAAATGCGAGACGTGCCTGGCCGGTGAAGAGAATATGTGCCTGAAGCCGAATTCGATCGGCGTCTACTGCGACGGCGGCTATGCCGACCACATGACGGTGCCGCATCCGCGCTATCTCTTGAACTTGAAGGGCCTCGATCCCGTCACCGCGGCGCCCTATGCCTGCTCCGGCGTCACCACCTACAGCGCCCTGAAGAAGGTCGAATCCGCCTTCAACACGCCGATCGTGATTTTCGGCGCCGGGGGGCTCGGCCTGATGGCGCTGTCGCTGTTGAAGGCGATGGGCGGCAAGGGCGCGATCGTGGTCGATATCGATGCCCGCAAGCGCGAAGCCGCCGAGGCGGCCGGCGCGCTCGCGACCGTCGATGGCAAGGCGTCCGACGCGCTGGAGCAACTCGTCCAAAAGGCCGGCGGGCCGATCCGCGCGGTGATCGATCTCGTCGGCAACGCCGCGACCACGCAACTTGGTTTCGACTGCCTGAGCAAGGGTGGCAAGCTCGTCATCGTCGGCCTGTTCGGCGGCGGCGCGCCGTGGGCGCTGCCGCTGATCCCGATCAAGGCCATCACCATCCAGGGCAGCTATGTCGGCAACCTGCAGGAGACGCAGGAATTGCTCGATCTCGTGCGTGAGAAGAAGATCGGGCCGATCCCGGTGACGCCGATGCCGCTGGCCAGGGCCAATGAAGCGCTGATTGATCTGCAGAACGGCCGGCTGGTCGGCCGCGCGGTGCTGACCCCGTAGGTTGTTCATCGTCATTGCGAGGAGCGATAGCGACGAAGCAATCCACTCTTTCTTTGCGGCTCTATGGATTGCTTCGCTTCGCTCGCAATGACGGCTATTTTCCCTTCGGCTCTTTTGATGAAACTCCAAGGAAATGCCATGTCCGCCAACAATGCGCTTCACATCGCCGTGCTTTCCGGCGACGGTATCGGCCCTGAAGTGATGGCTCCGGCGCTCGAGGTCTTGCGCAAGATCGAGGCGACGTCGGACCTGAGATTTCGCTTTACCGACGCGCCGGCCGGCGCCAACAACTATCTCGCGACCGGCAAGTCGATGCCGGAAAGCACGGTGCGGCTGTGCGACGAGGCCGATGCGATCCTGCTCGGCGCCTGTGGGCTGCCTGCGGTGCGCTATCCCGACAACACCGAGATCATGCCGCAGGTCGAACTGCGCTTTCATTTCAATCTTTATGCCGGCGTGCGTCCGGCGCGGCTGATCCCGGGGGTGCCGAGCCCGATCGTCGGCGCCGACCGGCGCGGCATCGATCTGATCGTGATCCGGGAATCCACCGAAGGCCTGTTCGCGTCGATGGGGAAGGGCGTCGTCACCGATACCGAGGCGCGCGAGACGCTGGTGATCACCCGAAAGACTTCGGAGCGATTGTTCGAGTTTTCGTTTCGCCTGGCCGAGCGGCGCAAGGCACGCGGCCGGCCGGGTCAGTTGACCTGCGTCGACAAGGCCAACGTCTTCAAGGCATTTGCCTTTTTTCGCGAGATGTTCGATGAGGCCGCCAAACGCCATCCCGAGGTCAAGGCCGACCGGCTCTATGTCGATGCTTGCTCGGCGCTGCTGGTCAAACGTCCCTGGGATTTCGACGTCATGGTGATGGAGAACATGTTCGGCGACATTCTCTCCGACATGACCGCCGGCCTGATCGGCGGCATGGGCATGGCGCCGTCGGCCGACATCGGCGACAGTCATGCGGTGTTCCAGCCCTGCCACGGCACCGCGCCCGACATCATGGGGCAGGGCAAGGCCAACCCGACCGGAATGATTCTTTCGACCGCAATGATGCTGGACTGGCTCGCCGACAAGCACGGTCTCGAAGCCGCCGCCGAAGCCGGCGAGCGCATCGAGCGCGCGGTCGACAAGGTATATGCCGCAGGCATCAGGCCGATGGAATTCGGCGGCAGCAATGGCACGGCGGATATCGCCAAGGCGGTGCTTGAGGCGTTGTAGGTGAGGGCGCGGCGAAATATCCGAAGCCGTCATTCCGGGGCGATGCGAAGCATCGAACCCGGAATCTCGAGATTTCGGGTTCGCGCTGGCGCGCGCCCCGGAATGACGGAATGCCTGGGCTCGGGTTTCTGAACCGTCATTGCGAGCGAAGCGAAGCAATCCATTCTTTCTTTACACGGCGAGATGGATTGCTTCGCTTCGCTCGCAATGACGGCAAATCCAAACGCGCCTTCGCGATGGATCCAAGCGCGGCTTCGCGATCTCGCGGCGCGATGCGCCCGAGGTGTGCATTTATTTTCCGCCCGAAGAGGGCGTGGGGAACGCCGGGTGCCCGCTGCACCCGCAGCCTCGTGTGCACTTTGTAGTGGTAGGACGCACACGAGTAACAACGAGTACACCGGAATCGCCCGACGTTCCCGCACGCAATGGTTTTACGGCTTATTTCGTGCTCTCCCCGGTGACCGGGCTTTTTTGCCACCGTCGCTTGCGGACTGACGTTTTCTCTGCACCCGGTAGGGCCGAGTTAACATCCGCAAACTTGACACCAGCGTCGGGGTGTCAGGACCACACGACTTCGCCGTACGTAACATCGTCTCTCGTCCGCGTGCCGGATATCGCTCACAAGTCTTTCGACCCGCCCTGCAATCCCGTTGCACGCAAAACGCTGCCGCGTCCACCGCATCCCACCCCGCGTTCGTGACGATG
>Ga0066789_10000192_pt1 | contig 21603 bp, 16 predicted proteins | sample OrgsoiDNA2013049_FD_70960 | JGI IMG/M metagenome (GOLD analysis project Ga0066789, IMG submission 70960) | Permafrost soil microbial communities from the Arctic, to analyse light accelerated degradation of dissolved organic matter (DOM) -... | ecosystem: Environmental > Terrestrial > Soil >...
TGGCTTCGACCGAGATAAAGCGACTGCCAAGATCCGGGGCGTGGTGCCTAAAGCCCCGCGGTATCCGATGCTTCGCCTTGCTGAACCGCTTGATCCTAAGGTTTGCATGGCGGAGGATCCGATCCTGGCTTCCCTGATGGTCTGGGCCACGACCGTGATCAGGTTGTCGCTCAAAGAGGGTCATGAACTGCTTGCAGAGGATCTCAAGGGCTTTCCAGGTGAGTTTGTTCTGTTCTCCCCGCATGTTCACCAGCTACGGATTGAGGATCTGTCGACTGATGAATCGCGCGTGATTCGGCTGTCCGACGACGGAACAGGGCTACTTGAGTTGGAAGATAAGGGCAACAAGTCGAGCTGGCGGATCGTCGAAGCTGGACATCGCCCTACCGCCGCGGCGGCCAAGGACGCTGGAGAGCTCGCACACAGAGAGCGGGTTACACTTCACTGGGCAGTGCCGATGCAGAACCGTGCTCGAATAGGTCACTTCTGGGCGTTCTTTCCCACCCAATCTCAAACCACCCTGTCGGGGATCATCAACGCACCTTGGAAACTCAGCGATGATCGCCGGAGTCTCCTCGAAGGTGAATTCAACCGGGAGCTTCTGACAGACGTTCTCCCATCGGCGATCGCCCGATCGTTGCCTGAGCTCGTACAGCCTGCTGACCCTTCAGCGATCCTGGACCTACTGCCTGCGCGAGGCAAAGAGCCGAGGAGTTGGGCGGATGACGTGATCAATGCGCCCGTGTTCATCCAGTTGTCTCGAGGTGCATGTCTTCCGGATCTGGCTGGTGTCCTTCGGGCTTCTGACGATTTGCGAATTCATCCACGTGACCTGGCACCAGAGTGGCTAGCTGACTGGCTTACCGTTGGGATAAACCTCGATGGTTGGGTGAACCACGGAGTCGATCGGACCTTGGAACGTCGCCTGAAGGCAGACCGATTGATCGGTACCAAGCCGTCCTGTCTGCCAGACCTGACTGCTTGGATCGAGGCGCTGTGCAAGCCACCAAGTGTGGCGAACTCGGCGGCTGCGGTCTCTCTGGTCGCACGTATTGTGCGTGAGACCGACGATCCCAATGTGCGCGATGCTGCTGCGCGCTCGAAAGTGCTTCTCCTCGAGGACGGGCGCCTCGTCGCGCCGAGGCGAGGAACGGTCTTTGTTCGCGCCAGCGCTGAGGAGGCTGGTTACGAGTTCATCGACCCTCAGTTGGCCGAATTGCCCGGCGCTGTCGCAGCACTGAAAAGCCTTGGGATTCAGGTTCTTGATCGCAGCGGTGAGCTTCGCAACGCGCTGGCCAAGGTCGATCAGCGATTCATCGAGTGGGATCGTGTCTGGACTCTGACACGTGGACTGCCAGTTGACACGTCGAAAGGCATCATTCAGGAGGCGCTACCAGGGCCCATCGAGAAATCGGTGCGCGTTCGTGCAGCGGACGGCCAATGGCGCATGCTCTGCGAGGCATTCCTTGGCGGAGGTGTTATTCCGCCCGATTCGACGCGAGATCGGGCATTCCTCATCGACCCACGTTTCCACCAGCCGGACCTTGAACTGCTGGACGAACTTGGAGCAGTAACGCAGCCAGTGAATCGTCATTCGGCTCCAACGGAACCATGGCTAGAAGCCTATAAGCACATGATCGCAGAGGACTTCATAGCAGGAGCGTCTGGAGCGAAACCCGCATCGGATCGTCTGGTGATCACAGGGCCGCCACCCCCCTGGCCCCTTGATGCTCTTTCACGATTCAGCCCCCAGGGAAGGGTGGCCCTAACGAGCATCGCGATGGCGTTGGATTCGAGGGAGAGCTGGACAGTCTCTCACGCTACGAACGCAAGCTATGGTCGAAGGACCTATAAATCGCCAACTACTTGGTGGCTGCGCAAGCACGGGAAGCTTGAGACAGCTTTCGGGCCTTGGGATGTGTGCGATTGTCTTGTTCCGTCCGAAGACTATCCGGAGGACGTTTTGCCAGTCCCGGACGTCACGGAAGCTGGAGCGACGCAGCTGGCATTAAGGACTCACCCTTCTGAACTGGGCGACGCAACCTGGTATCGCATGATTGAGATCGCGGCAAACTGGCCGGACGAGTTCCGAAGATACACCGTCTACGCATGGGCGGTGAACTTTGTCGACGCGCCGAAGACTCTGGCGATCACGGATGGCGGCCGGACCCGTGCTTTGGCGCCAAGAGATGTTGCAGCTGTCAGTGATCGCGAGATCTATCGGTCGTTGGTCGAGCAGCATATACCGGTGGTGTTTGCTGAGGAACCAGACGATGCCGAACAGTTGATAACGCGGTGGCAGATGGCTGAGGGCTCACGTCTCCTGCAACAGGAGCTGTCCGTTGATCCCGTAGGCGAGCCAGAGTTGCTTATCGATCGGTTTCCTGCCCTGCGACTTCATCTGGATATTTCCCTCATGGGAATCGAGCTTCAGCGATGTTCCGCCATCGAGCTCGTGACTGCCACCCCACGTGGCCAGGTAAGTAGGCCGGTCCTGGGTGCGCTCTTCGATGGTCGAGTTCATGTTACAGCGGACGATCCCAGGGATATGCTTCAACAGATATCCAATGCCTTAACACTCGGATTCTCGCCCGCGGATATCCGGAACATTCTGGATCAGCAGCGCAAGCAGGACGCCCAAGAGCTTATGGCCGATATTCGCGCGGCGGTGGACACCGAGCAGCGCCTCGCGGTAGCTGTCGGCGGGGCTGAACTTCGCCGGGCCCTTCCAGCTACTGCACTCGAGGCCATAGAGGCAGAACTTGCACGCTCACTTGACGATTTAGAGCTCGCCTCCATGGCTTTAGCTGTGCACGGCGTGGGGGTGCTGCAGCACTTTCGCTCCATTCTCGATGAAAGAGGGCTAAATCCACCCATGCAATGGGCCGGCAAGTCGCCGGCACGGCGCTTCGTCACGGAGATGGGGTTCGGCAGGGAATATGCGGGTTTCGCTACAGACTCGCCTCCAGCCGTCTTTGACGTAGACGGACCTGCGGAACTTGGGCCTCTCCACGACTACCAGGTCATCGTGACTAACAGGATCAAGTTATTGATCGGCGGCGAGGGGGCTGCTCGCGGAATGGTCTCCCTTCCGACGGGCGCCGGCAAGACACGTGTTGCTGTTCAGGCACTTGTGGAAGAGGTCCGTGAGGGACGGCTCGTCGGGCCGGTCATCTGGATCGCGCAGAGCAACGAGCTTTGCGAGCAGGCCGTTCAGACGTGGTCTTATGTATGGCGGGCGCTCGGTCCGAGGGCGCGGATGACTATTAGCCGATTCTGGTCAAGCAATGACGTCACCGAGGACCCGGAGAACTTTCAGCTCGTAGTAGCCACACCGGAGAAACTGAAGAACGCGGTGGGGCGTGAGGAATATGAATGGGTGACTCAGGCAACGGTGGTGGTCGTCGACGAGGCTCATCACTCAGTGGCGCCTTCGTACACGTCCGTCCTTGAGTGGCTGGGGCGCGGGAGGTCGCGAACCGAGCGACAGCCCCTTATCGGTTTGACAGCGACGCCCTTCAGGAACACCAACGTTGAGGAGACTGATCGTCTGGCGGGACGATACGATCGGAACCGTCTCGACCGAGAAGCATTCGCAGGAGAGCCCTACGAAGAGCTTCAGCGTCGTCAGATTCTTGCCCGTGTGAAGCATCGGGTTTTGGAGGGCGTTAACGTCGAGTTTTCCGCCGGTGATCACGCAGAGATCGACAAGTACAACCGCCTGCCAAACAAGGTCGAGTCCAGACTCGGTAAGGACCGCGAGCGGAATCGTCGAATCGTTGAATCGGTTGCTAGCCTACCGAAGGATTGGACGGTGCTGTTGTTCGCAACGTCGGTTGATAATGCTCGCACCATTGCAGCACTGCTTACATTCAAAGGTGTGCCGTCAGTGACGATCGCCGCGGACACTGACACATCTGTCCGGCGCCACTACATCGAAGAATTCCAGCGCGGGACCATCCGAGTTATCACGAACTACAACGTGCTCGCGCAGGGTTTCGACGCTCCCGCAGTGCGCGCCGTCTATGTGACCCGGCCTACGTTCAGCACCAATCTCTACCAACAGATGATCGGGCGCGGGCTGCGAGGTCCGTTGAACGGCGGGTCGGAAGAAGTGCTCATTGTCAATGTGAAGGACAACCTTCAGCAGTATGGTGATCGACTTGCCTTCCTTGACTTCGAGCATCTTTGGTCGAAAGTGTGAAATCCGAAGATTGGGATTTCGACCCCGAGCAGTGCACTGTTATTGAGGTGGAGCCCGAAGTTAGGCAACTCGTCCTTGCGGGCCCGGGTTCAGGGAAGACAGAGGTTGTGGTCGGTCTGCTGGAGAGGCTTGTCGACCATCACGGTTTGTCGCCTGCCGACGAATTGCTGGTCATCAGCTTCTCACGGGCTGCCGTGGCGGCGGTGAGACGTCGGGCCGTTGCTAGCAACGGGCGATCGGTCGTGACGGTAAGAACTCTCGACTCCCTTGCTGCGTTGCTCCTCGAGGAACTCGACGGCGGTGATGAATTGCGGGACGGCTCCTTCAATGATCGGATCAAGCTGGCCAATGGCCTGCTCGATGAACTCGGCTCCGAGCAACTGTCGATGCTGCGCCATGTGGTTGTCGACGAAGTGCAGGATGTCGTCGGAATCCGTGCTGAGTTCTTATGCACTCTTCTTAGATGCGTCGAGGACGATATTGGCTTCACCTTGCTCGGCGATCCGATGCAGGCGCTGTATGACTTTCAGCGCGGCGACGAAACTGACATGACCTCGGTCGATTTGCTCGATAGCCTCAGGCAGGAATTTGGTGTGACCGAACATCGGCTGTCAGGGGAGTACCGGTCTCGAAGCCCCGAGGCGGCTACAGCTGCTGCGCTCGGACCTAAGCTTCTGCAGGAGCCCGATGCGTCGAAACGTGCTAGAGAACTGGAGAGGTTCGTATCGCGATTGCTCACGGTTGGGGATCTGCCCCAGCTGGCTCTACTGCTCCCGAAGTGGGAGGGAACAACGGCGGTCCTTTGTCGTACGAACGGTGAGGCGTTGGTTGTAGCTGGGGAGTTGCGGGCGGCGGGTGCCGTGGTCGCGCTTCAGCGGTCGGCCCAGGAGCCGGCGCTAGCCTCATGGGTGGCTGAGGCCCTGGCGGACCAGACGACCAGCGCGGTCTCGAAGGATGCTCTGTTTGCTGCGCTTGGCGATCCGAAGCTTTTGGACGCAGAGATGGCCTGGCGGTGGTTGCGCACCGCCGCCGGCACGAAGGGGAAGACGCTGAATGTTCCGTCGCTAGCACGTCGGATGGCCGCTGGCGCGATTCCGATCGAACTTCAGTCCGGAGCTGCGGCACCGGTGATCGTCTCGACCGTGCATCGGGCGAAGGGCTTGGAGTTCGACAACGTGGTTTTGGTCAGCCCGCATCGTTGGACCGTCGATCCCAGCACCTTGGCGGAGGACGTCCGAACGCTATTCGTGGCGGCCACGCGGTCTCGCGATCGGATGGTCACCGTGGCAGGTCCCGAGATGAAGGGTCTCAGGCTTGATCCCCGCAGTGGCCGGTGGATCCGGATCCGGCAGACGTGGCAAACCCTCGGGTTCGAGATTGTGGGCAGCGACACCCGCGCGCCCTACCCGGTGGGCGATGATCCTGCCGAAACTCAGCGCTACTTGCCGTCCATCAAACCTGGCGATCAGGTGACGATGATGCTGGATCCGGGAAGATCGACGCTTATGTTGCCCCGGTACTCCGTCCTGCACGCTGGTCGCCTGGTGGCCCGGACGTCAGAGGACTTCGGAGAGAAGCTCGTACGTCGCATCGGTCCGGGTGATCGGCGCAAGGGTAGACCGTGGCCGGAGCTTGACGGGGCGGTGGTTGAGGGCCTCGAAACGGCCGCGGGCACGCCCCCACCACTGAGTGGGATATCGGCGGGTCGATGGGGACTATGGCTCAATGTGCGACTGACCGGGATGCTGGAACTGTCGTGGTAAGGCGGATAAGTCATGGCAAAGCTTGATCCCTGGTATGAGGCCCGGGCCCTTATGCGTCAGGCGTTGGAGGATGACCTGATGGGGAGTGGGAAGGACTCTGAAATCGATGAAGCGCCCTTGGATCGCTTCATCGTGGGCGTCCTCCATCCCCAGAACGCGGGAGACTTGTCAGCGGAGGAAGACAAGCCGGAGAGCGCAGGATCCGTTGCTGTGGATGCGGTTTTCGATCCGGCCGTCGCTCTCTCCAGAGTGCAGTATCCGTCATCGCTGGGACTGACTTTTGCCGTCGTCCCGAGTGAGACCTCCGTCATCCATGTGTCCATCGAGGCCTCCCGCTATGTCCAGCTCAATACTGCCGAAAATGGAGACCGTACCGACGATCAGGAAAACACGATCCACCGGGATCGTGGGCGGGCAAGTCGGCCTCAGCGGTGGCGTAGAGAGGCTCAGGTCATCGCGCCCGTCGATCTGGATATGCGTGTGCCGCGGATCCATCGAAAACCCCTCTGTGACGGACTCAGCCTGCACGTCGTTGTGCGGAGGGCGGTCGACGGCATTGCCTCGGTCACCGTCGTCCTGCTCAACGATCAGACACTCGCTCGTGGCCCGAAGGACGGGCTCTGCTGGTTTCAGCCCCGGATACGCATCGACGCTGGAGACGGCACATTCGTGGATCGTCCGTCGGTGCGGCCATCGGGTGTCGATGACGATGACCTGGATTCATATGCGTTGTTGTTCCGCCGTGTGCGCAACGTCGCAGTGGGGCACGGCTGCGCCGTCTCGTGGCACGACAGTGAATCGGTCCGGGAGCTCGAGACGACGTTCATCCCCCGTCACGACGTGCCCCTTTCCGAACCTCGTGGTGGCGACCCTGAGGGCTTTGACATGTCTCGCCTGTCATCGACCGATGACCTCTCCTCACTCAGCGACCTCGTCGATCGATATCGGGTCTGGATCGCCCACCGAGAGGCTGAACTCGACGGGTTGAGTGGACAGCTAAGGGCGACAGCCCGGCGTCATGTTGTCCAAGCCGAACGGGCTGCAGAACGAATTGAGTCGGGTATTGCCTTGCTGAGTAGCGACAAGACGGCCCGTCAGGCTTTTCGCTTGATGAACTCGGCGATGTTCCAGCAGCGCGCCCGTCAGGAGCACGTTCGCTCCGGCGCAAGGGGGGAACTCGTCGCACCGAGGGGGCAGTCATGGCGTCCATTCCAGATTGCCTTCATTCTGCTGAACCTCCCGGGTCTGACCGACGCCGCGTCCGATGAGCGTGAGGTGGCCGATCTCCTCTGGTTCCCCACAGGTGGTGGCAAGACCGAGGCCTATTTGGGTCTGATTGCCTACGCGATTCTGTTACGACGGCTCAGGGACCCCAAAGACGGCGGTGTCTCCGTGCTCATGCGCTACACCCTTCGGCTGTTGACGGTGCAGCAGTTTGAGCGGGCTGCCGCCCTGATCTGCGCCCTCGAACTTGAGCGGCGAAGTCGGCTGCCTGACGCTGCACCCATCAGCCTGGGGTTGTGGGTGGGCCAGGGGGCGACGCCGAACTTGGTCAGTGATGCGCAGAAGGCGCTGCGTCGCCTCCGTCGAGGGGAAGAGGGCGACGAGGGCAACCCGATGCAGTTGCTGAGATGTCCGTGGTGTGGGGTGCCGTTGACGCCCGACGAATACCTCGTCGACAAGGCCGCGAGCAAGATGACCGTCAGATGTGCGGACGCCAACTGCGATTTCGCCGATGCTCTCCCCGTCCATCTTGTTGATCAGGACGTCTACCGTGAGCGGCCATCGCTAGTGATCGGGACAGTCGACAAGTTCGCGATGATGGCATGGCGGGCTGAGGTGAGATCTCTGTTCTCGACGGATGGCCTCAACTCGCCGCCAGACCTCATCGTTCAGGACGAGCTCCATCTGATCAGCGGCCCTCTTGGCACCATGGTCGGCCTCTACGAGACCGCGGTTGACGCGGCGTGCGCACGCACGGCGAGGCCTAAGATCGTTGCCTCGACCGCGACCATCCGACGGGCAGGCAAACAGGTCAAGGCCGTATTCGACCGAACGGCTGAGCAATTCCCGCCCTCCGGTCTCGAGGCGCGCGACTCCTTTTTCTCTGTCGAGGCCAGTTCAGCCGACAAGGGAACCAGACAGTTCGTGGGCGTGCTGGCCCCCGGGGTCAGCCAGGCAACGTTGCTGGTCCGGGCATACGCAGCACTGCTGCAGGCGGCACAGGATCTTCCCGTTGATGATGAGGTCAAGGACGCCTACTGGACCCTACTCGGCTACTTCAACAGCCTCCGTGTCCTTGGTGGAGCTTTCATGCAGGTTGTCGATGATGTGCCGGATCGACTCAAAGTGATCGCCGAACGGGCGGGCAATCCTGCACGCGTGATCGACGAGCCCAGAGAGATGACGTCGCGTAAGCGGTCGATTGAGATCCCGCAGGAGCTGGCCATCCTCAGCACCTCGATGCCATCTCCGGAGAGCCCGGCCGTGGTGCTGGCTACCAACATGATCTCGGTCGGCGTCGACGTTGACCGGCTCGGTCTAATGGTCGTGATGGGCCAACCTCAGACGACCGCCGAATACATACAGGCCACCAGCCGAGTGGGGCGCCAGCACCCGGGTCTGGTCGTCGTTCTGTACAACGCAGCGCGGTCTAGGGACCTGTCGCACTACGAGAGCTTCGCCTCATATCACCGCAGCCTCTACCGCCAGGTTGAAGCTACAGGAGCCACACCCTTTGCCGCGCGGGCACGGGACCGCGGTCTCCATGGTGTGCTCGTCTCGCTTGTGCGACTGCTCGTCGATGTCGCGGCACCTGATCAGGTTGCCGGTGATATCGCAAAGTGGGAAAGCGAGGTCCGGCGTTTGGGAGCTCTCGTGGTCGCACGAGCAAGAAGGGTCGCGCCGGATGAGGCGACCAGCGTTCAGGCGCAGGTCGATGCTTTAGTGGAGTCATGGCTTGACGCCGCTTCAGGGCGTCGGCTGAAGTACGCCGGTTGGTTCGACTCGAGAGACGCGTTGCTAGCACAGGCGGGAGTCATGGTCGCAGATGAAGAAGTGACTTTTCCCGTTGATGAAGCACCTTGGCCAACTCTGACCAGCCTGCGTGACGTTGATGCAGAGAGCTGGCTGTATCTGGTTCCAGCCGGCCGAAGGAGGTCGCCGCATGGCTCGTAGAAGCGTGGCCTCTGCGCGCAGGACACAACTGGTTTCGACCTACGGTGTGGGTTCCTTGTTTCCAGCGATGGACGAGAGCTTCATGGTCTGTGGTATCGACAAGTGGTACGAGTCGCGTGCGACTGAGATTCCCGAGCCGCGACTGGCTCGGTCATTGGGCGTCCAGACCTTTCGCGCGCCTCCGATCGGCAGCTTCAAGCACCAAGACGTACCAGTTATTCGTTTCCCGGACATGCACTACTGTCCGAACTGCAGGCGCCTGGGACGGTTGCGTGACTTCTGTTCTTGGAACGAGCATCAGTGCTCCGACTGCCTCCGCGATCTGACTCCCTCCCGCTTTGTTGCATGCTGCCCTCGTGGGCACATCGAGGAGTTCCCATATTTTCGATGGGTGCACAGCGGCCAGGAACGCCAAGATGGAGATCATCGACTGACTCTTCGCACACGTGGTCGGACGTCCTCGTTAGCCGATATTGAGATCGGCTGTTCCTGCGGAGTCAAGCCTGTCTCGATGGCCGGCTCGTTCAACCCTGGCGCCTTGAAGGAGCTCACCCGTTGCCAGGGTGCACGACCCTGGCTGCCCGACTCGGAGCCGGAGACCTGCAGCGAGGTACTGAGGACGCTTCAGCGTGGTTCGTCCAACGTATGGTTCCCCATGGTGCGATCGGCGCTCTCCATTCCGCCGTGGTCCGAGGGGGTTCATCGCATCCTCGACAAGAACTGGGGTGTATTCGGGGTCGCCCCTGCAGTGACGTTGGCTCCGATCATTGCGGCTATGGGACTTGCTACTGAAGAGATCTCCGCTCAGACGTTGGTGGATGGCATTCTTGAACGCCGCGGAGAGGCTGGTCCCGGTGAACCGCCGACCGACGATGATCTGAGGCGGGAGGAGTACCAGGCCTTGCTGAAAGGTCAAGCCGAACGTTCGCCCGGGCAACAGTTCGTCTGTGCGAGGGTCGATATCGACGTGGAGACTCGAGCTCATTTCGAGCAAGTTTCTGAGGTTTCCCGGCTACGTGAAGTTCGTGCGTTGGAGGGCTTCACGCGCGTTACGCCAGCGATGCCAGGAATGGATGTGAACCGCAAGGCACCCTTGGCGGCGGGGCCCGTTCGTTGGCTGCCCGCAATTGAGGTCCTCGGTGAAGGGATCTTCGTCCAAGTCGACGAGAGTCGGTTGCTGTCATGGGAGCAGACGGAGTTCGCGAAACAGCGCGCTGGTGTTGCTCAGCGGGCAGAGGAGGTGCGCGCGGAGCACTTCGGGCTGACCCTCGTGCCAGATGTTGCGCCGCGCGAACTATTACTTCATAGCTTCGCTCACATCCTCCTCAACGAGCTGAGTCTCGATGCTGGCTACCCTGCCGCTTCGCTTCGCGAACGTCTCTACATGGGGCCAGGCCAGTCCGGGATCCTTGTGTACACAGCCTCCGCCGACTCTGCGGGGAGTCTCGGCGGCCTGGCAGCACAGAGCAGCCCAGAACGAATCGCCGCAGTCATCCGGTCCGCCGTCCTGCGAGCTTCTTGGTGCTCGGCGGATCCCGTGTGTATCGAGGCCACGTCGACCGGAAAGGGCGCTCTCAACCTGGCGGCATGCCATGCCTGCCTTCTTCTGCCCGAAACGAGTTGTGAGCTCCTCAACGAGTACCTTGATCGGGGGACGATTATTGGGACACCCGACTGGCCCTCAGCAGGATTCTTCTTCGACCTCCTCAGTAGCAGGTGACGAGATCAATGGAGGCCTGGCGATTCAGGGGATGAAGCGGATGCCGGCTGCCCGGCGATCGGTAGAGCCGATCTTGTCGATTGACTCCGGAGGTGTGCGCGAAGATGTCGGGGCTGAGCGATGAGCCGATGCGGCCTTCGAGTGCATGCCGAGAGCCAGCTACTGGAGCACCCGATGGCGCGGAACCCCGACCCCGCGGACGAGGACCAGCTCAGTTACGTCGGTAACGTGCGCGCCTGGCCTTCCGAAGTGGAGAACTTCGGGCAGAGAGTTGGGACGTGGTCCACCAAGGAGGAACAAGGATTGGCGCCAGGGACCTATCGCCCTGGTCGTGTAGGGACCGAATTCTCACCTCCAGGCCCGCCACCTGTCGCTGCCGACTGAATACTGACCCCCTGCTGCCGAGTGAATTTTGACCCCCCTGCTCGGTCAGAGTGAGGGAGTGATCAGAGTGGACGACTGGGCTGAGATTCGTAGGCTGCATCTTTCTGAGCAGATGCCGGTGAAGGCGATCGCGCGCCGGTTGGGTCTGGCGAGGAACACGGTCCGGGCGGCGTTGGCCGCTGATGAGCCGCCGACTTATGAGCGGGCTCCGGCGGGCTCGAGGGTCGATGGGTTCGAGCCGGCGATCCGGGCGCTTCTGACGGAGTTCCCGGACATGCCGGCGACGGTGATCGCGGAGCGGATCGGGTGGGAGTGCTCGTCGTCGGTGTTGCGGGCCAAGGTCGCGTTGCTGCGTCCCTTGTACCGCCCCGCGGACCCGGCTGACCGGACCACGTATGTGGCTGGGGAGATCGTGCAGTGCGACTTGTGGTTCCCGGGCAAGGTCGTGCCGGTGGCGCCCAGGGTGCTGGCGGACCCGCCGGTCCTGACGATGGTCGCGGCGTACTCAGGGTTCATCATGGCGACCCTGTTGCCCTCGCGGACGACCGGAGACCTGGTCGCTGGGATGTGGCATCTCCTGGAGGGCCTGGGTGGGGTGCCCAAGATGCTGGTGTGGGACAACGAGTCAGGGATCGGTCAGCACCGCCGGTTGACGGTCGGGGCGCGGTCGTTCGCCGGGACGTTGGGGACCCGGATCTATCAGGCCGCCCCGCGTGATCCGGAGACCAAGGGCGTGGTCGAGCGGGCCAACGGGTTCCTGGAGACCTCGTTCATGCCGGGGCGCTCGTTCGCCTCCCCGGGTGACTACAACACCCAGCTGGCCGGGTGGCTGCCCAGGGCGAACGCGCGCCTGCTGCGGCGCACCGGCCAGCAGCCCGGGATGGCGGTGATCGAGGACGCTGCGGCGATGCGGGCGTTGCCGCCGGTGGCCCCGACGGTCGGCGTCACGTCGCGGGTGCGGCTGGGGCGGGACTACTACGTGCGGGTCGCCGGCAACGACTACTCGGTTGATCCGCACATGATTGGCCGGTTCGTTGATGTCCACGCTGGCCTGGACGAGATCGCTGTGACCTGCGCCGGGATGCTGGTGGCTACCCATCAGCGGTGCTGGGCGACCCACCAGAACATCACCGACCCCGCCCACGTCGCGGCCGCCGCCGAGCTCCGCAGCGCCTACCAGGCCCGCACCGCAGCAACGCGGGGACCGCGAGCCGTCACCGGTACCGAGGTCGGACAGCGGTCGCTGAGCCACTACGACGAGGTCTTCGGCTTACCCAGCCCGCCGCCGGCGCGTCCGGACTTGCAGGTCGTGCGATGAGCACGGCCCTGGCAGGCAAAGACATCGCCGGTGAGGTGCTGTTCCTTTCGCGTGAGCTCAAGACCCCTGTGATCGCCGCAACGTTCGCGGCCCTGGGTGATCAGGCACGTGAGCAGGGCTGGTCCCATGAGGAGTACCTCGCGGCTGTCCTGGGCCGCCAGGTCGCTTCGCGGGCGGCGAACGGGACCAAGATGCGGATCACCTCGGCGCGGTTCCCCGCGATCAAGACACTGCAGGATTTCACCTTCGAGCACCTGCCCACCGCGCCGCGGGACGTCATCGCCCACCTGGCAACCACCACGTTCGTGGCCCGCAAGGAGAACGTCGTCCTGCTCGGCCCACCGGGAACCGGTAAGACCCACCTGGCTATCGCGTTGGCGATCAAGGCCGCCGAGGCGGCCTACCCAGTCATGTTCGACTCCGCGACCGGATGGATCACCCGCCTGGCCGACGCCCACGACCACGGACGCCTCGCCGAAGAGCTCCGCCGGCTCAACCGGTACCGCGTGATCCTGATCGACGAGGTCGGCTATCTCCCGTTCGACTCCGCCTCAGCGGCCTTGTTCTTCCAGCTCATCGCCTCCCGGTATGAGACCGGATCCGTGATCGTGACTTCGAACCTGGTCTTCTCCCGCTGGGGAGAAACCCTCGGTGACGACGTCGTCGCAGCGGCGACCATCGACCGTCTCGTCCACCACGCCCACGTCATCGCCCTGGACGGAGACTCCTACCGGACCCGCGCACACCGCACGTCGATGCCACCCCGGGCAACGACCAAAACAACCAAGTAACCAACCAAACACCGACAGGGGGGTCAATTTTCGATCGGCACTAGGGGGTCAATTTTCGATCGGCGTTGACACCACCTCAGCCTGCACACTTCAGCTGCTGACCGAACCCGAGGTCCATAGCTCAGGACGAATCGCCGAAGGGAAGAGAAGTGCTCCGCTCGCTGCCGATGGGGGAACCTCAAGGTGTCTTTCATGCCGTCTCGACCCGCGACGGCGAGGCTGTCGCGCGTGATGGACAGCCCTACTATCGCACCAATCTCAAAGGTGAAGATCACATTGGGGAAGCCGTCTACGAGATCGAGTTCGCGGACGGCCTCTGGATGCTTGTGACGGCGGCCGACCTTGGGCGGCGACCTACGCACTAGGCCACGCTCCAGTCCTCATCGCGCTGGCTTGTGGTTGTAGATAGCGTTAGGCGAGAGCGACGTTCTTTCGAATCTTGAACGTGCATCCTCGATCTAAACGCGGGGAGCGTATCTAACTCGGCCAACCTGCTCGAATTAGAAGAGCCGCGGGCCCTCCGCATCCGCCAACCTTGCCGCCAATCTCGCTTCGAGTCGGGAGGGGGTGGACCCGTCTGAGCGGAGGCAGACCCATTCGCGACTGTTCTGAGGAATCGGTCCGCCGAGTTGCGCTGCTCGTTTTTTATGAGCGCGCCAGTGGCCGTTGAGCACCTCATAGCCCACGGCCAACAACTGTGCCCTCGTCTCTCCCCTGAAGCGCCTACCTTCATCTGTCTGCTGGCCGATCGACTCAATTGTGTGGCGCTGGAGAATGACGCCCTCACAGCGTTTGAACAGCTCTCTCGCCCGCGCGTCTCCACCTCTGTGGGCGAGGATTGCGGACCGATCCACGTCGGGTAGTTGCAGCAAGAAGTTCGGCGGTAATGACGGCGTCTTGGGAACCAGCCAGCGTATTTCGGACATCCCGCCAGGAGACTGGATAGTGCGTTTCTTATCTTGATTTCCGCCCACAAGTATCTGCTCTCGAATGCGGATGAGTCCGACTGCGATCTCACAACGAGGGTCGTCGGCCCAGATCAATAGACAGATATGGCCCACGGCCTCGCGGGGGATTTGCCATCGACCCCATGATTTGGACCACTTACAGTCAACATCAACCCCGACTATCTCGAAGTCCATACCCAGGGTACCTTGCTCGAACCTGAAGACGCCGCGTACCACGTTCTCGAGTTTTACCCCAACGTAAGCCTTCTCCTGGTTCCCACACTGCTCCAGGCTCCAACGAGTTGTTCGAGCTGTCTCAATGACCTCATCCAGCGCCGTCCGCACCGCGATACCGAAGGTGTCACTCAGGTCACCCTGCTGGTGGAACCATCCCTCGACTAGATCCAGCTCGAGATCGGTGGAAGTGCTCTGACTGGACACCCCGTGAACGTAGCGTGTTTGCTGCCTTCTGGCAGCACCAAATTTCGATGATCGCTACCCCCGCACAAACCCAAAACTCAAAGGTAACCGCGGATGTGTCTCGCGACGGCCGATGCTAGGCCAACCGGTACGGCATTCCCGATCTGTCGTGCGATCTCGGTTTTGGACCCGCACCAGAGAAAGCTCTCAGGGAAGTCTTGGAGCAAGGATGCCTCGTAGTGGGTGATGACCCGATTCAAGCGCTTGCGCGGGTCATCAGCGTCCCATTGGGGATGTAGATATTGACCTTTTTCTGGTTTGAAGAACTCCGTTCGAATCGTCAGCGACGGAGCATCCCAACGCATCCGCCCCATCACATCTGTCGTTCCTGTCGGCTTTTCGCGCCAGCACCTTGGAAGCAGATGATCAGGCAGGTCGAATCTCCCACCGCCAGGCGGTACGTGGTCATAGCGTTCCAGAGACCTCTCCGTGGGCCTCCTGCCGAAGTGGAGGTCGACGGACTTGAAAGGCCCCGGCACTTCCATCCCCAACAATTTCACCTTGCTGTCGGGCAGTTCCGTTGTCGTCGGCCGAGGCACTAGGCCCGCGATCCGACTGCGCACGGTCGTCCAGGGGAGAGTGCCGGGTTCTCCATGCTTCGAATGTGTCGGGGCAGGCAGCTCGATCTTCCCAACTCGCGATCCAATGACAATGGTCCGGGGACGCCGCTGGGCTACTCCGAAATCCGCGGCAAGAAGGACTCCGGGGGACAGTTCGTACTCCTTGATGACTCCATGATCGGCTTCGTCCAAAAGGAGTTGGAACTCGCTGCTCTTCAAGAATCGCTGCACGTTCTCGAGGACGAACACCTTAGGTCTGGCCTTCGCGACGACCCGAAGGTATTCCTTCCAAAGCTTATTGCGGGGGTCGCTGATGTCTTTGTTGCCCAGGTTAGAGAAACCCTGACAAGGCGGCCCTCCGATGACGATATCGACCTCCGGGATACGGTCGTCCGGAAGGGTGGCGATGTCGCCGTGGAAGGTGTGTTGCTCCCCAAAGTTCAGGGCGTAGGTTGCGGCCGCGTGGTCGTTGAACTCCACCGCAAGCACGGACTTGAAGCCCTCCTGTTCGAATCCTGCGGTCATGCCGCCACAGCCGGCGAAGAGGTCGATCATCGTCAGCGGCTTCGTCATGGGTCTCATCGTAGGTTCCTTCTACTCGTCGGTTGAACAGACTCGCCGCTACAGTCGAACGTGTGGCCGAACAGCGATCTTGGGCATCCTCGCCTGGGGTTCGCACGAGCATGCGAGCCAACCGCGGGCGCGACACAGGTCCAGAGCTCGCACTTCGTCGAGCGGTCCATGCTCGCGGACTGCGTTACTTCGTCAACCGGCGACCCTTGAAGAACGTACGACGTACCGCTGACATGGTCTTCCCCACCGCCCGGGTTGCTGTCTTCGTGGACGGCTGCTTCTGGCACGGCTGCCCCGCTCATCACACAGTGGCCAAGACCAACGCTGCATATTGGGCCGCCAAGGTCGAGGGCAATCGGCGCAGGGACGCAGAGACTGACCAGACCCTTCTTACCCATGGTTGGGCCGTCGTCAGAATCTGGGAGCACGTCGCTGTCGATGAAGCCTGCGACCTTGTTGTCGCGTCAGTGGCAGCGGCCAAGGTGGCAGCCAAACTGAAACCAAGGCACTGAAGCGCAGACTGGGCGATCACTTCTCACCTCTTGGCGTTGGGTCGTTGACCACCAGAGCCAGTGACGGGCGGACGGCGGGATCGATCAGCCGGTGGATGCGCTCCAGTGTCCGAAGCTCGGACGGGCACCGGCGAAGGAACCGGGCTAACGCATCCCCGAGCTCGTGTTCGGCCACGAACTGGTCGGCGTCGTTCTGTGCGTGCAGGTCCCACCGGCGCTGCCAACGGGGTGCGAAGTACGTCAGGGCGATGAACACGGCCACCACCGCTCCTGCCGCGATCCGGCCGTCGGCCACAGACTGCACCACCGCGACAGCGCCCACCACGAACCGGATCCGCCAGGCGAATTGGGTAAGCGGAAACATGCCCACTGCCTTCGCGATCCCCACCCAGACGGCATGCACCAGCTGCCATGGAATCGTCGAGAACTCGACCGCGACGTCGAATCTCGTCTGGCCCAGGCGAATTCGACCGACCGCCGCAGCGATCACACCAGCCGCCTGGTCGGCCGGCAGCTGACCCAACTGGGCGGCCTGCAGGAGGCCGGAAGAGACTACGACGCTGTGCCGACCAGCTGCACCCGCGCAGATGCCCACCTCACCATCGCGGGCGTAGAGCCCGACCACAGGCGGGCCGATGCCCTTCTGGCAAAGCAGCGCGATCGCCGGCGCCAGCGCAACAGACTCCGCCTCGCTAAAGACCCGAGCACGGCCCAGTAGTCGGACCGCGGGCCGCTCCAGGCCCCCCGCGCACAGCACGACGATCAGGGCCAGGCCTCCGACGAAGAGCGTCACGCCCGGCAATGGCGGGAGCAGGGCTCCGACCATGCAGGTCAGCACGGTGCTCACGAACAGACCCGGAAACCGGGCCAGCGCGTGCGACATCCCCGGTGAACGTGCCATCGCCCTCCACCTCCTTAGGTGAAGCCACTAGTGCGATTGCATCGATTATGGCGCGTGGTAGCCGCCAGCGGCCGAATCCGCCCTTAGGGGCTTCGAGATCAAGTCTGGGCCCACCCTCCGACACGGCGGTGAGTTATCCACAGCCGTCGGTCGAGGCCGGCACCAAGACCGAACGGAATGGCTGGATGGGCAGGAAGACCCGAACGAGACAAGGAGCTGGGCCTGTGATGACGAACGACACGATCGACCAGGACGCGACGGACGCACTGGCCGCGGTCGCGAGGCTGCTGCGCCACGCAGCGGTCCGCGCTTGGACGCAGGCCGAGGCCGAGGGGCCCCGGTCGTCTCTGCATCTGCTGGGACTGGGGATCCACATCGCTTCATGCCAGGTGATGGCCATGCTGCCGGCCGACGCTGACCTGGAGGGACAACCCCCGACACAGAACGACGTCGGGCAGCTGCTGCGCTCCGCCGATGAGCTGATTCGCAGCATCTCGATCTTGGACCAGACGGCCGGGATCTCGCCGCTGGTCGTGGCTATCTGTGACCTCGTGCGTGAGGCGACGCCGTGAAACGACAGGACGAGCGCAGCGTCGGGGAACTGCTTCTGGATGCCGACTTCACCACCCGCCAGGGCCTGATGGACGTTACCGGGCAGGACGCGCCGGCGATGCTACGCACCTGGGGCGAGGTCGTACAGTCCGCCTCCGAGCTCTGGGCCACCCTTCCCAAGCCCGTCGGAGGTGCCAACAGCCCCATCGACGGCGTCACAATGGCGCGGCTGGAGTCGATGAGCCAGGCGATGCACCGCAACCAGGTCCGGCGGGGTTGGCCCGGCGACGGTCCCAGCGACGAGCGGCTGCTGCGCGTCGCCGAGACCTTCACCCGTGCTGCCGACCTCATCGGCCGCCGAGGCGGCCACATCGGCCCAACGGACCCCGCGATCCGTGCGGACCTTGACGCCGCCCGTATGCGGATCATGCACACCCTCTACGTCGGCGCCCACAGCGTGGGTGTTGCGGCACAACAGCACGTAGCCGACGTGGAACTGTCCACCACCCCCGGCATGTCAGACCGGGAGAGCCGCGCAGTACCCAGAGGACAGGAGGCCATCAACAGGCTCGCCGCGTTCGAGCAGCTCGCGGGCGCCTACGTCGGTAACCAGTTCGCCCGTGCCGCCCAGGGGGAACACGTGCACGGACCCCACGGCACCGAACGGCTCCAGCAGGCCCTCATCGGCTGGGACATCCAAGCCCACCGCACGCTGGCCGCGACCCCCACCCCGGCCAACCTGCTCCTGACCAGCCGAACCCAGGCTGGCATCGCCACCGCTGCCGCCGCGATCCTGCACGCTGGCGCCCGCACCGGCCACGTCGACACCCACGCCTACGAGCACCGCCTCGCCCCCACCCTCGACGCCACCCAACAAGCCTGGACCCACGTCGCCAAGCGCTGGGCCGAGATGACCACCCCCGCCAGCCGCACCGACCTGGACCTGGTTCACGCAGCAGGCGAGCTGCGAGCCGCCGTCCGCGAGGTCGCCCACGACAAAACCACCTGGGCCCACCCAGAGGTCATGGCCGGTCGCGTCGACCTGGGCGAAGCCGCCCAGCACCTCCAACAGGCCCTGTCCACCGCCGTCGACCTCGCCTGCGTGACGCGCGACATCGCAGCCCAGGACACCAACCTCACCGGCCCGGCTCGGGCCATGTCCCACCGGGCCAACGCAGACATCGACCGCGCAGCAGACTCGGATCGCCGAGATGAAGACGTCGTCTGGGTCACCTCTGGAGATGTCTACGCCAACCGCGCCGTGACCATTCCCGAGCCTGTCCGCGCTGGACTCGTCGACGCCAGCGACACCCTCGTACAGACCGCCGGCAACGCCATGTCAGCCGCCGCCTGCCTCGATCGAGTCACCCAAGACAGACCCCCGGCATCAGGGCAGGAGCCGGCGGTACCTCGTAGCCGTCGACCCGAGGGGCCCGCGCCTGCGGATGAGGACATCACTTGTGTTGCCCGACCGTAGCGCTACCTCGGACCGAATGACCGCGGACCAGCCCTCCCGATCCTTAGGGGTGGCAAGGACGAGCAGTCCCAACTGCTCGGCGGAAGTGAGGAAGGTGAGACGTCGATGATCAGCCCCGAAACGCAGACCAGTCGACTGTTGAGGAAGACGGCCAATTTGCTCAGCTCGGTTGCCGAGGCCGCGTGGATCAACGACATCCCACCACCGGCAAAGTGGGATCTTCACCGTGTCGGCACCGAGGCCTTCCTCGCCCAGCGCGACATCCTCGATGCCCTGGGTCAGTGCGCAGAGCCATGCGAAGCCCTGCCCGGTGTCGACATCGCGGCCGCGCTCGAGGAGGCTGCCCACAATCTCGCTGCCATTCCTCGAAAGTCGTCCAACCTTGATGCGGAACGGCTGGAGGCGCGAGTGTCCTCTCTTGCCCGATCGGCCGTCGCCCTCATCCCTAGTCAGATTCGGACACGACGATGATCTTGGACGAGAGGTGTCGAGCGAGCCGTGGAGCCCGCTTTTCGTTGGCTGCTCTATCTTTCACACGGGTCGACGCGTCGCACACTCGATTAATGGCGCATCTGGTCACCCTCGACTCCTCCGACGTTATCCACAGGCAAGGGCGCGGCCTCGGACAGGTATGCGCAATCACACGAAGACTGGAAGAGAGCAGCGCAAACCAAGGAAGGGGTCCGATTAATGAGTGCCACCGAGCGGTCTACGCGGGCTGACTCGTCACGCAGGTGTTGGACCGCGGCTGAAGTCGCAGCGATCCTGGGCATCTCTAAGGTGTCGGTCTACCAAGCGCTCGCCTCGGAAGCGCTACCAGGCTGCAGAGTGGGCGCCCGTTGGCTGGTGCCGATGGATGCGCTGGACCAGTGGCTGCACGAACTTGGGGGTCGATCCGACTGAGATGCCTTCCCTCCACAAAGTAACGATCCCGGGAAGTCTGGTCCGCTGGCGTGTGCGTTACCGACTGCCGGGGGAGTCCAAACTGCGCTCAAAGACTTTCCTGACACGCAGGGAGGCAAGTGGTTTCTCCGCTGAACTGAGGTCCATGCAGGCGCGGGGTGCCTTCGTGAATCCCAACGCCGGGAAAATCACGTTCGGACCCTACGCCGTTGAGGTTCTAGCCGCACGACCGGACGAAGCGTCCACCCGAGCCCGAGATCAATCGATCCTGCGAACGCACGTCCTTCCCGAGTTCGGTGGCAGGGCGATGGGGTCGATCACCCACAGCGAGGTCCAGCGGTGGGTCACCAAGCTCGGGACTCGTCGGTCCGCGGCAACGACCCGCGAGGCATACCGCATCCTTCACCTCGTCATCAAGACGGCGGTCCGCGATCGCATCATCGGATACGACCCGTGCCTGGACGTGAAAGTCCCCAAGCGCAAAGGGAGAACCGTCGCGTCAGGTGGTTTTCCAATGCTCAGCGCCGACGACTTCGCTCTTGTCCTTCGCGAAGTCCCGGATCGGCATCGATTAGCAGCCGCGCTCGCGTTTGGTGCAGGGCTTCGTTGGGGGGAGACCGCAGCGCTGACGGTTCGGGACTTCACGGGAATGACCGGGGGCCCGATGACAGTGACCGTCAAGCGAACCCTGCAAGAGGTCAGCGGCGCGTTCTCCATCAAGCAACGCCCTAAGTCAGAGGCAGGCGCTCGGCAGGTGCCGCTGCCGGAGTGGGTCGCAACGATCGTCCGGCGACACGTCGCGACTTATGGTCAGCGGCTAGACGACAACCTCATCGTCAACGAGGCGGGGGGCTTCGTGTCCAGGGGGTATGCGCGGCTCTACATCCTGAGGCCGGCCCTGGTCAGAGCGGGCCTCATGGGTCACATCGTCCTGGTGGCGGGTCCCCATGATGCGTCTCCGACGTGGAAGGCGACCTGGACGGACCGGGCGGGTACCACGCACACCGAGGGGTTCACCACCGAGGCGAGCGCGGTACGGGCCATCGCCCGACGGCATCATCCTGCGCCATCCTCTTGGCATGGGCTTCGTCACGCATACGTCTCGGCTCTGGTCACCGCCGGGCTTGACCCGGTGCACGTGGCAATGGCGGCGGGCCATTCAGATCCCGCATTCACCCTTCGAACCTATGCGCACCCCGCCACGGATGCCACGATCAGGATCCGGGCCGCGCAGTCCCACATCGAAGTGGATTGATCCGCGCGTTTTCTCGTTTGTTCCCTCAGTGTTCCTTTTTGGCGACCCCGGACAGCAAGAGAGGCCCTCACCATCTCTGGTGCGGG
>Ga0066789_10000193_pt1 | contig 21592 bp, 15 predicted proteins | sample OrgsoiDNA2013049_FD_70960 | JGI IMG/M metagenome (GOLD analysis project Ga0066789, IMG submission 70960) | Permafrost soil microbial communities from the Arctic, to analyse light accelerated degradation of dissolved organic matter (DOM) -... | ecosystem: Environmental > Terrestrial > Soil >...
AGGAGGCGTGTGTCTTTTCCGAGAGCCGGATGCGGGAAATCCGCCTGTCCGGTTCGATGAGCGGGAACAGGAAACAGGGTCAAGCCAAACCGGATTGAGGCGGGCCATGCGAAAGCATCCCAACAGCCACCGGGAGGCTAAAGCCACTGCGCCTGTTCTCGACTCTACTCGCCAGTTTCACTTACGGACGTACTGTTGCTACTCGAAGTGGTATGCCGTGTACGTGCGCGGCATTTGCAAAACCTCGAAGACGCTGGCGTCACCGTCCACATAGCCATGCACCTCTGCCCCGGTCTGCAAATTAAACAGCTTCGCCCCCGCCTTCTTGATCACAATCTTGTATCTAGTCCTGTCCGGCCGGTACGACCGCGTCACAAACGTATTGTTGTCGTAAGTAAACAGGCAAATCTGCGCCGGACTGTCGAGGTAAACCGGAACCTCCCCCATCAGGTCGCGCCGAATCTGCGACAGCACTTCCGGCGGGAACTGATACAGATCGCTTTCATTCTCCGGAATGGTCAGGATAAAAAACTTCCCCTTCTCGAGGCCTCGCACCTGCAACAGCACCGGATAGCGGCTGTCATCTTTGTAAATCGCCGAAATGATTTCCTCAGTGTCCACCAGCCCATACGTCAACTGCGGCAGCACGATGTCGGTCGGGGAGTAGTAATAATTCGCCGGCTCCTCGTCCATGATCCGCCGGAAATCAAACTTGTTTGTGATCACCGTCCGCCCGGTATATTCCACATCCGCAATCCGATCGACGCCCTTGCCCTGGAGCGCCTTCAACAGCCCGGTCGTGATCACCACCGTCTTGCCGGCATTGATGTGCTTCCATATTTTGTCCACAATTTGCGGATCGCTCTTCGCCTGCTCGGTCAGCAGAATCGTGTCCCGGTCCTCTGGAAACTCCGGATACATATCCATCGGAATCCCCAGCATCCCGATGTAATTCTGCAAATAGGGTTCGCCCGATGAGTTGTAAGGTTTGTAGCTCGCCACGCCATACGGATTTCCGAGTTTCCCCAAAAACGAATCCATCTTGTCGTAACTGTCTCCCGCCACTTCCGAGAGCACGCTGGTCAGCCGCGCAGTCCCATCCGCCTTAGGCAGCGATTCCAGCAGTCCTCCCCAAGACCAGATCGTGATCTCTTTCCCTTTAGCAAACAGCGTGTCTTCCAGTTGCTCCGCAAACCGGCTCAGCGTTTGCCGCGCCCCCGGATCGACCCATCCCCCGCCCATTTTCCCCGGCTTGATGTGCTCGAAGTACCGCATCAGCCCGTAACTCTGATACGGCTGCAAATGCTGCACCGTGTTCTCGGCATCTCGGGTTTCAGTGCCGGTGTACAGCATGTCGAAAACTTTCGGCTGCGCTTCCAGGTTGTAGCCGGCAAATTGATACTGGTCATACCAGTTCGGCGGTTTGAAAATCAGGTTGATCTTCGGATTCACGCTCTTGGCATTCTTGACCACCAGATTTTCTCCAACATCTTTCATCGCTTCCAGGCGATACTCCGTCCATCCCCGGTCGCCGCGCGCCTTCTGGTCGAGCGATCCGCGGCAGTTGTACATAAACAGATCATCAAAAATCAGTTCGTCAAAAATGCCTGCCGTCATCGCCACAATCTTTCGAAAGTGCTCGCGGTCCGCCGGATCAGCCCAGCAAAACGACCGTATCCCATCCCCCGGCGTCCCCCGCACCGCCATAATCCCGCCCGAAGTCTTGATCCCCTTGCTCTCGAAAAACACCTTAACCTTGCGAACATCGGCTTCGCTGATCTCCTCATTCGACCGGTAGGTTTCCAGCCACACCTTGTTGAACTTGATGTAGGTGTGAATCAGATCAAAACTCTCCTGCATAAATTTCGGGTCAGCCGCCATCCGCCGCATGTCGTCGATGGGAACGTAGATCGCGCTGTTGAAGTTTTGATAGTGCTCCGCCGTCTGGGCAAAAGCGACGGAGTTAGAGCAGGCAAACGTGATGCCCACGACTGCAAATGCGATTGTTCCCAATCGAGCTTTCGTGATTCGCATGGCTCCCTCTCAACCCGAGATTCAAATTGCTGGTGACTGCTGGTTAATGTGCGGCTGAATTCTATCGCGCCAGGCAGCCGCAGAGCGAGGCTGGATCCTCTGTGATCATGCAGCGACGCAATGAAATCTCGGAAGCGGTTGGCGGAGATTACAACAACCCGATCGCGTGAAGCTGTTCAGGAATGTTGACGGGCTAGGACTCCTGGATCTGCCACCAAACCTCCGGGTCCACTGGAATGCCTTTTTCCATATTTTCCTGGCGAAGGCGGAGTACCTGCTCCCCAGGATAACGAACCGACTCTCCTGCGGCTTTTGCTCCCGCGTGCAAATTCTCGATGACCTGATCCGCAATCTGCAATCCGACTGCCCCCGACGCGCTTGCTCCGGTATTCAGCGCATCCGGATTGAACGCGAGGAAGACTTGCGAGATTCCGACTTCGCGCTCCGGCGTTGGTTCGATCTGATGCGTGGTTTTGCCGCCCGATAAGATGCCGGCAAGAAGATCCAGCATCAGCGCCAGGCCTGATCCTTTCCAGTAGCCGATCGGCAAGGGCCGCTGCGACTTCTCAATCTCTGCCGGATCGCGCGTCAGCCGGCCTTCTGTGTCGAAGCCGCCCTCGACGGGAAGCAGTTCACCCAGCGCTCGATATGCGGACATCGCTCCGTAGGAAAACTGCGACGCGGCCATATCGAGAATGACGTGGCCACCCGGTCGGGGCACGGCAATGACCAGGGGATTGTTGCCGAGCAGCGGAACGCTCGCGCCCCAGGGAGGAAGATTGGGCAGCGTGTTGGTCCAGCAGATTCCGATCACGCCGGCGTCGGCGGCCTGCCATCCATAACTGCCGCCGCGCATCCAGTGATTGGTGTTGGCCAGCGCGACGCATCCCATGCCGTGCTGGCGCGAGAGCGCAATGGCGCGATCCATGCAATGCCAGGCATTGAGATTGCCGGGGCCGACTTTTCCGTCCCAGCGTTCGAGCGGCCCGGTGCTCGCCACGAGAACCGGGCTGGCATGAATGTCGATGGCGCCGCTCTTGATCATGGTGACAAAGCGGGGAAAGCGGTTGAGGCCGTGCGAGTGGACGCCGTCGCGGCTGGAATCGGCGAAGAGCTGGGCGCAGAGCCGGGCGCGGGTGTTTTCGAACCCCAGCTTCTGGAATGCACGCGAAAGAGTATCGATAAGTTCGGAATGGGGGATTCTGAGCATTATGTTTTGCGGTCGAGAGCCCGCCCACTTTTTCGCAAGGTCCATGAAACGATGGGGCACCCATTGTTGATGTGATTTTACTTCTCGAATTTCACCGGCACGAAAACTTCAACCCCTTCCCTCTTTAACTGATCAACACTGCGCAGCACCTTCCCGTTCATCTTCACATTCTTGAACAAAATGGGAGCGACGTTTTTGCCCATCAACATTCCCGGCCGCGTCGCTTTGTAGAAGGTGCAGTTTTCGAAAACGAAATTCGTCAGCGGGGCGTCGCCGCCGTCAATGTAGATGTGGCCGCCGTCGTTTTCGAAAGTTGAGTTCACGATTTTGAAATCGTCGAGGGGAACGCTGCCGCTGGAGCGCATGCCCGAGGTATATCCCTTGCCGATGAAGTATGCGGGCGAAAGTTGAATCCAGATGGCGAACTTGTTCTGGTTGGTGACGAAGTGAACATCTTCGAGCCTCAGGTGATGAATGGGCGGGGCGCCGCCGTATCCGATGGTCAGTCCAGAGGTGTAGGTGTAATTCACAAATCCATTGATGACGATGTCTTCGAGGCCGGCGGTCGCGTCTTTCCGCCCGCGGTAGAAGGCGAAGGTATCGTCCATGGTCATGGCGAAGCCGTCTTGAAGGCGAACGTGTTTCGTGTTGCCGACGAAGTCGAAGGCGTCGTCGTGGTATTGCTGCTTGCGGTTTACGATTTTAATGTTGGTGGCGGAAAAACCATCGGTGTCGGTGACGGTCACAGTCCAATAGGAGGAACGAAGCAGCAACAATCCCTGAAAAGAAATGTTGCGGCTATTGTTCACGATGTAGCCTCTGACGCCGCCGTGGGGATCGTTGACCAAGCCTTCTTCGGATCGCGCCGATCCGTCGCCGAGGTCGGGCTGGAAATCGTGCCACAACCAGGGATAGCCTTCGGCGTCGATGGTGCCGGGGCCCGAGAGTCCGGCGTTCTCGACGTTGTTGAAGACGACCAACGCCCGCAGCGGCCTCGCCCCCGCGGGCAGCGGCGGAGAAACGTAATCGGCGCTCTTGCGCGAGCCGCGAATCACGGCGTCCGCGGCAACGTAGAGCTTGACGTTGCTCTGCATCAGAATGGTGCCGGTTAAATACACGCCAGTCGGAAAAAACAGTACGCCGCCGCCGGGGCGCGCAGAAGCGTCGCTGATCGCTTGATTGATTTTCGCTGTCTCCAGTGCTTTGCCGGTGTTGTCGATTTTGTAGTCGAGGATGTTGACCACGTTGGCGTCGCCCAGTTTCGGCGGATTCTTCTCTTCAGGTTCAGCAAACAGCAGCAGGCCGGGACTTTGAAACGTTGGCTCTTCGTTAAAGAAAATTACGAGATAGCGCGGCTGATCAAGATCAAAGCTGATGGTGTTGCCGCTGATCTGCGGATGAATGTTGTAGACCAGCGGCTGGATGTAGCAGGTGACGATGTTCCGATCGTTAACAAGCGAGGTGATCGTGATGTGGACTCTCCCGGACATGGCGAAGCTGGCGTGGTCCATCCATTGAAACTGGTTGAAGGTCGGGAAGCGATGGACGAAGGCGGGCTGGCCGTCCACGGTGACGCGATAAGCGAGACTCGGCACCGCGCCGGGGTAGGGAGGGTAAGGAGTGACGGCTGCGGATGCTGGCAGTAGGAACGTCGAGAACAACACGATCGCCCCAAAGAATCTAAATGTCATCGTGTTCATATCCTGTAAAACCCGAGGCGCTTCTGTAGAGCGAGTGGCCCTAACTTGCTGGAGAAGTATAAGACGCGGGCAGATTATAAATCGAGGGCGCATGTTCCGTCGGGCTTCTTGCGAAAGAGTAGCTTCGATCGTCTGCTATGATGCGCGGGAAGCAATGATATCCCGGAAGAAGCTGTTTTCAATTTTATTCGCGGCGGTCGTTTTCGGCGCGATAATCCCTGCAGGTGCGGCCCAGGTCGTCCAACCATCCGCGGACCCACTGGCGCCCACGCACCGGGTCGAGTCGGCGGAGGAGATCGACCGGGAATGGCAGGTGTCGGTTGCAAAGTATGATGCGAAGCGGGATTCGCTCATCGCCGAAGCCGACCGCCAGTCGCACGATGGGCCTTACCGTCCCGACTGGGAAACTCTCCGCAGCTTCGAAATCCCTCAGTGGTACCAAGACGCGAAGTTTGGAATCTTTATCACCTGGGGAGTTTATGCGGTTCCCGGCGCGGTGAATGAATGGTATCCCCACAACATGTACCGGCCGGGCGACCCGGCGTATGAAGACTTCCAGAAGCGCTACGGCTCGCTCGAAAATCTCGGCTACAAGGATTTCATCCCAAAATTCCGCGCCGAAAAATGGGACCCGGCCGACTGGGTCGACCTCTTCAAACGAGCGGGCGCGAAGTACGTAATCCCGGTTGCGGAGCATCACGACGGTTTTTCCATGTACGACTCGGACCTCTCCGATTGGACCGCCGTCAAAATGGGCCCACATCGCGATATCGTCGGCGACCTCGCCCAAGCCACCCGCGCCGCCGGACTGCACTTCGGCCTCTCCTCCCATCGTGCCGAGCACAACTATTACTACGGTGAGGGCCGTTCTATCCGCTCCGATGTGAATGATCCTAAGTACGCGTCGTTCTACGGCCCCGCCCACGCCTGGATGAATGACCCGCACTTTATCACCTACAACGAGTGGAGTTGGGTGAGTGAAGCATGGACGCGCGATTGGCTGGCCCGCGCCGTTGAGCTCACCGAAAAGTACAAGCCTGAAGTCTTCTATTTCGATGGCGGCGTCGGCCACCCCGTTTTCCGCCGCAGCGTCACCGAGTTCGCCGCGTTCTACTACAACTACGCCGCGCGCAACAACTTTCCCGCCGTTATCAATTTCAAAGATTATTCCATGCAGGCAGACTCCGGCTCCCGCGATTATGAGCGCGCACTGCTTCCCGGCATCGAAGCCAAACACTGGCAAACCGATACGCCGATCAGTAATTTGTCTTGGGGATATATGGAGCACGATCAGTTGAAGTCCGCCGACTTCCTGATTCATCAGCTCGTGGACATCGTCAGCAAGAACGGCAATTTGCTTCTGAACATCGGCCCGCGGCCAGATGGCACCATCCCCGATGATGTTCGCGCCACGCTGCTGGAAATCGGCGTCTGGCTCGACGTTAACGGCGAAGCCATCTACGGCACCCATCCGTGGAAAGTTTTCGGCGAAGGCCCAACCCAGATTCAAACCGGCTTCGGCCACGACGCCGACACCAAACCGTATACCGCATCAGATTTTCGTTTCACCGCCAAGGGCGACTATGTTTACGCGATCAGCATGGCGTGCCCTGCAGATGGAAGTGCATCAATCCATTCGCTAGGTTTCCACAGCATCGGCTATCGAATGATCACTGCAAGTCTGGTGGGTTCGACCGAGAAATTCGAATGGGGTCAGTCTGACAACGACCTGTTCCTCAAGCTGCCGAAAAGCTATGACTGCAAGCACGGTTTTGCGTTGCGAGTGCGGATTCCGGCCTTGCCTGTCAATTAGTAGGTCGCGAGCGAGACCCGTAGCACCACCGGCTCTGCGCCAAAGTTGAGTCCCCAGTCGGTTTCATCGCCGTTCCAGATTCGCTGGAACTTGAAGACGCCGTTTTCGAAGGTTCCCTCTTCGACTTTCAGGAATTGGCGGTGTTGCCATTTGCCGTCAATCTGCGCTGACGGACTCTGTCCGGTTCCATCCACGACATTTCCTGCCTTGCGTTGCTCCTCGGTCCCGGCGGGACGGAAATCGACGCGGCAAAAAAATCCTGTCACCAGAAACTGATTGTCTTTGAGCTGGGCCACCAGCGCACGCCCCGTCGGCTCCGCGTTTCCCGCTCCTTGACCTTCGCGTCTCGCTCCGTAGGAAACCACTGCTTTCCAGTCTCCAAAAGGCAGCGTCTGCGTGGGCTTGCCTTGTTCTTCGGCGACGGCCTTGAGCTTGCCTTCGAAGTTGAGGCGAGCAATCTCGCGCTGCATGGGGCCGATCAACCGGTAATTCATCGCGAAGGCCTCGAACTCATCCTGCTGGCGCGAGCCGGGGCCGGTGTCGTGACCTCGGGTGTAGTCCATGCCGAAGGGAGAAAAGCCTATGGCCTGAAGGCCGAGCGCGGAGAAAAAGAAGCGGGCATTGGGGGCGCCACCGGTTTCAGGAATGAAGAGCGCATTGTCGTCGCGATGATAGAGATCCAATTCCTTCAAATATGCAACGGGATTATTCTGATAAATATCGGGCGCCAGAATATCAATGGCAGGTGCCGCGACTTTCCAGATGGGGAGCACATTGTCGGTGGGGCCGCCGCTCTCATAGCTGCCGGGAGCGCCCGGCTTCAACGGATCGCGCAACGCCGCATTCACATACATCGGCAGCGGATAAGCCGCTTTGCCCGCAGCGGCAACTTGTCCAACATATTTCGCCACCGCCCAAGCGTGGAAATTGACTTCCGCATCGGAGCCAAACGCCTCCTGCCAGTTCGGCGACGGCGAAGAAGCTTTCACCTGCATAGCGCTGAGCACCTCAGGCGGAACCGGCGCTTCAAACAATTTCTGCGCGGCCGGAGAATAGTCGCGCAGGCTTCCCCACGTCCCGGTTTCATTCTCCACCTGAATCATGATCACGGTGCGCTGCGGATCCCCGGCCTTGAGGTGACGCATGAAAGCGGTGAAGGCGGTCTTGTCGGCTTCCATGGATGCGGTCGCGAAGGGCGAGGGCGAGTCCGTCGCGTTGCCGTTCTTGTCGATCACATGGGAGTAACGCTCGGGATCGAGCTTCATCCACTCGGGCATATAGTGCTGGCTGCCGTTTTTCCAGGTCCCGAACCAGAGAATCACCAGCCGCACTTTGTGCTGACGGGCTTGCGTCAAGAGCAAGTCAACGACGCTGTAGTCGTACTGGCCCGGTTTCGGTTCAAACTGCTCCCAGTAGATTGGCGCTTCCACGGTATTCACGTTGAGGAATTCCATCGCCGGCCAGACCTTGGGCAGAGTCGCCGGCCAGGTGCTGGAGTTGTGCACCTGCGCGCCCAGCATTAAATAAGGAGCGCCGTCCACGAGGAAGGCGAAGCGGCCATCCTTCTTCACGATTTGGGGAATGGGTTGCTGTTTCACCTGGGCGTGGAGGTCCATGGCGATGCTTGAAGCAAACAGAGCGACCAAAACCGCAACTTTTATTTTCATCTGACAAGATTCCTTCGACGCGATAGTATTCCTACCGGAATCAGGATGGCTTTGATCGCAGCCAACCAGACCGGAAAGCTTATTCGATATTCTGCAAGGTTCCAAGAGGATTTCAATGCGCCCGCGGCCCTTTATCGGAATTCTTACGCTATTACTTATAAGCACGACGTGTCTGGCGCAAGTTGCGGCCGGAACCGAACCCTTTTGCGATCCGAAACTGTCCATCGACCAGCGCGTGGACGACCTGGTTTCGCGCCTCACGCTCGACGAAAAAATTGCCATGCTCGGCCAGATGCAGCCCCCCATCGCGCGCCTGGGCATTAAACCATTCACCAATTTCACCGAGGGCCTGCACGGTCTGGGATGGGTGTGGGGCGGCAAGGTGACCGCCACCACCTTCCCGCAATCGGTGGGGTTAGGCGAAACCTGGGACCCGGGAATCCTTCGCCAGGCCGGCTTCGTAGAAGGATATGAAGCCCGCGTCTATAACAAAAGATTTAACGGCATGCGCGTCGGCCTCGCCATTCGCACGCCGAATGTTGATTTGGCGCGCGACCCGCGCTGGGGACGAAGCGAGGAATCATTCGGCGAAGACCCCTACTTCGTCGGCAAAATGTCGGTCGGCCTCATTCAAGGATTGCAGGGCGATAATCCGAAATATATGCTCGCCGCCGCGACGATGAAGCACTTCCTCGCCAACAGCAACGAAGATGGCCGCACCAGTTCTTCGTCCGATTTCGACGAACGCAATCTTCGCGAATATTATCTCGTTCCGTTCCAGATGGGCATCGAGGAAGGCAACGCGCAATCGTTCATGGCGTCGTACAACGCGGTCAACAAAATTCCCGACACGGTCTCGCCCTTCATCCGCGACATTGTGGAGAAGGAATGGAAGTTCGACGGCATGGTCTGCACCGACGCCGGCTCGCTTCCCAACCTGACCCGCGAGTTCCACTACTATCCCGACCCAACGGCCGCGGTCGCAGGATGCGTGAAGGCCGGCATCAGCGTGTTTCTCGATCGCTATGAGCAGCCGTTGCGCGACGCCCTCGATAAAAAGCTGGTCACCGAAGCCGACATTGAACGCAACATCAAGGGCAATCTGCGGATGCGCATGCGCCTCGGTGAGTTCGATCCGCCCGGCATGTCGCCCTGGGAAAAAATCTCTGGCGACGAGGAACCCTGGTACAGCGACAAGAACAAAGCGCTGGCCAGAAAGGTGACGCAGGAGTCGATTGTTCTCCTGAAGAACGCTCCACTGGATAACGGCGCCGCTCTTCTTCCCCTGGACAAGAGCAAACTGCGCTCCATCGCCGTCATCGGCCCCTACGGCGACAACGTTCTGATGGACTGGTACTCCGGAATGCTGCCCTACAGCGTCACCCCGCTCGAAGGAATCAAGAGCGCTGTGGGGCCGGGAGTGCGCGTCCGTTACGCCCCCGACAACACCCACAACTACGCCGCCAATCTCGCCGCCGAGTCCGACGTTGCCATCGTGTTCGTGGGCAACCATCCTTACTGCAACGACCGCTTCGGAAGCTGCTCGCTGCCCAGCGAAGGCAAAGAGGCCGTGGACCGCAAGGCCCTCGACCTTGACCCGCCGCAGCTTGACTTGATTCGCCGCGTGAAAGCAGCCAATCCCAAAACCATCGTGGTGCTGATTTCGAGCTTCCCCTACGCCATCACCTGGGTGCAGGAAAATGTTCCGGCGATTTTGCACATGACGCACTCCAGCCAGGAGGAAGGCAGCGCGCTGGCCGACGTGCTCTTCGGCGACTACAATCCCGCCGGCCGCCTCGTGGCTACCTGGGTCAAATCGCTCGACGATCTTCCTCCGATGATGGACTACGACATTCGCAAAGGCCGCACCTACATGTATTTCAAGGGCCAGCCGCTGTATCCCTTCGGATTCGGCCTCAGCTACACCACCTTCGAATATTCCAACCTGCGAACCTCCGCTGAATCAATCAAAGTCGGCGGCGAAATCGCGGTCAGCGTGGACGTGAAAAACACCGGCGCTCGCGCCGGCGACGAAGTGGCGCAGATGTACGTCAAGCATCTCGATTCCGAGGTCGAGCGCCCGATCAAAGAGCTGCGCGGATTCCAGCGCATCCCGCTTCAGCCCGGTGAAACCCGAACCGTCAAGTTTCCGCTTAAGGCCACCGGCCTCACTTACTGGGATGCAGGCAAGCAAAGCTTTGTAGTAGAACCCGGCCACGTCCAAATTATGGTGGGATCATCTTCCGCTGACGTGCGGCTGGAAGAAACAATTGAGGTGAAGGGAAAATGAAACTCCAATTTCGACTTTTACTGCTGACCGCGTTTGCTGGGCTCATCACTCTGCACGGCTACGGGCAGACAACCTCCGGCACTCCGCGCCTGAGAAAGCAGGGCACGGCCACGCAACTGATTGTTGACGGCAAGCCGTTTCTCGCGCTGACGGGAGAACTGGGCAACAACACCGCGACCAGTCTCGAGAACATGCAGGCCATATGGCCCAAGCTGGTCTCGGGCAATCTCAACGCCGCGCTATTGGCGGTTTCATGGGCGCAGACCGAGCCAACCGAAGGCAAGTACGACTTTGCGCTGGTGGACGGGCTCATCAAAGAAGCCCGGAGCAACCATCTGAAAATTGTTTTCTTATGGTTTGGAAGCTGGAAGAACGGCCTCTCGAGCTACGCGCCGGTTTGGGTGAAGCAGGACTACAAGCGCTTCCCAAGAATTCGGCTTCAGGACGGCAGGACCATGGAACTGCTCAGCACGTTGGGCGACGCCACCCGCGACGCCGACGCGCGCGCCTACCGCGCCTTGATGCGGCATATCAAGGAAGTCGATGGCGTCCAGCACACAGTTCTAATGATGCAGGTGGAAAACGAAGTCGGCGTTTTGCGGGATTCGCGAGACCGCTCGGCGCCGGCCAACGCGGCTTTCGCGGGCCCTGTCCCCAAACAGCTGATGGATTATTTGCAGCGGCACAAAGATTCTTTGGTCCCCGAGCTGCGTGAGGTGTGGGCAGCGCAGGGCTTTAAGACGTCGGGCACTTGGGAAGAAGTGTTCGGTACCGGCAAGCCCGCGAGCTTCGAGATGCCCATCCAAACCAAGAGCCCGCCCATGAGCCCGGAAGAGCACGAAGTCAGCTGGAGGCAGCTGCACTGGCCGGTGGATGAAATCTTCATGGCTTGGAATTATGCCCGTTACGTCAACCACATCGTTGAGGAAGGTAAAAAGGAATACGACATCCCGGTATACGTAAACGCGTGGCTGCAGCAGCCCAATCATGCCTGGCCGGGTACGTATCCGAGCGGCGGACCGGTGCCGCAGGTGCACGACATCTGGCGAGCGGGAGCGCCGGCCGTTGACATTCTCGCTCCCGATCTCTATTTGGAGTATTTCGACGAGGTCGCTGCGCGATTCACGCGCAACAGCAATCCGCTGTTCATTCCCGAAACCAGCACCAACCCGACGAACGTGCTATCGGCTTTCGGGAAATTCAATGCCATCGCGTTTTCGCCTTTCTTCATCGAGCGCTCGGCCGCTGCGGACACCGATTTGGCAGGGGCGTATAGCGTAGTTTCCCAGTTGGCTCCAGCCATTGTCGCGCAGCAGGGAAAAGAGACCATGACTGCGGTCCGGATGAATCAGGGTGATGCTCCCGTGACCGTCAAACTGGGTGACTACACGCTGACGCTGACTTATGTTGGCCTGGGTCACGTTCCGATCGCTCCCGATCCTTCAGCCCCGGCCGTGCCTCGCGACCCGAAGGCACCGGAGGCCGCCGCGATCCTGATCGCAGCCGGGACCAACGAATTCTACTTCGGGGCCGTCGGCGGCGGAATCCGAATTGCTTTTGCCCCCAACACGCCCGGGCCGAAGATTGTCGGACTCGGCGACGTTCAGCAAGGCAAATTCGTGGACGGTCAATGGCGCGTCATCCGGCAGTTGGGTGGCGACGATACTGGGCAGGGCGAGATCCTGACTGTGCGCCCCAACGCGCCGCTGCGGGTTACGCTCTATCGCTACGAATAGGCACTCGGCGGTCAGCGGTGCGGAGGTCGAACACCTAAGGTTTGTCCGCGCTCTTTTTCGTCGCGCTACTCGGAACATTCAACGACCGCTCCACCGCGTCATTCGGATCGCTCGAGAATTCGTGGTCGCGCCACAGCCAGCGCATCATCTCTGGCAACATGGGGCCGCCCATTTTCTGGCCGTGCTTGTTGATGCCCCAAGCGTAATTTAAATCGTAGCCTTTTTCGGTGAACGCCTGCATCATGCGCACGTTTTGATAGAACCAGTCGCGGGCCTGGTTGTAGGCTTCGCCCGGCCGCTGGCCGCGGTTGTCATTCCGCCCGTCGCACAGAAACGTGCGAATCGGCTTCTTGTCGCTCTTGCGGATAATGTCGGGATAAGCATTGCCTCCGCGCAGATCGACGAAGCTGCCAACATTGCTCAGCACCTTGCGGAAATCATTCGGGCGTTCCCACGCGACGGTGAACGCCGCGATCGCGCCCGAGCTCGATCCGCCAATGCCATGCCGCTCGGGGTCTTTGGAAATGTTGTAGTTCTTATAGAGCGCCGGCATCAGTTCATCCACGATCACGCTGGCGTATTTGTCATCGAGCGAGTTGTATTCGATGGACCGGTTCGCAGTGCGGTCGCCCCATTCTTGTGCATTGGGCTCGGGCTGATCCGGCCGCCGTCCGGGATTAATAAACACGCCGATCATCACCGGCAGCTCCCTCCGGAAGATGAGATTGTCCATCACGTTCTGCGCCCGCAGGTCGCCATCCGGATTCATAAACGCCTGCCCGTCGTTGTAGATCATCAGGCTGGCGGGAATGGCGGGATCGTACTGCGCCGGAACATAAACCCAATAGGTGTGCTGCGTGCCCGGATAAGCAATGCTGGGTAGAGTAAATGGCCCGCGAATTTCGCCCTTCGGAACTCCTGCTTGCGGCAGCGAGTCGGGACCGAGGCTGTAGAAGGCGTCCGAGTCCGGAGCCTGCGGCGGTGCGGACGGGGCCTGGCTGACGATGCCCGCTGCAGGCGGGGCCGCTGACTGCGCAAGAACAGTCAGAGGAACTGCCGCAAAGAGAACGGCGATGAAAATTGATTTCATGGCGGGCACAAGATACCACATCCGACCGGGCAGGGAACTGGGCACGACTACTTTTCCGAGGCACTATCAGCGTCGGCAAGCCATGCGAAACCTGCTGTACCGCAAAGACAGCTAGTCGTCGCACTCAGCAAGCGCGAGTCACATCTCCCGGATATACAGCGTCTTTACGTCAACCGTCGTGTGTTTGTCGCCGTGGCAGAGCTGGAAGCCGATATTCCCGTCGGCGAATCCAGCGTCGTGCACGATATCGATCGTCTTGACGCCATTGAGCCAGGCCTGAAGGTGATGTCCTTTGGCAATCACGTAATAGTGGTTCCAGCCGCCATCGATGACCAGCTTGTGAGCCAACTCCACCGGATACTGTTGCACCATCCCGGCCCGCCGCTCCTCCCACAGGCTGCCCCAATAGCCTTCGCCCATATCGACCTGGTAGCCCGGGACGTTGTCGGCGTCGGTGGGGTGAATGCGGATGCAAACGCCGGAATTCGCATTTCTGCCCGACATGCGGATCACCACGTTCAGCTCAAAATCGGTATAGTTTTTTTTCGTGTAGCTGAAGTTGTGGAACTTGCCGCCGTCGTAGTCGCCGTGCAACACGCCGTTCTGAAAGCTCCAGTACCGGGGATCAGCATTCCAGCCGTGCAGCGACTTCAACATGTTTTTCCAATGCTTGCCAACGGGCTTGCCGTTGACCAGCCTTCCTTCAGGCGGCAAAGTGTCAACGAACTTGGCATCGGCCCGGTCGCCAGTGGGAGCAAACTCGGGCAGTTCTTGGCCGCGGACCCCGGAGACCGAGAGAAGCGCCGGCAGGACCAACAGACCGGCAGCGAACAGTGCAAACTTGATTGCTTTCATGATCGGGCATTGTAGGCGGTGATGGAGATTCGCCGCAAGCGATGAGGCTGAGCTTACACCGCCAGCCTTATGGGCAAAATCGATGTTCTTTTTTCTGGACGTGTGATATAGGCTCTGTTGAGCGCGGACTGAGCGCCGCCAACCACAATCATGGCCGCCGAGAAAATCCCAGAACCTGTTCCAGTTCGCGACAAAACTACAATCAGTACCGATGACTGGACCCGGCGAGGCCTGCTCGGCGGCGCCGCCGCCCTGGGATTCGGCTTGCTCGCCGGTTGCCGCTCAACTTCAGGCTCCGGGGCCGGGAGCAATAGCCAATTACCGTTTGGTCGAAAATTGAGAGCTGCGTTTTCCAACTGCGGCCTCGGTTCCACCTGGTGCGCCTCAGGCAAAGAAACCGCGGAGCAGTGGGGGAAATGGTTCGGCGTGGACGTCACTTGGTTCGACGGCGGCCTGAACATCGATGTGCAGCGCAAGGCGGTCGAGGACATGGCTACGGGCACCTGGGATTTTGTGGCCATTCAAACTCTTGGCATCGACACGCTCGTCGACCCTGTCTCGCGCATCATCGCCAAGAAGACTCCCGTCATTCAGATGGACACATTGCTTTCTAAGAACGACATCGGCGCGATTTCTTTCCTGGAGCCGGACAACGAATATATGGGCGAGGTGGTCGGCGAAGCGCTTTTCCAGGCCATCGGCGGCCAGGGCAACGTGATTCAAACTCAGGGCGCTTTAGGGCACACGGGTGCGCAAAGGCGCGCGGCGGGATTCAGAAAAGCAATGTCGCGATATCCTAACGTGAAATTGATCGCGGACGATACCGCCGACTGGGACATCAACAAAGTAGCAACTCTCTGGGAAGACTATCTGGTGCAGCACAAGAAAATCGACGCCGGATATTTTCACAACGACGACATGGCTCTGGCCGCGGCCAGAGTTATCCGCAACGCGGGCCGCGAAAAAGAAATCAAACTCGGCGGTGTCGACGCCATGCCCGAGGCCATCAAAGCCGTGCGCGACGGAGTTCTGCTGACCTCCGTCCGCAATCCCGCCTGCCGCATTCATTGGGGAGCGCTGATGGTGGGTGCACTGGCCGCGACCGGGGTGACCGACATCCCAAAATACATTCTGATGGACGGCCCCGCCGTCACGCCCGAGAATGCCGCCGGACTTCTCTTCATGCAGGAGCAGTTTTTCGTGTAGTCCGCCGTGCGACGAAACTCTTAATTCCAATTCTAATGACGCCATCTACCAGTCTCCCAGTGCTCGAATTGCGCGGCGTAACCAAGCGTTATGGCCCGGTCGCCGTGCTGCGTGGCATCGACTTCGATTTGCAAGCGGGAGAAGTCCACGGCCTGATCGGTGAAAACGGCGCCGGCAAAAGCACGACCGTGAAGCTGCTGGCCGGAGTCGAGGAAGACTACGACGGGGAAATGCTCGTAAACGGCAAGGTGGCCCGCTTTCGCTCGCCCGCACAAGCACAGGACATGGGCATCGGGATGGTGTATCAGGAACTCTGCATCTTTCCGCATCTGACCGTCGCGGAAAATCTCTTTGGGCGCAAACTTCCATGCCGCATGGGACTGATCGCGTGGAAGCGCATGGCTCAGGAAGCGCAGCAACACCTGAATGATCTGGGCCTGGAGATCGACGTGACCACGAAAATGGGCGACTTGCTAGTCGGCAGCCAGCAAGTTGTCGAAATCGCAAGAGTCGTCTTCAGCGGCGCCAGGGTCATCATTCTCGACGAGCCTACCTCCGCGCTCTCCGCGCCGGAGATTCAGCGGCTGTTCGAGTTTATCGGCAGGCTGAAATCGCAAGGGAGGAGCATCATCTTCATCTCGCATTTCCTGGGAGATGTGCTTGCAGTCAGTGACCGGGTCACCATCCTGCGCGACGGCGCGAACGTTGCGACCTTGCCGGCCTCGGCCACCAGCAAGCCGCAGCTCGTCCAGTTGATGCTCGGCGAGCGGGCGACTGTACTTCGATCCGGGCATGAAAATCGATCCGACGATGCTGCGCAACGAGAAGTCGCTCTGAAAATAGACGACCTGACCCTTCGCAGCGAATTCGAGCACATTTCCTTCGCGCTGCATCGCGGCGAAATTTTCGGACTGTTCGGCTTTATGGGAGCCGGGCAGGTCCCGTTGGGCCGTTGCCTGTTCGGCGACGGCTGGGCTGATTCAGGCTGCGTCACCCTGTACGGCCAGCGTCTCCATCTGTCGAATACCAGCGAGGCTGTAACCAAGGGGATCGCCTACGTTCCCGAAGACCGCCACGATAGCCTGATGTTTCAGCAAGCGATGTACATCAACATCACGCTCGCCCATCTCAAGAAAATTGTTGGCTGGCGGCTGAACCGCGGCCGGGAACTCGCCGTCGCAAATCGCTCCATCGAGAGCCTAGCCATCCGTCCTCCCAGCCCGATGATACCTGTGGGGGCGTTGAGCGGCGGCAATCAGCAGAAAGTTGTGCTGTCGAAATGGTTGGTCGAGACCCCGCGCTTGCTGATCTTGAATGAGCCCACACGCGGAATCGATATCGCCGCCAAAGACGAAGTGATGAATGTTATCGCCCGACTGCGCGATCAGGGTGTACCCGTTCTTTTGATTTCCTCCGAACCGGAGCTGATTGAGCAACTCGCTGGCCGGGCCCTTGTGATGAAGAAGGGAATCGTCGCTGCGGAATTAAATGGCGCAGATGTCACCAAACAAAATCTGATGCACCACGCCGCATGAAGCCAAGCCTGACAAACCGGTTGAACTGGATTCGCCGCCGCGCCCGCGAGCTAACTCCGCTCCTTACTCTGCTGGTGTTAGTGGTCGCGTTCAGCGTATCCACGGAAAACTTTCTCGACCTCGTCAATCTGCGAAACATCTTCGCGCAGACTGCGACCCTCGCCATCGCCGCCACCGGCGTGACGTTTGTCCTACTGTGTGCCGAGATTGATCTCAGCATCGCCGCCGTCGCGACCATGACAGGGGTGGTCGCTGCCTACTTGCACGGGGTCGTTGGCATGCCCGGAGTGGCCGCTATAGGGCTGGCCGCCTTAGCTGGTGCCGCTGCAGGACTTTTCAACGGCCTCGTCGTATCCCGCCTGCGCGTTCCTTCTTTCATGGTCACACTGGCTGCCATGCAGATTGCCTCCGGCGTCGGGCAGCACATTACCAAGGGAAAGATTCTTTACATGCTGCCTCCGGCCGTCGAATACCTGGGAGGAGCTTATCTTGGCAAAAACGAGCCCTTCCGGCTTCCGGTGGTGGTGATTTGCGGAGGGGTGGTCCTCATGGCGGGCCACTTGATCCTTACTTACACCCGCTTCGGACGTTACGTTTACATGACCGGCAGCAATCGCGAAGCCGCGCGCCTCAGCGGCGTAAATACGAAAAACATTGTGACCGCGTGCCTTGCGATTTCCGGATTCACCGCCGGCACCGCCGGAATGCTGAACACCGGCCGCCTCGGCAGCGCACAAGGTTTTGGCATGGAGAACATGCTGCTCGACAGCGTCGCTGCGGTGGTGCTGGGTGGGACATCGCTGTTCGGCGGCGAAGGCGGTATCAAGAACACTGCGATTGGCCTGCTGATTTTTGGCGTGCTGAATAACGGGCTGAACTTGTTGCAATTAGATATCTTCGTTCGCTTATGGCTGCGCGGCGTGGTGCTGCTCGCCGCCCTGTTGCTCAATGTGTATGCTTTGCATCTGCAAAAAAAGACGGCTGCGGCCGGGTACTAAAAGGAATCCATGAGAAACATTTTGGTAACCGGCGCCACGGGCAAAGTCGGCGCCCATTTCATTCGTCACATTTTGCACTCCGAGCAGCACAAAGATGTAACCATCCGCGCCCTCTGCCACAACCGCATCCCCCAGCCGAATCCTCGGCTCGAAATCGTGAAAGGGAACATCTCTCACCGCGACACCGTGCGCGAGGCCATGAAAGGAATCACGCACGTCATCCATTGCGCCACTTGCAAGGAAACTGCCGACGACGTGATTGATGTTACCGTCAAAGGCCTGTTCTGGCTGCTCGAGGAATGCCGCGCCAGCAGCGCGTTTCAGCAGTTCATCTTGATCGGCGGAGACGCTGCGGTCGGCCACTTCTTCTATCCCCACCCGGCGCCGGTGACCGAGCAGCAGAAACACAGCGCGTATCCCGGCTGCTACGCGCTGTCGAAAGTTCTCGAAGAGGTGATGCTCGAGCAGTACTACATCCAATACAACCTGAGCGGATGCTGCCTGCGCGCCCCGTGGATCATGGAGAAGGACGATTTCAAGTACACACTCTCGTTCGGCGAAGACGTTTTCGGAGGCCCGCGCTGGCGCGATCTCGTCGGCCCCAAACGTGCCGACGAATATCTAAAGACCAACACCGTGCCGCTGATGCTCGATCCCAATGGCCACCCGGTGAAACGCAATTTTGTTCACCTCAGCGATCTCGTCGAGAGCATGGTCATCGCCCTCGATCATCCCAAAGCGCGCCAGCAAACCTTCAACATCTGCATGGACGAACCAGTAGACTATCGCCAGGTCGCCGATTATTTGCACGAAACGCGCAGCCTGCTTGTGGTTGAAATCAAGACCCCGTACTGGTCCACCTGGCTCGACAACAGCAAAGCCAAATTCCTGCTGGGATGGAAACCGCGCGTTGACCTGAAGCGCCTGATCGACGAAGCCTGGTCCTACCAGCGCAGCGCCAACGATCCGCGCCACGTGTGGTACACGGGCTAACGCTCCACTTCGACACGCCACTCCTAATGAATGGCTCCGAAGTGCACGTCTTCCGGGGCTGACGGTTCATCGAGAAACTGAATGGTGGTAGCGGGGCCAAGGTCTGCGGGCGGAGTCCACGATCGCAGCCCCCACATGACCTCCTTCTGGGGGGTCACTTCCAGGGCCTGCAACGTTCCGATGCGGCTCTCTGCCGTGGTGCTCCATTCGTTCACCCAGTTGTTTACGACGGTGTTGCCATTGGGCAGCCGCCAAGCCTGTTGCAATCTGGCAAACCGGTAGCCAGGCGCGTCTGCCGGGCTCCACGTCCACACCGAATCTCCGCGGCGCGTTACCTCCCTCACGCCTAGCAGATCCGTGATCAGGACATTTCCATTTGCCAGCAGAGTTACTCCCCATGGCGTCGTTGCCGGGAACGACCACAGCTCATTCCCATCGGAGTCGTACTCTACGACCTTGTTCAAGTCCATGTGGGCCACCATCAGCGTCCCATCTGCGGTCAGCCGTGCATGCCGGAACTGCCGGTGGACGCCGATGGGGTGCTTGACCTGAAGATTGAACTCCTTCTCGGTCGCCCCGCTAACGATGTTCACCACGCGCACCAGGGCGGGGTCGCCATTCTGGATGAACAGCACATGATCCTTCCCGATGGGCACCGCGGTATGGACCTCATGGTCCGCCGGGGCGTCGTAGTTCCAGACCACTTTCTTCTCGGGAGTGATCTCGGTGACGCCAAATTGATGCGCGAAAAGAATGTTGCCGTTGGAAAGCATCACGGCATCGCTGATCTCACCTTTACCCGCAGGGTCGTCGTAGCTCCAGACAATCTTTCCCTGCCGGACAATGAAGATCCTGCGGTCATGCGATTCCCCGGAATACACGAAATCATGTTGAGCCAATCCTTTGCCAGGCATCTGGACCACCGAAGAGGACACACTTACTGAGCCAGCTGGCACCTGAGCGCGAAGGCTCCCGGAGACTGCAAGAAGAGCGATGAACACTGCCGATGTGAGCACCAACAGGCTTGAGTAGATGAATTGCCGAAAAGGGACGAAACCATCGACCATAAGAACGCGGATTGATGACATCTCTTTGCCTTCGCCTCCAGCCAAACATAACAGGGTATTCAAAAAGGACCGAACTCTTATAACGCACTTCTTCTCTTTCCACAATTCTTTTTCCCGAGTAATTAATTGTGACGTGGTTCCGGGCCGTCAGTTCCGTTGCAGAAATCGAAGGGACCGCCAAACCATAATCTGATTGGTGAGAGACAGCCACGGGTTCCCCTTATGGAAACGGTTCGCCCTCCGAGGTCTTACTTGAGCCCCGAGCGTTCGGGTTGGCTGGTCAGCCAGAGCGAGCCGCGGCCGAGGTGCGCCCACCCGCATGAGGCGGAGTGGAAAGAAGGCGCGGATTCTGCGATCCATATCGGATTCGCTTCCAAGAATGTCATAGTCACGGGGCAAGAGATGGGTGCGAACCTCCACTTCGGTGCCGTCTGGTGCGCTCCCAAGAGTGCCTCCAGGGCCTGTTCCTCCGTCCCTCCTGCGGCCCATCTCCGGTAGATCGATTCCGATAATTCATCGCGGTAACCCCGGTTGCCGTAACGCACATTCTTGCTTTCTCAGTTGTTTCCATCTGTCAAAACGCTCATATCCGCTCATAATTTGGGCTCGCCGAGTGGGATCGGACATCTGGGCCCCGACTGTCACAAGTGACAGTTTGGACTGGCGCACGATCCGTGTATTGGTCTACGCTTCTTGGCGTAACGCCAAATGGCGTAACGCTAACACGCCGCTGAAGACAAGCAACTAGTGGGTCTCCTCGGGAGATTCAAGGCGCCATTCGTCGACTGACGGCAGTATTCAACGCAGAACTTGCGTTTAATATTTGCCACTTGCGTCGCATGTCCGCTATAATCTACGCAATAGGTGCGTAGAATGACTAGCTATATCCACACTCATAAAGACTGGCCACGGTTTCGCTGGAATCGCGAAAGTTTGTCAGAGCGACTGGCAAGCGTCCGGCGCGAGCAAGGCCGCTTGCTAGGGCGCATGGAAGCCCTGGGTTTCAAGCTACGTCAGGAGGCTGTGCTACGCACCCTCACGGAAGACGTGCTCAAGAGCAGTGAAATCGAGGGGGAAAAGCTGGACGCAGAGCAGGTCCGTTCCTCGATCGCACGCCGTCTCGGTATGGACATCGGGGGCCTTAAGGCCGTGGATCGGAATGTGGAGGGAGTTGTCGAAATGATGCTGGACGCCACGCGTCACTATGATCAGCAACTTACTTCAGAAAGGAACTACACGGCTTTGGTCCGAATCCAGCAGGGGAGGAGCGGATCTAGGAAGAAGTTTTCTCCGCGATAGCGGTCCAGAATGTCCTGTGAATTGAGCGACTGGAGCGCCTTTTGAACGCTCGATGCCGGGCCAAGACGAAACTCTTCGCGCACAGCTTGGGAATAGATT
>Ga0066789_10000194_pt1 | contig 21591 bp, 17 predicted proteins | sample OrgsoiDNA2013049_FD_70960 | JGI IMG/M metagenome (GOLD analysis project Ga0066789, IMG submission 70960) | Permafrost soil microbial communities from the Arctic, to analyse light accelerated degradation of dissolved organic matter (DOM) -... | ecosystem: Environmental > Terrestrial > Soil >...
CGACCGTGGCCGTGTTGCAAGCATTCATGCCCCTCGATCCGATTTTGGCGAACCACAGCCGTCTGCTCGGGCCCAAGAGCGAGAAGATCAAGCCCGTCGGTCACGAGGTCCGCGCCAAGGTCGGCGCCGACCCGGCCGCCGCGCAGGAAGCTCGGCTCGCCAACGCCAAGCTGCGCTCGGCCCGCGTCGTCACCGAGCGTGTCGAGCACAAGGTCCCCGACGACCAGCGCAAGTGCCCGAAGTGCGGTCGCGACAAGGTCAAACGCGTCGGTCCGGGCAAACCCGGCGTCGAGTGGGAGTACGTGCCCGGCTACTTTCGGCGCCGCGTGCACATGCGCGAGACGCTCGCCTGCCCGTGCGGCCAGCACATCGTCGCCGCCCAGGGCCCCGAGCGCGTCGGCGATCGCGTGCAGTACGGCCCCGGCTTCATCGCCTTCATCGTCGTCGCCAAATGCGGCGACTCGATCCCGATCTATCGGCTAGAGAAGAGCTTCCGCCGCCTCGGAGTCCCGGTCGCGCGCAGCACGATGACCGACCTCTTTCATCGCGCCGCCGAGCTGCTCGCGCCGCTCGTCGCGCGCATGCTGGCGCTGGTCCGCGCGGCGCCCGTCGTGCGCGCCGACGAGACTTCGATCAAGATGCTGGGCACCGAGAAGCGCGCCTTCATGTGGGTCTTCCTGTGCGACGAGCCCGCGCCCATCATCACGTACCGCTTCAGCCGCAGCCGCAGCGGCGACACGCCCGCCCAGGTGCTCGGCAGCTCGACCGGCGCGCTCGTCGTCGACATGTATACCGGCTACAACCAGATCACCTCGACGGGCGGCCGTACGCGCGTCGCGTGCCTCGCCCACGCTCGCCGCCACCTCTTCGAGGCAATGGCCACCGCGCCTGAGGTGCGCCATGCGCTCGATCTGATCCGCGACGTCTACGTCGTCGAGCACGAGGCCAAGCGACTCGGCGTCGCGCGCACCACCGAACACCGGGCTATGCGGCAGACCCGCTCCAAGCCCATCATGGAGGCGCTGAAGCTCTGGCTTACGGAGCAACAGGGCTCCTGTCCACCAAAGAGCCCACTCGGCTCCGCCATCGGGTACGCCCTCAACAACTGGACCCCGCTGACCCGATTCCTCGACGACGAGAAGCTCCCGCCCGACAACAACGCCTCCGAGTCCGCCCTCCGCGTCGTCGCCCTCGGCCGCAAGAACTACCTCTTTGTGGGCAACGAAGACGCCGGCAACAACGTCGCCGGTCTCTACTCTCTCGTCGCGACGTGCGAGGCCAACGGCATCAACCCACTCGACTACCTCAGCGACGTACTCCTACGCGTCCAGGATCAGCCGGCCGCGGAGATCGACGACCTGCTCCCCCACCGCTGGCGACCGGCCGCCGCTCACCGACGGGCCGCGTGAAGTCGATCCTCGTTCTCCGAACGTCTAGCCAGACGCCGGTGCCTCGGGCCTCATCGATCGGTCTCGCCAGGCCGCGCCGGCCTCGAGTCCGAAACACCCGAGGCCGGGAACAGATCCATTGATGATGATCGGTCGTTGACTGGATCCATCACTACGGACAAGGGCCGCAGTTGACAATCCCACCGCAGCCGTCCCGACCATCTCCGCACGTCTTGCCTTGACAGGCCATGCTCACGCTCATCGGCGTGCAGCAACTGCCGGCGTAGCATTCGTCTCCCGCGGCACAGGCGCCGCAACTGACAACCCCACCGCAGCCGTCGGAGGCTTCTCCGCACGTCTTGCCTTGACAGGCCATGGCGACACTCATCGGCGTACACGGCCCGAGGGAGACGCCAGAGGGCGCAACGTTGACATCCGTAGCGCCGCAGACCGATGAAATGGTCAGTTCCACTTGAGTGCTCACCGGTTGATATCCAGGTGCTAGGACTTGCAACGTGTACGTTCCCGCCGTGATTGGAGTTGTGCCAGACCAATAGCACGACGCTCCCCATGGATATGCGTCACAGAGCAACGAATCTGTGACTGGACCCGTGAGCGTGGCTTGCGCGCCATTTACCCTCATCATGGGCGACGTCAACAGCTCGACCCCGGCGCCCGTCGAGACTGCGGGGGGCTGGCACGGGGGCGTTAAATCGCACGCGCCCACCGCAACCAGAGACAGGAACAATCCCGCGCACGCCACCACCGGCCGCATGGAATGATCGTACCACCGCCTGGGTAGCGCGGACGTCAGGGTCACGCTCAGGCGTACCACAGCCGCGAGGAGCGGTGGGCCGGCCGGGCGGCGTTTCGGCACAGGCCCAACTTCGGCGGGAATGGAGGGAGACTTCTCAGAATCAAGCCAGGGAATTCTCACGTCGACCAAGCGCCATGGGAGGGTTTCGTCCGTGTCACGTGCAAGCCGCGGACCGCCCAGAGTTCCGATCTCACGGGCCACATCTGCTGCACCATCGGTGAATCGACCGCCGATCCACGACAGAAATGTCAGGAATGCTCGTCGGGTTTCGCCGTAGCGCCACGACGTCCTTGGCCGGACGGTTACGGCTGTTACCGCGCACCAGAACATCGGTGATCTGCTCGCCAACCGCGAGCGCCGGTCCCGCCGTCAGCACGAAGATCAGCATCGCGAGAGCCGCGAGAGGGACGCCTCGACCAACCATCCTCAGTAGATATCGACGACGAGGTCGGGGGGGAGAGAGACAACTCCTGCGACCTTGCGATAGAACGTCAGCTCAGAACTTGGAAGTCGAACCCATGTGGCTTCGCGCACATATCTGAGAGCGCCTGGGCGAAGGCGCTGAGACCTCGGAGGTCGCTAGCGCGATCCCTGTCGGCCGCAACTAGGTACCATTGCGTATACTGCCCACCGGCGCGATTTCGACCGCTCGGGCCCTGGAAGCTCGGGCGCTCGGATCGTGCAAGTAGCCGCCATGAAGATCGGTATCGTCACTGAGTACTACTACCCGACCCTGGGTGGCATCCAGGAACATGTCCATCACTTCGCCGTCGCGGCACGTCGGGTGGGCCACGACGTGCGGATCCTAACGCCGCACGTGCGGGATGAGTTGGCGTCGGTTCCCGCTGGCCAGCGGGGCGCGCACGATCGCGACGAGGGTGTCATCCGGGTTGGCCTCTCGGTGCCGCTTCTTTCCGGCAGCTCGATCGGGCGGGCCTCGGCCGCTTGGGGTTTGTCGAAGCAGGTCGAAGAGGTCCTCCGGAGCGAGCGTTTCGACGTGCTTCACCTGCATAACCCGCTGATGCCGACGCTTCCCCTCCTCGCGCTTCGGCTTTCCGATGCCGTCAACGTGGGCACCTTCCACAGCGTCATCGCGAAGAGCGTCGTTTATGGTCTCTTCCGTCCCGTGATGCAGCGCTACGCCGACCGGCTGCACGCCGCGATCGGGGTCTCGGAGACTTCGCTCGAGGGGATTCGCCGCTACGTCGACGCTCCGTGGCGAATCGTCCCCAACGGCGTCGACGTCCAGAAGTTTGCTTCGGGACGGCGGCGTCCCGAATTCGGCGACCGCCCGAACGTCCTGCACGTGGGGCGATTCGACCCGCGCAACGGGGTCGATCGGGTGATCAAGGCCTGGATCGCAGTTCGTCGCGGCGGCACCGACGCGAGACTGATCCTGGTCGGCGACGGACCGCTTCGGTCGCACTATGAGGCGATGGTGCCAGTCGACCTGCGCGACGACGCCCACTTCGTCGGATTCGTTCCCAGTGCGGAGCGCAGTTCGTACTACGCCTCGGGCGACGTGCTGCTCTGTCCGGCGATCGGCGGCACCTTCGGAATCATCGCTCTCGAGGCGATGGCGGCTGGCTGCCCCGTGATCGCGGCCGATACGCCCGGGTTCCGGAACGTGATAACCGATGGTGCAGAAGGGTACCTGGTCGACGTGGCACAAGACGAGAATTGCACACGGTTGGCCGGGCGGGCCGCTCAGCTTCTTGGCGACCGTGCCCTGCGTGCACGCATCATCGAGCTCGGTCGGACCAGAGCCGCTTGCTTCGACTGGCCGGCTATCACCGGCCGCGTACTAGCGATCTACGAAGAGCTCTTGAAGACGCCGAACACCCGCATCTCTTCCGCCACATGAAACAACAGGCTCGATCGAGTAAGAGTTGGCAGTCGCGCGGGTGGGCGTTCGGCTTCTTGCTGTTTGCCTGCCTGGCGCTTCGAGTCGTCGGCCTCTTCCGCCCCTGTCTTTCAGACGACGAAGCGACCTATTGCGTGGTCGCGCGGGAGATGTTGTCAGGCCGAACGCTCTACCGTGACGTGGTTGATCACAAGCCACCGCTCATCTACCTCACTTACGCCGCGACCCAGTCGCTCGGAGGTCCGACGGGCGGAATGCGGCTGCTCCACCTCCTGACCGCCATGGTGGTGTTCGCGACTTCTCTCCTGATAGGCCGGATCGCGCGCGACCGAGGCCCCGGTCTGGCCGGGGCGAGCGTCGATGACCGGCGGGCAGTGTCTTTCTTTGCGGCGGTTCTCTACGTGGTGTTCTCGACGACCCTCCTCGACTACGACTCGCAGGCGGCCAACTGCGAGCTCTTCATGATGCTCCCCCTCACTGCCTCGGTGCTGGTCTACCTGCACAGTGGGGTGGGCCACCGGCGGTGGCTCTCCCTGTTGGCAACTGGGGCGCTCGTGGCCACCGCCACGTTGTACAAATATCAGGCCGCGATTCAGTTACCGCTCTGCGCGCTTCACCTGACTTGGGTGAAGCGGCGGCGCCGGGCAGCCCTGATGGTGGACTTGGCGGCGCTAACGGCGGGACTGGCCGCCGTGTTGGGTGCCGCTGTGGCGATCGCGCACCTCGCCGGTGCCTGGGAAGGCGCCTGGTTTTGGTTCCGATTCAACTTCGCTTATATCAAGCAGGGGGTTCGTCTTTCGGAGTTGCTGGCACGCGCGACCGCTCAGATCTCCTACGCCGTCCTGCCGGCGCTGTTCCTTTGGATCCTGGGTGTCCGTGCGGCACTGCGCTCACTTCACCGACCCCTGACGCTCGGCGATCCCTTGGGCGAAGACCTGTTTTTGGCGGGGTGGATGCTGGTAAGCGCCATCGCTGTAACCACAGGTGGTCGATTCTTCGGGCACTACTTTCATCAGACGACCGCGCCGCTGTCGGTGCTGGCGGCGCCCGCGGCAGTCCGACTCGCCCGGACCCGGCCTCGCCTTGTCGGCGCAGCGGTGGGGATCCCGACGGCGGTATTCTTCCTTCTCGGGTTTCTGCATTCTCAGGTCATGGCGGCTGCCGGCGACCCCGATCCTGACTATCCAGCTATCGCCGAATACGTCGACGCACGCTCTGCCCCGTCCGATTCGCTGGTTGTCTGGGGAAACGCGCCGGTGCTGTACTTCGAGGCCCGTCGCCCGCTGGGCAGCCGGTTCGTGTTCTCGAACTATCTCACGGGGCTTTCGCCCGCCACCCGCACGCAGACCGATCCGAACGCCGACGCTTCGGCCAATGTGGTGCCTGAGAGCTGGGACATGTTGGAGGCCGACCTGAAGGAGCGGCGACCGCGATTGTTCGTCGACACCTCACCGGGAAACATCGGTGCCTACGGAAAGTTCCCCCCTGCTCGCTATCCGGGCTTACGGGTGATCCTCGATCGGGACTACACGCCGATCGGCGAAGTTGGGGGCGCGCGGATTTTGGCGCGGCGCGCCCCGTGAGCGATCGCTTTTCAAGAGGCGAGACTGGCGCCATCGGGCGGTATGTAGCCTTTCTTTCACGGAACTCGACCGTCGTCGTGCTTGGAGCCTTCCTGTTGTTCGTGCTCTCGATCGTCGCTGCCCATCGGCTGCAGCTACGTTCGGACTTCACCGAGTTACTGCCGCAAGACGATCCTGAGATCAAAGAGATCAAGCGACTCGCCGAGCGAATCGGCGGGTCGTCGAACCTGATTGTGGGTGTCGAGGGGCCTGATCCCGCTGCCAATGAGCGTTTCGCCGAGGCGCTCGTCGTGCGGCTGAAGGAGTTGGTCGGGACGGATCTACGTGCCGTCGACTATCGCGCTGACGTCGGCAAACCATTCTTCGAGCACAACAAAGCTCTCTATGCAGACCTCCGCGATCTCCAGCGCGCCGACGACGATTTGAAGAAGCTCCTCGTCTCCAAGAAGAACCCGGCGTTCATCCCCTTCGCCGACGACGGTCTGGGCGAGACGTACGACAACCCGCGCCGGGACTTGAAGGCGCTCAAGGCCGACCTCGAACGGCGTCGCAGCGGCGGTCGGTTTCCGTACGGGTTCTACGAAAGCTCCGACCGCACCTTGTTGGCGATCGTCACCTGGACCAACTCCTCGGGGACGGGCGACTTCTCGGGTTTCAAGATTCGCGATGACGTGAACCGCCTGATCGCCGCGACCAACCCGGCGAGCTTCGGCAGAGTGACGGCGCGGGTGACCGGTGACGTGGCGAGTGCCATCGAGGAGCACGACGCGCTCAAAGCCGACATCGAGTGGGTCTCGGCAGTCTGCACGATCTTGGTGATCGCGGTCATTGTCCTCTACTACCGGAGTGCCTTCTCGCTGCTCTATCTCTTCTTCCCCACACTGCTCGGCGTGGCGATGGCGTTCGGCCTCACCGGGCTCACCATCGGGTACCTCAACACCAATACGGCGTTCTTGGGTTCGATCATCCTCGGCAACGGGATCAATTTCGGGATCATCATGCTGGCTCGATTCCGAGAGGAGCGGACGCTGGTTTCCAGTTCGTCGACCGAGCAAGCGCTGACTGTGGCCATTGCTCGGACAGCGCGGCCGACTCTGGCGGCGGCGCTCTGCGCCGGCATCGCCTACGGCAGCCTGGCGCTGACACGCTTTCGGGGTTTCCGTCAATTCGGTGAGATCGGCGGAGTGGGAATGGCCCTCTGCTGGCTCGCGACCTACAGCTACGGCCCCGCCCTGATCTGTTTCGTCGAGAGAATCCTCGGACGCCGCACGCTGGCCAAGACGCTCCCGGTGGCCTCGGTCTCCCGGCTGGCGGAATGGATGCTGGCAAGGCGCGGCAAGCTGCTGGCCGTCGTGACGGGGCTGACCGCGATATCGCTTGCGGCACTGGCTCCGATCGTTCGCAACCCGTTCGAGTACGACTTCTCGAAGTTGCGCAACCAGCACAGCCGCCGGCACGGCGTGGGAGATCTGTATGTCCGGGTTGGAGCGATCTTTCCGCAGGATCTCGCGCCAGTAGGAATCGCGCTCATGCCTTCGGCAGACGACGCGGTCGACTACCGGAACACGCTTCTGGCCAAGGACTGCGCCGACGGGATGATGCGCGCGCACGATCCTCGCGACCCGAAAGCCGTGGCGGCGGAATGCGCGCGCCGGGCGGCGGTGGGCGAGCCGACTGGGGGCCTTTTGATGTCGGTAGCGACAGCCAACGACCTCCTGCCCAGGGACCAGGACGCGAAGTTGACCGTCGTCGGCGAGATCCGCACGCGCCTTCACGATCCGAGCATGGACTTGCTCGCGACCGACGAGAGGAAAGAGCTCGATGCCTGGATGCCTCCAGAGGATCTGCGCAAGCTGACCTTGGCCGATCTCCCCGCACCAGTGGTCCGGCGGTTCACTGAAGTCGATGGAACCGTCGGAAGGGTGGCCATGATCTATCCGGTTCGGGTCTGGGCCAACTGGGACGGACATAATCTGATTCGCCTTTCGGACGTGATCAAGAATGTCCGGCTCCCCCGAGGGTCCCTGGTCTCGGCCGCCGGTCACTCCTCGCTGTTCGCGGCGATGCTTCGTTCGATCGCGGCCGATGGTCCCACCGCCACTGAGGCGGCATGCCTCGGGGTAGTGATAATGGTCACCTTGCTCTTTCGTAGCGCTCGGAACATAGGGCTGGTGCTCCTGTCGCTCATCGTCGGGGTCGTCTGGATGGGGGGCGCGGGAGCGGCGCTCGGTATCAAGCTGAACTTCCTCAATTTCGTGGCATTGCCGGTTACGCTCGGAATCGGCGTCGACTACGCCGTCAACCTGTTTGCCCGACTCGATGACGAGCGTCCCGAGCGCTACGCCCACTCCCTTGCGGAAACTGGGAGCGCAGTCGCACTTTGCTCGTCAACCACCATCATTGGATACAGTTCGTTATTGATCGCTTCGAATGGCGCGCTCCGATCGTTCGGAAAGCTGGCAGATCTCGGAGAGATCGGCTGCCTGCTGTCGGCCCTGCTGCTGGTACCCGTTCTTGTCGCCGGGCGGCGGCGCGCACGCTCTCCAGCGTGACTCTCGTTACTGAAGACGAGCACCGACTGTACAGAAACAGTTCAGACACAGTTTCCAGACAGTTTCTCGACGGTGTCCAAGACTCGACGTCCAGTGTTGGCTATTTGACGTTTCGCCAGGAATAACAAACGCCGTTGTCGGGCAAAGCTTGAAACGATCGGCGGGATGGGGCATCAGGACGAGTGGCGGTTGTTTTGCTTTGCCTCGAGCACGTGAATAGGTTGCGGTCTGCACTTCGTTCCTCGCTGTCGACGTCCCTGGCGAAGGCCAGGCTTGTCGTTCGATTCGGGCCGATGACCGCGCGTGCCTACGTCACTTTGATCGGAGTGGTCATCGCCGAGCGCCTCTGGGTCGTTGAGAGGCCACTCGGTCGGTCTCGCGAAAAGGAGCTGACGTGAACTATCAAGGGTTGTTGTCCGGACCTGGCGGCGACTTGACGTTCACCGTGTGCTTCGTCTTGTTCTTCGGGCTCCCGTTCTTGGCCTACGTGCTCCTGGCGGCGGTCGGGGCAGTGGACCTTCCTGCGCACAAGAGGGTGGGCTCGGGCCGCCGGCTCCTGCAGCCCCTGTTCGTGGGGTACTACTACTGGCTGCTCGATCCGGTGTTTCGGTTCACCGAAAAGACCAGCCTTCGACCGAACCAGATCACGCTCGTCTCACTGCTGACGTCGGCACTGACCGCGGCGGCGATCGCGACTGGTCACTTCGCACTGGCCTCCACGCTCCTGATCGCAGCTGCGACCCTCGACATCATCGACGGCCATTTGGCGCGCGCAAAAAGGCTGGCGACTTCCAGCGGGGCGTTCTTGGACTCCACGATTGATCGGATCTGCGACGGGCTGATCTTCGGGGGCTGCGCAGCCTACTACGGGGGGACCCCCATGATGTACGTCTGCCTGGTGGTGATGATCATGTCGTTCACCGTGAGCTACGCCCGCGCCAGGGGCGAGACGCTGGGGATCGTTGGCGCTGAGGGGCTCATGCAGCGGGCGGAGCGGATCACCATCTTGGGCATCGCGCTCGCGTTTTCACCGATCATCGGTCATCACCTCGAAGGGTTCGTGGAACACCCGTTCTATGGCCTCACCGCGGCGGCACTCTGTCTGCTGGCGCTTCTCAACACGACGACTGCAGTCGCTCGGATCAGCTGGACGATGACCCGGCTCAAGGACGGCCAGCGTTTCACCCTCGTCCGGCCGCTTGCGAACAGGTCGCCCTCAGACCTCTTGGTCCCATCGACCGCTGACGCGCCAGACGCTTTCAACAACCGGGTAAGCTAGCCAGGTGTCGCGGGAGCTCGATGGCAGATCTCGACTTCGACCGCTTCGTCGAGAAACTTCGGACCGACGTCTGGGGCTTCGGCCGCATCTACGATCAACACGTCAGCTACTACCAGCAGGTCTTACCCCATGTGCTCCTCGGCGATCTGGCTCGCTACTTGAAGTCGGTTGCCAAGAGCAACGGGCCCGAGCGCGTCGCCCTCGACGAAGCCGTTGGGCTGCTCGAGTGCGGAATGGGTAGCGCCGACACCAAGCTGCAGGAGCTGGTTGCGGTGTCCTTTCTCGCCAGGCTTGATCCGGAGGACGAAGACTTCGAGCCGATCCGCGCCCGATTCGGTGACCGCCTGAAGGAGCAGTATCAGGTGCACAAGGGGGGCCGGCACCCTTGAAGGCCAGGCTTCGGCGTGTGGCCGCCGTGGCGCTGCGCCTCGGCATCATGGCCGGCGCGCTGGCATTTCTCGTGCGGGGCATTGCATGGTCGCAGATAGGCTCGACCCTGCGGGGCGCCCGTCTTTCACTCCTTGCCGCCACTGTGGGATTGAACGCGCTTCTGATGCTGGCCAAGTCGGTGCGCCTGCGGTTGCTTTTGAAACGGCAGGCCTCTTTGCAGATCTGCTTTCTGGCAAACCTCACCAGCTCCGCCATCAACAACGTCACGCCACTCAGAGGCGGTGACGTTGCCCGTCTCTGGATGCTCGAGCGCCACGCTCAAGTCACAAAAACGATTGCGGTCATGGTGGCGCTGTCCGAGCGCCTCTTCGAGATTCTGACACTTGCCGCGCTCGCCACGGTGGCGACCTGGGTGGCACCGGCGCAGCGCTGGGCGGCGGTGGCCAGCCCCCTTCTGCTCTTTGGTGCGATCGTGATCTTCATATTGGCGCGCTTGGCCGGAGCTCAGCGAAGCTCTGCAGCACTCGCCAAGGAGACTTCGGGACTCGCCAGTGGGTTGGCTCGACTCTGGATGAGAATCAAGCCCGGGATCGGCATCCTCCGATCGCGCGGCGTGACGCAGGCCTCGCTCGGGCTCTCTACGGTCGCCTGGGTACTTGAGGCAGGCATGGTCCTCCTGACGGCTCGATCTTTGGGGTTGGAGATCGGTTTCCCGCTGGCGATTGTCCTCTTGCTCGGCATCAACTTGGCTTTGGTGCTCCCATCTATCCCGGCGGGAGCCGGGGTCTTCGAGGCCGGAGCCACACTGGTGCTCTTGATGGCGGGGTTCGGTAAGGAGGAGGCTGTGGCGTTTGCCGTGCTGTATCACGCCGTGCAAGTCATCCCAGTCACGCTAATCGGTGCAGGCATTGTGATCCGCACGGGACCGACTCTCGGTGGGTTGTCCCCCTCGGAAGAATCAGGTGCAAATGTCGTCTCGATCAGTCTCTGAGGGTGCATTGTCAGTCGGTGTTCGCGCTTGCGGCCCTACGAGCACGAGGGGAGGTTTGTGAAAGACACCACCATGGCCGGTCGCGGGCAAGGGCCGGATGGAGGGGCGCTGCGCGCGCCAGCTGCCGCCATAGGAGACACCATCGACTGGTCCGCAGGCGGGTTATGGTGACCGGAGACGCGGGGTTCATCGGCGGCCGTCTGGTCGATCGCCTGCTGGCCGGCGGCGAGCCAGACACCGTGAAACAAACCGGGTGTTTGGGGTAGAAAATGCGGTCGCGCGGTGCTGGCTGGATCTTATGGGTGGCGATCGTCTTCGGGCTGTTCAACTCGAATTTGCGACACGCGGACTTCGGGCGCGTCGACGCCCAGATTCGCGCGAAGCAGTGGCCCGGCCTGATCCCCGCCATTCGCGGCTACTGCACGAACGACGGCGACATCCGGCGCTATTTCTCCTACGTCCAGGCCGCGCTGGGGCGACCGTACCAGAGCTACTTCGTGCGCTCGGCGGAGACCTGGAGAGAACAGTTCGCGGCCAATGAGCCGTACCGCCCGGACGAGTTGCCGATCCTCACACCGCCTCATCCGTTGATGCCGTACCGGGACTACCTCATCGAATACCCGCCCGGCTTCTTCCTCGCCACTCTCCCCCCGGCTCTGCTGACCAGCTCGCCGGAGGTATACACGCTGCTGTTCCAGTGCTTCATGGGCGCCGCGCTCACCGCTGCGCTGCTGCTCATGTCGAACGCGCTGGCCGCCGCCGGCCGGCCCATCCGCTCGCGCGCGCTGATGGCCTGGGGAGCGCTGGCAGTCTTCAGTCTGGGGATCGTCAGTACACATCGCTTCGACGCCGCGGTCGCGCTGAACGTCGCGGTCATGGCGTGGGGGCTCGCACGGCGACGCCCGATCGCGGTTGGCGCGGCCCTCGGTGTCGCCATCGCCATCAAGATCACGCCGCTTCTCCTGGCCCCCCTCGTCGCGATGCAGCTGATCCGCGAGCGCCGCCTGCGCGATCTGGGGAAAGCGACCGGCGCGGCCGTCCTGGCCATCGCCATCCTTTGGGTGCCGACAATCCTGACCACGGGACCGCGCGTGTTCGAAACTCTGCGCTATCACGCCGACCGGCCCATCCAGATCGAAAGCACGTGGGGCGGCATCCTCGGCCTCGTTCATGCCGTGGCGCCGGGGCTCGTCACGGTGGCAAAGACGTTCGGATCGGTGAACCTGGTCGGACCATTCGGCGACCTCGCAGCCACGCTCTCGAACGTGACACTGCTCGCGGCCCTCGCGCTCGTTTATGCCGTGACCTGGCGACGGCTGCGCAACCCCCTTCCCGGTCAGCGCACCATGGTGACCCTGGAAGCGACCGCCGCCACGTTCGCCACCTTCATGGTCTTCGGCAAACTCTGCAGCCCGCAGTACTTCGTCTGGGTCCTGCCCCTCGGACTGGCCCTCAGCCTGGCACGCCGGCAACGGACAACCCTCGCCCTGTTCATCGCGATCCTCGTGACCACTCAGGTGATCTACCCCGTCACCTACGGCCTCCTCTCGCGCCTCCGCTGGCCCGTCTGCCTCCTCGTCGTCGGAAGAAACCTCCTCTTTCTAACCTGGGCCATCCTACTCTTCCGCGATGAGGATTCCGGTCCCTCCTCTGTCCGCCTCCCGGAGCAGGACGAGCCGTTCGGCATACCCAGCCCGATTTTAGTGACGGGAGCGCGAGCTTCGCCCGCGCGGTAGTCTCTCTCCCTACTCTTGGGGGGCAGGCGGGGGCTTGCCCCCCCAACTTCCAGTCCAGAACCTGTGGCGGCGAGAAAGGCATCCATCGTAGATTCCGGGGCAAAGCACTGGCAGGAACGTTACCCCAAAGCCGGCGACCATTCTTCGGTGACACCGAACCGCGCGACAGGCAACCTGCAGCCATTGCGCTCGCGACCAAGCCTTGGTGCTCGCAGCAAACGCGACATGAAGATCGGAATCGTCACCGATCTGTCCGACGACGAGGCTCTCTACTGCGTCGTCGGGTGGGAGATGTTGGCGAGCCGCGTGCTCTACCGCGACGTCGTCGATCACAAGCCGCCGCTCACGGCTTTCTGCGGGCTCGGGATCGGACACAGGAAGATGATGGGGGCGGAGGGTGTCCCCGACCCCGACTACCCGGCTATGGCGGCCTTCATCGACGCGCACTCCGCCCCCAGCGATCCGCTGCTAGTGTGGGGGAACGCCCCGGTGCTCTACTTCGAGGCCCGCCGGCCGCTCGGCAGCCGGTTCGTGTTCTCCAACTACTTGACCGCGCTCTCGCCGGCGACGCGCACGCAGAGCGATCCGCGTACCGACGCGTCGGCGAACGTGGTGACGGAGAGCTGGGACATGCTGGAAGCCGACTTGAAGCGCCGCCGACCGCGCCTCCTCGTCGATATGTTCGTCGCCAACATCGGGGGCTACGGCAAGTTCCCGCCCGCCCGCTATCCTCGCCTGCGGGCTATCGTAGAACGCGACTACCTCCCGATCGGCGAAGTAGCGGGCGCGCGTGTCTTCGAGCGGCGATCGCAATGACGGCCGCGGACCGCCGCCTTGCCCTCACGCGTGGCGAGCTGGCGATATTCGCGACCGCCTCAGCGGTGAACCTGATCCCGATCTGGGCGTTCCGGTACTTCCCCGGGCAGGATACTCCCAACCACCTCTACGCCGTCGAGGTGCTCCGGATCCTGCTCGACGGCTCGGCGCCGCGTGCGCTCGCCGCCGCATTCGCCCCTGCCCTCGCGCTCAAGTCGAACGTGATGTTCCACCTCCTCATGCTGGGGCTTGTCCGCCTGGGCGCCTCGGTCGAGTTCGCGCACCGGCTGATCCTTTCCGGATACGCGCTCGCTTTCCCGGCCGCGGGCCTCTGGTGCGCACGCGCGGCGGCCCCGCGCGCGGCCCCGCTCGCGCTCTTGCTCCTGCCGCTGGTCTGGAACTGGTTTGTCATCCAGGGGCTCTACAATTACGTGCTCTCCCTGGTGCCGGCGCTGATCTGGCTCGGGATCGTGGCCCGCGACGGCGGGCGTCTTTCGCGGGGGAGCGCCGTCGTCCTCGCCCTGTCCGCGATCGCGGTCTACCTGGGGCATGCCGGAACCTTCGTCGCCCTGTTAGCGGTGACCGGCCTGCGCGTGCTTTGGCCGGGCGACGGGTCTGAGGCGCGGGCGATTGCTCGCCTGCTACGAGCGACGCCGCTCGCGCTTGCGCTCGCGCCCGCGATCCTGCTCGCCGCGTTGGGAATCGGCGGGCTCGTCCAGGCCTCGGCCGTCCCAGAGCCGACCTTGTCGGGCTGGGAGTCCTACGGGGTGCTCGAGGCTGCTGGGGCGTTCTTCGTCGAGTTCGCGATGCGCTACCACGTCTGGGAGCTTGCGCTGCTGGCTCCGCCGCTCCTGGCGCTGATCGCGATCCCGCTCGCCGCCGCCTGGCGGGCCCGGGGCGCGCTGAAAGTAGCGGGCGCAGGGGAGCCGGCACCGGAGCGACCGGGGCCGTTCGCGCGCTGGCCTCTCCGGGCGGCGGCGATGCTGACGGCCCTTTACTTCGCACTGCCGCACATCTTCCACGGCTCGGACGTCAGCCCGCGGCTGCGACCGCTCATCGTGTTCTGCCTGCTCTGTTTCGCCGAGGTACGGCTCTCGGCCCGCGCGCGACGGCGAGTCGCCGCCCTGGCCCTCGCGTCGACCGTCGCATCAGTGACATCGCTCTCCTGGGACTTCTCCCGGCTCAACCAAGACCTCTCAGACTTCGCTTCCGCGATTCCTCTCGTGCGGGAGGGAAGCCGTCTCTATCCCATGGTGTTCGATCCACGCGGACCTTCGATTCTGGTCCGGCCTCTTTTGCACGCTTGGGGTTACTACGGGGTTGCGCGCCACGTCCTCAGCCCTTTCGCCTTCGCATGGCACGAGACGCGCTTCCCCCTCCGCTATCGACAGCTGCCGCTTCACCAGCTCGACGCCGCCCTCCCGTCGGACGGCGAGGATGAGCCGTACGGGCTAGTACAGGGGCGGCTCTGCCGCTCGGTGCGCCGCTTCGCCCCGTCGCGTGACTGCGAAACCGTGCGGCTCGACACAGAGAGTCGCCTCGCCGATCTCGGCACGCGCTACGACTACGTGCTGACTTGGGCGGCCCCGAGCGACTTCCGGAGCCTGCTCGAGGCGCGCCGCTTTCGCCTGCTCGAGGCGCGCGGCCAGATGGCCCTCTACGAAGCTCCGGGATCGGGCACCAAACTGTAGACTGAGCCGGCTCTGTTGGCCAAACAGTGGTATGTTTAATTTAGGCAGCGCTGGCGTCAAATCGAGTTTCTACGCCCAACAGCCAGGTAGATCGCTCCGACGCTCACATCGATCGCGTCAACATCCGAGTGTTCTAGGGGGCGCGGATGTGCGAGACGCGGAACACGAGGTAGCGGCTCGCGGTGAAATTGAACAGCGTCCCTACCGCAACCCCGATTAGCGCCGCGACCTGCAGCCGCAGCCAGCTCACGTGGACGACGACGAAAAGGGTCGTTGCGTAATTGATGAACGCCCCGATCGAGGAGGCCGCCACGAACGCCACGGACTGCCGCAACCAGGGGCGGTGGCGAGTGGTCGAGAAACTGAAGCGCCGATTGACGACGAAGTTGAACCACATCGCGACGAAGATGGCGAGAGCGATCGCCGGGCGCTGCGGGACTGCCAGCGCCAGCAGCACCGAAAGCGCGGCCAGATTCACGATCGTCCCCATCCCGCCGACGACGATGAACTGCATAAGCTGCGTCCATGCCCCGTACTTGAAGGTGTAGAGACGCCGGAGGTGCTGCAGGTAAAGGACCTGCTGCCGGAAGGTCAGCTTGCTCTTACCGGACCTGCGGTCCTCGAAGTGAATCGGGATCTCGACCACCCGCTCGCAGCGGCACTTGACGATGAGCTCGAGGGCGATCTTGTACCCGACCGGATTGAAGTCCTTCCCCAACTCGAAGGTCGACCGGCGCAAGGCGAAGAAACCGGACATAGGATCGCGGACCGATGTCAGCGGAGTCGCCAGCAACGTGGCGACCCGGCTGTTGGCCCAGCGCAAGAACCCCCAATCGTGCGAGGTTGTCCCGCCGCTCACGTAGCGTGAGCCGAGCACGAAGTCGGCACCGTCGTTCAGCTTGGCCAGCATCGCCGGCAGCACCTCCGGAGGGTGGCTGAGATCAGCGTCCATGCAGACAAGGTACTCACCGCGTGCGCAGCGCGCTCCCTCGAGCACCGCTTGGCTGAGCCCCCGGTCGGTCGTCCGCACGACGATCCGGACCCACGTCTCGGGGCGGGCGGCGATCATCTCCACCGATCCATCGCCGCTGTCGTCGTCCATGATCAGCATGGTGATATCGAGGCCGCTCTCGGCCCGAACCTTGGCCACCCGTTCGATGAGATGGGGCAGGCTCTCGACCTCCTTGTAGGTCGGGACGACGATCGTCACCCGCGGCTTGGCCTCTACCCCGTTCGCTGCCTGCGGCTCCGACATTCGCCCGCCGCAATCTAATCCGAGCCGGGGCTTGGCGCGACAGGAGACGACAGGAAAGACTGTCGCTCCCGAGGCTGTCGGCCAGAACAACTCCGTCTCGACGGAACGCGGGGTACGCTCGGTGGTGGCCCGGTGATATCCGAGCCGTCGGTCTTGCGGCGTGGTACGAGGGCCCGTGATCTCGATCGTCCACATCCTGCGTACCGTCATTCTGGCGCTGTTCGCGAAACGGACGGCGCTCGTCGCTGAGAACCTCGTCATGTGCCGAAACCGCCCAGAAGCCATTCACGCCGCTTCCCGGTGCTAGAAGGCCAATGTCATGACGCCTCGCACAGACCCGTCGCCCGCCGTTCCGGCGTGGACCGTTGTAGGAATCGCGGTTCCCCGCTGCCGCGCCGGGTTTTGGCGAACCACAGGCGGTTATGCTGGCACTTTTCGGAGCGTTCGCCATCCCTGGCGACCACCCCGCTCGCCGGTTGCGGACCTTCTCCGTGGCTTTGATAGCGAGCTACGTCCTCGCTCTGTTGCCGACGATCGCTGACGCCGACGACGGAGCCCGGCCGCGTTATCTGTCGATCACTTTGATTCCGGTTGCGTTCCTCGCCGCCGCGGGCTTCGCTCCTGCCTGCGAGGCGATGGTCGCCCGATTTGGGCCACGGGTGCGGACCGCGGTGGTCGCTCTCGCGCTCATCTTCGCCCCAGCACAACTCGCGGCGTTCCTGATCGGACACGTTCCTTTGGTATGGGAGCGAGAGGGTCTCACCCGTTCGGTCGAGCAGGCTGGCCTCAGGGACGCGGTGGTGGTCGTCCGGGCCCAGCACCCATCCCGCTACGCGCGAAACGGAGGCCTCTTCGATCGCTCGGTCCTCTACCTCTCGGCGCCGGCCACGACCAGCGGTGAAACGGTCGCAGCGGCTTTCCCAGGGCGAGCGATCTGGGAGGCCCGCGAAGGCGCCCCCTGGACCCTTACTCGCGTGCGGTGACCGCACGCGCTACCGAGCGCTGGCATCGGCCGTGAAATTTCCCGTCGTCCAGCGCTCGACGCCAGCCACCCGATCTATCGCCTGTTCGAGCTCCCGGATACCCGGTGGTGCCGACGGACACTGCGCATCGTGGACGATCGTTTTGGCGATGCTCCCCGGGCGGTAGTCGAGTACCACCATCTCGGCCTGCTTGGACTCGGAACAAACGCAGCAATCGCTGCCGCTGTCGAGAAACTTCGCCGCATCGATTTGGGAGATGAGGGCGCTCAGCTCCTCGGAAGAAATCGAGCCCCGCCGTGCGCCGATGGCCGCAACGTGAGCACGCCCCTCGTAGACAACCGCTCCGTCCTGAAAAATCGAGACACTATAGACGGGACAGTGATCTCCAAAGCAGCCGGATCGCCGCATTTGAATCACTGCGTCAGGGACGTCCGCCATCATCACCGGATAGGTCGCGCCTTCCCCCGCACCGGCCCGACGCCCGGCGCATCCTCCTACCGTGCTGGCGAGTACCGCCATCCCGATATTAGCCACCAACCTTTTCGCCCACGCAGGTGGTTCCATCTCATATTCTCGTGCTTCGGTTGCTTAGTGCCCGCCCAGGAGATTTTCTTCGCTTCAACATTGCTTCGCCTTTTCCCGAGCTCTCCGCAGTTGAGATCTCAGCTGTCGTTTGATACAAGGCGAATAGCTCGCACGATGCGTGTTTGCCTGGTCATACCTTACGATTTATCAGTTGAGGGCGGTGTTAAGAAACACGCGCTCAGTCTGGCAGCAGCGCTCGAGCGTCAGGGAGACGAGGTCGAGGTCCTCGGGCCGGCGAGTGAGCCGGTCGTCGTGCGCAACGTCACGACATTCGCCGGCGTGGTTTCGATCCGATCGAATGGATCGGACAATCGACTGGCGCTTCTGACCTCCCCTTTCAAGGTGCGGGCTCATCTGCGTCGGAGACGATTCGACGTCTTGCATGTCCACGAACCGATGAACCCCATGCTCGCCTACTACGCGCGCTGGTGGGCACATGCCGCTGTGAACATCGCGACATTTCACTGCTTCGCTGAACGCGAGTCGCTCACCAGGCGTCTGGGCCGTCGTCTGTTCGCTCCTTTCCTGTGTGGGTTCGATAGTGCCATCGCCGTCTCCGAACCGGCCGCGCGCTACGCGAGACTAAATTGGCGACGCCCGTTGAGCATCATTTCAAACGGCGTCGACGCTAATTTCTTCCATCCTCGCGTCCAACCTGCCGTCTCTCGTGGCGGCCGGATCTTGTTCGTTGGGCAATGGACCGACGAACGAAAGGGGCTCCACGTTCTTTTGTGCGCGCATAAACTGCTGCGTGCCAACGGACTCGATGTCTCCCTCGACATCGTCGGGCGCGGCAATCCCGAGGTCCCCCTGCCTAAGAATGCCGATGGCGTGACCTATCATGGATGGCTTTCCGAGAGTGGCTTGAGGGATCGTTTCCACGCCTGCGATATCTTCGTCTCTCCGGCCCTCGGCTCGGAATCCTTTGGGATGGTGCTGGTCGAGGCCATGGCCGCCGGCAAGCCGATCGTCTGCAGCGATATCGAGGGATATCGTCAGGTGGCAACCGCCGAGGGCGCGCGGCTGGTCCCGCCGAACAATCCCAGCGCTCTTGCGGCGGCGATGGCGCCCCTCGTCCGAAATCCGTCGGTGGCGCGAGCCATGGGGTCGAGCAACCTTGCCGAAGCCCGGAGATACGACTGGGGAGCGATCGCAACACAAGTACGCTTGCAGTACATCATCGCGCTAGCAGAAAAGGGACTGACGACCCTGCTCCCCTCGATTCCGGAGCGCACCCGAGAGAGACTCGATTCAGTCGGAACGCACGCCGCATAGACGCTCCCGGTATTGAAGCCAGTCGCTGAATTCCATCGCCGTTATCCACGAGATCGGCGGCGGTCGCGAAGCTCCGGTGCGGTCCGTCCGCCTGGTGTTTCTGCGAAGACTTTACCGCGACCGGGGACCAATGATCATGGTCCCGAGAAATGCGTTGGAGCTCCTGTTCAAGGCTGGCTGGGATCTCGCCGGCTCGGTCGCGTACCTTTGTCTCGAAGCCACACTCTTCAACTTCCGCGGAGAGACGACACGCCGAGACAACGCGGTCGAGGCCGCGTCGGAACTGGCGAAGGGGCTGGGAAGATGTGGTAGCAATGCGATCAGCGTCCAAGCCCTCCTCCTAGGACGCACAACGCGACAGGCGGCTCTTTGTTAAGCGGGTGGATTGCGCGGCTCTTGCGAGAGCATCAAGGATCCCCTTCCACGCGGCAAGCCTCCCGACTGAACCATCACGAAAGTCTTACTCGCCTCAACGGATCAAACACACATCGATCCGCGGGCCTCGCGGATTTGCAACGCTCTCTCTTCTTGATCGGTCAGCGTTCCATCGACCGCGATTAGACGCGGACACAATCGGCTGATAGAGAGAAGACCGCATGGTCGAGCGCGTCCAGCGTCGTAATCGGGCTCGCGCTACGTTAGGTGCCGCGATGGCCGTCGCGATCGCTTCGCCGTCCAGCGCGCTGCCCGAGACGCCTGGCGCCGGCACCCACCTGGCTTGTACGCCGAACCCAGATCCGTCCGTCCGCCGATCTCGAGCGAACTTTCAGGGAAGCGGTGCGCGCCTATCGACCGCCCGACGGTGAGAGCGAAAGCGACCTTTCGAAGAGCCAGATGCGGTTCGCAGCGGGGGAAGCGGAGCGCATCCTCATGCCTCACGCAGACGTGCTCCGCCAGCACGTCCAATGGGCTTTCGGCCGGCTCTCTCGGAAGGCCTTTCCGACATGACGTCCTGGTCGTGCCAGCAGCCCGACGAGACGCAAAGCTCGGCGGACTGCTCAACTTCTATCGCCGAGCGGCGTGAAGTTCGCCTCGATCGAGTTTCGGCACACGACGGGAGCAATCTACCCCTTGTTCCTTTTGTGCCCGCTCCCGCCAATTTCTTCACGCTCGCCGAAAATCTGTCAAAATCTGCTTCGGTGATCTAATCGCTTGGGTTACCACCGGGTCCTTCTCGGGATGTTCGAACTCGTGATCTATCCGTTCCGAAAGTCAGATGTTCGTCAAATCCTGACTGCCCGGGAAGCGACAGGCACCAGCCTCAAGCTGTTGCAGCCTTGTTGAAGGCCGTAGATGAGTAGCGGAGCGCAGCGAGAATGGGCGCGCACAGAGGGGCACACGGTGGTTGGCGGTCATGCCGTTCCTTAGCTTGAGCGTACTCGCCGGTGCTGCCATCCGGCGAGCGGTCGTGGAGCGACGATTTTTGTCGTCCGTGCCAGCGCGCCCGCTACACACGGCCGGTCTCAGTTCCCAAGCCGAGACACCGACATGAACCGTGTGCTGACGCCTCCGAGTGTGGCTGGTGACCTAACGTATCTAATTGGCTTTGTCGCTTTCTTTGCGGTGCCATTTATCGTTTACCTTGGTCTGCTCTGGCGTGGCTCGATCAATCTTCCGCCGGCGAAACAGAAGGGGGCCGGACGTCGGCTCTTCGGCCCGTTGTTCATCGGTTACTACTACTGGATGATGAGTCCGGTCTTTCGCTTGGCGCTCAGTAGCGAGCTGAAGCCAAACCATGTGACTGTCGCGACTCTGGCCGTGGCTACGGTTACCGCGGTGTCCATCGGGTCCGGACATGTCGCGCTTGCGTCGGCCCTACTCATCGTGGGAGGTAGCCTCGACATAGTCGATGGTTACCTGGCGCGGGCCAAGGGGATGACTACGCTCGGCGGGGCATTCTTGGACTCAACGGTCGATAGGACGTGCGACGGCCTCGTTTTCGGCGGTTGCGCCGTTTACTACGCCGGAACGCCGATGATGATCGTTTCGCTAGCTGTGCTGATAACGTCGTTCACAGTGAGCTATGCGCGAGCCCGCGGGGAGGCCTTGGGTGTCTTTGGCTCCGAAGGTCTAATGCAACGAGCAGACCGGCTGACGGTCCTTGGAATTGCGTTGGCTTTCTCGCCGTTCTTCGGTCATCGGGCGGAGGGGTTCGTGGCCCATCCGTTTTACGCAGTCACGGCTGGTAGCCTGTGCTTGCTCGCAGTGCTCAGCACCGTGACTGCCTTCACTCGTATCATGTGGACGTTGAATCAGCTAAAGGCGTCTTTACCGGTAGAGGCGGCCTTACCGGCGTCCGCCCGGCGGGCTCAGGACGAGCGGCCGGTGACCAGGGTGGTTGGCCTCTAGTCCGGGCGAATAGAAGAGACGCAGCGCCAAAGCGACC
>Ga0066789_10000196_pt1 | contig 21532 bp, 20 predicted proteins | sample OrgsoiDNA2013049_FD_70960 | JGI IMG/M metagenome (GOLD analysis project Ga0066789, IMG submission 70960) | Permafrost soil microbial communities from the Arctic, to analyse light accelerated degradation of dissolved organic matter (DOM) -... | ecosystem: Environmental > Terrestrial > Soil >...
AGGCGCTCCGGGCCCAGGCACGGGCGCTGGAATCGGCCGGCCAAACGCCGGCGTGCCGCTCCGCCAAATACTCGGCGATGGCGAGCGAATCCCACACGACCGCCGCTCCATCGACCAGGCAGGGCACCTTGCCGCTCGGCGAAATCTTTCTGAAGTCGTCCCACTGCGCCGTCGGGCCAAACGGTATCAATCGCTCCGCAAAGGCGATCTTGAACTCGCGCATCAGCACCCACGGCCGCAATGACCAAGAAGAGTAATTTTTGTTGGCTATGTATAGATCGTACATCGGTGGTATCTCCCGTTATGCGCAGCCGATCGATCATTGGATGCCCCGTGAGCGCGCGAAATTTGCCTAGTTTAACGTCGATACAGGCACAATGCCTGCCGCGATGAACTACAAGCACATCTATCATGCCGGAAATTTTGCGGATATCGCCAAGCACGTCGCGGTGCTCTACTGCCTCGATGCCTTGAAGCGCAAGGAAGCCGGGTTCTTCGCCTTGGACAGCCATGCCGGTCGCGGCTTTTACGACTTGCAGGCTGCCGAAGCCAGCAAATCCGGCGAAGCCGAGCGCGGCATTCAGCGTCTGATACAAACGAACATCCACTCGAAGATTCTCGCCCCGTATTTTTCCGCTGTTCGCGCCCGGCGCGGCAAACGTTTGGCGCGCTACCCCGGCTCGCCGGCGCTGATCGCCGGCGGACTGCGGCCGCAAGACCGTGCGATATTCGTCGAGCTGATGCCCGCGGAGGCGCGGGCCATTGAGCGGGAAATCGAGTCCGCCGGGCGCATTCGCGTGCAAATCGAGGATGGGTATGCGGCGCTCAAGGCGCTCCTTCCGCCGCAGGAGCGGCGCGGACTGGTGCTGATCGATCCGCCCTACGAGAGCATCGATGAGCTGAAGGCCATGCTGCAGGCGTTCGCCGACGCCTACCGCCGCTGGCCGAGCGGCATATTCCTGATGTGGTATCCGATCCGCAGTGCCGCGCAACGCAGCAGGGTGCATGCACGCTTTGAAGCATTGGGAATCCCGAAGACGCTGTACGCGGATTTGGCCATCCATCCGGACGATGCGGGCGTCGGTCTCGCGGGCAGCGGCCTTATGGTGGTCAACCCGCCCTACGGCGCGGATGAGTACCTGCAAAGCGCCTACACCGCCATTCACGAGGGGATCGCCACTCCCGGAGCGGGATACGTGGAAGTCGCGCGCCTGACGGGGGAGCGAATGGCACAATGATGCACCTACTTTCGAGGATTTGAATCATGGATCCCAAGATCTTGCGCGATCAGCTCAGCAAACTGCATGAAGAACTCGGCGGCCTGCAGCATGTGGATCCGCGATCGAAGCAACTGCTGACGGAAGTCCTCGAGGACATCCAGCGGCTGCTGCAGCCGGACCGCGCGCCCGCGCCGCAGCCGGGATCATCACCGCCAGGCATGCCGATGGGAAATGCCTCGCTGCCGGAGCGCTTGGAAAAGGTCGCGGTGCAATTCGAGGCGGATCACCCGACGCTCGCGGCCAGCTCTCGAAGGCTGATCGATGTGCTCGGCAAAGCGGGGCTTTAGCCGGGCGGGCGTTTTGGCCTTAAGCGGACCCTTTATCCGGTCCAGACGAGCGCGTCCTGCACGCGCGACGCGACCTGCTTCAGCATATCGGGACTCGGGATCTGCCCGCGGGCAAGAACCGCAAGGCTCCCATGGCCCGGTATCGGGAGTATGACCCCGTGGTAGCCCTGCTCGTCGAACCGCTCGGGTTTGGATACGGACTCATGCACCAGAACCATCACGGTGACCGGCCCCATTTCCGTCTGGACCACCAGGTGCGGAACGTGATGAGCGCGAAATTGACAGCTTCTCGCATAGCTGACCATGCCCGCCTTGGGATCCAAACGCAGGTGTGCGTCGCCGAGCGCTTGCGCCAATTCCGGCGCCGTGGCCGGTATGTCGGTGCGCGCCCAGGCCTGCGGCTCCCCCGCCATGTGGGCCACCACATCGGCGGCCAAGCTGGAATGCGGCTCCGCAAGCCACAGAGCGCCCGCGACGGCGACCAGAATCAGCACGCTTGCGGCCATCGCCAGCCACCCGCGGCGCGCCTTGAGCCCGCCCGGCGCGGCGCTCGCGCGAGCCCCCGCGGGCGTCCGCAGGGGTGCGACCCGCGCGTCGCCGGCGGCCGCAACGCTCACTCGCATGGCGCGCTCGAGACGGCTTTCGAAGAGCAACAGCCGATCCGTGTACTCCAGACATTCGCGGCAGCCGTCACGATGCAAACGCAGCAGAGGATCCGCATCCTGCGGATCCGCCAGAACCGCTCGGCGATAGTCAGCGCAATTCAACATTCTTCGGGGTCCCTGCGCGTATCCTCGCCGCACAGCGCGCGCAGCTGATTGCGGCCGCGGAACAGCCGCGTCAAGACGGCGGCGTTCGAGAGGTTGAGTTCAGCGGCGATCTCCGCCGTCGAATAGCCCATCAGCACCTGCAGCACCAGCGGTTCGCGATACTCATCGGGCAGCTTGAACAGGGCGGCGCGAAGCTCCGCCAGGTCATCCGCCTGTGTGGTCGCCAGCGTGGGCTCTTCACGGGCGACCAGCTCGTCGATGTCCACGGTCACCAGACGCTTGCGCTCGAAACTGCGGGCATATTCCCGGCGAATGATGGTCAAAAGCCAGGGCTTGGCGGCTCCTTCGTCCAACAATGAATCTTGCGCCTTCCAGGCACGCAGCATGGCTTCCTGCACCACGTCCTCGGCCAAAGCCAGGTCGCGCGACAGCCAAAAGGCGAACCGCAGCAGGTCCGGGCGCAAGGATTGACAAAGCGCATGGAAGCGGTTGCGCTTCAGATTTCCGCCAACCTGATCGTTCATGTATAAATCAGCACTCGACCTGCGATATACCGGCTCACGATATCTGCTTTGCGATATTACCGCGATACGATCACGCTGCCGCAAATGCAAAGCGGCGGCCGGGGACGCGGGGGCCATCGCACCCGGTCGGGGCCAGGCCTCCATGGCATGGCTGAAACTGTTGTTAGGAGTCACAGTCAAGATGACCGGAAGTCCAGCTAATTCATTTCCGAGCACCCGGATGAGGCGCATGCGCCGCGACGAGTTTTCGCGGCGGCTGATGCGCGAGACGCAACTCACGGTGGATTCGCTCATTTACCCGATTTTCGTGGTGGAAGGGGCAAAGCAGCGCCAGCCGATCGTTTCCATGCCCGGAATCGAACGGCTTTCGATCGACGAATTGCTGCGTGAGTGCGCCTCCCTGGTGGCGCTGCGCATCCCGGCGATTGCGCTGTTTCCGGTCATTCCGACCGACAAGAAGTCTTTGGACGCGCGCGAATCCTGGAATCCCAACGGCATTGCCCAGCAGGCTGTGCGGGCCGTGAAAAAGGAGTTTCCGGGGCTCGGCGTCATCACCGACGTGGCGCTCGACCCATTCACCACCCACGGACAGGACGGTCTGATCGACGGCGGCGGCTATGTGCAGAATGACCTGACCGTCGAAACCCTGGTGCGCCAGGCGCGGTCGCATGCAGACGCCGGCGCCGACGTGGTTGCGCCCTCCGACATGATGGATGGCCGCATAGGCGCGATCCGCGGCGCCTTCGAGACCGCGGGATTGGTCCATACGCGCATTCTTGCCTATGCGGCCAAGTACGCCTCCAGTTTCTACGGCCCGTTTCGCGAAGCCGTTGGTTCGGCGCAACAGCTCGGTACCGGCGGCAAACACACCTATCAGATGGACCCCGGCAATTCGGACGAGGCCTTGCGCGAAGTCGCCCTCGACATCGCCGAGGGCGCGGACATGGTCATGATCAAGCCCGGCCTGCCGTATTTGGACATCGTGCGCCGGGTGAAGGACCGCTTTGGGATGCCCACCTTCGTCTACCAGGTCAGCGGCGAGTACGCCATGATCATGGCGGCGGCCGCGCACGGCTGGATCGACGAGCGCGCGGTTGCCTTGGAATCCCTCGTGTCCATCAAACGCGCCGGAGCCGACGGCATTCTGACCTATTTCGCCAAACGCGCGGCGGAGTGGCTCGTCCGGTGAATCTGCCGCACGAAGCCGGAACGCCCGACCCGTACGGAATCGTGGGCCACCCGGTCGCCCACAGCTGGTCCCCGTTCATTCACGGGATGTTCGCCAAGGCGACGGCGCAGAATCTGGTTTATCGGCTGTTCGACATCGCTCCCGACGTTTTTCGGCGCGAGACTCTGCGCTTGTTCACGAGCGGCGTGCGCGGACTCAACGTCACACTGCCCCACAAGCAGGCTGCGGCCGAGTTGGTGAACGAATTGACTCCGCGGGCCGCGCGGGCGCACGCCGTTAATACCATCGCCTTCTTCGAAGATACGACTCTGCTCGGCGACAACACCGATGGCGTCGGCCTGATCTGCGATCTCGAACGCAACATGCAGCTCGATCTCGCCGACAAGCGCGTGTTGATACTCGGCGCGGGTGGCGCCGCGCGCGGGACGATCGCTCCCTTGATGGAGCGGGAACTGCGCACGCTCACGATCGCGAACCGCACGCCCATGAGGGCGCGCAATCTCGCGGCCGAGTTCTCCGACATGGGAAAAATCGCCGGCTGCTCCTTCGGGGAGCTGCAAGGTCCGGCGTACGATCTCGTCATCAACGCCACCTCGGCGAGTCTGCAGGGCGAAATGCCTGAGATGCCGGCAGGACTGGTCGACGAGGAAACCGTCTGCTACGACATGGCCTACGGCCGCGGCAAGACGCCGTTCACGAATTGGGCGCACTCGCTCCATGCCCGCCGCATCACCAAGGGATGGGGCATGCTGGTCGAGCAGGCGGCCGAATCGTTTTTCTTATGGCGCGGCATCCGACCGAACACCGAATCGGTGCTTGCTGCGCTGGCGCAGCACGCCTAGCGCCGGCAGCGCCGGCGCGCCTAGCGCATGGTCACGAGTTCTTCGGCGCTGGTCGGATGGATGGCCACGGTGTCGTCGAAGTCGCGCTTGGTCGCGCCCATGCGAATCGCCACCGCGAACCCCTGCAGCATCTCGTCGGCGCCCGCCCCGATGACGTGGCAGCCGATGACCTTCTCCTCCGGGCCCACGCAAACCAGCTTCATGTCGGATTGAGTCTTGCGCGTGGTCAGCGCGTGATACATGGGTGTGAAGGATGCGGTGTAGATCTTCACCGCGTCGCCGTATTTCATCTTCGCCTCTTGCTCGCTCAAGCCAACGGTGCCGATCGGAGGATGCGTGAACACGACGGTCGGAATCATGTCGTAGCGCAGGCGCCGCTCGGGCTTGCCGCCGAACAGGCGGTCGCTGAGCCTCCGTCCGGCGGCGATTGCCACCGGCGTCAAGCCGGCGCGGCCGGTGACATCGCCTATGGCGTAGACGCCCGCGACTCCGGTGTTTTGGAATTCGTCGGTGGCGATGAAGCCGTTCGCGTCGAGCGTGATGCCGGCCGAACTCAAATTGAGATGGGCGACATTCGCGCTGCGCCCTATGGCCCACAGCAGCGAGTCGAAACCGGAGAATTCACGGCCATCCGCCGCGACCAGCGTATTTAAGGCCGATTCCCGGTGAATCGCGGTGGGTACCACGTGCGAGTGGATGGTCACGCCCAGCGCCCGCATCTCGCGCATCAGCGACACGCCCAGCATCGCATCGAAGTGACTCAGCAGGTGATCCTTGCGGATGAAGAGCTCGACACGGCTGCCGAGCTCCTGGAACGCCGCCGCCAACTCGCAGGCAATGTAGCCGCTGCCCACTATCGCGACACGGTGCGGTCGGCGCTCGAGCGCGAAAAACTCGTTCGAAGTGATGCCGCGTTCGGCTCCCGGCAGCCGCGGCACCATCGGAATACCGCCGCTGGCGATCACGATGTGCGCCGCCGTCATGCGAACGCCGTTCACCTGCAGGGTGCGCGCATCGACGAAGCTGGCGGAACCCCGGATCAAGGCCACGCCCTTGGCGGCCAGATTGCGTTCGTAGATGCCGTTCAGACGGGCGATATAGGCATCCCGCTTGCGCTTCAAGGCACCCCAATCGTTGTCGCCGACGGTGAGGCCGAAGCCGTAATCGCGCGCGTCGGCGAGCGACAGGGCGAGGCTCGCCGCATTCCACATCACTTTCTTTGGGACGCAACCGACGTTTACGCAAGTGCCGCCCAGCGCGCCGGATTCGATTACGGCCGCCTTCACGCCGTGCTGCGCCGCTTGTTGGGCACAGGCCAGGCCCCCGCTGCCGCCGCCGATGGTGATGAGATCGAAAGCTTCGCTGGACACTGTGAACTCCATCGCGATTGGGGCCAAAAAGCCAATGATATACTTCAATCTCAATCAACTCGCGCGCGAGGTGCCGTTTGATCGCTATGGGTCTCATGCTGGCTGCGGTCGTCGCACTGATCGTATATATCACCGGCATCTACAACGGGCTGGTGAGCCTGCGCGAAAACATCAACGTTTCGTGGGCGAACATCGATGTGCTCCTGAAGCAGCGGCACGATGAGCTGCCAAAATTGATCGAGACCTGCAAGCGCTACATGCAGTTCGAGCAGGACACGCTCGAGAGAGTGATGCGTGCGCGCGCCTCGGTCAATCAAGCCAGCCGGTCGGGCGACATCGCGGCGGTCGGCGCCGCCGAGCAGCAGCTGCGCGCCGGCATGACGCGCCTGTTCGCCGTTGCCGAGAATTATCCGCAATTGAAGAGCGACGAAACGTTCAGGCAATTGCAGAGCAGAATAACGGCTCTGGAGGAATCCATCGCCGACCGGCGCGAGCTGTACAACGACCAGGTGAACCTCAACAATATCCGCGTCAAGGTATTTCCCGACGTCATGATCGCGCAGCGCTTCGGGTTCCTGCCGGGGCACTTGCTGGAATTCTCCGGTGAGGAAAAGGGCGACGTCGACGTCGGCACGCTGTTCCGGGCCTGAGCCTCGGTCGGTTGCGAGATACCGGGCATGTCCGGCGACACTCGATTGAAGATTGGCCTTCTGCTGCTCGGTCTGGCGGGCGCAGTCGCCTACTCCTTCTGGTATTCGTTCAAAGCCTGGAGCGCGAACCGAATCATCGGCGACACGCCGGCGTCGCGCATCCGCTCGGCGGCGCAGGGCTATGTCGAGCTTTTGGGCCAAGGATTGATCAAGGAGGAAGCGCCGAACAAGGCTCCGTTGACCAGCCGCCCGTGCACCTGGTGGCGATATAAAATCGAGGAGCGAAGCTCCGTGGGACGCTCGCGGAGCTGGTCCACCATAGACAGTGGAACCAGTGAGATTCCGTTCATTCTCGACGACGGCACAGGTCAGTGCCTGGTCGATCCACGCGGCGCCGAAGTCTTTGCGAAGGCCAAGGACGTATGGTACGGCGACAGCGTCTGGCCCGACGTACGCATTCCGGACGGACAGGGCTTTTTCGGCAAACTCGCCGACGTGCTGCTTTCCGGGGGCCGGTACCGGTACACCGAGTATCGTCTGCAGGCCCGTGAACCCGTGTGCGCGCTCGGCGAATTCCGCAGTCTCGGCGGGGTCGGTGCCGAAGATCCGGATCACGCGGTGGCGCAGCTGCTGCACGACTGGAAGCAGGATCAAAAGACCCTGCTCGAGCGCTTCGATCGCGACCGCGACGGGGTCCTGAACGGCGCTGAATGGGATCTGGCGCGGGCGGCCGCTCGCCAGCAAGCCATCGGCAGCATGCTCGCCAAGCCGCCGGCACCGACGCTCAGCGTCTTGTCCAAGCCGGACGACGGCCGTGCGTTTCTGTTGTCGGCCTCGGACGGTGCGTCGCTTGCGCGCCGCTTGCGGCTCCAAGCTCTCACGGGCTTCGCCGCATGCCTGGGCAGCAGCGCTGCGCTTGCCTGGATGGTGGCGCACGTCTGATAGAATCGCCGGGTGAACAACCCACTCCTGAATCTTGAATCATTGCCTGCGTTCGACCGCATCGAACCGGCTCATGCCCGTCCTGCGCTGGAGCAAATCCTCTCGGAAAACCGCGCTCGTCTCGAGCAATTGACCGCTCAGACGAATCCCACGTTCGCCTCGCTGGTGGTGCCGGTGGAGGAACTGAGCTACAGGTTGAGCCGCGTCTGGAGTCCGATCGGTCATCTGAATGCCGTCGCCAATTCTCCGCAGATGCGCCAGGCCTACAACGAATGCGTGCCGTTGCTGACGGCCTACTCGTCGGAACTCGGCCAGAACGCCGCCTTGTGTGCGGGTTACACTCATGTGTTCAAGAACCAAGGGGAGCGCCTCGATTCGGCGCAGCGCAAGCTGTTGGAGAATGCGCTGCGCGATTTTCGGTTGGCCGGGGTGGACTTGCCGGCTGAACGCAGGGATCGCTATCGGGAGGTGGTGCAGCGGCTCGCGCAACTTGCAACCAAGTTTTCGGAAAACGTACTCGATGCGGCGCGCGCCTATACCCGCAGCGTGACCGACAGCGCCGAGCTCGAAGGCCTGCCCGAAAGCGCCGTCGACCGGGCGGCCGCGGACGCCCGGGACGCGGGCCAAGCTGGATGGCTCTTAAAGCTCGATCAACCCACCTACATGACGGTCATGGCCAATGCCGCGAATGCGCAATTGCGCCGGGACATCTATGAAGCCTGGGTGACGCGCGCATCCGAAATGGGGCCGAGCGCCGGGCAGTTCAATAATTATCCGATCATCGCCGAGATCCTGCCGCTGCGGCACGAGCTCGCGCAGCTGCTCGGCTTCAACAATTTCGTCGACTATGCCCTGGCTACGCGCATGGCCAAGAGCGGCAAACAAGTGCTCGGCTTTTTGGACGATCTGGCCCGGCGTTGCCGTCCGGCGGCAATCCAGGAATTTGCGGATCTGGAGGAGTTCGCCGGACGCAAATTGGACGCGTGGGACCTTGCGTACTTCGGCGACCGGCTGCAGGAAAGTCGATTCAAGGTCTCGCAGGAGGCGTTGCGGCCTTATTTCCCGCTTTCCAAGGTGCTTTCCGGCCTGTTCACGTTGACCGAGCGCTTGTACGGCATCACGGTGATTGCTCGCCCCGAGGTGAGCGTATGGCATCCCACGGTCCGCTATTTCGATCTCAAGGACGCTCGCGGCGCGCAGGTCGCAGGTTTCTATCTGGATCCGTACTCGCGCGGCGAAAAGCGCAGCGGCGCATGGATGGACGAGTGCGTCATCGCCAAATCGCTGCCGTCGGGCAGGTCTCTGCCGGTGGCGCAGCTGGTGTGCAATTTCACCGCTCCGGTCGGCGATGCCCCCGCGCTTCTCACCCACGACGAAGTGACGACTCTGTTTCATGAATTCGGCCATGGCCTGCACCACATGCTGACCCAGGTGGCGTATCCCAGCATTGCCGGCATCAATGGCGTCGCATGGGACGCGGTGGAGCTGCCGAGTCAATTCATGGAGAATTTCGCATGGCGTGCCGAGGTATTGCCGCTCATTTCGGCGCATGTCGCGGACGGCAAACCGTTGCCTACCGATATGCTGCGGCGCCTTCAGGGCACGCGCACCTTCAATGCGGCCCTGGGCACGCTGCGGCAGATCGAGCTGGCCGGCTTCGATTTCGAATTGCACGCGAACTTCGATCCGGCCGCCGGGGCACGCGTCGCGGAAGCGCTCGATGGCGTACGGCAGCGGGTGGCGGTCGTGCCCGCCGCGCCGTTCAATCGGATGCCGGCGAGTTTCGCCCACATTTTTTCCGGTGGTTATGCCGCGGGCTATTACAGCTACAAATGGGCGGAAGTCCTCGCCGCCGACGCCTTCGACGCGTTCGAACAGGCCGGTGTGTTCGACGGCGCAACCGCCGCCCGCTTTCTCGATTCCATCCTTGCGCGCGGCGGAAGCCTGGATGCGATGGAGGCGTTTGTGCGCTTCCGGGGCCGCCAACCCGACGTCCGCCCGTTGCTCAAGCAAACCGGAATTGCGGCGTGAGACGCGTCGGCGCGCTGGTGTTGGCACTGGCGGCGGCGGATGGGCGGGCGGCTACCGCCTATGTCAGCGACGAACTCGTGCTCGGCGTTTACTCCGAACAAAATCAGCAGGGCCAGCGGCTCACCACCCTGCACTCGGGGGCGAGCGTCGAAACCCTGTCTGCCCGCGGCGAGTTCACTGAGGTCCGATTGGGCGACGGGGTCGTCGGTTGGGTCAAAACGTCCTATCTTACCGAGCGCGAACCGGCGGCCGCGCGGGTCAAGCGGCTCGAAGAGGAGCTCGCCCGCAGCCGGGCGACCAGCCCCGCGCTTGCCGAGGCGGCCGCCCACAGCGAGATGGAGCGGCTGCAGCGCGAACTCGCGGCGGCGCAGGCACCACATGCCGATCCGGCGGCCGCAGCCGGCACCGGGCCGGCGCGGGGCGCCGGGGTCATCACCGTGCGACTCGCCGTGTGCGCGATGCTGATCTGTTCGGTGTGCGGGTTTTGGTTGGGATATGTCACACTCGCGCATCGCGTCAAACGCAAATTCGGCGGTATCCGCATCTACTAGCCGATAGGCGGCGCGGACGGCGGATTGGCGTTAACATAGCAGCGGGTGTTTGACATACCGATGAGAACTGCGCACGTGGCAAGCCCATACCCGAGAGTTTAGACTCCCGCGATGTACGAATTTCGCCGCAACGATTACGACGTCACCAACTCCGTCCAGGTCAGTTCCACCGCGGCAGTGAAAGAAGCGGTGCGCGAGCTGTTCGCCGCCGGATGGCCGGGCGAACCGTTCGATCGAGTGGCGCTGGCATTTGAAGAGTTCGAGCGGTTGTTCTGCGGCCGCATGCCCGGCTACCACGGCGTCGATACCGTCTATCACGATCGTCAGCATTCGCTGGACATGACGCTCGCGATGGCGCGGCTATTGGTCGGCTACGAAGGGAGCGTCGATGCGCCCCTGCGCTTCGGGGCCGAGCGCGCGGTCATGGCGCTGGTCACTTCGCTGTTTCACGATGCCGGCTACATACGCGAGACCGGCGATCGGCAGCACTTCAACGGAGCCGAGTTCACGCTGTATCACGTGACGCGAAGCGCACGCTTTTTGGCGCGATTCCTGCCGAGCATCGGCCTGGAAGCATGGGTGCCGATTTCGACCCGTATCGTGCATTTCACGGGCTATGAAATCAAACTCAGCCAAATTCAACTCGCGGACGGCAGGGATCGCAAGCTGGGACATCTATTGGGAACCGCGGACCTGATCGCACAGATGGCGGATCGCTGCTACCTGGAGAAATGCCGGGATCGGCTGTATCCGGAATTCGTGCTCGGGGGAATTGCAACGGCCCTCGGCAGCGACGGAATAATGCAGGTCCGATACAGCTCGGGACTGGATCTGTTGCGCCAGACCCCGCGATTCGTGCGCGAGACACGCGCCGAGCGGTTGGATGCCGAGTTCGAACACGCCTATCGCCACTTGGAGCCTCTGTTCGGCGGCAAAAACCCGTACCTGGAAGCCATCGATCGCAACCTCGTCTATTTGCATCGGATATTGCGCGCCGAGCGGTGGCGCTTGTTGCGGCGCAATCCCCCGCTGTTCACTTCCGAGGAGAACCAACTCGGAGAGGTGCGCGGCTTGATGGTGAATCGCTTGAAGGCGATCTGGGCCTAAATACCCGCGGGCGCATCCGCCCGGCGAGCGCATTCAACTCAGGGCCAATCGATGCTCGCCACGTAGCGGGCATGCAGCTCGTCGAGGCGCTGCAAGACATGCTCCTTGCCGAGCAGGGGAGCTTGCTCGAGCGCGCCGCGCAGCAGCTCCGGCGTGAGCGCGCGCCGCGCATGCTCCGCGATCGGCGCGAAGCTGAAATGCCACGGTTCGGGATGCACGCCCGACAGCACTCCGCGAAACGGACGAAAAAACCCGAATCGGGCCGCGTTGACCTCCATCCACTGCGCGAGCGGCGCGAACGGCCCCGGCGGCGCGAATTCCGCGGCAATCAGTTGGACGCGATACCCCGGACCGATGGCGCTGCGATCGATGAGATCGAGGTCCGTGCCCCAGTGATGCCGGCTCGCCCCGGGGATCGCCGACCAGCGAAGGATCGCCGCGATGCGTTCCGGCGGCGCCAGCCGCGCGGCCTCGAGAGCACTCCCCGACGCGTCGTAGAGCGGCACGGCGCCGCTGAATTTCCCGTTCCAGATGGCGAGTTGGCGGGCGAAATCGCGAAAGCCGCTCACCGCAACCAAATCGAAGCCATCGGCCAGGGCCGCGCGGCGCAAATTCACGAACGGCGCGACCACGCTGGCGTGCAGCGCGCAAGGCGGGTCCGCCAGCTCGGTGATATGGGTGCGCGCCCGACCGGTCAGTTGATCGGGCGTCACGACGCGGTTTCGCGAGCCGCGGCGAATTCCACGACCTGGTCGATGACTCGGGTGAAGGTTGCGATGTCCTGCGCGCCCGAGATGCTGTACTTGCCGTCGAACAGAAAGGTGGGCACGCCGGTGATGCCGAGAACGGTCGCATGCCGCTCTGCCGCGACCACACCATCCTGCCCCGCTCTCAAAATGACGGCGGACCGAGTGTCGTGCTCCGACAGGCCGACCTCGACACCGAGCCTCACCAATTCCTCGACATCCCCTACGTCGCACCCCTCCTCGAAGTAAGCTTGCATGACCCGCTCGGTAACCTCGCTCTGCAGACCGTGGCGAGCGGCATGTGCAATCAGCAGGTGCGATCGGCGTGTATTGGGCAGGCGTTTGATCAGATCGAAGCGAAACTGCAAACCGACCGCCTCGCCCTGGCGCTTAAGCTCGGCATGGCTGTCGGCGAGCCGGGCCGGATCTCCGGTCGTGGCCGGCCGGTCGGCGCGCGCCACACCGTCCCAGGGCAAATCCGGGTTGAGCTCAAACGGCCGCCAGGTCACGCGTGGCGCGTATTGCGGCCGCGCCGCCAGTGCCAACTCGAAGCGCCGCTTGCCCAGGTAGCACCACGGGCAGATCGTGTCCGAGAAAATGTCAATTCGGGCGCCCATCGCCGCAGGATTGTACCTTGCCCCTTATACCCATTGGTGTGAACGAGTATCATCCGAAGATGGCGAAAAGCCTCAAAACCAAGTATTTGTTGCTCGCCTTCGGGGTGGGGGCCGGGCTTTCGCTGCTGATTGCGGGATTTGCCTACTACGAGCATCGAATCGACGCGACCGACAGCAAGCGGCTAACCTATACGACAGTCGAACAAGGGTTGGAAATCGAGCTGCGGGCGCATGCCGACGATTTAGTCAAGGATGCCAGCGCGCTGCTCGCTCCCGCGTTCGCCTCGGGCGATGGAGCCGCGATCGATTCGATCGCCGGACGGCTGCTCGAGCAGCGGGACGTCGAGCGCGTGCAAATCACGAATGTGCGCGGCGACATTGTGTTTACCGGCCACGATGCGCCGAACGCCCACAGGCCGGCACTCGCACCTTTGATCGTGAAGATCGCGATCCAGCCGCGCGGCGCCGCCGCGAGCAGCGGCGAGCTGGAGATCGCGGTGAGCCGAGCACGGATGCGGGCGACGCTGGAGGACATCCGCGCACAGCTGGAGAACCAGCAAGGACGTCAAATCAAGCGGTTGCGCGGCATGCTCGCCGGCTTCACGCTGCCGCTTTTGGCGCTCGGATTGATCGGCGCGTGGTTCATCGCGCGGCAATTGGCGAGGCCGATTTCGGCGCTGACCAAGTCCGCGGACCGCATCGGCCAGGGCGACTACACGCGGCCCCTGGATGTCGCTCGCCGGGACGAACTTGGCGACCTGCAGAACGCCCTGGAGCGCATGCGGCAAAAGCTGTCGGAAACGACGATCACCAAGAACTATCTCGATACCGTGCTCAACAGCTTGAGCGATTCGGTGCTCGTGACTTCCGCGGACAGTCTCATCAAGAGCTGCAACGACGCCGCGCAGCGGCTTCTCGGCTATTCGGAAGCCGACATGCTCGGCAAGCCGCTGCACAGCTTCGTCGATCCCGCGCATCGCGGCGCCTTCGACGGCGTTAACTCGGCGCTCGACGCACGAGAAACCGTACTGCGCACCGCCAGCGGCCAGACCATCCCGGTGTCAATCGCCTTTTCGCCGATCAGCACCGCCGACCCGCAATTCCAGGGCGACATCTACGTGGCGCGCAATATCACCGAACGCAAGCGCGCCGAACGCCGGATCCGCTATTTGGCGCGCTACGACACTCTCACGAAAATGCCGAATCGCATGCAATTTCAGCATTTGCTGCAGCAGGCGATCGCGCGCTCGCACCGCAATCAGCGTGCGCTGGCTCTCTTGTATCTCGATTTGGACCGCTTCAAGGAAGTGAACGATACCTTCGGTCATGCGGCGGGCGATCGTACGCTCGAAATCTTGAGCGAGCGCCTTACCCGGAATTTGAGCAAGGACACCGTCATCGGCCGGCTCGCGGGCGATGAATTCGCCATGTTCATCGACGACCTGCCGCTCGAAAGCGACAATCGGCCCAATCTGTCCGGCCTTGCGCGCAATTTGCTCGACGAAATCAGCCGCACGTTCTATGTGAATCAGCAGGAGGTCTATCTGACCGCCAGCGTCGGCATCGCGCTATGTCCGTACGACGCGGAGAACGTGATCGACCTGATTCGCAACGCCGATGCGGCGATGTACCACTCGAAGCAAAACGGCGGCAACACCTGGGCATTCTACGTGCCGCAAATGAATGCGGCGGCGGTCGAACGACTGATGTTGAAAAGCAAATTGCGCCGCGCTTTGGAGCACGACGAGTTTGTGATTCTGTACCAGTCCAAGGTGGATTTGCGCGACGGGCGCGTCGTCGGCGCCGAGGCTCTGTTGCGCTGGCGGCTGCCGGGACACGGCGACATCTCGCCCTCGCAATTCATACCCCTGGCCGAGGAGACCAGCCTGATCCTGGAAATCGGCGAATGGGTGCTGAACCGGGTCTGCGCCGACTACCGGCAATGGCAGAAGGCGGTCCCGCAGCCGGGCCGAATCGCGATCAACCTGTCTCTGCGGCAGTTGAAGCAGGCGAGCTTCATCGCGCGCTGCCGCAACGTATTTCGCAAGCACGGCGTTTCGCCCACCTGTTTCGAGCTCGAGCTGACGGAAACGACATTGATGACCGACCCGAAGCGAACGATCGGGCTTTTGAATGAACTTTATGCCATGGGGTTGCATCTGGCCATCGACGATTTCGGCACCGGATACTCGTCGCTTTCGGCTTTGCAGCAATTTCCGATCCGCACGCTGAAGATAGACCAGTCGTTCGTGCGCGACGTGGCGGTGGACGCCAACGATGCCGCGCTGGTGCGAACCATCATCGACATGGGCAAGAGTCTCGATCTCGAGGTCATCGCCGAGGGCGTGGAGGTGAGCGACCAGCTGCAGTTCTTGCGCCGGCACGGCTGCTTCTTCGCGCAGGGACGGCTGTTCGGAGACCCCATGGAAGCCGAAGCGCTGCTCGCCATTCTCGCCGGCCAGGCGGGCGGCACGCCATACCATGCCGCCCTGTGCGCTCCAGCCGCGCTCGGCATCAGGGCATAACGCACCGCTGATGCTCACTGCCCGGGATCTCACGCTGCGACGCGGGCCGGAGCCGTTGTTCGAACGGGCCGAATTCAGCATTTTTCGCGGCGACAAGGTCGGCGTCACCGGCGCCAACGGATCCGGCAAGTCGAGCCTGTTCGCGGCGCTGCGCGGCGAGCTGGCCCCCGATCGCGGCGATATTGAACTTCCGGGCGCCGTGCGAATCGCCCACGTGGAGCAGGAGATCGCGGCAATCGACCGCGCCGCGATCGAGTATGTGTTGGACGGCGATACGCAGCTGCGCGCCGTGATGGCCGCGATCGAAGACGCCGAGCGGCGCGACGCGGCGCTTGACCTTGCGGAACACTACGCAGCGCTGCAGGCGATCGACGGCTATCGGGCGCGGGCGCGGGCGGCGTCCATCATGCACGGCTTGGGATTCAAGACGACCGAGCACGACCGCCAGGTCGGCGAATTTTCAGGCGGCTGGCGCGTGCGCCTCGGCATGGCGCGCGCGCTCAATGCGCGAGCCGATCTTTTGTTGCTGGATGAACCCACCAATCATCTGGATCTCGATGCCGTCTTGTGGCTCGAGGACTGGCTTACCGCCGCGCCCGGCACCTTGCTCATGATTTCGCACGACCGGGAATTCATGGACACCGTCGTCAACCGGATTCTGCATATCGAGAACAAGGCGATTCGGGCTTATTCGGGCAACTACACCGCGTTCGAGCAGAAACGCACCGAGGAGCTGGCGCTGCAGCAGGCTCTCGCCGCAAGGCAAACGCGCCGGGTCGCGGAAATCACCTCCTTCGTGACGCGTTTTCGCGCCAAGGCGAGCAAATCCCGCCAGGCGCAAAGCCGTCTGAAAATGCTGGAGAAGATGCAGCGCATCGTACCGGCGCACGTCGACAGTCCCTTCGAATTCGAATTTGCCAGGGCGTCGAAGCTACCGCGACCGCTGCTGACGGTGGAAGACGCCTCCTGCGGGTACGCCGATCACCGCGTCTTGAGCCGCATCAACCTTTCGATCGGACCGCACGATCGAATCGCTCTGCTCGGCCCGAACGGCGCGGGAAAATCCACGCTGACCAAGATGCTGGCGGGGGAAGCTAAGCCGCTCGGCGGCCAATGCATCGCCGCGGCCGACCTTTCCGTCGGCTACTTCGCGCAGCAGCAACTGGAACAATTGCAGAACGACTGCACCGCCTTCTGGCACGTTCGCAATCGGGGCGGGACCGACTACGCGAGCGGCGAAGAGCAACGCGTGCGCGACCATCTGGGAAGATTCGGCTTTCAAGGCGATCGGGTTTTCGAACCCGTGGGGCGTTTTTCGGGCGGCGAGAAGGCGCGCTTGACGCTGGCGTTGGTGGTGGCGCGCCGGCCGAATCTGCTGCTGCTCGACGAGCCGACCAATCATCTCGACATCGACATGCGCCACGCATTGAGCGTCGCGTTGCAGGGATTCGAGGGCGGTTTGATCCTCGTCTCCCATGATCGCCACTTGATCAAATCGGTGGCGGATACGCTGTGGTTGGTGGCTGGCGGGAAATTGAGCGTTTTCGACGGCGATCTGGACGATTACCAGCAATGGCTGAAATCGCGCGACAAGGCGCCGCAAGGGGTGCAAGGCGCCGGGAAATCTCGCGATGCGGCGCGCGCAGCGGACGCCTCGAGCCATTGGCGGCGCGAACTTGCGCAGATTGAGCAGCGGTTGGCCGCCATTGCCGCCGAGCAAGAGTCGATCGAAGTCGAGCTTTGCGGTTTATCCGGACATCGCATACTCGAGGCCAGAAAGACTCGCCTCAGCCGCGATGCCGCCGCGCTGGAGGCGCGTTGGATGGAGCTCGGAACCGCGCTCGATGAGGGCTAGATGCGCCGCACCCTCAAGCTGGCGTTGCTGGCGCTGTCGGTTTGGGCCGCGCTGGCCTTTTGGAATTCCATAAAGCCGTTGCCGCCCGGCACTCGCGTCGCCTCGCTCGGCGTGCGGCTCGACGATTCCCAGGTCGAGGTTCTGTACGATTCGGCTGCGCGCGCGGCGATTTTGCAGCACGAGCTCGCGGCCGTCGACGGCGCCGAGCAGATAGTCGTTATCGACCGCAGCCCCGTGGCGCGCGAGCTCGCACAGCATCTCTTGGCGCGCAAACGCCTGCGTCCGAATCTCAAGGTTGTGCTGATCGCCGATCCGCTCGACGAATCCTACGGCGGCACGCCGGCGCAATATCTGTCGGCGCTCGAGCAGGCGGGCATCATCGTTGCGCGCGTCCGCCTCAATCGCCTGCGCGATGTGCTCCCCTGGTACTCGGCCCTGTGGCGCCTGTGCGTCGCCTGGTGGAGCGATCCTTTCGACGAAACGCCAGGCGCGGGCGGGGTGCTTTCCAAGCTGAGAATGCTGAATCACAAATCGGACGATCGGCGGCTGGTGGTCGCCGATGACGGCGTGGGCGGCTGGCGCAGCATCATAACCGCCGGCACCCGGGGCGACACGGGCCTGGAATTGCGCGGCGGATTGGCCCGCGACATCGTGGCGAGCGAACTGCAGATCGCCGCTTGGTCGACCGGGGACGATCGCTTGCCCTCGGTGCCGCCGGCACAGGGTCGCGGCCTCGGTTCGATCGACGCGCGATTCTTGACCGAAGGCGCGATTCGCGGCGCTCTGGTGGATGCCGTCGCCGCGGCGGGTGGCGCCGATCAAATCGGCGTCTCGGTGCGCGCGCTGAGCGACCGGCAGTTGATCGGCGCCTTGGTGCGTGCGGCCGCGCGCGGCGTGCGGCTTCAGGTGTTGCTCGATCCCGAAGCCGCTCCCAATCGCGCGGTAGCCGCAGAATTGGCCCGCGACGGCGGGCAGCAGATCGAGGTGCGCTGGTATTCCCCGGGTGCGGTTCGGACGCCCACCGCATTCGCCATGATCCGGCATCGCACGGAGCTGTGGGTCTATCTGGGCGCGGCCGACTATACGCGCCCCAGCCTCGACGATTGCAATCTCGACGCGGCCATCGAGTTGCGTCTGCCGGCGCGCGCCGCTGCGGCGCGCTCACTGGCTGAGAATTTCGCGACTCAGTGGGCGAGCTCGGCCGTCGCCCCAGGCCATGCGGACGAATCGCCGATCGCCTATTGGCGGTATCGCCTGCTGCAGGCAGCCGGGCTAGCGCCGTTCTAAGCTCGCCTTGAGCGCCGCTGTGGCGTCGTCCACGATTTTGGCGAGTGCCGCATCCGCCGCGGCATTGTAGGCTGCGACGATGGCCGTCAAGCGGTTGTCCGTCGCCGGCTGACGCACCTCCGCATCGATTCGGCTCAGCGTACGACGGTCGGGACCGCCGACCAGACCCCACAAATGCACGTGAATCGTGGGCGCAGCGCCGCCCTCGCCCGGATTCGCGGAGTATTCAGCCTGAAAATCCGCGACATCGATCTCGAGCCAATAGCCGCCGCCGAACCCGAAGACGCCCGCGTGAACATTGCGCAAGTTGGCCCGGTTACGAAACGCCCGCAAAGCGAGATCCTGCACCACCTCATCGAGACGACCGCTCCAGCGCGCGCCGGCGAAATAGTCCAGGCGCCGATCCGGATAGAGCGCCGCGATGCGATCGGTATCAAGGCCGGTCCGCACGCGAGGCTTCTGCACCGCGAGGTCGACCGGTATTTCGACACCGGTGGGTGCTGCGCTCACCGACAGCAGGTACATGGCCGTAGGCGGCGCCTTGCTCTGGAAGAGCGAGCCACCGCAGGCGGCGAGCGCGAGCGACGAGATCATGATGAGCAGGTGTTTCACTTCGGCAACTCGACGCCGCGATAATTCGATTGGTACAGCAGCTGCGACGGATCTTGCCTCAATGAGCGCGACAGGTCGCCGAATTCGCGCGAGGCGTCCTGCGCTTCGCGCAGCATTTGCTCGAATTGCGGCAACGCCTCCGAGGTGAACCGGGACAGACCCGGTTCGTTTTCCGTCACGAATCGATCCAGGTGAGCCGAGGCGCTCGCCAGATTCTCGCCGATATCACGCACCTTGGCGATCGCGACCTTGATGTCCGGCGCGGTCGAATTGGCTACGCCGCGAAATTCGGCGGCGGCGCTCTGCACTTCGCGGGTGGCGCTGCGCATGTCGATGATCAATTGCTTCGCTTCTTGGACGGTCTCGGGCAGGCGCTCGCTGGTCCTGCGCACGCCGTTGATCGTCGCCTTGAAGGTCTCCACGTTCTCGTCGCTGAATACCCGATTCAAGTGATCCACCAGCTCGCTGGCGCGGGCGGCAAGAGCCGGAAGGTTGCTCAACAGGATATCGAAGTTCGATGGCGCCGAACGGATGACCGGGTAGTGGTGTCCCTGCACCAGCGCACCGGGGCCCTTGGCGCTCGGATCCTCGTCCAGATCGATGAACAGCAGGCCGGTAACGCCCTGCAGAGTCAGGGAAGCCAGGGTGCGCCCGTCGATCGGCGCCGCGGATTCTATGTCCACTATCACCTGAACTTGCTTGCGTTGCGCCGAATCGAGTTGGAGGCGCACCACCTTGCCGACGTCGACGCCCAGATAGCGCACCGGGCTGCCCTGCGTAAGCCCGCTGACGGTGCCTTGGAAGTAGATTTCGTATCGCTGGTACGTGCGCTTGTCCTTCTGATCGGTGTACCAATACACGAACGATACCGCCATGGCGAAGACCAGTATTACGAAGGCGCCCACCGCCACGTAGTTCGTTTCCCTATCCATGACCGCACCTATCCATGCGTCCCCTGCGCCGCCTGCTCCGCGGCGCGCGCCCGCGGTCCGTGAAAATAATCCTGTATCCAGGGATGCGGATTTTGCAGTATTCCGGCAAGCGTATCGGTGATCATGCGGCCCCCGACGATGACGCCGACCCGAGTGCAGGTACGAAACAGGCTGTCGAGATCGTGTGTGATCATGACTACGGTGAGCTTGAGTTCCGAGTGGAGATACAACAGTAGCTCATCGAAGGCCGCGGCGGAAATCGGATCGAGCCCGGAGGTCGGTTCGTCGAGAAACAAGAGCTTCGGTTCCAGGCTCAAGGCCCGTGCCAGAGCCGCGCGCTTGGTCATGCCTCCGGACAATTGCGCCGGATATTTGCCGGCGGCGTCCGGCGGCAATCCCACCAAAGCCAGATTCAGCTGCGCGATTTCATCAAGAGCCGCCTCGGGTACCGGGTGGTATTCACGCAGCGGCAGCTGAATATTCTGCGCAACGTTCAACGAACTGATCAAAGCTCCGTTTTGAAACGTCACGCCGCAGCTCTTCACCAGATCGAGCCGTTGCTGCGGGGAAAGCCGCTGGATATCTCGACCGTACAATTCGACGCTGCCGCCCTGCGGACGGCGCAGTCCCAGGATCGTGCGCAGCAGTACCGACTTCCCGGATCCGGAACCGCCGACCACACCGAATATTTCGTTGGGCCGCACCTCGAGATCGAGCCCATCGTGCACCACCTGCGCGCCGTAGCGGCTCACCAGGCCGTGCACGCGAATGATGGGCATGCAGGTCGAGCCGGTCATTAGAAATCGACCTTCTGAAATAATACCGCAAACAGGGCGTCGGCAAGAATGACCAGAAATATGGACTGGACCACGGCCACGGTGGTCAAGCGTCCGAGCTCGCGGGCCGACTCGCGCACCTGCATGCCGCGGTACGCGCCCACCATGCCTATGAGCACGGCGAACGCCGGTGCCTTGACCATACCCGCCCAGAAAGTCGTCGGTGCGAGCGCCTCGTGCATGCGCACGGTGAATTGCGCCAGCGGGATGTGCAGTTCAATGAGCGACAAAAGGGCGCCGCCGGCGAGCCCCATCGCGTCGGCGATGACGGTCAACAGGGGCAGTGCGATGACGAGGGCCAGTATTCGCGGCATCACCAGCAATTCAACCGGGTTCAAGCCCAGGGCGCGCAGCGCATCGATCTCGTCATTGAGCTGCATCACGCCGATTTCGGCGGCGAACGCGCTGCCGGAACGGCCGGCGACGATGATCGCCGTCAGCAACACGCCCATTTCGCGCAGCACGCCGATAGTCACCAGATCGACCACGAAGATATCGGCGCCGAATTTCGTGAGCTGCTGCGCACCCAGGTAAGACACCACCACGCTGATCAGAAATGCGATCAGCGAAACGATCGGT
>Ga0066789_10000197_pt1 | contig 21462 bp, 20 predicted proteins | sample OrgsoiDNA2013049_FD_70960 | JGI IMG/M metagenome (GOLD analysis project Ga0066789, IMG submission 70960) | Permafrost soil microbial communities from the Arctic, to analyse light accelerated degradation of dissolved organic matter (DOM) -... | ecosystem: Environmental > Terrestrial > Soil >...
TCTGGGCTCGATTAATCGCCTATCAGCCTGAACCGATCACGGAAGCCCAGGCGCGTGCGTTACACGAGGAAAACCGTGGCGACCGCTGAAAAGATCTATGTCGATCCAAGCGCACTTCTCAAGCTCTATTTAAACGAGCCGGAATCGCGGGCGATGACGACGTGGCGCGGAAACATTCGCGCCCCCCTGTGGGTCACGCATCATGGGCGGTTGGAGCTGCTCAACGGCATCGGGCTGGCCGCTCATCGTAGGATTGTCACTGAGTCAATCCATGATGCGGCGCTTGCGGCTTTGGATGATGATTTTGCCCAAGGCATGTATGTGCAAGCGGATCTCTTATGGCGTGCGACCCTAAAACGCGCGAGCGACATTAGCCGCGAGTTTACGCGCAGGATCGGTTGTCGTTCGCTCGACGTTCTGCATGTCGCCAGCGCCGTGGAACTGGGCTTGCGATCATTCGTGACTTTTGATGCCCGACAGAAGCAGCTTGCGCGGGCGGTCAAATTAAAGCTGGTTGTTCCAGCCTAAGGCCGCGTGGGCCGGCACCCGAACACGGGGTCGATGGCGTTCAGGTCGCTCGGCCGCCCGCCGGCAGCGGCGCTCCCGCCGGGAACTTGGAGAATATGGCCGCGGTAGCGGCATTTATCTTTTCGACGGCATACGGGCCCGACAGCTCGGAGACGGTCAGGCTGACCGAGGCATGCCACATGGGGGTGCGCGACTTTGCGTCGAACACGTCCACCGCAATTCGGGTTTCATCCTGCACCAGGGGGCCGTCCCAACCCCAGCCGCCATAGAATCCGCCGCGGCGACCCCACCCATAGCCCCAGCCGCCACCGAAGCCTGCGTAGTAGTCGTTGAAGACCTGGCGCGAACCCATGGCGTAGCCGATGACGCATTCCGCCGAATTGCGATCGGCCGGCTGAATACCCTTGGTGGCGAGGTTCGACGCGATTGCGGCGCGCAGTCGTTCGGCATTCAAGGGATTCGCGTAGGCCGCGGGCTGATCGGCATTGGCGACGTGTTCATTGGCAAACACGTACGTATGGCAATTGAGCACGGAATAGCTGGGATTCATGTCAGTCCGCACCGCGAGGCCGCTGCAGGCCGCGAGGGCAAGGCAGGCCCCTGCGGCGATCATAGCGATTGTCTTACTTAACATAATGCAGCCCTCTCTTCCCCGATCAGACATGACTTTACCGTAACGTTGGACCTCGCGGTCGGTTGACAGGTGATGACGTCCACTCAGGGGCCGTCGCTATCGGAAGGAAAACTCATCCCGACGGTGTGAAATCCGCCGTCCACATAGAGCACCTCGCCGCTAATGCCCGCGGCGAGATCCGAACAAAGAAATGCCGCTGCATTGCCCACGTCGTCGATGGTCACGTTGCGCCTGATGGGAGCGGTGGCCGCCACATGCGCCAGCATTTTGCGAAGGCCGGGAATACCGGCCGCGGACAGCGTTTTGATGGGGCCTGCGGAAATGGCGTTGACCCGGATGCCGTGGTGTCCCAAGTCGGTGGCGAGGAAGCGCACGTTGGCTTCGAGGCTCGCCTTGGCGAGGCCCATCACGTTGTAGCCGGGGATCGAGCGCACCGCGCCCAAGTAGCTCAATGACAGCATCGAGCCCGCTCTGCCCTGCATGAAGGGCAGCGAGGCGCGCGCCAGGGCCGTGAAGCTGTAGCTCGAAATATCGTGGGCCACGCGAAAGCCCTCGCGCGTGGTGGCATCGAGAAAACCGCCGGTGAGCGCCTCGCGCGGTGCGAATGCGACGGCATGGACCAGAACATCGAAGCCATCCCAGCGGGATTTGAGATGCGCGAATCCGTTCGAAATCTCCTCGTCGGAGGCGACGTCCATGACGAAGGTGATATCCGAACCCAATTGCCGGGCGAGCGGCACCACGCGGTCCGTCATGCGTTCGATATGGGCAAAGGCGAGTTCAGCGCCCTGGGCGTGCATGGCTTGCGCAATGCCCCAGGCGATGGAGCGGTCCGTGGCAAGCCCGACGATCAACGCACGTCTACCGCTCAAAAAACCCATGTTTATACTCTCCAGGCGCTTACGCGCCGAATTCAACGGGGTCGAGGCGACCGCGTATTTCCAGGCGCTTCGCGCAACTGCCAACGGGGTCGAGGCGACCCCGACCGATATATTGTCAGCCCTGCTGCCGGTTCTTGTCGACGTACATGACGAGGCGCTGCCCGGCTCTGATTTGATGATGCTGGTTGAGGCCATTCCAGCTCTTGAGCTGCGGCACCGACACCTGAAACTGACGCGAAATGCTGAAGATCGTGTCGCCGCGACGCACGGTATATAACACGCGCCGCCCCGACACCGCTCCCTCGTCGCGATAACGCCGTGCACTCGCCTTGATGACCAACCGTTGACCTTTCACCAGCGCATCGGCGGCGCCCATGTTATTCAGCCGCGCCAGCGTGCTCACCGGCATACCGTGGCGGCGGGCGATGCTTGACAAAGTCTCACCCGCCTGCACGCGATAGACGATTTGGCGCTGTTTGCGTCCGAGATCGGGACGGTCGACCCGCGAGGCAGCGAGCAACACCTTGTCGGGCAATTCTCCGCTGATCTCGGGAATCTTCAGGGATTCGCCCGCGGTCACCTTGCCGTCCTTGAGGTCGTTGACCTTGGCAATGACCGCGACCGAGGTACCGTACTGCTTGGCAATCATCGCCAGTGTGTCGCGGCGCGTCACCTCGTGAACGGCGAAGCGCACGCGCTCGTCGGGCGACAAGCTCTGCAGCGCCGCCTCGAATCCGTCGGCGCTGTCGATGGGCACCAACATGCGGTGCGGGCCATCGGGGTCGGTTGCCCAGCGGTTGTAGCCCGGATTGAGGGCGACCAGCTCATCGAAGCTGGCGGCCGCCAGGTGCGCGGCGATTTTCAGGTCGATCTGCGAATTCGTTTCGATGACGGCGAAGTAGGGCTCGTTGGGGATCACCGCGAACTCCAGGCCGTAGCGCTCGGGTTCAGCCATCAGGCGCTTCATGGCGAGCAGCTTCGGCACATAGGCGCGGGTTTCGGCCGGCAATTTCAAATGCCAAAAATCGGTGGGCTTGCCGTGGGCGCGGTTGTAATTCAATTCCCGCTGCACCGCATTCTCGCCGACATTATAGGCGGCGATCGCCAGCAGCCAGTCGCCGTCGAATTGATCGTGCAGGGCCTGCAGATAGTCGAGCGCCGCGCGGGTCGATTCGATGACATCGCGCCGGCCGTCGAACCACCAATTCTGTTTCAAGCCGAAGCGCCGGCCGGTATCGGGAATGAACTGCCACATTCCCGCGGCGCGGCTCCCCGAGTAGGCGAACGGCTCATACGCGCTTTCCACCACCGGCAGCAGCGCGAATTCCAGCGGCATGCCGCGCGCCTCCACCTCGGTGACGACGTGATACATGTAGCGCTGGCCGCGCTGGAACACCCGCTCGAGATAATCCGGGTTGTGTTCGAACCAGGCGAGTTGCGTGTCGATCGCGGGCTCCTGCACTTCGTCGAGGGCAAAACCGGCGCGCATGCGGTCGAACAGATCGTCGTAGTCCTCGCCGTTGTGATGCTGCCATTCGCGCGGCATGGTGAGCAGGGGTGTCGTGCCATCGGTGGGACCCGGGGGGGCGACCGCCGTTTCAGGATCGGGTGCGGCCGGCATCACGATCGGCTCGCGCGCCGGCGGCGCGGCCGGCTGATGTGCGCACCCGCTAGCCAAGTACAGAGCACCGGTAAAGAAAAGACTTCGAGTGACGAGACTCATACGTTTATTTCCGCTAGCGGAACTGGTCCTTCCATGCACGCAACACGCCGAACACCTCGGCCACACCTTTGAGCGGACAACCTGCGTGGACCTCGGCGGCCCGGACGACAGTGGGGTCATCGCAGCGTAGAAACGGATTGACCCGAATCTCCAATCCCAAGGTCGAGGGCAGAGTGGGCCTATCCGCCGCGCGCAGCCGATCGACTTGGGTGAGGTACTCGAGAGCGGCACCGTTGTAGGGATCCACCGTCAAGGCGAAGCGCAGATTGGCCGCGGTGTATTCATGGCCGCAGAATACGCGGGTGTCCGGCGGCAAGTTCCGCAGCTTGGTCAACGAAGCACTCATCTCAATGGGCGTACCCTCGAACATCCGGCCGCAGCCTGCGCTGAAAAGTGTGTCTCCGCAAAAAAGAGCGCCGTGGCCCCAAAATGCAATATGGCTAACGGTATGCCCCGGGACCTGCAAAATCTCGAAGGAAAGTCCCAACTCCGACAATTCGCAGCGATCGCCGCCGCGCACGGTGCGGGTGCGCTGCGCAATCCGGGCATCCTCCGGCCCGATGACAGGGACTGCCCAATGTCGCAGCAGTTCCGGGACGCCGCCGATATGATCGGGGTGATGGTGAGTCAGTAAAATGGCAGCTAAGCTTCCGCCCCGGAGCCGCAACTCGGCGATGACCGGCGCCGCGTCGCCGGGGTCGACCGCGACCAAGGCCTCCGCGCGGGGGGAGTCGATCAGCCAGATATAGTTATCGGAGAAAGCGCGCACCGGGCGCACGTCAAGATGCGGGGCATGAATTGACATTTAACGGCGTATTTAACCTGTAACATCCGAACTTCGCTAGTGTTTCTTGAAGGAGGCTTGGTTGGAATCAGAGCGCGAAACCCTTGAGATCGATTGGTTCGAGGGCCTGCTGGGCGCGCGCGTGCTGCGCGAAGAGGCGGCGCTGGCGCGGCTCGCGCTCGATGATGTGTTCGGGTTCGAGCTCCTGCAAGTCGGTGCGTGGGGACCCGCGCGCCACCTGCTGGACGGCGCGCGCACGCAACATACGACGCTGGTGGCGCCGGAAATGAGTGCGGCGGTCACCCTCTGCGCGCCTCTCGATTCGCTGCCCTTTCGATCCGATTCCATCGACGCGATTTTCTTGCCGCATACGCTCGAGCTGGTCGAGGATCCCTATGCCGTGCTGCGCGAGGCTGAGCGGGTGCTGTGCGCGGAGGGCTGCCTGATGATTTGCGGCTTCAATCCCTTCAGCGGTTGGGGAGTGCGGCGCGCATTCGCCAAATATATCGGGCGTCAAGAGTTTCCGCCGCAGACGCAGCGCATGCTATCCCAGCGGCGGCTGCGCGACTGGGTGGCGCTGCTCGGCTTCGATGTCGATAGCGTCTACGGCTATCTTGGGCTATTGCCGACGAATGGCCGGCTGCCCGGCGCCGTCGATGCCCGGCCGCGTGCCTCCTGGATGACGGGTGCCTATTTGCTCAAGGCGCGCAAGCGTGTGCAAACAATGACTCTGGTGCGGCCGCGGCGGCGGGTCCGCCAGCGCGTGCTGGTCGGCGCGGCGGAGCCCACGACGAAAGTCGGTCCATGACCCGAGTGGATCCATGACCTCCGTCGAGATCTATACCGACGGCGCGTGCCGCGGCAATCCCGGTCCCGGCGGCTGGGCGGCATTGTTGGTTGCCGGCAAGGAGCGCAAAGAAGTATCGGGTGCCGAACCCGCGACCACCAACAATCGCATGGAACTGATGGCGGCGATCGGCGGCTTGGGGGCTCTGAAGCGGCGCTGTGCGGTCAGGCTGTACACCGACTCGAAATACGTGTTGCAGGGCATCACGGAGTGGCTGCCGAATTGGAAGGCGCGCGGCTGGCGCACCGCGGCACGTGCGCCGGTCAAGAATCAGGATCTATGGCAACTGTTGGACGCCGCCGTCCAGGAGCAGGACATCGAATGGCATTGGGTTAAAGGGCATTCGGGACATGATGGCAATGAATACGTCGATCAACTCGCCAATGTCGCCATTGACCGACTGCTCGCGGGCCCCTGATGCGCCAAATCGTCCTCGATACGGAAACCACCGGCCTTGAGGTCGAGCAGCGGCACCGGATCATCGAGATCGGCTGTGTGGAGCTCGTCAATCGGCGGCTCACCGGCCGCACCTATCATCAGTACCTCAATCCGGAGCGAGACATCGACGAGGGCGCCCAGCAGGTGCACGGTTTGACGCGCGAGACATTGGCCAAGCAGCCGGTGTTTTCGCAGGTGCAGGCGGAGTTTCTGGAGTTCATCCGCGAGGCGGAGCTCATCATTCACAACGCTCCCTTCGATATCGCCTTCTTGAATGCCGAACTCGCGCGCATCGAACTTGCGCTCAAGGTAGGCGACCTGTGCAGGGTGCTCGACACTCTGGCGCTCGCGCGGCAGATGCATCCCGGCCAGCGCAACAGTCTCGACGCCTTGTGCAAGCGCTACTCGGTCGACAATTCGCATCGCGATTACCACGGCGCCTTGCTCGACGCGCGCATCCTCGCCGAGGTGTATCTCGCCATGACCGGCGGGCAAGCCAATCTCACGTTGAGCGCCGAATCGGACACGCCGCGCAGCCGTGCGCGCCAGGCGGCGCCGGCACCCTTAAGCGGGGGCACGCGCATCATCGTGATCAGGCCGAGTGAGAGCGAGCTGGCCGCACATGAACAGGTGCTGGCGCTGCTCGACAAGGCATCGGGCGGCAAGACGGTGTGGCGAAGCTTGTGAAGCTGCTGGTCACCGGCGCCGCCGGTTTCATCGGATTTCATTGCGCGCAGCGGCTGCTCGACCGCGGTGACGAGGTGGTCGGCCTCGATAACCTCAATGCCTACTACGACCCCGCCCTCAAGGCCGCACGCCTCGAGATCCTGGCACGCTATCCGGCGTTTCGCTTCGTCAAAGCGGACGTCGCGGAGCGCGAGGCAATGGAGAACTTGTTCCTCAAGGAGAAGTTTCAACGCGTGGTGCATCTCGCGGCGCAGGCGGGCGTGCGCTACTCCATTGTCAATCCGCATGTGTACGTTCAAAGCAACATCAGCGGTTTTCTGCACGTCATCGAGGGGTGCCGGCACAACGCAGTCGAGCATTTGGTCTATGCCTCCACCAGTTCCGTGTACGGTGCGAATACGCGGATGCCGTTCTCGGAACAGCAGAATGTCGACCATCCGCTCACCTTGTATGCGGCCACCAAGAAATCCAACGAGTTGATGGCGCACAGCTATTCCTCCCTCTACGGCTTGCCGACCACCGGCCTCAGGTTCTTCACGGTGTACGGCCCTTGGGGCAGGCCCGATATGGCGCTATTTTTATTCACCAAGAACATCCTGGCCGGCGCACCCATCGATGTGTTCAATGACGGCCGTCATCAACGGGATTTCACCTATATCGACGACATCGTCCAGGGCGTCCTCGCCGCCGTGGATCGGGTGGCGACGGCCGATCCGCGCTGGGATTCCGATGCACCCGATCCTGCCACGAGCTCCGCTCCCTATAAAATTTACAATATCGGCAATCAACGGCCGGTAGCGCTGCTGCGCTACATCGAGGTGCTCGAAGACTGCTTGGGGAAACGCGCACAGAAGAATTTGTTGCCGATGCAACCGGGCGATCTGCCGGACACCTGGGCCGATGTCGAGGCCCTCACGCGGGACGTGGGATACCGGCCGCGCACCAATTTGGAAACGGGTGTGAAGCAGTTCGTCGAATGGTATCTTGGGTATTACCACCCGAAATCTTAGAATTATTCGCATGACACAGTTGAATTCTCATTTAAGCGAATGGCGCGCGGTTGCCGCGCATGCGGATGAATTGGCCGGCGCGCATTTGCGCGATTTGACCGCCGCCGACCCGCAGCGCTGGCAGAACTTTCATGTCGAACATGATTCCTGGCTGCTCGATATTTCGCGCCAGCGCATCACGGGCAAGACCCTGCCGCTGTTGTTCGATCTCGCGCGCGCGGCGGATTTGCCGGCGCGCATGGCCGCGATGTTTCGCGGCGATCCGATCAACGGCACCGAGCAGCGCGCGGTGCTGCACGCGGCGCTGCGCTCGGGGTTCGCAGGTTCGGCGGCCGTCCAGGCGGAGGTGCGCGAATCACGCAGGAAACTGGCCGATTTCGCCGCCGCCGTGCGCGCGGGCAAGAAGATTGGGTGTACGGGCAAGCGATTCAAGCATGTGGTGAACATCGGCATCGGCGGCTCGGACCTCGGGCCGCTCTTGGTGTGCGACGCGCTCAGGGCTGAATGGAGCGGCGACATCACGCCGCACTTCGTGTCGAACGTGGATCGCACCCAGCTCGAGGATTTGATCCGCAGCATCGATCCTGCGGAAACGCTGGTACTGGTCTGCTCGAAGACCTTCACCACCCTGGAAACCCAGGCGAACGCCAATGCGGCGCGTGCGTGGATCGTCGGCGCGCTCGGCGAGCGGTCTCCCGCCAATCACTTTGCCGCGGTGTCGACCAACGCCGCGGCCATGGACGCCTTCGGCATCGCCGCCGACCATCGCTTCACCCTTTGGGATTGGGTGGGCGGCCGCTATTCCGTGTGGTCGGCGATCGGGCTGGTCGCGGAACTCACCGTCGGCAGCGAGAGATTCGAAGAATTCTTGAAGGGCGCGAGCGACATCGACAGGCATTTCACCCAGGCGCCGTTCGAGCGAAATTTGCCGGTACTGATGGGCGTGCTCGGCGTGTGGAACCGGACTTTCCTGAAATTACCGACACTCGCCGTGCTGCCGTACGATCAGCGGCTCGCCCGATTGCCCGCGTACCTGCAGCAATTGGAAATGGAAAGCAACGGCAAGTCGGTGAGCTTGAACGGCGAGCGGGTCGATTTTCCCACCGCGCCCATCGTCTGGGGCGAACCGGGCTCGAACGCGCAGCACTCGTTCTTTCAGATGCTGCACCAGGGAACCCTCACCCAGGCGTTGGATTTCATCGCGCCGCTGCGCGGATCGTGGGGCGGGACGGAAGGGCAGGATCTTGCGCTCAAGAATTGCTTCGCCCAATCGCAGGCGTTCGCCTTTGGATACTCTCTGGAAGACGTCGAGGCCGACATGCGAAAGGCCGGCGCCGGCCCTGCCGAAATTGCCCGCATCGGCGTGCATCGGGTGCATGACGGCAACCGGCCGAGTTCGCTGCTGATGTACAGCCAGACGACGGCGCGAACCTTAGGCGGACTGCTGGCCCTGTACGAGCACAGCGTGTTCGTGCAGGGCACGATCTGGGGAGTGAACTCCTTCGATCAATTCGGCGTGGAGCTGGGCAAGAAGCTCGCGGTGGGGATCGACATGAGCGGCGCCAAGTCGCCGTCGGGGCACGGGGCGGCGGGACTCGCGGCGCTCATCAGCTATGTGGCGGCGCATCGAGAATGAGTGTGAAGCAGCGCAAGGGCATTATTTTGGCAGGCGGCGCCGGCACCCGCCTGCATCCGATCACGATGTCGCTCAGCAAGCAGCTCTTGCCGGTCTACGACAAGCCCATGATTTACTATCCGCTGGCCGCGCTGATGTCAGCCGGGATTCGCGAGTATCTGATCATCACCACGCCGCGCGACCAGGCGGCATTCCGCGACCTGCTGGGTTCCGGCGCGCAGTGGGGCGTGTCGTTCGACTATGTGGTGCAGGCGGTTCCCAACGGCATCGCGCAAGCGCTGATTCTCGGCGAAGCGTTCTTGGGCGGCGCGCCATCGGCGCTGATTCTGGGAGACAACATATTCTACGGCGCGAACCTTTCCGCGCTCTTGATGTCGGCGGCCGGGCGCGAATCCGGCGCGACCGTGTTTGGCTACTACGTGCAGGATCCGGAGCGTTATGGCGTCGTGAAGTTCGATGCCGACGGCCGCGTGACGGATCTCTTGGAAAAGCCGCTGTCGCCGCCGTCCAATTATGCGGTCACCGGGATTTACTTCTACGACGGACGCGCCCCGGCCTTCGCCAAGGCGCTGGCGCCGTCGCCGCGCGGCGAGCTCGAGATCACTGATCTCAATCGTGTGTACCTCAAAATCGGCGAGCTGCACGTCGAGCGGTTGGGCCGCGGCACGGCGTGGCTCGATACCGGCACGCACAATTCCCTGCTCGACGCCGGCGTGTTCGTGCGCATCATCGAGGAAAGGCAGGGCTTAAAAGTGGCGTGCGTGGAGGAGATCGCCTGGCGCGCGGGGTTCATCACCTCCGACCAATTGGTGCAGCTCGCCAAGCCCCTGGAAAAAAGCGGTTACGGCGAATATCTGCTGCGCATCGTCAAAGAGCATTCCCAATTTTGAAATATTCGGCAGTATGAAATTCACGACGACTCCGATCGCCGATGTGGCCCTGATCGAACCCCAGGTATTCGGCGATGTGCGCGGCTTTTTCATGGAGACCTGGCAGGAAGAAAAATTCAAAGCCGCCGGCATCGACGCCGCCTACGTGCAAGACAATCACAGCCGCTCGAGCCAGTGGACTTTGCGCGGGCTGCACTTGCAGGTTGAACACACGCAGGGCAAGTTGGTGCGCGTCACCACGGGCAGCGTATTCGACGTGGTCGTCGATTTGCGTCGGAGCAGTGCCAGCTTCGGGGCCTGGTGGGGCGTGGAGCTATCCGCGGAGAATCATCGGATGCTATGGGTTCCGCCGGGCCTGGCGCACGGCATTTTGATCACCTCCGAATCTGCCGATTTTCTCTACAAGTGCACGGACTTTTACAGCCCGCCGCATGAGCGGACCCTGGCGTGGAATGACCCCACCTTAAACATTCGCTGGCCCCTTCCCGCGGGCGTCGCTCCCAAGCTCTCGCCCAAGGATGCGCGCGGCGCGAGCTTTGCCGAGATCGAGAAGTTCGCGTGAGAGTGCTGGTGCTCGGCGGCGGCGGACAAGTAGCGAGCGCTGTCGTCGCGGCGGTACCCGCCCACCATCACGCCGTGGCGAGGACCCGCGCCGAACTCGACGTCTGTGACGAGCATGCCGTCGCACGCGCGCTGGCCGATACCGGCGCCGAGTGGGTCGTGAACGCCGCAGCGTATACCGCCGTCGATCTCGCCGAAGATCAGCCGGCGCAAGCCATGGCCGTCAATGACACCGCCGTGGGAGTGTTGGCGGCCGCCGCGTCGAAGGCCGGGCGCCGGCTGCTGCATCTGTCGACGGATTTCGTATTCGACGGCAAGTCCAATCGCGCGTATCTGCCGGCGGATCAAACCAATCCCCTGAGCGTGTATGGCGTGAGCAAGCTCGGCGGAGAGCGCCAGGTATTGAAGGCCTCAGGGGCGGGCATCGTCTTGCGCACCGCCTGGGTGTACGCCGCCGCGGGACGGAATTTCGCACTGACCATGCTGCGGCTGATGCGGGAGAAAGAGCAGGTGAGTGTGGTGAGCGACCAGATCGGCACCCCGACCTGGGCGGGAGGCATCGCCGCGGCAATCTGGGGTCTCATCGAAGCGGGCGCGCCGGGCGGCGTCTATCACTGGACCGATCTCGGTGTGGCGAGTTGGTACGATTTCGCCGTCGCCATCCAGGATGAGGCGTTGGCGCGCGGATTAATCCAGCGTGCGGTGCCCGTCACACCCATTCCAAGCGCCGCCTATCCGACCCGGGCACGGCGCCCCGCATTCAGCGTGCTCGACACGGGATCCACGCGGGCCCTGATCAAGGTCCCGGCGCGGCATTGGCGACACAATTTGAGGACCATGCTGGATGAGCTTCGAACCTCGTAACGTGTTCATTACCGGCGGTGCCGGCTTTATTGGCGCCAACTTCGTGCGCCACTGGCTGGCAAACACCCGCGAGGGGCGGGTGGTGGTGTTCGATGCACTGACCTATGCCGGCAACATCGACAACCTCGCGGGCCTGGACCGGGACCCCCGGTATCTATTCGTGAAAGGCGATATCTGCGACGAGGCCACGGTGCGCGCGCTGCTCGAGCAGCATCAGATCGACACCGTGGTGCACTTTGCGGCGGAATCACACGTCGATCGGTCGATCTTGGGCCCCGATGATTTCATCCGGACCAATATCGTCGGCACTCATGCGCTGCTCAAAGCGGCAAAAGCGCTGTGGGTGGATCGAAAAATGGTCCCGGCGCACCGCTTTCACCATGTGTCGACGGATGAAGTGTACGGATCGCTCGGACCCAAAGACCCGCCTTTCCACGAGGCCACCCCCTATGCGCCGAACTCACCGTATTCGGCCAGCAAGGCTTCGTCGGATCACTTGGTTCGGGCATACTACGAAACCTTTGGATTGCAAAGCACGGTCACCAATTGCTCGAACAACTATGGCCCCTATCAGTTTCCGGAGAAACTGATCCCGCTCACCATCGTCAACATTTTGCTGGGTAAGCCGTTGCCGGTGTACGGCGACGGACTGCAGGTGCGGGATTGGCTGCATGTCGAAGACCATTGCGCGGCGATTGCGCAGGCGCTTAAGAAAGGCAGGCCGGGTGAGGTGTACAACATCGGCGGGAATAGCGAAACGGCCAATATCGAGATCGTGCGCACCCTGTGCGGATTGGTGGATGAGTGCTTCAAAAAGCGTGCGGACTTGCGCGCGGCGTTTCCCGGCTCACCCGCGGTCGGTGGAAAGGCGGCAGTCGATTTGATCACCCATGTGCGCGACCGTCTGGGGCACGACCGGCGCTATGCGATCAACTATACGAAGGCCCAGAGGGAGTTGGGTTACGCGCCGGGAAGCGATCTCGCCACCGGATTGAGGGCCACCCTCGACTGGTACTTGGCCAATACACGCTGGTGGCAGGCTCTGTTGGGGCGCGATTACGCGAGTTGGCTGGAGAAGAATTACCAGCGCTAGCGAAGCTGTCCGTTGAGCTTGGGTGGTACGGCGGCGCGCTTGGGCTTAGGTTACCCGGATGATTTTACAGGCTATGATGTGCGGCGAGCGGCGCTTCGGCGGCGAGGCGCGCATCTGCAATTGAGGTTTCCAAAGCGATGGTAATGGTGGCATGACTTTACGTTGGACGCATTCACGACGCCGGGCGTACACACCGATAGCGATTTTCCACATGGATTCTGCGAGCGGGCGTCATGCGATTTAGACGTTTAGGCGCGCTGTTCGCGATATCGATCGGGTTGGTCGCATCGTCGCGGAGCCAGAACTCCGATACGTTGCAGACTCTCAAGAACAGTATGTCGCCCGATCAACAGAGTTCCATTCTGCAACAAATGTTGGGGGGGAAGGGCGGCGCGTCGGGGAAAAAAACGGATCCGAAGCTCGATACGCCGGAGACAGTGCGGCGCAAAGGCGACCAGCCAGACATTTTCGACAAGGAAAAATTCCAAAAGACTCGCGACGGACGAACGCTACGGCAGAATGACGAAGACCCTGAGTTGCGTGCCGACGATACGGTCTTGATCGAGCTGATCTCACTTGATGAGGTGTGCGGCGACAACCTCAATCCAAATCAACCGGGCGATCAGAATAACAACGGCGTGCGAAAAAACGCCCCCAGTGGAACCAATCCTTCAACGGGTCTCAGCGCGCTAAGCGGCGCTTTGGGCAATACGGGTGCCGCCGGCAGCAAAGCTAGCGGTTTGGTAGCCAACACGGACTTTGCCAATACCCGGTGTCGGGTGACGGAAATTCCGAAAACGGACTTGGAGAAGGAGAGAACGGAGAAGTTCCGCAAGCGGGTCCTCGACAACAATCCCTACCGGCTCAACAGTTTTGGTGTGCTGGAGATACCCGGCCTGCCGGCGATCCCTCTGGCCGGCTTGACGGCCTCCGAGGCGACGAAGCGACTCGGCGCCGACCCGGACCTCGCCGATTATGCGGTGAGGGTCACATTGCTGCGCCTTTTGCCGTCCGGCAACGAAGCACTGAAACCGTTCGGCTATGACTTGTTCGAGGGAGTTCCAAGCACGTTTGCGCCGGTGTCGGATATCCAGGTGCCGGTCGATTACATCGTAGGACCCGGCGACACGCTCGACATCCAGCTATACGGCAACCAACCTTCCAGTTACGAGTTGACGGTTGAGCGAGACGGACGGCTGAACTTTCCGAAGCTCGGGCCGATCATGGTCAGCGGAATGAGTTTCGTCGCAGCTCGCGCGGCCATCGAGCAGCGCGTGGCCCAGCAGATGATAGGAACACGTGTGAGCGTGACCATGGGTGAGCTTCGCTCCATTCGCGTGTTCGTACTGGGCGACGTTGAGAAACCCGGCTCCTATACGGTGAGCGGCTTATCCACGATGACGAATGCTTTGTTCGTCAGCGGGGGCGCCAAGAAAATCGGCTCGCTGCGCAATATCCAATTGAAGCGCAATGGGCGCTTGGTGACGACGCTCGACCTATACGATCTTTTGCTCCGTGGCGACACCAGCGGCGACAAACAGCTATTGCCGGGTGACGTGATATTCGTTCCCCCCATAGGCAACATCGTATCGGTCGACGGCGCGGTACGGCGTGCGGCCATTTACGAACTCAAGGGGGAAAAGACCGTGGCGCAGGCGGTCGAGATCGCCGGCGGCCTGCTGCCCGACGCCGACGAAAAGCTAGGACAACTCGAGCGAATCCTGCCATCGCGCTTGCGCGAAATGCACAATATCGATCTGACCACGCCGGCAGGTCGCGCGACGGAAGTAGCCAACGGCGACAAGTTCAACGTCCCCGCAATACGGCCGACCCTCGAGAACTCCGTGGTGCTCTTGGGTTACGTGTATCGGCCCGGCCAATTTGAGTACCGTCCGGGACTGCGTCTCAGCGACGTGCTGGGCAGTTTCGACGAACTTCGCCCGAACGCCGACGAGCACTACATCATGATCCGGCGCGAAGTGCCCCCCGACGAGAAGATAGAGGTGATTTCCGCCGACCTGCAGCACGCCCTGGCGGCGCGCGGTTCCGCGGCCGATCCGGAATTGCGGCCGCGCGATAAAATTTACGTGTTCGATCTGTCGACGGATCGCGAACGCATATTGCGACCGGTGATCAGAGAGTTGCAATTGCAGGCAACGCCGGAGAAACCGGAGCAAGTTGTCAGTATCGACGGCAGGGTCAAGGCGCCGGGACATTACCCGCTCGAGCCCACCATGCGCGTCAGCGATTTGATCCGTGCGGGCGGTAGCTTGGAGGATGCCGCATTCCGCGGTCAGGCCGAGATCACTCGATACGAGGTTCGAGAGGGGGACGCGCGCAGGACCGAGTTGATACCGGTTGATCTTGCCGCCATTCGGCGCGGGGATGCCGGCGCCGATTTGCAGCTCAAACCCTATGACGTATTGATCATCAAACCCATTCCGCAGTGGGTCGAACCCGGTGTCATCGAACTGGCGGGCGAGGTGCGGTTCCCCGGCAAGTACCCCATCCATCAAGGCGAGACCCTGTCGTCCGTCTTGCATCGAGCCGGCGGATTTACGGAGTTCGCGTTCGCCGACGGCGCGGTGTTCATTCGTGAGGAATTGAAGAAGCGGGAAAAGGATCAGCTCGAGTTATTGGCCAATCGGCTGCAAAGCGATCTAGCGGCTCTCTCACTCGAAGCGATCGCCAGCAGCGCCGCCACGAATTCCGGCGGCGGCGGCAGCGCAGCGCAAGCTTTGGCGGTCGGCCAGCAGTTGATGGCTCAACTTCGCGATACCAAGCCCGTCGGCCGGCTCGTGATAGATATCGATAAAGTTATAAAGGGCTCGGTGGGTGCGCCCGAGGACGTCGTGCTCAAAGACGGCGATAAACTATTGGTTCCCAAGAAGACTCAGGAGATCACCATCTTGGGCGAAGTGCAGAGCCCAACTTCGCATGTGTTTGAGCCTGGCCTGACTCGCGACGACTACATCGCCAGGAGCGGCGGGACGACTCAGAAGGCGGATCGGAAGCGGATTTATATCGTGCGCGCGAACGGCGACGTTATTTCCGGAGAGCGGCGCTCGGGCTGGTTTAGGCGCTCGCGGACGTTCGAAATGCGGCCAGGCGACACGATCGTGGTACCGCTCGATACCGAGCGGGTAAACCAGCTCCCGATTTGGCAGGCCGTTACGACGATTATTTACAACTTGGCCGTGGCGGTGCTGGCGATTCGGAGCGTATAAATGGCCGGACAAACCTTATCATCGGCCCCGTCCGGCGAGCAGATTTCCGCCGACCAAGACGATGATGCGGACATGGCCGCAATTTGGCGATTCGTGTGGAGTGCGAAACGCCTCATATTGGCCACAACTCTTTTGTGTACGGCTATTTCCCTCTATATCGCGCTTACCGCGACGTTAATATATCGCGCGGAGATCGTCATCGCCGCGGTACGCAGCGGGGGAATGGGCGCAGGTGGATCTCTGGCCAATCAACTGGGCGGACTGGCCGGCATCGCGAGTCTTGCAGGAGTTAACCTTGATTCGGGCAGCGCGGGGGACCGTGAGGCCAAGGCGATTTTGCAATCTCGCAGCTTGGTTGAGGAGTTCATTCGGAGAAGGAATTTGCTCGGCGAATTGCTTCGTGATCGAAAGAAACCAACGCTGTGGTTCGGCGTGAAGGCGTTTAAGGAAGAAGTGCTTACAATTAAGGACGATAAGCGCGCGGGTCTCACAACTATCGATATTGATTGGATGGACGCATCGGTGGCGGCGGAGTGGGCTAACGGGTTCGTGGCGCTGGCTAACGAGCGCACCCGGGCCCGCGCGATTGATGAGGCAACCCGCAATATTGCGTTCCTCACCAAGCAGATATCGCAAACTAATGTGGTTGAAGTTCAACACGCGCTGTACAGTCTGATTGAGAACGAGACCAAGACACTGATGCTCGCGAATGCGCGGGTGGATTACGCCTTCACGGTCATCGATCCGGCGGTGCCGCCTGAGAGAAAGTATGGCCCGCGGCGATCGCTTATCGTCCTCGGTGGCTTTGCGGCGGGGCTGATGCTCGGCTTGATGATTGCCTACGCCCGATCTGCGCTGGCCAGACTGAAAAAATCATCGACTTGAGCAGGACTCATGGCGAAAAGTCACGTCGTTCTTGAACGATGTTGAGGAGGAACCCTGGAAAAAGTCCTCGTAACCGGCGCTGATGGATTTATCGGCTCCCACTTGACGGAGGCTCTGGTGCGCGCCGGGTACGATGTGCGGGCATTCGTTTTGTACAACTCTTTCAACTCTTGGGGCTGGCTGGATCGTTGCGGAGCGGATGTACAGGACAAGTTCGAGGTATTCGCCGGGGACATCCGCGATCCCAATGGAGTGCGAACTGCATTGAAGAATTGCGATGCGGTGTTGCATCTTGCCGCCTTGATCGCGATACCCTATTCGTATCATTCCCCTGATACGTATGTTGATACCAACATCAAAGGTACGCTCAATATCGTTCAAGCTGCTCGCGACCTGGACGTCGGTCGAGTAATACATACGTCGACCAGCGAAGTATATGGCACTGCGCGGTTTGTTCCGATTACCGAAGATCATCCTTTGCAAGGCCAATCTCCTTATTCGGCGAGCAAGATCGGTGCCGACCAAATTGCGATGTCCTTCTACACGTCTTTTGGGACGCCAGTCATGATCGTGCGTCCGTTCAACACGTATGGCCCGCGCCAGTCAGCGCGCGCAGTAATTCCTACGATCATTACGCAGATCGCCAACGGCGTACGCCAAATCAAACTGGGTGCTTTGCACCCGACCCGCGACTTCAGTTATGTGGCCGATACGGTCAATGGTTTTATGTGTGCCCTGCGTTCACAGAGTGGCGTCGGTGAGACAATCAACCTTGGCAGTAATTTCGAGATATCGATTGGTGACGCCGCACGCACAATTGCCGAGGTCATGAGAGCCGAGATTGAGATACTCAGCGACAAGCAACGGTTGCGTCCGGACAAGAGTGAAGTTGAGAGACTCTGGGCAGACAATGCCAAAGCCCATAAACTACTCGGCTGGCAACCCGAATATGGCGGCTTGGATGGATTTCGCCGGGGCCTAACCGCGACCGTGGCTTGGTTCAACGAACCGGCGCATTTGAATACCTACCGGTCGGATATCTATAACCTGTGAACCTTGCGACCACTCAAGCCATTCTGGCCGATCAAATTGTCGACGCTGTTCGGACTGTAGTCGGCCCAGGCGCGGTTGCTTTGCATGAGCCGTGTTTCGCGGGCAACGAATGGGCTTATGTTAAGGAGTGCCTGGATTCCACTTTCGTATCCTCCGTGGGCAAGTTCGTTGATCGATTCGAGGCAGAACTTGCGGCGTTTACCGGGGCGAAACACGCAGTAGCTGTCGTCAACGGTACCGCGGCACTGCATATCGCGCTGCGCCTGGCCGGGGTCCGGCCGAACGATGAGGTAATTATCCCTGCGCTGACCTTCGTCGCAACGGCCAATGCTGTCAGCTATTGCGGAGCGATGCCGCATTTTGCGGACAGTGACGAGCGCTATCTCGGGATGGATCCGCACGCATTGCGCGAATATTTGCACGCCAGCACCGAGATTCGTGGCAAACAGTGCGTCAATCGCGCCAGCGGACGGGTGATCCGTTCCGTCGTGCCCATGCATGCATTTGGACATCCTGTTGATATCGAAGCCGTGTGCGCAGTTGCCCGAGATTTTCACTTGAGTTTGGTGGAGGACGCAGCCGAATCCCTTGGTAGTACAATCCACGGGCGGCATACCGGCACATTCGGGCTGATGGGAACACTGAGTTTCAACGGCAACAAGACAGTCACCACCGGCGGCGGCGGCGCCATCATCACCGACGATACCGCAATCGCTGAACATGCAAAGCATTTGACGACGACGGCGAAGGTAGCGCATCGCTGGGAATATCGGCACGATGAAATCGGCTACAACTATCGTATGCCGAATATCAATGCGGCACTCGGCTGCGCTCAACTCGAGCAGCTTCCGGGCTTCCTCGAGGCGAAGCGCCGGTTGTTCGAGAGTTACGCGGCCGCATTTGCAGGCGTGCGAGAAGCGCGTCTGGTGGCTGAACCGCCGGGCTGCCGCAGTAACTATTGGCTGCAAACGCTGTTGTTGAATTCGTCTGTTGCATCGCAGCGCGACGCGATTTTGGCAGCCACCAATGATGTCGGGTTGATGACCCGCCCGACGTGGACGCTGATGCATCGATTGGCTCCTTATAGCGGATGCCCGAGGATGCCGCTGCCGGTGGCCGAGTCCTTGGAGGCCCGGCTGATCAACTTGCCGAGCAGTGCTCGTCTGGGCTCGGAGGGCAAGCCGTGAGCCGGGTGCCAATTTTGTTGTTGGGGGCAGGCGGCCACGCTCGAGCGTGTATCGATGTGATCGAGCAGGAGGGCCGATTTGCCGTGGCGGGCCTGGTCGGCTTACCCGACGAGTGCGGCGCACGAATACTGGGTTACCCCGTCCTTGGCACGGATACGGACTTGCCGGGATTACTTCGCGATTATACTCATGCTCTGATCACGGTCGGGCAGATCAAGACGGCGGAGCCCCGAATGCGTCTTTTTGACCTGCTGCAACGGAGCGCTTGCATTCTGCCCGTCGTCGTGTCGCCGCGCGCCTATGTGTCGCCGCACGCCACATTGGGCGCCGGCACCATCGTCATGCATGGGGCCGTGGTCAATGCCGCCGCGGTAGTGGGGCGCAGTTGCATCATCAACAGTCAGTCCTTGATAGAGCATGATGCGGTGATCGCCGATCATTGCCATATCTCTACGGCGGTTGCGATCAATAGCGGCGTACGTATCGGCTCCGCAACGTTTATAGGCAGCAATTCCAGTGTGCGACAAGGAGTCAATATCGGAGAACGGTGTTTGATCGGAATGGGACAGCGCGTTCTTGCCGATTGCGAGGCGGGCACACACTTGCCGCCACTAAGGAGACACCCTTGAAAATTTTGATTATCGCGGAGGCCGGGGTAAACCATAACGGCGACATGACCCTCGCGCGCCAATTGATCGACGCGGCGGCAGAGGCCGGCGCCGACATGGTCAAATTCCAAACTTTCAGCGCCGATCGACTAGTCACCGCGAACGCTGCAAAGGCTGACTATCAGTCGCGGGCCTCAGGCGATGGCGAATCCCAGCACGCCATGCTGCGGCGGCTGGAGCTGACGCGCGACATGCACGTGGCTCTGATCGCCCATTGCAATTCTCGCGGAATCGAATTTTTCTCGACCGGGTTTGACCCACAAAGCATCGACCTTCTTGCGGAGCTCGGACTAAGGCGCTTCAAGATTCCCTCCGGTGAGATAACGAATCTACCGTACCTACGTCACATCGGCCGCTACGGCAAACCGGTGGTCCTCTCCAGCGGCATGGCGACATTGGGTGAAATCGAAGCGGCGCTGGACGCGCTCGATGCGGTCGGTACCCCGCGCGAGCTCGTCACCGTACTCCACTGCAATACGGAATATCCCACACCGATGTCAGACGTGAATCTGCGTGCCATGCTGACCATCCGAGATGCGTTCAGCATCGCGGTTGGCTACTCCGACCACACGCTCGGAATTGAAGTGGCCGTGGCAGCCGCGGCGTTGGGCGCCTCGGTGATAGAGAAACATTTCACACTGAATCGCACTTTATCGGGACCGGATCACAAGGCCAGCCTGGAACCTTTCGAACTCAAAGCAATGATCGTCGCGATCCGCAACATCGAGCAAGCCTTGGGCGACGGCATCAAACGCCCGAGTGCGAGCGAGGCGAAAAATAAGCCGATCGCGCGCAGGTCGCTGATTGCGGCGCGCGCAATTCGTGCCGGTGAGATATTCGATAATTCAAACCTTACCGCCAAACGTCCCGGAACGGGATTGTCCCCGATGCGCTGGGATGAAGTCATGGGGCGAGCGGCATCTCGTGACTTTGCGCCGGATGAGTTGATCGAATTATGAAGGGGGTGAATAGAAAAATCTGCGTGGCTACGGGAACCCGGGCAGATTATGGATGTCTGCGCTGGGTGATGGACGGCGTTCGCAAGATGCCTGGACTGGAGCTGCAGATCATCGCGACCGGCATGCATCTTTCACCGGAGTTCGGACTCACGTACCGCGAGATAGAGCAGGACGGGTTCGTCATCGATTCCAAGATCGAAACACTGCTGAGTTCGGACACGCCGGCGGCGCTGGCGAAATCCATGGGCTTGGGACTCATCGGCTTCGGCGAGGCTCTGCAGCGGCTTCGGCCGGACCTATTGCTGGTGCTGGGGGACCGATTCGAGATTTTTTCGGCTGCCGCCGCGGCCACCGTGGCCCGGATTCCAATTGGGCATGCTCACGGCGGCGAAACGACCGAAGGGGCGTTCGATGAGGCGATGCGTCATTCGATTACTAAGATGTCGCATTTACACTTCGTAGCCGCCGAGGAGTATCGGCAACGCGTCATCCAGTTGGGGGAGGACCCAGGACGCGTGTTTTTGGTGGGCGGACTGGGAGTGGACAAGATAAAGAAGCTAAATCTGCTCGGGCGCGAGGCGCTGGAAACCGCGCTTGGATTCAAGTTGGGCGGCAAGAACTTGCTGATTACATTTCATCCCGCGACGCTGGAGAATTCGCCTCCGGAGCAACAAATGCAAGAGCTGCTCTGTGCGCTCGAAACGATCGAGGACAGCCACCTGATTTTCACCATGCCCAATGCCGACACCGGCGGCCGCGTCGTGATCGCTATGATAGAAAAGTTCGTCGCAAATCGACCCAATGCCCGCGCCTATACCTCGTTGGGCGATTTGCGTTATCTTTCGTGCATTCGCCATGTTGACGGGGTCGTCGGCAATTCCTCCAGCGGTTTGACCGAGGTCCCGAG
>Ga0066789_10000199_pt1 | contig 21444 bp, 21 predicted proteins | sample OrgsoiDNA2013049_FD_70960 | JGI IMG/M metagenome (GOLD analysis project Ga0066789, IMG submission 70960) | Permafrost soil microbial communities from the Arctic, to analyse light accelerated degradation of dissolved organic matter (DOM) -... | ecosystem: Environmental > Terrestrial > Soil >...
GCCGGTGGTGGTGTACTGCGCCTACGGCTTTCATGTCGGTTGCCGCACTGCGATCGCGTTGCGCGATGCGGGCTTCGACGCCCGCTATATGAAGGTCGGCCACTCGGGCTGGAAAGCCGTCGGCGCGCCGATCAAGATGAATGCATGAGGCGCGGAGCGAAAAGACCATGGCCAGGTGCGACAAGCGGGGTAACCGGCGCCCTGAGGACGGCCATCAACCGGCGTCGGACCTCGACGGTTGCGCCATCGCAAGGGTTTATCATTCGTCCGCGCGGTCCTGGCGACTGCCATGTCAAAACTCAAATGGGAGAAAGCGAATGGTTCGTTCCAAAAATATGTCGTGGCTCGCTGCCGGAATCGTCGCGTTGGTTGGCTCGATGGCAGGTCTTGCGCACTCAGCCTCACCGGCGACTGCGGATGAAGCCGCTATCCGCGCACAAACCGCAAGCTGGGAGAAAGCGTATAACGGCGGCGACGCGAAAGCGGTGGCCGCGCAGTATGCCGAAGACGCGCTGTTACTTCCGCCGGGCGCGCCGGCCGTGAGTGGCCGGGCGGCGATTCTGGAATATTTCACCAAGGACATCGCGGGCTCAAAAGCGGCCGGGGTGGTCTTTGTCATCACTCCCAAAACCGATGTCGGCGTCTCGGGTGACATGGGTTGGGAATCGGGCACGTACAAGGCGACCGCGAAGGGCGCCGTCGTCGAGACCGGCAAGTTTCTCTCGGTCTCTCGCAAGAAGGATGGAAAGTGGCTCTACATCCGCGATACGTGGAATGCGGACGCGCCGCCTGCGCCTCCTACGCCAGTGGCACCGCCAGCAGCGAAGAAATAGGCTGCGATCGGCTCGACCCCAACCACAGCGACCTAATCACTCGCGACGGTTTTCCTCGGCCACCGTGTCGCAAATCACTGCTTGGACCACGTGAAACGCGACTTTTCCGACGCTGTCGTAACTCGGCGAGATCGTTGTCGCCTTTAACCTGATTCCCGCAATCTCGATTACGTCGTTGACGTTGGCCTTCGTGGTAATGCGAAGCAGCAACACTGCATCCTCGCGTCGGGGCGGCGTCATGGGGTGGTCCGGCGAGCTGCCGATTCTCGCCGAGATGTCTATGTCGTCTCCGGGCAGCTTGAGAACGGAGCACATTTCCTCGCATGTTTCCCCGAATACGGGTCGCCCTTCAGGATCTACACTTGCGATTTTGGTAATCGTGCAGCGAACTTCGGCGTCCACACGAGAATTGGCCAGGCGTTTAGGCAGTTCCCTGGACAAAGCTTCGCTAGCGCTCAGCGCGCGCCGGATACGTCGAGTATTGTGCCGGTCACGTACGACGCCTCGTCCGAGGCCAACCACAACACGGCGTTCGCTACTTCCTCGGCTTGTCCCGCGCGGCGCATCGGGAGCGTCGGGGCCATTTCCGCGACTCGTCCGGGGGGCTGGCTTTCGGTATCGATCACGCCTGGACTGACCGCATTGACGCGAATACCTTCCGCAGCGACTTCGCGTGCCAGCCCGAGCGTCAGCGCATTGATCGCGCCCTTGCTCGCGGCGTAATAGACATTTCGACCGGCGCCGCCGAGGCGTGCTGCGGCCGAAGAAAAATTGATGATCGACCCGCCGGCGCCGCCGTGTTGGTGCGACATGCGGCGAATCGCGGCGCCCGCGCAAAGCAGCGTGCCGTTCACGTTCAGTTCGAACAGCGCCTTGATTTCGTCGTTGGTGAGCGCGTCGACCCGCCCATGCTTGCCACCCCATCCGGCATTGTTCACGAGCACCTTGACGGTTCCGAGCTCGGCATCGACCGCCGTGAACATCGCTTCGACGTCACTTTCTCGGGCGACGTCGGCGCGAATCGCGACCGCGCGGCGTCCGGTGGCGCGGATGGTATGGACCACTTGCTCGGCACGCTCTGCGCCAGTGAGGTAGTTGACGCAGACGTCGTACCCGCGCGTGCCCGCCAATACGGCGACGGCGGCGCCCAATCCTCGACTGGCGCCCGTGACAATCATCACCCGGGTCATTGGTTCGGTCGCCGCTCTTCTACGCTGCCGTCAATTCGCTTTTCAGCCACTGCGCGAAAGCGGTGACCTTCTGCTGCCGGGATTTGGCCGGTGCGTACACGACGAAATACGAGCGTTCGGTCTGCACGGGCAAATCGGAAAATGGAACCAGCCGCTCCTGCTCGAGGTCGTCGCGCACGTGAGCCGTCTGCGCCATCGCAAGCCCCAGCCCGGTCAATGCAGCCTGATAGACCATGCCGGAATGGTCGAAACGCATGCCGCGATGCGCGTCGACGCTGTCGATTCCCGCGCGCTTCAGCCACTGCTCCCAATCGTTCGGGCGCTGCGCCGCGTGGAGCAGCGTGAACGGTTCGAGATCACGCGCCGCGTGCAATGTCCTTCCGCACAACAGCGTGGGGCTGCTCACGGGAAGCAGCTCCTCGTGAAACAGCCGCTCGGAAATCAGCTCGGGCCAATCACCGGTGCCCAGCCACACCGCGACGTCGATGTCGGGGCCGGTTGGGTCCAACGGGCTGTGCGACGTCTCGATCTGGAACGGGATATCGGGAAACTTCTCCTTGAACTGCGCCAGCCTCGGAATGAGCACGCGGTTCGCAAACGTCGGATAGACGCCGATGCGCAGCGTGTGCCGATCCGACGTTGCCTCGAAATTCTCGGCCGTCGCGTCCTGGATCTGGTCGAAAAAACAAGTCAGGCGCGCCGCGTAGGCTTCGCCCAGCGCGGTCAACACCAGCCGCTGTCGATCGCGCGCGAATAGCTTCGTTCCAAGATATTGTTCCAGTTTGGTCACATGGCGGCTGACCGCACTGTGCGTCACGCATAGTTCGTGCGAGGCCCCCGACAGGCTTTGGTGCCGAGCAACGGCTTCGAAAGCGCGCAGGGAGTTCAACGGCGGTAAACGGCGAACCATTTCCATTCCCCTGCTTCGTCGGATCGTCGATGATGATAGTCCGTTGGCGACCGGTTTAGAAACGGGCTGACTCATTTTGTCACGAACTATGTGACTTAAACTAGCTTGACCCTCGACCCAGGCGGGCCAGAATCACGGCTTCCGGTACGAGGGCCCGACTAAGCTGCACGATGCATGCGGCGACGCCGTACGATACGGCGAAGGAGCTGCCGACCATGTATCGAACGGTTGTGGCTGGCGGCCCGACGAGCTGACGCGTCTTCCGAAGGAGGGCCCATGCACAAGATTCTGGCGATGCTTGGCTTCGCGCTGCTGGCGGCGGTGGGAGTCGCGCCACCTGCACTCGCCGCCGACTATCCGACCAAGCCGATTCGTCTCATCGTGCCGTACCCGCCCGGCGCTGGTACCGACGGCACCGCCCGTATAGCGGCCGAGGCGCTCAGCAGCCGCCTGGGTCAGCAAGTCGTGGTCGAGAACAAGCCGGGCGCCAGCGGCACGATCGGCACGGACTATGTGGCGAAATCGCCGGCAGACGGTTACACGTTGCTCTGGACCTCGACCGACTCGATGAGTGCTGTCCCGGCGCTGCGGTCAAAAATGCCGTACAAGGTCCCTGACGATTTTTCCTACATCGCGAAATTCGCCGAGACCGGCATGTCGCTGGTCGTCAGTTCCAAATTGCCGGTGACCACGGTGGCCGAGCTCGTCGCATACGCTAAGGCCAATCCCGGCAAGGTGACCTATGGCACATCAGGGGTCGGCGGCCTGCCACATCTGGCGACGCTGCTCTTCGACAAATACGCAGGCGTTAGCATGACGCACGTCCCCTACAAAGGCGTCGCGCCGGCGCTGACCGATCTGCTCGGCGGTCAGATCGACTTTGCACTGCTGACGCCCATCACCATCGTGCCGTTCGTGGGGTCGGACAAGATGCGCATCATTGGCATTACGGCACCGTCGCGCTATCCGTTGCTGCCGAATGCGCCGACGATGATCGAGGTGGGATTGCCGCAGGCCACGGCCACCGTCTGGTACGGCCTGTTCGGGCCGGCCAAGCTGCCGCCGCCGGTCATGGAGCGCCTGCGCAAGGAAATCATTGCGGTCGCCGAAACGCCGGCAGTCAGAGACAAGATGGCGGCGGCCGGCCTGCAGATGGCCGCGCAATACGGCGAGGAATTCGAAAAGTCGGCAAACGACGAGTTCAATCAGTGGCAAGCGATCGTCAACGCCGAGCACATCGTCGTCGAGGAATAATTCTTTACGCCGAGGCGCTAGCGAACGCGCAATCAGTCGGCAAGCCCCACTTTCTCGAGGAGCGGCAGCCAGCGCGGATCGCCGTGCAGCCTGCGCATGCCTGGCGAGCGACGTAGCTCGCACAAGCCCCCATCGCGCTGAGCATAGGCCCGCTCCAGCCAGGCAAAAGCCTGATCCCGGTCATCGCGGTACGCGAAAATTTTCGCGATCCGAAAGGCGCCCGTGTCTGCGTCGGTCTCGATGAGCTCCGCGAGTGCGACGTCCGACTCCGCGTGCCGCCCCTGCGCGTGATAGACGTTCGCCAGCGCGAACAGCCCGAACGAGTCGTGAATCTCGCGTTTCGCGGCCTCGAGCGCCTCGTCGAGCCGACCCTGGGCGAGGCAGATGTTGCTGTGGACAGAATGCGAGAACCCGGTGCGCGTACTCAGCTCGAGCGATTTTTGAATCGCCGTCTGCGCCTCGTCGAGCCGTCCTGCCACCAGGTAGCTTATTGCGAGTTGGCGATAGACCCTTCCGGAAAGCGGGTCGAGTTCCACAGCCTGCCGCAGGAGCGCGATCGCTTCATCGTAGCGACCCCGTGCGTGCAGCAGAAACATGGTATCGAGCATGACGCGAATGTTGCCCGGCGCGAGTTCTAGTGCGCGGCGAATGACGCCTCCGCGCCCTTCCAGTCCAGATCGATTCTGAGACGAATCACGCCCATCGCCTCGTGGGCCTCGGCCAGATCGGGATCGAGTCGCATCGCCTTTCCGGCCGTTTCGCGGGCGAGACGGAAGGCTTCGTCGAGGACGGTCCCGGGCCAGCTGTGCCCAGCGGCATAGGAGTACGCGATCGACAGCGCTGCCCAAGCAAGCGCGTAATTCGGGTCGAGCTTCAACGCCGCACGGTACGCGGCGATGGCGGTCGCGCTGTCTTCCGCCGTGAAACGGTCATGGTGGAAATTTGCCTGCAGGTACAACCGGTAAGCCTCCGCGTTTTCGCCGCGTCCCCTTGCGGCGGCTTGGATCTCCGCCTTGACCGCGGCGCTCGTGGTCGCATCCCGTTTCTCTCCCATCAACCAGAGCGCAGCTCTTTCACGACCGACTGCGCGATGTCGTCCTGCATTGCAAAGATATCTTCCGGTTCGCGATCGTACGTCTCCGACCACAAGTGCGAGTCGGTAGCGACGTGAATGAGCTGTGCGCTGATCCGCACCCGCTTGCCTGCCTTGCGCACGCTGCCTTCGAGGATCGTCGCCACGTTGAGCTTCTGCGCCATCGTGGCGATGTCCACTTTCGCGCCCTTGAAGCTGAATGCCGAGGTCCGCGACGCGACGCGCAAACCGCGAATCTTCGACAGCACGTTCAATAACTCTTCCGCGAGACCGTCGGCAAAGTATTCGTTGGCCGCGTCGTCGCTGGTATTGACGAAGGGCAGTACGGCGATCGAAGGCATGGTCGTGCTTGGCGACGGGGCAACGATTTCGGATCGGCGAGACGTGTGCGGTTGCTTGGCGGAGTCAATGGGCCAGGTGAAGCGATAGCCTTTGCCGGCGACGGTGGCAATGGCATCGGGCCCGAGGATTTTGCGCAATGCCGATACCTGCACCTGCAGGTTGTTCTCTTCGACCACCAGCCCCGGCCACACGCGATCGAGCAGCGCCTGCTTGTCGACCAACTGACCTGCGCGCTCCACCATTGCAACGAGCACGTCGAAGGCACGTGGTCCGATACTTTGCGGGTCGCCGTCGACGAGCAGGCGCTGTTCGGCCGGCTGCAAAGAGTAACGGCCGAAGCGGTATTCGTTAGGAGGGATATTCAGGCTCACGGGCACACCGGGCTGCGCTGCATTACCCGGATTTTAGTCTGACTGCGGCTATGGTGCCGTCCTTCAGCACCCGGCAAATCTCTAGGGTGACTTCGCCTTGAGCCGTTCGGAGAACTTGGCAAGATCGATGACCATCCGTTCGTGCGTGCCGTTGCCGATCTTCTCCGCGGCATCCGACGCCTCGATCCGGAATTCGATGCGCTTGCCGTCGACCTTGGTGACTTCCGCATTGGCATTGACCATCCGTCCAACGGGTGTCGCCGCCAGGTGGGTCACGTCCACGCGCGTGCCGACCGCGCTTTCGCTCGCGTCGAGGTAGGGCTTGATGGCGTTGAGCGCCGCGTTTTCCATCATCATGATCATGACCGGCGTCGCCAAAACCGGGGGCAGCATCGCGTCCTTGAAACGGTTGGCGAGGTGGTCCGGCGCAACAACAAGGGAAAATGAACCTTTCGCGCCAACAGGTATCGAACGCATGCTGTTTGCTCCATCGCTGCTAGGTTGAATATTGCCAGCTTGCGCCAATCGCGTGAGGTCGTCGATGTCGGCATGCGACTGCATCCTTGCTGACCGGCCATCGATCGGCGCGACTGACTTGACGAGGCGAATCCGCGTGTTGAAAAATTAAGGGATGGCTGGCGACGGTACATTGCAGCGACACTGGCCGGTGCCGATGGCCGTGCACCATTTCGCCCAAGGGGCACAGATCAATCCCGTCCTGGCGCACGCGTTCCGCGAGATACGCGCAGCGGACCGGCGCGCCTTTCCCGGCGGCCTTTATGCGAGTCCGGACGACCTGTTGCGCCGAATCGACCTGCCTGAATTCAGCGCGCTCATCAAATTCATCGTCGCGTCGCTGCACGCCACGGCCGCGCAGGCGAACGCGACGGCCTGGCCTGCAGTGAGGCATGGACTGGAACTGGAGCTGATGGGCGTCTGGTTCCAGATTCAGAACGGCGATTCGTTCCACGACGTACACACGCACGGCAATTGTTCATGGTCGGGCGTGTATTACGTCCAACTCGACGCCCCCGAACAACGGAGTGCGCATCCAAAGCTCGGCGCGCTCAATGGGGCAACCCGCTTCTACAGTCCGATGTTCATGCTTCAGGGCGGCGCGTATGTCGACCGGGGTAACGCCTGGATGCAGCAGTCGACGCTGGACGTCATGCCGCAGGAGAGCGATCTCGTGCTGTTTCCGTCGTTCCTGCCGCACAAGGCCATGCCGTACAGCGGCGATCGCGATCGCATCATCGTTTCGTTCAACGCGCAGATTCGGGCGCCCGGCGGTGACGACCTGCTGTTGCGCTACTCGGGGGTCTAAGGCTTGCTGATGGGATGCTCGGCCGGCGGTCGCTGACGGCACTTGATGCGGGCGTCGAACTGCGTGGTATAGAGCCAGAGCCCGCGTTGGTGGCGGATGGCATCGTTTTCGTAGGGCAGGAGCCCGGTGTCGGCGGCATACTCCCAGCACACCCACGCGGCGCCACGCTGAACCAACGCGAGGACGACGTCGAAATCCCCGACATAGACCCGACCGAACACGCGGCCCGGTCCGCTGCGACCGGTGATCGCGACGCGCACCTGGCGATCCAGGACGATGTTCGACAACAGCGCGGTTGCAGGCGGAGCGTAGTAGTCACTTCCATGCGGGGCGCCGATATCGGCCAGGCGCACCTCGTTGTCGCCTGTTGCGGAAGTAACGACGAGGGTATCGCCGCTCAGTACACGTACCGCCTTGCCCGTGATCTCGTCCGCGCCATGCGCCGGCATCGCCGTGCTCACCGTGACGAGCACCACGGCAACCGCGCTGCCGACAAGTCTGCAATGCGATCGCAATCGCGCAATGCCCCATTGCACCATCGATGAGCCCTCGTCCAGGTCGCAACATTGAACCAGCAGATGCCTGGCACCACAATTCAACCCGCTCATTGCCGGCACACGATAACATTTCGTCCATGGGACCACCATCCGGCGCACGCATGCACGAGACCGCGTTAACGATAGCCGTCGACGACGTGCATCGCGTTTCCGGTTTGCTGCAAACACCACCGGGGGCGCGCGCCTGCTGCGTCATTGCACACGGTGCAGGGGCCGGTATGGCGCACCCGTTCATGGCAACCGTGGCGAAGGAACTCGCCGAGCGCGGCATCGCTACGCTGCGCTATCAGTTTCCCTATATGGAGCAGGGCTCGAAGCGGCCTGACCCGCCCAAGCTCGCCCAAGCCACCGTGCGCGCTGCGGTTGTCGAAGCATCGCGCCTCCTGCCGGAGCTTCCTCTTTTCGCTGCCGGCAAATCCTTTGGCGGCCGCATGACTTCACAGGCACAAGCGGCGACGCCGTTACCCGGAGTCCGCGGCCTGGTGTTTCTGGGATTCCCGCTGCACGCGGCCGGGCGGCCGTCAGACGAGCGCGGTGCGCACCTCTCCGCGGTGCAGATTCCGATGCTGTTCTTGCAGGGAACGCGTGATCAGTTCGCGGATTTGCAGTTCCTGCAACCACTCGTCGGGCAACTTGGCGTGCGCGCCACGCTCACGCTGTTCCAGGATGCCGATCACTCGTTCCACGTACCTGCGCGCACCGGACGCAAGGATTCCGAAATCATGGCCGAAATGATGGATGTGCTGGCCGATTGGTTCGAAACGGCGATCCCGCCAGCGGTTTGCTGATGAAGGAACCTGTGAACAGGCCCCGCGTGGCCGCGATGCAGGTTCGGGCGGCAGGGCCTGACGGTTGACCCCCATCCCCGAACACCCGATACTCAACGCCGCGTGATTTCCAGATAATTGTTTGCGGCGTGCCGTACATTTTGCCGAGACTATTCCCAAACGGTCCCGTTCGATGGGTGAGAAGAAACGGCGACTGGCCGCCCCCCTGCAGGCTTCCCGGGCTCGCTTTGACGGAAGACTGATCACCCAGGCGTTCCAGGCGCTTCAGGCGGGAGAACGCAGCACTGCGGAAAGAGCGTTCGAAGCATTGCAGACCGCGTTCACGCGCGACCCCGAGGCGCTTCACGCCGCCGGAGTTCTCGGACTGCAGTTGGGACGTACCGGACGCGCTGAGGAGCTGCTGGTCCGAGCGATCGAGCTTGACGCCCGCCAGCCGGTCTATCGCTGCCATCTGGCGATCGCCTACCGGCGTCTCGGTAAACCCGACCTTGCCGTCGCGCAACTCGAAACCGCGCTGCGACTCGATCCGGCATTGACGGAAGCGCACTCGAATCTGGGGATCGTGCTGCTGGAGCGCGGAGAGTACGCGGCGGCCATGCGCAGCTTCGAGCGCGCGCTCTCGATCCGGCGCGATTTCCCGGACGCGCTCAACGGGCTCGGTGATGCGGAATTGGCGTTGGGGCATTACGAACAAGCCTGTAGCAACTTCGAGCGCGCCCTGGCCCTCGATCCAGCGTTTCACGAGGCCCAGTACAACCTGGCGCGAGCGAGAACGCAGTGGGCGGCGACCCTGCAGGGCGCTTCCAGTTCGGCGCTTCCTCCACCCGCGGCCGTGGCAAACGCGGAGCTTGGCCTGGAAAGCATCCTGGCGGCATTGCAGCTCAGTCGCGACAATCCCGCGTACTGGACGCAATTTGAAAGCTCCGTCAGGAATTTCGATCTGCGCCATCCCGTCGACCCGCGTGTCCGCGAAACGTTATTCGCCGCTCTTGGCCACTCCGCGGTCGACCCGGCACGACTGGTGCGGCCGATTGTGAGCCTCGTCACGACCCATCCCGCCGCTGTCGAGATTCAGCGCCTGCTTCCGGCGGTGGGCAATTTCGACGAGCCGGCGTGGCTGGCGCTCAAGCATCACGTTCGGGTCGTTCTCGGCGATGCGCTGCTGCAACGCCTGCTCGAGGACGTGGTGGTTCCGAATGTGTTCCTCCAGCGCCTTCTCGTTTTCGCGCGGCGCGCGTTGCTTCGGGAATTGTCGGACGAGCCAGCGACGGAACCTTCTCTCCCGATACAGATCGTCGCGGCAATGGCGCAGCAGTGCTTCAACACCGAGTACGTGAACGAGGAATCCGCTGAAGAAAGCGCGCGTGCGGCGGAACTGCGAAGCGCAATAGCGAGGGCACGGACAGCGCAAAGCCCGGTGCCGCTGCACTGCTATGCGGTCTATGCCTGCTTTCGCGCGCTCCACACACTCGATGCGGCCAAGCAGATTGCCACCGATCTCGCGGCGACGGCGTTGCACTCGCTTGCGATGCGGCAGATTCAGGAGCCGCTCGAGGAACGGCGCATTCGGTCGACGATTGCCGCGTTGACGGAAGTCGTCGACGAGGTTTCTGCGGCGGTCCAACGACAGTACGAAGCCAATCCGTATCCGAGATGGCTGCGCATCCGACGTGACATCGAGCCGACCTCGGTTGCGGCTTTTCTTCACCGAATGTTTCCGGGTGTGGATCTCGACGGCGTCAGCGATGCGCCCGCGCGCATCCTCGTTGCAGGCTGCGGCACCGGTCGGCATCCAGTCGGCACGGCGCAGCGATTCCGGGATTCGAGCGTGCTGGCCGTGGATCTCAGCTCGACGAGCCTCGCCTACGCGATGCGCAAGACGCGGGAGCTCGGCATCGGCAACATCGAGTACCGACAGGCCGACCTTCTCGCGTTGGGATCGCTGGCCGAGCGCTTCGATGTCATCGAATGCGCCGGCGTGCTGCACCACCTGAAGGACCCCGTCGCTGGCTGGCGGACGCTGTGCTCGCTTCTGCGTCCGGGTGGCGTGATGCGCATCGGACTCTACAGCGAGATCGCGCGTCGGCACGTCGTGCGCGCGCGCGCGATTGTCGCGAAGCAAGGCTTTGCGGCAACGCCCGACGGCATTCGCGCATGCCGTACGGCGATTCTGGCCCGGCAGGACGACACGCTGCTCGCGCGAGTCGCTAAGGGCGAGGATTTCTACAGCCTGAGCGGCTGTCGCGACCTGATGTTTCACGTCCAGGAGCAGCGCTTCACTCTGCCGCAGATCGCCGGGCTGCTCGCGGACCTCGGTTTGCCCTTTGTCGGCTTCGAATTGGGGGACGTCGGCATCGCCGCAAGCTATCGGGCGCAGTTCCCGGACGATCGCGCGCTTTCGGATCTCGACAACTGGCACCGGTTCGAGACAGGAAGCCCCGACACCTTTGCTCAGATGTACCTGTTCTGGGTACGGAAGCAGGCTTAAGCGCGCGGCCGCCAATCGCGCCGGAACGGCTCCGCGAACTCGATTCAGCACGCTCCTGCTGCGCACGAGCAGCGCGCGGCACGGCGAGGAGTCCACCCGCAACGCCGCCAATGAACGTTCGCCGATCCATCACTGAATTACTTCGTCCGCGCGCAGTAGCAGCGACTGAGGGATCGTGAGGCCGAGCGACTTGGCGGCCTTGAGATTGATGATCAACTCGAACTTTGTCGGCTGCTCAACAGGCAGGTCGGCGGGCTTCGCGCCCTTGAGAATCTTGTCCACGTACAGGGGTCGATCTTCTCGGGTGCAGCCATTCAACGAAAGAGGTCAACCGGCGACCTCGTGCAGCAATCCGTCCCGAAACTCGCAGCCGTACCGTCGGCGCTGTCTGAGCGCCTCTAGCATTGGCACGGCGTTTGCTGCCTGTCTCTCGCGCGGCCTTTCAGTGTCTACCGACGTGCATTGCCTTTGCAAGTAGCGTCAGAAACGAACGCATTGCGACAGCCGCGCACCCTTCAACTTTTTCGGGAGGCATATCCGTGAATCCTCAAACTATCGAAGCCGTGTCCGTGGCGGCCGAGCTTACCAAAGTCGACTCTGAGTGCTCGCCAATACAGGCTGAACCCCCGGTGACGCGCGGCGTATGGACGCGTGACATCGAGGCACTATGTCGCGCGCTTGAGGCTCAGCAGCGAGCGCACTTCCCGAGTATTGCCGCAGAGGAAAAGTAACGCTGCCTTCAGCACGGTGCGGCGTGCGCCGGGAGCCACGAACCAATAGCGCGCTGCTCGATCAAATCCGGGTCGTGCCTCTCGACCGCTGCGTTAGTTTGGTCTGCCGCCAACCAACGCTCGATACCGCGCCATGTGCCGGATCGCTTCCTTCGGCCGTTCGAGCTTTTCGTATAGCAACGCGAGGTTGTAGTGGCCATCGGCGAGACCGGGATCGGCGCGCAGCGCCGCTTCGTACGCGTCCATCGCTTCCGTCTGGCGATTCATGTCGTCGAGGAGCACGCCAAGGTTGTATTGCAGCAGCGGATCGCTGCCGCAGGCTTTCACCGCCTCGCGATAGACTTGCTCGGCTTGCGCGAAGCGGCCGCCTTCGTGCAAAAGGCGCCCGAAGTTGATGTGGGCATCGAGCAACGCCGGATCGGCGGCGATGGCTTGCGCGTACGCCTGCAGCGCAGCCTCGGCATTTTCCTGCTCCAACGCCACCGCTCGGTCGAACCATTCCTGCGCGCCGCGGGGCGCTGCGGTCGCCTTGTTGCGTTCGATCACGCTCAGGGAGCCGTCGGCGGGATCGCCGTCGAACTCGAGCAGGTACTGCCCGGATTCCGCCTGCCAACGGCTGCCGCGCTCCTTCACCACGACGCGGTCGGCGACGGCGCAGATGGTGAGGCCGGAGAGCGGCATTTCATCGGGAAGGTGGCGGCGAAGCTCTCTCACCGATCTCGTGATCCGCCTTTGCGGCACCTTTGCATTGGCCAGCGCCTGCGCCGTGCGCAGAACGATCAGGTCCTGAAAGGAAAAACGCCACGCGTTGCGCGGCCCGCGCGCGGGCGATACGAACCCGGCGGCGATCAGCGCTCGAATCGTACTGCGCGGCAGGCGAAGGAGCTTCTCGACGTCGCGGACGCCGTACTCGTGCATGCCCTCGCCTGCTACGCCTTCTTCTTCGCGCCCTTGCGCACCGCCGGCACTTCCAGCTCGGTATGCTGCGCCCGCTTGGGCGGCTTGCGCGCCGCGGGCTCCGGCTCGGCGGCCTTGGCGCGCGCAGGCGCCTTCTTCTCGAGGCTGGCGCGCAGCGCTTCCATGAGATCGATGATCTGCGCACCGCCTTCGGGCGCCTCGGCCATGGTGATTTCCTGGCCCTCGACCTTCTTCTCCACCGCGGCCTCGATGCGTGCGGCCACGTCGTCGGTGTAGGCGCTCGGATCGAACGTGTCCGAAGCCTGCGCCTCGATTAGCTGCTTGGCGAGTTTGAGTTCTGCTTCTTTGACCTCGGTCTTTGGGATCTCGATGTCCTTCATCGACCTCACTTCGCCGGCGTAGAGGAGCTGCTGCATGATGAGACCGTCTTCGACGGGCCGGATCATCACGATGTACTGCTTGCCGCGGGCGGCCCAGCGGCCGAGCGCGCAACGCTTCGACTCGCGCAGCGCGCTGGCGAGCAACGCGAACGGCTTGGCGCCGCCCTTGTCGGGGGCGAGGTAGTACGCCTTGTCGAAGTACACCGGGTCGATGGCTTCGATCGGCACGAACTCGGTAATCTCGGCCATGTGCGTGCCGGCCTCCTCCATCGACTTCAACTCCTCGGGCGTGAAGATCACGTACTGGTCCTTGGCGAATTCATAACCTTTCACCATGTCCTCGCGCGCGACCGGCACTTCCTCCTTGATGCAGATGTACTGCTGCTTGAGGCGCGATCCGCAGGCTTTGTGCAGCAGGTTGAAGGAGATGGCGCGGCTCGCCTCCGTGGCCGAATAGAGCTTCACCGGAATCGATACCAGTCCGAAAGAAACCGTCAACGATGCTATCGATCGTGCAGCCATGCTCTTTCTCCTTCGTTAGCCCTTGGACCGCGAGAGCGCCTGTTCGAGGTCCTGCTTGCGCTCCAGCGAATCGCGCCAGCGATCACCCGTCTCTCTCAGACGCTCCGCCGCGTTCGTGATCCTGAAATCCAGCGGGTGCGCGCCTGCGAGCTCTTCCCACGTGAGCGGCATCGATACCGGCGCCCCGGGTTCGCCCCGCGGCGAATAGGCGACGTTCAGCGTCTTGCCGCGGACGTTCATATTGTAATCCATGAAGATTTTACCTGTCCGCTTGGGCACGCTCCACTCCAGGGTGATGTCCTTGGGGTGCAGGCGCATCAGGTGCCGGCCGACCAGCTCCGAAACGTGCCGGGCCGCGTCGAAATCGATGGTGCGCCGGATCGGAACGAACACGTGCAGGCCGGTCTTGCCCGAAGTCTTGACGATGGACTCGAGCGCCATGCTCAGGAGCAGCTCGCGCAGCCAGAACGCCACCTCCTTGCCCTTTTCGAAGGCGACCGTGTTGAGCTCGGGTTCAGCTCCGGCCGCTTCCTTGCCGGAATAGATGTAGGGATCGATGTCGAACAACACGTAGTCGGGGTAGTTGAGCACCGAGGCCTCCAGTGACTCGAGCGAAGTGGCGTAGTCGGTGCTCTTCGAGACCGTGTCGGGTCCGGGCTTCGCCCGCGAATGCCAGACGTGGAATTCGAGTGTCCCGGATTGCGCGAGCCACAGCAGTGTGGGAAGGTTGTTGCACAGCAGGTAGTCGTGTTGTTCGTCCTTCGTGCCCGAGAACACGGTGATGGTCTCGACGAACTCGGGCCGCTCCTGCTCCCAGTGCTTCTGGAAAAAACGCTGCCCGCGGATCCCGTCGGGCATGCGGATCATGGTGAGTGGTCGATCGGCCAGATGCGGCAGGATGAAGGGCGCGACCTGCGCGAAGTAGCGCAGCAAGTCGCGCTTGGTGAGCGCGGGCTGTTCGAGCGCCGGGTTCTCGGGCCAGTAGACGCGATCGAGGTGCGTCAGGCGGATCCGATGCGGTCCCACGGCGAGGGTAAACGCGGTCTTCGCGTTGTCGAGCTGGGCCACAATTTCGTCGATCGGTCCGGCGGCCGGGGAGCCAGATGAGGCGGTGGGCGAGGCCGGTTCGGCTGCCGAGCGCCGCACGGCCTTGGGATCCACGTCATCGCGCAGCCTCAGAAAAATCGGTGCTCGCAGATGATCGTCCTCCGTCCAGCTCTGGAAGCTGACTTCGGCGACGACTTCAGGCTTGACCCAGGTGGTCGGGCCGTTGAGCTCCGGCTGTTCGGCGAACGGACAACTTTTTCTATGCAGGCGGTCCAGCCGCTCCTTGGTCTGCTTCAACGTGCGCTCGTCGAATCCGGATCCGACATGCGAGGCGTAGCGAAGCTTGTCTTTGTCCCAGTAGCCGACCAGGAGCGCCCCGAGCGGGGCGCGCGAACCCTTCCCCCGCGTATAACCGCCGACAACAAAATCCGCGCTGTGCGTCGGCTTGACCTTCATCCACGACGCCGAGCGGCGGCCGGCCTCGTACCGACTTTCCTTGCGCTTGCCCACGACGCCCTCGAAGCCGCTGGCGAGGGCCGCCGCCTGCAGGGCAACCCCATCTTCTGCCGAGTGCACCAGCTGGACCCTGGGGGAGGGCAGCAGGCATTGGGCGAGATAGCGCCGCCGATCGCTGTACGGCGACTTGCGCAGATCGATGCCGGCGAAATGCACCAGATCGAAGCAGTAGTAAACCACGGGCACGTTCCGGTCGGCGGCAGCGATCTCGCGCTCCGTCTTCAGTTGAGCGCGATCCTGGAGCGCCGCGAAGGACGGCTTGCCGCTCGCGTCGAACGCCACGAGTTCCCCGTCCAGGATCATGCCCTGCGCGGCCTGCTTGCCGAGCTCCGCCGCGAGCTGCGGGAACTTGGGCGAGAGATCGAGTCCGCGCCGCGAGCGCAGCTTGACACCGTGCTCGTCGATAAAAGCGAGCACCCGATAGCCGTCGAGCTTGGGTTCCCACATCCAGTCGGCACGGTTGGAAGGGGCGTCGCCCGCTTCGGCGAGCATCGGTGCGAGCGTGACGGGCATCGCCTCGACCTTCCCCGAAGGGACCAGCTGCGCAGCGGGAATGCGATGCACGGGAAGGAACTTGAGTTCGCCGACCGTCTTGCCGGAGAGAACCGAGCGGTTCTGCGCGCTAACATCGACGGGCACCGCGAACCGGTCCTTGTGTTTGATCAGCAGCCACTGGTTCTTTTCCTTGGTGCGCACCAGGGCGAAAGAGCCTTTGAGCTTCTCGCCGCGCAGCAGGAAGCTGAGCTTGCCTTTCTCAACGCCCTCCCTGACCTCGCGCTCCGCCTGCGCGCGGTCGTGGAACCAGGTCGCACCGCCTTCGTCGGGCGAATAGACGCCGCAGTCCCAGACGATCACTTCGCCCGCGCCGTATTGTCCGGCTGGAATTACACCTTCGAACGAGGCATAGTCGTAAGGGTGATCTTCGACGTGCACGGCAAGGCGCTTTTCGGCAGGATCGAGCGCCGGCCCCTTGGGCACGGCCCAGGACTTGAGCACGCCGTCGCATTCGAGCCGGAAGTCGTAGTGCAATCGGGTGGCGGAGTGCTGCTGGACGACGAACAGCAACGGACCGCTCCCGGCGGCGCGCGTCGCCGGCGCCGGCTCGGGTGTCGCCGCGAAGGTCCGTTTGGCGGAATATTCGGTGAGGCTGGCTTTGGCCATACCGGGATTCTAGCGATGCGCGACGTAACATGCGGTTTCCGTCCACCGGGACCGCAGCAAAAGCGGAGACCGCACCTATGACAACTTCGAGGCTTCTGGCAGGCGCGAGCGGCTATTCGTTCAAGGAATGGAAGGGACCTTTCTATCCGGAGGACATCAAGCCGGAAGCGATGCTGCCCTGGTATGCCGAGCGCTTGCCGACGGTCGAGATCAACAACACGTTTTACCGAATGCCCAAGACCTCGGTGCTCGAGAACTGGGCCGCCACGACGCCCGCAGACTTCCGGTTCTCGATCAAAGCGTCACAGCGGATCACTCACATGGCGCGGATCAAGGTGGAAACGGCGGCCGAGCCGCTGGGGTATCTCTATAAGAACCTGACGGCGCTCGGTGCCAAACGCGGTCCGGTGCTGTTCCAACTGCCACCGAATCTGAAAAAGGACCTGCCTCGTCTCACGGCGTTTCTCGACCTGCTCCCCGACGGCCATGGCGCGTCTTTCGAATTTCGTAACGACACCTGGTTTGCCGACGACGTCTACGACGCGCTCAAGGGAGCCGGTGCGGCACTGTGCCTTTCCGAACGGGAAGACAACGCGCCGCCGCCGCTGGTTGAGACCGCGCCGTGGGGCTATGTCCGGCTGCGACTCGAGACGTACTCCGATGACGATCTCAAGACCTGGGCGCGCAGGCTCGAAGCGACGTCGTGGCGCGAAATCTACGTCTATTTCATGCACGAGCCCACCGCGCCGGCGTACGCCAAAGCGCTGATGCAGTTCGCGTCTTAGCGGCTTGACCGAAAGAGACTAGGCTGTTCACTGATGTGAGTACATCGGTCGTCCAGCGAAGTCCAGGCGGGCGCGCAAGATGACGCCATGCTCTGCCTCGGTGATGAAAAGACTCTTGTTGCCCGGTCCACCAAATGCGACGTTGGTCGTGCGTATGCCGGCGCACGATCGAATGCGCGCGATGGGCTCGCCGACGGGACTGAAGACCCAGACTGTTCCGAACCCGGCATGGACGACGACGAGGCTGCCGTCGGCGCCGATCGCCATGCCATCCGGGCCCGCCAGTCCTCCGGACAGCTGAAGGAACATGCCGCACTTCAAGATTCCGCGCCCGTGCAACGGCAGCCGAAGCACTTGCTGCGAACGGGTCACGGCGACATAGAGTGTCTGTTGCGAGGGCGCCAGCACCAGGCCGTTGGGATACGGCAAACCATCCAGAAGAAGATTGATCGACCCGTCCGCGCGCATGCGAAAGACCTGGCCATTGGCATTCTCCAGGGCGCTCTCGCCGGGGTCCGTGAAGTAGAGATCGCCGTCGTCGCCAAACACGAGGTCATTCAGGCCGCGAAAGCGCGCCCCGGCAACCTGATCGGCAATCAGGGAGCGAGTCCGCGTCCGTGGATCGAAACACAGCAAGCCGAGATGATGATCGGCGACAAAGATGCGGCCGTCGCGGTGGATCTTGAGGCCGTTCGGGTTGCCTGCGTAACTTGCGAACACCTGCCATTGACCGTCGGCGGTTATCTTGAAGATCCGTCCGTGACAGACGTCGACGCAATACAGATTTCCGTCGCGGTCGAAGGATGGTCCCTCCAGAAACGAATGCAACGGCGGCCCGCCGCGCGCGTCGCTCCACGGTGTGGGCTTGTCGACGATTCGCAACTCATCGGGCAAGCGCGAATATATTTCCGTTTCGATGATGGGCGGCGCGGCGAACATGGCGTGGTCATGGGTGCGCGACTCATATATTCTTACATACCTGAGCGCGGGCATCAGATGGTCGAATGGCTGGGCGCGACGGGAGGAGTCCGCGGACATGATCAAACGAATGTCGTTGCTGCTCGTGCTCGCGCTTTGCGTTCTCGCGAATACCGTCGCCGCGCAAAATTTTCCCGACCATTACCTGCGCCTCGTCGTACCATTTCCGCCGGGTGGCGCCACCGATGTTCTGGGACGCATTCTCGCCAAGCGGATGGCGGAAATCCTCGGCCAGCCGATGGTGGTCGAGAACCACGGCGGCGCCGGAGGAACGATCGGGATCGAATTCGCGTCGCGCCAACCGGCTGACGGCTATACCGTCGTGCTCGTCAGTGCGCTCGCGCACACCGCCAGCAGGAAGCTCTATTCCAACCTGCGATACGACCCCGTCAAGAGTTTCACGTCGATCGGCGCGCTGGGTACCTTGTCCTATGTTCTCGTGGTCAATCCGGTTTTTCCGGCGAATGATCTGGAAGGTTTCATCAAGGCCGCGCGTGCAGCGCCCGGCAAGTACAACTACGCGTCGGCCGGGGTCGGCAGCGCGCCTCATCTTGCGATGGAGTTGTTCTTGCGCACCGCCAACGTCAACCTGGTCCACGTTCCGTTCCAAGGCAGCGCTCCAGCGCTCACCGCGGTGGTCGCGGGTGATGTTCAGGCCGCCATGGATAACATTGCCGCGCTTGCTCTGATCAAGGCGGGCAAGGTTCGAGCGCTCGCCCAGACGGGGAAGGGCAGATCCGCGCATTTGCCGGACGTTCCAACGTTCGCCGAAGCCGGTCTCGCTCAATTCGACGTCACAGCGAGTTGGGGTTTGCTGGCGCCGGCGGGCGTTCCGGACAGGATCGTCGCGATATTGAACGACGCACTGGTCCGCGCTGCGAGCGACCCTGCCGTGCGCGAGACGCTTCTTGCGCAGGGGATCAGCCCGGAGCCAGGCTCTCCGTCGCAATTTTCCGCGATCCTCGTGACCGAAACGGACAAGTGGTCCAGGCTGATCGAGGAAGCGAAGATCCAGCCGTGACAGATCAGGCGTAACTCCAATGATCGGCAGCCTTGTTCAATCCGAGCTACTACCGGCTGCCGATTCGTTCGGGAATCTCTCACCGTTACTCGCCCCGCGCTCGGTGGCGGTCGTCGGCGCGTCCGACCGGCGAGGAAACCTCGGCGGTGTCGCGGTCGGATTCTTGCAGAAGTTCGGTTACCAGGGACCGATCTGGCCGGTCAATCCCGGTCAATCGGTTGTTGCGAATCTGCCCTGCTTCGCGAGCGTTCGCGAACTGCCGACCGTGCCCGATCTCGCCATCCTTGCCGTTCCCGCGGAAACCGTGATCGACGTGGTCAAGGATTGCATCGCTGCTGGCGTGCCCGCCGCAATCGTATGGGCAGGTGGATTTGCCGACGTGGGAGAAGACGGTCGGGCGCGACAGCGTCAACTGGAGGACATTTGTCGCAGCAGCGGCATCAAGCTATGCGGGCCCAATTGCATCGGCATCATCAACACGGCGATCGGGTTGACGGCGTCCTTCAGTTCGATGATGGCGGAGCACGACCGCCTGACGCCGGGCTCCGTATCGATGGTCAGTCAGAGTGGCGGCATCGGCGTGATGGCGCACTCCCGCGCGCAGGAGCTCGGCCTGGGATTCCGTGTCACCATCAGTTGCGGCAATGAAGCCGTGCTTGGTGTTCCTGACTTCATCAACGCCCTGGCGCAGGACGAAGGGACACGCGTCATCGCGGTCTACACCGAAGGCCTGTCGAATCCTCCCACCTTCGTCGAAGCGTTGGCCGAGGCGCACCGTCGACAAAAGCCAGTCGTGGTGCTCAAGGGCGGCGCAACCGAGGCGAGTGGTCGCGCGGCGATGGCGCACACCGGGCGTCTTGCCGGCGTGGACAGAACGTATGACGCAATTTTCCGGGAATTCGCGGCAATCCGCGTCTATTCGACCGAGGAATTGCTCGACGTTTGCCTCCAGCTCGCGTCGCTGCGACCTGGGCAGCTGCCAACCGGCGACCGCGTCCTGGTGACGACGTTCGGGGGCGGGTCCGGCGTGATCGCTACCGATCAATGCGGCCGCGAAGGTCTCGCTGTGCCGCCTATCGATGCGGAAACAACGCGACGCGTTGCTCCGCTGCTGACGCCGCTCAGTTCCGCCAGCAATCCGATCGATCTGACCCCTGGAATGATGACCAACCCGAAATATCGGGCGAATCTTCCGGAAGCACTGGCGATATTGGCGCAAGCACCGGCTTTCGACAGCTGGCTGTTTCTGTCGGCAGGCTTTGCAAGCCTCGCGCCCGAGCTGGTCGACATGGTCGATCATGTCCGTCACACGTCCGCCAAGCCGATCTGCCTCACTTGGCAATCCCCGCCCGCAGGCATTGCGGAGCGCCTTACTTCACGAGGCATTTACGCATTCACGGAGTATGCACGCGCCGTCCGCGCGCTAGGGCACATCGTTCGCCATGCCGGCGATCGGCACCATTGCATTCGACAGGTCGCGCCGACTGGACCGCCGTTTCCGTGGAGCGATTTCATACCATCGACGATAGCAGGAAAGGTTCAGGTCGTTTCGGAAAACGTCGTTGCCGGCATACTCGAAGCTGCCAGTCTCCCGGTGGCGCGCGGCCGCATGGCGATGACTGCTGACGACGCGATTGACGCAGCCAAGGAAGTCGGATTTCCGGTCGCGATCAAGGCGATCTCGCCGACGATCACGCACCGCGCCGCTGCAGGTTTGGTTGCCTTGAATGTGGACACTGTCGAGGCCGTCGCGAAAACGCACCGCTTGTTTGGCGAACGCGCTGCCGCGCGGGCGGCCACCCTCGAGGGCCTCTGGGTTCAACACATGTTCGCGGGCGATCGCGAGCTGCTGGTCACCGCGTTCCGGGACCAGGAGTTCGGCGTGATGGTGGGTTGCGGTATCGGCGGCGAGACGACCGAAATTGTCGACGATGTCGTGTTTGCTCGCGCACCCATCGACGTCTCGGGTGCGCGCGATTTGCTGTCGCGGCTGCGGACGCTGCGCCGTCTGCCGGAATTGCTGTCCGGGTCACAGCAAACGCAAGCGGCAGGCTTCATTGCGCGGTTCTCCTCCCTTGTTGCGAGCGCTCCGTGGCAACGCTTTACCTTCGAGGTCAATCCGCTAAAGATCGGACAGCATGATCTCGCGGCCGTGGACGGCCTTTTGCTCATTGAATGATCCTGTTCACCGCAGCACCGTGCGGAAACCGTCAGAGGAAATTTGCCATGCCGAGA
>Ga0066789_10000202_pt1 | contig 21368 bp, 18 predicted proteins | sample OrgsoiDNA2013049_FD_70960 | JGI IMG/M metagenome (GOLD analysis project Ga0066789, IMG submission 70960) | Permafrost soil microbial communities from the Arctic, to analyse light accelerated degradation of dissolved organic matter (DOM) -... | ecosystem: Environmental > Terrestrial > Soil >...
CAGGACATCGAAAATCGTAATGCCGGGACCCGTCAAGGGGGCGCGCAGCACGAACGCGAGTTCCACTTCCACGCGCGGCGCGATGAAACGCTCGAAGGGTATGTCGCTGCCGGCGGCGAAAAACATGTCGTCCATCAGCGGCGCGTAATCCGGCTCCGTGATCTGCGATGCCTGCTGCATGGCCCGCGACGTGAGGCCGATTTTGCGGCCTTTGATGCTGCGCCCGTCCGCCATTTCCATTTTGACCCATTCGCTTTGAATGGCATATCCGTCCTCGATCGTCATGTCGCGATGCTCCATCGAGAAATGCCGAAGCTGGATCCGGCTCTTGCGCGCATCGTACAAGCGCTGAGCCAGCAATCGAATGGTATCGGGCAGCATAGCCATGTGTATTCGCGGCGTCAGGTTTTATCAATGCTCATGGTGGCCACCGTGCAGCCCACCGCGAATATCGGAATCGGACGGTAGTAGTGCAACTGGCCCCGGCCTTGTGCGGCCGCGGCGATGCTGATGAAGGTGCGGATCTCGAAACCTCCCTGGCCGGCATCCCGATAGGTCGCCTCGTCGGTATAGGACAGCATTGCCGGCTTGTCGTTGTTCTGCCAGCGCCGCAGGAACTCCCGGTCCCATTGTTCGTTGATCTTGCCCGAGTCCGGCGTCGCCGGCCAATGGGAAATGCCGCCGGTGCCCACCACGGCGATTCGTTCCGGCACCCGGTCCGCGGCACGGCGCAAGGCCTCGCCCAGCGCCCATGCGCGATGCAGCGGCGCCAGAGGCGGCCCCTGGCAATTGATGTTCACGGGGATAACCGGCAAATCGTACCGGGGAGTGAGGAAACTCAAGGGCACCATCACGCCGTGATCGAATTTCCATTCTTCTGCATAGGCCAGGTCAACGGTCTGCATCATTTCGCGCATCAGGCGCAAGCTTAAGGTAGCGTGCCCACGAATCGCCGTATGGGGAATGCCCAGCCACTGCGGATCTTCGATCGGTCCTTCGTAACTCTCCGCCATGCCCATCGCGAACGCCGGCATGTTGTTCATGAAAAAATTGGCAAAGTGTTCGGCGGCGACGATGACGAGTACATCGGGTTTCGCGCCGGCAAGCGCGTCGGCCATGCCGCGAAAGGCGCCGTAAAACTCCCCGGCGACGGCGGGATCGGCCAGGTGGGCACGCCCGGTGATGCCGGGGGCGTGGCTGCAGATGCCCGCGAACACGAGGCTCATACGCCCGCCGCTCTTTCATCCGACCGCGTCGTCATCGTGTACACGCCGGCTCGAACGGGTCCGTGACGCGCGATGCCGGCGCGCAGCGCGGCGATGTAGTCCTCCCACGGCATGCCGAGCAAGGCGGCATAGTGCATCAGCAATTGTCCGTTGGCGCCCAGCACGTAGATCAGTCCGATATCTCCCGCCTCGAGTGCAGTGCGCTCCTCGCCGCTCAAATCATAGCGGCTGAGCACCTGAGGTGCGGCGGCGCGAAACTCCCGCTGCAGATCGCGGTCGCGATTGATGTCGAACAGAAATTTCTGCAGTTTGTACAGGCTCATGGTTCTTACAGGCTTTTGGTTCAGGCACCCCAGCGTGGAATAGGATGCGCGCCCAAGCTCACACAGACGTTCTTGGGTTCCAGGAACACCTCGTAGCTCCAGGTGCCGCCTTCGCGGCCTACGCCCGAGGCTTTGGTGCCGCCAAAAGGCTGCCGCAGGTCGCGAACGTTCTGGCTGTTCACGAAACACATACCGGCCTCGATGGCGGCGGCCACGCGGTGCGCCCGCGCGAGATTTTCGCTCCACACGTAACTGCTCAAGCCGTAGACGATGTCATTCGCCTTGGCGATCGCATCGGCCTCATCGGCAAAGGGGATCAGGCAGGCCACCGGTCCGAAAATCTCCTCCTGCGCGATACGCATGCGATTGTCGACATCGGCGAAGACGGTGGCGCTGACGAAGTTGCCCTTTTTGAGCGAGCCGTCCAAGTGCGGCGCGTCCGATCCGCCGCACATCAGCGTCGCGCCCTCCTTGGGGCCCATCTCGATATATCGACGGACCTTCTCCAGGTGATTCGCGCTGATCATGGGCCCGATGACGGTATTCTCGTCGAGGGGATCGCCTACGGCAATGCGCCGCGCGCGCGCGGCGAATTTCTCCACGAAATCCGCATAAATGGATTTCTGCACGAGGACGCGCGAGCCCGCCGTGCAGCGTTCGCCGTTGTTGGAGAAATTCATGAATAGCGCGGCATCGAGCGCGCGCGGCAAATCCGCATCCTCGAACACCACAAAGGGGCTCTTGCCGCCCAATTCCATGGAAAATTTCTTGAGGCCCGCGGCCTTGACGATGCGATTTCCCGTGACCGTCGAGCCGGTGAATGAAATGGCCCGCACGCCGGGATGCCGGCACAGGGGCTCACCCGCCTCGGCGCCGTAGCCGTGCACGATATTGAGCACTCCGGCCGGAATTCCCGCTTCCAAAGCCAATTCGCCGAGACGTGCCGCGGACAGCGGCGATAGCTCGCTCATCTTGAGCACGGCGGTGTTGCCGAACGCCAGGGCCGGCGCAACCTTCCAGGTCGCGGTCATGAAGGGCACATTCCAGGGCGAGATCAACGCACATACGCCTACGGGGTGGAACAGCGTGTAATTGAGATGTGTGGCCGTGGGATACGCGTGACCGTCCACGCGCACGCACATCTCGGCGAAGTAATGGAAGTTATCGGCCGAACGCGGCACCAATTGCTTGGCGGTTTGCGCAATCACCTGGCCGGTATCCAGCGTTTCCGTCCGCGCAATATCCGGCACATGTTTCGCGATCAGGTCGCCGAGCTTGCGCAACAGCGCCGCGCGCGCGGCGGCCGGCCTCGCCGCCCACGCGGGAAACGCCGCCGTGGCGGCCGCAACCGCAGCGTCGACCTCAGCCTCGCCGCCGCGCGCGACCTCGGCGAGCACCTCCTGCGTGGCGGGATCCACGGTCTCGAAATATTCCGCGCTCCTCACCGGGGCGCCCTGGATCAAATGTTGAATCTGCATGCAGCGCCTCTCAACGGCCGAATTCATCGTCCGCCGCAATCGTGTTGACGAGCCGGCCGAGCCCGTCGATTTCAGAGGTTACGACGTCGCCCGGCATCACGTTGACCACGCCTTCCGGCGTTCCGGTAAGAATCACATCGCCCGGCGACAATGTCATGAACGAGCTGAGATACTCGATGAGACAGGGAATGTCGAATATCAAGTCACGGGTATTTCCGGACTGCGTCATTTGATCATTCACGTAGGTTCGAAGGCCCAAATTCGCCGGATCCGAAACATCGGCGGCGTCGACGAACCACGGACCCAAGACCGTGCCGCCGTCGCGATTCTTGACGCGCAGGTTGGGGCGATACCAATTCTCCAGATAATCGCGAATGGCGTAATCGTTGGCGATGCAATAGCCCGCCACATGTTCCAAGGCGCGCGCACGCGCGACCTTGATGGCCGGCTTCCCGATGATCACCGCCAATTCGCACTCGTAGTGCATGAATATCACGCCCGCGGGCCGGCGGGTCGCACCGCGATGACCGAGCAACGTGCCGGGCCCTTTGAGAAACACCAATGGCTCCTCCTGCGGCTTGAGCGTCAATTCCTTGGCATGGTCCGCGTAGTTGAGACCGAGCGCAATCACCGTGCCCACGTCAAACGGCGGCAACCACACCACTTCCTCGGCGGTCACGATGCGACCGTCGGCGAGCCGCAGACGATCGCGCTCCGGCGTCGCATCGTGGATGGCGCCGGCGTAGGCAACTCGTGCGCGCATCATGCGGCGGCGTCCATGAAAGGAATTTTGAGACGGCCCAAGCCGTCGATCTCGATCGTCAGGATCTGCCCCGAGCGCACCTGCGGCGCCGGCGCCGAGGCCCCGAGCGCGAGCACGTCGCCTGAACTCAAGGTCATGAAATCCGTGACGTCCGCCAGCAATCGCCCCGCCGAGCGAATCAAATCGGCGGTATTCGCCGTTTGCACCAAGACACCGTCGAGATAGGTGCGGATCGTCAGCGCATCGGGATTGGCGATCTCGGCGCGCGCGGTCACCGCAGGACCCAGCGGGCAAAATCCGTCCCGCGCCTTGAAGCGAATCGAGGGGCGGTGATGGCCGGCATGCGGGACACCGACGTCGGCGACGATGAGATAGCCTGCGACATGCGCCAAGGCCGCGGGCTCCAACACCTTGCACGCCGTGCGGCCGATCACCAGCCCCAAGCAAGCGCCGACTTCGAGCGCCGGCATCCCCGCCGGAATTCCAACGACCTCGCCCGACAGCGCCAGCGTATTGCGCGGCTTGATGAAGAGCACGGGGGCCTTGGGCGGACCGCCATAGGGCGGCAGGTTTACCGCGTCCCCGAGCGCCGCCAGCGCCGAGCGGTGGTTCAACAGCGCGCCGTACACCGTACCGCTCAATCGGTAAGGCGAAACCTCGAATGGTATCGAGAGAAATCCTGCGCCGGCCGGCATCTGCCCACCCATGTGAATTTTACGCTATTGAAGCGGCACCGCGCTTACAATAGCAAGGGGGGAGACGTTGAATACGGCAACCATTTTTCTCAAGAACACCTGGTACGTCGCGGCATGGTCGCACGAGATTGCGGCCGACGGCATGCTGGCGCGGACCATCATCGGGGCGCCGCTGCTGTTGTGGCGAGACAGCGCGGGCCGCATCGTGGCGCTCGACGATAGATGCTGCCACCGCGCTGCGCCGCTTTCGAAGGGGCGCCGCGAAGGCGACAATATCCGCTGCATGTATCACGGACTGCTGTTCGACAAGACCGGCAAGTGCGTGGAAATTCCCTCGCAGGATTTCATTCCGCCGGCCGCCAAAGTCCGTGCGTACCCGGTGGCCGAACGCTTTAAATGGGTCTGGATCTGGATGGGCGATGCGGACAAAGCTGATCCGACGCTCATCCCCGACACGCACTACCTCGATGATGCGGGATGGCGCGGCACGCCCGGTTACATGCACTACGACGCCAATTACCTCCTCATCACCGACAACTTGCTCGATTTTTCCCACCTGTCGTACGTGCACGAAACCACGCTGGGCGGCACCGCGAAATACGCCGGCATCCGGCCCAAAGTGACGCGCAACGGCCGCAGCGTGCGGGTGGAGCGGTGGCTCATCGATGACGAACCCGCGCCATTCCTGCGGAATTTGAAAACGTGGCACGGCAATGTCGATCGCTGGAATATCTACGATGTGGTGCTCCCCGGCGTGCTGCTGATGGACTCAGGCAGCGCACCGACCGGCACCGGCGCACCGCAGGGCGACCGCGTCGATGCCGCGCAGTTTTTCGGCTGCCAGGCGGTGACTCCGGAAACCGGGAATACCTCGCACTATTTCTTCCAGCAATCGCACGGGTTTGCGCTCGACGATGCGTCGGTGACGGAGAATCTCGCGAGGAGCGTGCTTGCAGGATTTCAGGAAGACAAGGACATCATTCTCGCGCAGCAGCGCATCCTCGATCATGCTCCGGACGCGCCCATGCTGGCCATGCGCATGGACACCGCCCTCGCGAGCTTTCGAACCATGGTGGAACAGGCCATTGCCGAGGAGCGCGCCGGATGCGCGTAGCGGCTCGCTCGCCTCAACCGGCGAGCGCCTTGATCAACACATCCCAGTAGGTCAATCCGTTGTAGAACTCCTTGACCCGGATTCGTTCGTTGAGTCCGTGCGCGAACTCCTCGCTGTTCATGATGAACACCCCACCCGCGCCGTAGGTGGGGATCCCGGCGTTGCGGAACACGGCGCCGTCGGTGGCGTAGGCAGCCTGGGTCGGCACCACGGGAGCGCCGGGGTTTGAGGCTGCAACGGCTTTCGCTACCGCACGCATGACATCGTCGCGCATGGGCGACGCGTTCGACACGAGCGCATCGTAGCCCTGCCGCACGTCGACCTTGGGACCGGCCAGCCCCTGTAAGGTCTTTTGCACGTCCGCAGCGCTGGTGCCCGGAAAGATGCGGCAATTGATGGTGGCGGTCGCCGACTGCGGCAGCGCGTTTTCCGCATGACCTCCGGCAAGCATGGTGGCGACGCAGGTGGTGCGGACCTTGCCGATGAAGGCCGGGTTCTTGGAGATCTCGGCCGCGGCCGCCGCATTGCCCGGGTCGGCGGCAAAACGCGCCATCGCCGTGCCGAGCGCTCCTTGGGTCACCTGGCTCGCCGCCTTGAAATCACCCAGCGTCCATTCGTTCCACATCACCGGAAATTCGTAGCGCTGTACGGCCTTGAGCGCGTCGGCCAGTTCGTAGATGGCATTGTCGGAACGCGGCTGGGAACTGTGGCCGCCGGGATTGTGCGTGGTCAGCAAGAATTGCGCGGAACTCTTTTCGGCGCCTTGGACGTAGTAAATGAGCGGTTTGGCAGTGCCCTCGGTGAGCACACCGCCGCCGCCGTCGCCGTTGAGAGCGAATTCGGCGTCCACCAGATCCCGATGCGCGGTTACGAGATCCCTTGCAGTGGCCTGCGCCGTTTCCTCGTCGCCGCTGAACGCGATGATGAGATCGCGGGACGGCACGAAGCCCTCGGCCTTGAGCCGCAGGAACGTCGCGGTCAGGAGCGCCACCTCTTGCTTGACGTCCGAGGTACCGCGGCCGTAGAAAAACCCGTTCTCCTCGATCAGGGTGTACGGGTCTCGCTGCCAATCGCTGCGCTTCGCCGTGACCACGTCCATATGGGCGATGAGCGCAATGGGTTTTCCGCCGCTGCCTTTGCCGCGGTAACGCACGACCAAGGATGCGGTCTCCCCCAGCGGCAGGATATGGATGTCGGCGTCAGGAAAGCCGCCGGCCTTGAAGCGTTCCGCGAGGTACTTCGCCACGAGGGGAACGTTACCCTCGCCGATCGAGCTCTCGATGCCGATGATATGCGCAAAGATCTCCCGGGCCTGGGAACGCACCGCGTCCGGCGCCGCGGTGCCGGCGCCGGCGCCGGCGCCGGCAAGACCGAGTACCCCGGCGCCCAGCCAAACGCTCACGCAGCGCAGTCCTGCTTTTATTTGCATCGGTCCCCCCATGTGGATTTTTTTCAGTATACCTGCGAGATTCGCGACTTAGCTGCGGGCGGCGACTTCGTCGATATGCTTGAGCAGATCGGCCGGATCTTCGTAGACCCGGAAGGCGCCGGCGCGCGCCAATTCTTCTTCGCCATACCCGCCCGACAAAAGCCCCACGCCGAGCCCACGCGCGCGCTGCGCGGCGATCATGTCCCAGATACTGTCGCCGAGCACGAGCGAGTCGCGAATATCGACACCGAGCCGGTCGGCCGCCGTGAGGAACAGATCCGGATCGGGCTTGGCATACTTAACCTGATCGCGCGTGACCACCGGCACCCTCGATGGGTCGACACCGAGTGCCGCAAGATTGTGTCCGGCGGTTTCCATGCGCCCGCTGGTCGCGATGGCCCAGGGCGTGCCTTGCGCGGTCAGGTAGTCGAGCAGCTCGCGCGCCCCGGGCAGCGGCTGCACGCTGGCCGACAGCGCCCGGTAGGCTTCGGCATGCCGCACGCGCAGCCGTTCCAGGCGCTCCGGGGTTGTGTCGAACCCCGTCTCGCGCAGCAGGATGTTGGTAAACAGACCGCCGCTCATGCCGATCTTGCGATGAATGCGCCAAACCGACAGCGGAATGCCTTCCTGGTCCAGCGAAGATTTCCACGCGAGCACATGCTGATACACACTGTCGACGAGCGTACCGTCGAGATCGAAAAGAAATGCGGTCTTGTTGCGAATCATGGGCACGGCTCTTACGGCCGCCGCAGCGGCGCCGCGAGATAGCAGCCGAACTCTTTGACGAAATCCACCGAGACGCGGGCATGGACGCGGCCCTGGCGATCGAGGAACTCGGCCTCATCGTCGAGCGGCACGACCGCTCCGTGCCACACATTGGGATGGAGGTACAGGCCGCTGCCGCCTTCGCACCAGAAAGTGACGAATTTTTCCGGCGAGACGTCATCGCCCGGCAGCGCCAGCGGCACCACGAAACTCTGCCCCTTGAGCGGATAGAAAAGCTGGCCGCCGTCCGGGTGATAGTTCGCGCGCCAGATCAGGGCGCGCTCGCGATGCCGGGCGCAGGTCGCCGCGGCCTCTTCGGGCCAGTTGCTCCAGCCGAACAGATAGCTGTCGCCCACCGCGTTGTTGCGCGCGTACAGAGTCTCGCCCTTCCAGCAGAACTCGAACACGCCCTCGGTGACTCCGCCTTGATCGCCGGTATTCACATCGATGGGGCGCCACCCCGGAGCCGGCCAGCGCACGATCTCGATCGGGAAGCTCTTGGGGTCATCCACGAGACAGCCGTAGCCTTTGAGACTGGCCTCGGTGGCGAGGACTATGGGAGTTTCATGCGCCTGCCGTACACCGGTGGTCGGCACATGAACAAATTCCCATCCGGCAATATCCATAACGGGATTATGCCCGCGCGCCCGCATATCTGTCGAAATACGTCAGATTTGGTGCTTGACGCCCGAAATGGCGGGGGGTGGAATACAGCTTACAGGCGAACTGATCCAGCTCAATCTTTACATAGCGCTGACATCGGCAAGACCCTTAGCAGGGTCAGCATTCAGCTGTCCCGTCTCGCATGGACTCGGCCGCCGATCTGGCTGCGGCCCGGTACCAGTCGCCAAAGCGGATCAAAAAATCCTCAGCCACTTGTGAGTACGGCCCAGGTCTGTAACCAAGCCCGTTCACCCCGCGCTGGTTGTTCTCCGCGAGCTCACGATCCTGCAAGTTAGTGGTTGTCCAAAGCTCGATGAGGCTGTCGACCGTATAGTCGACGCCCTCGACCGCGTCTTTGTGGACCAGCCATTTCGAAACGACCCGTGTCTCCTGAGGACTCACGGGGATGGCTGAGAACATGAACGCATAGTCCGGCAATACATGGCAAAAGCTGCTCGGTTCTATTGCCCACCGGACGCCACCGATCTCCGTTCCCCCTACAGCGCCTAGTGGTCGAGCAACCACAGGCTTGCCGTCCATTGATACACTGTCCATCCCCGGATTGAGGGGATACCGCCCTGCATTCCACCAAGTGCCTTGGACCAGCGCCGTAGAGAGCCCCAATTCCGCCATTCTGGCCGCGAATCGGAGGTTGTGCTCGTTATCATGGAAGGCAAAGCCGGGCTCTATCGTGACTTGAAAGGTTCGCTTGAGTTCCGGATGCGACGCAGCGCAGTGATAGCACTCGCGTGCATTCTCCATGACTAATTTCCAATTGGCCTTCTCGAGCAGACTGCTCTGAAACGCTACTTTGGCGTCAGCGAAATTGTATGGAGAAAGAAGCGGCGCAACGGCCGCGCGGAATGGATCGAAATCCGGCGCGCCGCGAGTTAGCGCGATATAGATGCAACCTGCCAACAATTCGGTTTGAACCGGCTGCAAACTGTGATCGGCTAGTTTAAAGTCGGACGGCATCCTGGCGGCGCCGATCAGGTGTCCCTCCAGGTCGTAAGTCCATTTGTGATACGGGCAGACGAACTTTCTGATCTGTCCCTGACCGTCGGCGCAAATCTGCGACCCCCGATGGCAGCATGTGTTGTGAAAGCCGCGAACCCTTCCATCACGACCGCGGGCAATAACTACCGGATTCTGGCCGATCGTCACCGCCATATATGACCCAGGTTCAGGCAGCTCAGCCTCAAATCCCGCCATCAGCCACGATCGGGGGAACACAGCCGACACGTCAAAGTCGTATATACCCGCATCTGTATAGAACGCCTGTGGCAATGTATGGCCGGCCCTGGAGTCGTGTAGAAGCTCCAGGATTCTGGCTCGATAATGCTCCCGTGACGTAAAACTGCTCATCTCTGCCCGTGTACTTCTGCGGCTACCTTGACCCCGCCCGCTGAATGCTCAGCCATAACTTTTGTCATGCGCTCAAGCAGCTGCACGTTGGTAATTGGCGAGTGACAGCGTCCGCCGCTGGGAAAAATAACTGAATTGAGCATCCGATGGTGGCGTCAATTTCTCAATTCTTTGCTGCAACCGATGCAGGGCTAGGTTCGTGTAGTAATTATCGTCTTCCGTTGCGAAAAACTGCAAACGGCTGGGCAAGATCTCAAAATTGATTGAAACGTCGACTTTTACACCGCCATTGGTCGACAATGCACGGTCATGGGCGCGAAATAGAAAAACCCACATTAAGGAGCGGCACTTTCTCCCCGGCACGAGCGCCGGGGTCTCCGTGCCGAAGAACCGATGAAAAACATCTTGATGGCCTCGTTCATGCTCGCATTGAGCTTCGCGGCCGGCCCCGTCCGTGCCGACAAGCTGCGCATCATCAGCTGGGCCGATTATGTGCCTGCCGACTTGATCGCCGCATTTAAAAAAGAGACCGGCATCGATGTGGAATTGACGCTGTCGAACAACGAGGAAATGATCTCGAAGCTGCGCGCGACGGGCGGCGCAGGCTACGACCTCGCGCAGCCGTCCCAGGATCGCATCACGGCGGCGCAGCGGGAATTCGGGATCTACAAGCCCTTCGATCTCGCCAAGCTCAAGCTGGAGCAATTTCAGCCTGAATTTCTCGACATCGTGCGCAAGAACACCACCCTCGACGGCAAGGTGTACGGGGTGCCCTATCTCTGGGGAACCGACGGCCTCGTCGTCGACGCCAAGCGCGCCAAGATTGCCGACTATCCCGATCTCTGCAGAGCCGATCTGAAAGGCAAGACCGCCGTACGCCTGCGCCGCCCGACGCTGATGGCGTTCGCGTTCGCCGCCGGCAAGGACCCGTTCGCGCTCTACGGGGACCCGAAGGCCTACGGCGCGCTGATGGACCAGGTGGGCGCCACGCTCATCGCCTGCAAGCCGAATTTCAAGTTCTTCTACGATAACAAGGATCAGTTGCTCAACGGCATTCGCTCCGGGGAAGTCGTGGCCGCCATGATGTGGGACACCGGCGGCTGGACGCTCAACCGCGCCAATCCCGATATTCAATTCATCGTACCGCGCTCCGGAGCGCTCGGCTGGCTCGACACCTTCGCGCTGCCGGCGCGCGGCCGCAATGACGCCGCCGCATACGCTTGGATCAATTTTACGATGCGGCCGGAAAATGCAGCGCGCGTCATCAAATCCGTGGGCAGCTTCTCCGCGGCCATGAACACGGCGCCGTTGATCGATCCGCGGCTGAAAGCGCAGTTCGCGGCGGCCTTCCCCAATAACGATCTGAAGAACATCCATTGGTACCCGGCCATTCCACCCGGCCTCGAAGAAATGGAAGGCCGCGTGCTGGACCGCGTGAAGGCCGCCAATTGAGCGCACCGGATCTCAAGGCTGACGCCGTGGTCAAGCGTTTCGCGGACCACGTGGCCGTGGACTCCTTGTCATTCTCGGTCGAGCGCGGCAGTTTTTTTTCGATTCTGGGTCCGTCGGGTTGCGGCAAAACGACGCTGCTGCGCATGATCGCGGGATTCATCGCGCCGGACGGCGGCGACATCGCGATCGGCGGCAAGAGCATGCGTGATGTGGCGCCGAATCGCCGCCCGGTGAACATGGTGTTCCAGCAGTTGGCGCTTTTCCCGATGATGTCCGTGGGCGAGAACGTCGCGTTCGGCCTTGCACGGCGCGGCATGGGACGGGCCGAAAGAGTGAAGCGCAGCAACGCGATGCTGGAACGCGTGGGATTGGGCAACGCCGCGGACAAGCGCGTCGACGCTCTGTCGGGCGGCCAGCGGCAACGCGTGGCCATTGCGCGCAGCCTGGTTTTGGAGCCGACATTGCTGCTGCTGGACGAACCTTTGGGAGCGCTCGATCTGAAGCTGCGCGAGCACATGAAAATCGAACTCAAGCAATTGCAGGCGTCCTTCGGCACGACCTTCGTCTATATCACCCACGACCAATCCGAAGCGCTGGTGCTGTCGGATCACGTCGGGGTGATGAGCCACGGGCGGTTCGAACAGCTCGGCACGCCGCAGGATTTGTATTACCGGCCGCAAACGCCCTTCGTGGCGGGCTTTGTGGGCGCGAACAACCGAATCGTAGGCCGAGCGATCAATGCGCACGGCGCTATCGCTGAAATCGCGACGACGGACGGCTGGGTCGTGCGCGCCCTCAAGAGCGGCGCGATCGCCGCGGGCGACGCGGTCGAGGTATTCGTGCGTCCGGAAGCAGCCACATTGGCGCGCGGCGCGATGGAATTGCCCGCCGAGCAGCCACGCCACTTGGGAGAGGTGCAGAGCGTGCTGTTCGACGGCGCGAATTCGGCGGTTCTGCTGCAGGAATCACAGACCCGCCGCGAATTTCGCATCGCACTGCCCCAGACCGGGCAGTTTGCGGACCTGAAGCCCCACGATAAAGTGGCCTTCAGCTTCGATCCCTCGCGCGCGGTGTGCTTCGCGGCGCGTGCCGGTGCGGCGGGACAGGATGCCTAAAGCATTGGACTCGCGCTGGCACGGACGGCTTGTGCTGGGCCTGTTGCTGGCACCGGCCCTGCTCTGGCTCGGCGCTCTGATCATATTGCCGCATTTCGAGCTTGCCGTGCTGTCCTTCCGCGAACGCGTCGGACCCCGCCAGTACGTCGCGAGCCTGGCGCAGTACAAGACCTTCTTTACGGAACCCTTGTACTGGCATGTATTCCTGCGCACGGCGGTCATGTCCGTGATCGCGACGTTCTCGACGTTGCTGCTCGCGTTTCCGATCGCCTGGATCATTGCCAAGCTCGCGCGCGGACGGGCCGGTTCACTGCTCTTCATCATCTGCCTCATCCCGTTTTGGGTCAGCGAGACGGTGCGCACGCTCGGCTGGATGATCCTGCTCAGGGAGTCCGGCGTTCTGCCGGCCTTGCTGGTGAAGCTGGGACTCACGGCGGTGCCGGTCGAATTGCTGTATCGGGACGCGACCATTCTGGTGGGTTTGGTGTACACCTCGCTGCTCTTCATGGTGGTGCCGCTGGTGACGAGCCTGGAGAGTCTGGACAATTCCCTGATCGAGGCGGCATACGATCTCGGTTCCGGTGGATGGGCCATTCTGCGCTGCATCGTGATTCCCCACGCCGCGCCCGGCATCACGGCGGGCTGCATCGTCGTATTCATGCTGACGCTGGGCAATTACCTGACGCCGACGCTGCTCGGCGGCAAGAACTCGCAATGGTTCACCGAGCAGATCTATACGCAGTTCATTACGCGCTTCAACTGGGAACAGGGCGCGGCCTTCGGCTTCCTGCTGCTCGGGCTGTCCACGGCGCTGGTGATCCTGGGCTTGCGGGCAAGCGGGCAGCGATTCGGCGACGTGATGCGCAGCCAATGATTCCTTCCCTGCCGCGTCCCGTCTGGTTGCGCGCCGCCACGGTGGCCTATCTGATCGCGTTTCTTGCGTTCTTGTTTCTGCCGTTGGCGGTGGTTGCGGTGTTCGCCTTCAACGATGCACCCTACCCGGCGCCGCCCTGGCGCGGCTTCACGCTCGATTGGTTTCTCGGCAATTCTGCGCTGGGGCGAACCGGTCTTTTTGCCGACGGCGAATTGCTGGGAAGCATTTGGACCAGTTGCGTCGTCGCCCTGTGTGTGACTTCGCTGTCGGCGCTGGTCGGGACGACCAATGCATTCCTCATCGAGCGCGCACGCTTCCGCGGTAAGCAGGTGTTGTCGCTCTTGATGCTGGCGCCGCTGGTGATCCCGGGAGTCATCCTCGGCATTTCCATCCTCGCCTTAGCGAGCCGCATCGCGGAATTGGCGGATGACGCCTTCGGCCTGGAACTCGATTTTCTGCGGCCGGGACTGCCCCTGGTCGTGCTCGGTCAATTCTCCTACATTGCGACCATTGCGACGCTCACCATCAGCGCCCGCCTGCGGCGCTTCGACCGCACGCTCGAGGAGGCCGCGCTCAATCTCGGCGCCTCGAGGCCCGCGGTGTTTCGCACCATTGTATTGCCGTACCTGCGCCCCGCCCTGCTGGGTTCGGCTGCCATCTCCTTCCTGATGTCATTCGCGGACTTCAATACGACTTTGATGCTGGTCGGTGCGGACACGCCGCTGACGGTAATGATGTACGGACGCATGCGCGAGGGCGCGACTCCGGTGCTGAACGCGGTCAGCCTGTTTCTCATGCTCGCCTCCGCGGTTCTGGCGCTCACGCTGCTGCGCCGGTCGCCGCGGGCGAAGCCGGCGCAGTGAGCGGCGGCGCCCCCGCCGCGGCGAAGTCCTGCGGGCAAACACTGTGAATTCGGGTGCCGCCCTGCGGCAGCCGCTTGATCCTCATGACGCCGCCGATCGTGGCGGAGCGATATTGCATGAGCTTGAGCCCCATCCCGGCGCCCCGCGCCGGTTTCTCTGCAATGCCCACGCCGTCGTCGGTGATCGATAGCGACACCAATACACGGTTGGCGCGCAGCGTCACGGCGATCGATCGGGCATTGCCGTGCCTGACGGCATTGTTGATTGCCTCCTGCGCGATCAAGTAGAGATGTGCCGCGGCGGATTCGCCGATGATCAGGGGCGATCGCATCGAGACGCGCAACCGGACATCGATGTTGTAGCTGTCGCGGGACCACGCGATGAGAGTTTGCAAGGCGGGCAGCAATCCGCCGTGCTCGAGCGTCACCGGCGAAATACCGAGCGCCATCCGGCGGGAACTCTGGATGGCGTGGTTCACGAGCGCAATGATCTCGTTCAGTTCCGGGGAGGCGTCAAATGCGGCATTGGCCGCACTCTTGGAGAGACTGCGCAGCATGAGCGAAATGCCGGTCAGCTCTTGGCCGAGACCATCGTGCAAATCCGCGCCCAAACGCCGCCGTTCCCGATTGGCGATCTCGGTGATTTCCGATTCCAGTTGCTTGCGCTGCGAAACATCCTGCACGACGACAAGAATCCGCTTCTCGCCGCTCAAGTCGATTTCCGCGGACAACACCTCCCCGGCGAATTGGCTGCCGTCGGGCCGGCGGAACAACATGTCGCGCGTGCCGGCGCGGCCGTGCAGATCCAGCAGCTCCAGCACCGAAATCCCGGCCAGTTCTTCCGACTTGCGGCCAAACATCCGATCGAAAGCGGGATTGGTGAATTCGATGCGCCCGGTGGGATTGACGAGAACCACGCCTTCGCGCATGGTCTCCAGAATCATCGCCAGGCGCGCCTCGCTGTCGCGCAGCGCCAATTCCATGCGCTTTCGCGCGTCGACATCGATGGTCACGCCGGCCAGGCGCACCGCGCGCCCCGCATTGTCGCGTGCGGTTGCGCGTGCGCGGCTGAATACCCAGCGCCAATTCCCTGATCGCGTACGAATGCGGTATTCGGCTTCGTAGGTCTCGCTGGTCCCCTCCACGAGCCTCTCGTACCCCCTGGTGAACGGCGGCAGATCGTCCGGGTGGACATGCGCGTCCCAACGCACGGAGTGGTTTGAGCCCTGACAGGGATCCAAATCGACGCCGGCACACCAATCGTTCCACCAATTCAGCCCGTCGCTCGCAACGTCATGGTCCCACAGGCCGACGCTGGATCCCCAGACGGCGTGCGCCAAGCGAGCTTCGCTGCGCTCCAGGGCGCGTGCTGATTTGTGCCGCTCGCCGGCGTCGAGACAGATACCGACCGCGCGGCATGCGCGCCCGGCCGAGTCGCGCTCGATGACGCGGCCGCGTTCCTGAATCCAAACCCAGGCATCGTCGCGATTGCGCAGCCGGTACTCGACATCGTATGGCGGAGTTTGGCCTTCCAAATGCCGGGTCAACGCCTCGCGGTAGGCCGGCAGATCCTCGGGATGTATGCGTGAGGACCAAAGCTGCTCATGCCCATAGCCCGAAAACGCCGCGAGTTGCGAGTGCTCGCACCAGTCGTTGATCCAGGTCAGCCGGTCATTGACGACGTCCCAATCCCAGAGACCGATCTCGGTACCCCACAAGGCAAGTTCGGGCACAGGTTCATTGTATCTTGCGTCCACGAAGGACCAGATCACGCGCTGACGGTCATCCGAGTCCAATCGGCGCAGGACCGCGCCGGCCACGAACCTGCCGCCGGAACTGCGTACCTGGGTCCGCAATTCCCGGTTCGCGGCCAATGCGGCCCGGTGCAGGCTCTCCAGGTCGCCATTCGCTCCCCCATCCAACAGGGCGAAAATCGAAGTACCGCAGAGCGTCTGCGCGTTTTGCGCCAGTAGCCGCAGCAGCGCGGAGTTGCAATACTCAATGGCTCCGTCGGCGGCGGTCACCGCAACCCCGCTCCCCACCAGATCGAATAAAGACCAGCGAGCTCCGATTTTCCTACGTGTGTGCTTTACCATACCCCTAAAGGCTACCATTTACCCGTGGGGGTGCGCGTCAAGGGAACTCGGCGCTGCAAAGCAAAGTCCAAAGAAGATTGTTCGCGCGGTCGCGAGGGGCTTGAGCGCCATGCGTCTGATGAACCGCTCGTTTGCGAGTTTTCTCGCTGTACTGCTCGCTGCCTGCGGCGGCGGCGGGGGAAAATCTGATTCCGGAGCTGGAGCCGCGGCCCCGGCGCGCGGAACCTTGCTGCAAAGCGCCCCCGAGCTTTTGTCGACGTTGACGGCGCCCAATCTGCTGCTCGAACTTAACCTCGCCGCCAATCAGCAGCTCTTCTCCCTGAGCGGCGCGCCGGTCTGCGACATCCTGATGTACGACATTGAATACGAGACTGTCGGCGGTGCGGGCGAGTCCACCACCGCGTCCGCCGCGCTGTTGGTCCCCACCGGCTTTGGCGCCAACTGCACCGGCGCACGCCCGATCGTCCTGTACGCGCATGGAACCACCACCGACCGCAATTTCAATATGGCCAATATCCAGAACACGGAGGTTCTCAACTTGGCGGCGATTTTTGCATCGAAGGGTTACATCATCGTGGCGCCGAACTACGCAGGCTACGACACGTCGACTCTTCCTTACCATCCCTACCTCATCGCCGATCAAGAGTCCAAGGACATGATCGATGCCTTGACTGCGGCGCGCACGGCGCTGCCGTTGGCTTCGCTCACGTTCACGAAGGACAACGGGCAACTGTTCATTACCGGCTACTCGCAAGGCGGTTATGTCGCGATGGCGACCCATCGAGCAATGCAGGCCGCCGGAATGACCGTCACGGCCGCTGCTCCGATGTCGGGTCCTTATGCGCTTGCCGCCTTTGTCGACGCCGTGTTTTATGGCGAGGTCAACGGCGATGCGCCCGTGTCGTCCACTCTGCTGCTCACCGCCTATCAAAAGGCCTACGGCGATATCTATGCCAGCCCTGGCGACGTATTCGAGAGTCAATACGCGCCCGGCATCGACTCCTTGCTGCCGACCACGACGCCGCGGAGCCAATTGTATTCGGAGGGCAAGCTGCCCGAATTCGTCCTGTTTAGTTCGACGCCGCCCGCTCCCGCGTTCGCCGCCGATACGCCGCCGGCCACCCCCGCGAATCTGGCGGAAATTTTCGCGCTCGGCTTCGGTGCGGGAAATTTGCTTCGAAACGGTTATCGCCTCAGCTACCTTGAGGACGCGCAGGCCAATCCCGACGGCGGCTGGCCGGCGGTCACGACAGGCGTCGCGGGCGCCAAACCCGCTCTTCCTTGGCGCCGGGCGTTGGCGGCGAATGATCTGCGCAACTGGGTTCCGACGGTGCCGGTACTGCTGTGCGGCGGCGATCAGGACCCGCTCGTTTTTTGGCTCAACACGGACCTGATGCAGCGTTATTGGGCGGCGAACGCGCCCGCCTCGGCACGCCTTGGCGTACTCGACCTCGACAGCGCGGCGTCAAGCAACGATCCCTATGCCAATCTGAAGCAGGAATTCGCAATTGCGAAAGATGTCATCGCGGCCAGTGCCATTGCGCACGGAGCCACCGACGGCGGCAAGCTGGCCGTCGCCGAGGCGTATCACACGTTGTTGGTGGCGCCGTTTTGCTTCGCGGCGGTCAAAGTTTTTTTCGCAAACCCTTGATGCCGCAAATCAAGCCGCGGCGCCCAGAATCTCGACCAACTGAACCCTGCGGTCTGTCGTCGCGGATTCGAATTCGGAGCTGATGTTCGTCAGCTCCTTCTCGTTGCGGGCGCTCACGACCTTGATCAGGCACGCACGGTCCCGGCCTCTGCGTTTGGCCTCATACAGCGCCTTGTCGACCAGGCTAATGGCGCTCTCGAGCGAGATGTCCGTGGCCGAACCCTCCATGGGGAAGCTCGCGTAACCGATGGAAATCGTGCAGCGAATCAAGTGCCCGTTCCACACCACAGGTTCACAGCGCACCGCCTGCAACAGTCTTGCGGCGGTCAGATCCGCCTGCACCGCCGTCATCGGCCCGAGCACGGCCAGGAACTCCTCACCGCCCCAGCGAACGAGCTTGTCGTTCTCGCGCAGTGCCGCGGCGAGCCGCTGACTGATCGCCGCCAGCACCGCATCGCCGGCCGGGTGACCGTGGGTGTCGTTGATGCGTTTGAAGTGATCGAGATCTGCCAGCAATACGCATCCCCCCACCGGCCGCCCGCCGTCGACGGCGAGCACGCGCTCGTTGAAGTAGCGGCGATTTGACAATCCCGTCAGCGGATCATGCTCGCTGCTGAAGCGCAGCTTTTCGTTGGCCTTGCTCACGCGGGCGAATGCCCACACGAGTGCGGCGCAGATGCACGCGATGAACAGCGCACCCGCCAGGATCAATTGCTGCTGCAATCGTTGTCCCCGCATTTCGGAGACCTTGAGCGCATTGTCGCGCCTTAGAAGCTCGAGCTCGCGCGCCTTGCGCTCATCGTCGAATTGCGCAGACAGTTCGAGGAACGCGCGCTGGCGCGTGTTCGTCATGAACTTCTCGCTGAGCGTGTCATACCGGTGATAGACCTGGATCGCCATCATCAAGTAACCCGCGTGCTCCAACGCGTCCGCGTATTCTCTGAGCAATTCCTTTGCGTCCAATATGTCGCTTCCGGCGAGCGCTTCGGATATCGCTCCCTCCGCGAGCTTCTCGCCCATCTTGATGCTGCCGAGTCCGATGTAGGCCAGACCCTCGTTGAAGATGGTTATCTGCTCATCGTCGTGGTGGTTCGTTCGCGCCATGATGGGCAGCGCTTCTTTGGAATATTTGAGCGATTCGGCAAAGTCGCGGGTCTTCAAGTAGGAATCGCCGAGGTTGATGAGCGCGAGCTCGATCCACTTGCTGCTTCCCGAGCGCTTCGCATGCTCGAGTCCCGCCAACGAGGCGCGCCGCTCCTCGGTCCGATCTCCGCGGCGATCTGCGATATCGGCCGTGCGCTCTTCGGTTTCAACCAGCGAGGCCTCGTCGCCCAATCGAGTGGCGAGACGGCGGGCCGTGGTCAACTGCAGGGTGGCCCGGTCGAAATTCCCGCTGTCCGTGTATATGCGCGCCAGCGCAAGCACCGCATGCAGAGTTCTGAGGTCGTGGTGCATCTTGTTCGCGAGATCCAGCGCTTGTTCCAAAAAGGGCAGCGCCGCCTCGTCTTGTCCGAGAACCCGCAGCACGTGACCGCGCAGCGTCAGCACCCGGTATCGCTCGGTATCGGAATGAATGGCAGTGATGTCGATGCCCTTGAGCTCGGCCTCGGCTGCCGCAAACTGGCTGTGCTGACGCGCGGAGTAGGCCCGCACGAAGCGGCCGGCGCGGACGGCCGACTCATCGCCCGTGCCGGCAATGGCTTCGAGCCGCCGTTCGACCGAATAGACTTCCGAGTCCCGGGTGGCGTCCGCGTATATCATCCCGCGGATCTCGAGCATCTCGATTTCCGAGGCAACCGAGATCCCCGACAGCGGCGGTGCCGCATCGATGATCTGCTCCGCGCGCTCGGGGTCCGACCACTCGAGCATCTCGAGCTGATCGGCAAAGGTCGATTCTGCGGCCGCGCCGGATGTGGCGGCGGACAGCAAAATTGCCCCGATTAGCGCGAGATTGTTGACTTTTCGCATATCCAGGCCAGCGTTGGACCGCAGTGCAGCACCATATGAGCAGCATTTTGGTCATGTTCACACATCGAGTGCCGTGATGAAGGTCATCTCTCCAGTGTTCCTTAAGGCTTTACCCTAGCGGCAAGCGCACGGAATGTGACATACGTTCTCGCAATAGCGGCGCGGGTCCTGTGCGGGCACCATCCTGTGGTCAAATGGCCGGACGGCCGAGGTTACGCGCCCCGAAGGGAGTCTGTCTGAGTATTCCTAGTCATCGAAGGCCGCATAAACGAGATCTCGGAACAGCGTGCGGTAATAGTCGCGCTGACCCGGTGCTTGGATGAGCATCAGCGCGAACATCTGCTCCGCCGGATCGACCCAGAAGGTGGTGCCGGCGAGGCCGCCCCAGAAATACTGGCCGATCGAACCCGGCACGTGGGCGATGCCGGCCTCAAGCCTAACGGCGAATCCAAGTCCGAAACCGTGTCCCGGGAGCAGTAGGTCGGACGCCCCGGTAATCGGCCCGAGATGATCCGAGGTCATAAGTTCAATGGTCTTGCGGCTCAACAGCCGCTGACCGTCGAGCGTGCCGCCGTTGAGCAGCATCTGCAGAAAGCGCGCGTAGTCGCTTGCCGTCGACACCAGGCCGCCGCCGCCCGATTCGAAATTCGGTGCCGTGCGCACTTCGAGCAGCTGCACCGCCGCTCCGCTGTCGGGATCATTCGAGAAGGCCTCGGCGAGCCGCGAGTGATGGCGCTCCGGCACGTGAAACGCGGTGTCAACCATCCCGAGCGGCCCCAGAATATGCCGCTGGAAGAACGCGCTCAGTCGCTGCCCCGACAGCGCCTCGACCAGGCGGCCCACGACATCGGTCGAGCGGCCATATTCCCAGCGCGTTCCCGGCTGATGCAGCAGCGGCAGCTTGCCGAGGCTCGCGACTTGATCGGCGCTGCTTTGCGAGCGGCTGTACACCTTCGCGGCCATGTACATGTTTTGCACCGGCCCGGGGCCGCGGAACTCGTAGGTGAAGCCGGAAGTATGGCGCAATAAGTCCTGGATGGTGATGGGGCGCTCGAGCGGTACGAGCTCAAGCTCTGCACCACGCTGCACCGCCACTTGCAGGTTGTGGAGATCGGGAAGGTAATTGGCGATGGGTTCGTTGAGCAGGAACCGCCCTTCTTCCCACAGCATCATCGCCGCCACCGATGTGATGGGCTTGGTCATGGAGTAGATGCGGAAAATCGTGTCCTTCGTCATCGGCGCGCCGGTGGCGACGTCGCGCTTACCGAAAGATTCGAAGTAGCCTACGCGCCCGCGCCGGGCGATGAGTGCGACAGCGCCCGGCACGCGCCGGCCCTCGATTTCGCCCGCCATCACCTGAGTCAATCGAGCGAGGCGCACCGGCGAGAGGCCGAGCTCTTCGGGCGCGGCTTCGGTGAGCGGCGGTGAAGTCACGGTGTCGGCCGCGCTTGCGCCTGCAGGAGTTCCAATCCTGCGGCATGGTTGCGTTGAAAACCCTTCCAGACGGTGATATTCGCGCCGCCGGGACT
>Ga0066789_10000203_pt1 | contig 21333 bp, 20 predicted proteins | sample OrgsoiDNA2013049_FD_70960 | JGI IMG/M metagenome (GOLD analysis project Ga0066789, IMG submission 70960) | Permafrost soil microbial communities from the Arctic, to analyse light accelerated degradation of dissolved organic matter (DOM) -... | ecosystem: Environmental > Terrestrial > Soil >...
TTCTCGACCTCTTCCGGGCTGACGGACTTGAGGTCCGCTGCACTCATCTGCTCACGCAGTAGTTCCTGATCAATTAGCCGGTCGAGGGCGTCTTTGCGGTCCTGCGGCGTCACGCTCGCGAGCGGTCGCCCGGCGACGAAGCACTCGTAACGCACTTCATCCTGCCAATCACTCTGCAAGATGGCGCGTCCGTTCACGGTCACGGCAATCCCGTCGAGCACTTCGCCCGCGTACAGCAAGGGCAGCGCGATGAAAAGCAATCCGAGAATGGCAGATCGACGAATCATCAGAAGGTCTGCCCAATACTAAAGTAAACGTTGAAGGGGCTGGCTTGTTTCAATCCGGTGAATGTGTACTGCGCGGGATTGGAGCCTGGCACTTGGTCGGAGCCAGGATAACGCGTTGCATTCAGGTTATATCCGAAATCAAAGCGAACCGGGCCAACCGGCGTTTTGTAGCGAATCCCGAGCCCAACGGCGTGAGAAACGTAGTCGTAGCGGCATAGGGTTGCGCCTTGCCCGGTTATCAATAGACTACCAATGGCTTGCGTGCACGCGTTGGTCCTCTGGTGTGAGTGCAGCAGGCTGTCCAGCATGTGACTTCCGTCAGTAAATACGTTGCCCATATCGTGGAAGATGGCGAAGCTCAGGTTGTCCTGAACCCACGGGAGCGTAGGCGCTGGAAAGCGCAGTTCGAAATTGTTCAGAAACAGGGCTGAGCCTCCGAGGGGGAAGCTGGTCAGGGGGTCGCGGGGGCCGGCCTGATTCAAGCCAAAGCCGCGGTGCGAACTGCCGCCGCCCATAAAAAATCTTTCTGGCAATGGAATCAAAGTCTCATTGCCACTCGGGGACTCACCGGGCTGGGTAATCACGGTGTCGCCGAATGCATTTTCAACGCCGATGCGGGTGGAGCGAGCAAACACCAACTGCTGCTTCCGCTTTCCGAATAAATGATAGGTGGAATTCTGTACCATGACCCGGCTGAAGTCTGACTGTGAGCCGAAGTACTTCCCGGCCACGCCCGCATCCACAGTGAAGTAAGTTCCTCTGGTCGTCTCCAGTTCATTGTCGCGCCGGTTGCGAATGTAGCTGAAGCCGGGCTCACCCACGCGCACCGGCAGCGAAAGTAGAGGCACAAGATTGGGATCAATTTGGATGTTGGTGGCCTTAACCAGGCGATAGTTGAAGCGATAATTCATGGTGCTGATCGGCTGTCCCTCGTCACCGCGGCGGCTGAGCACCTGCCCGAGCTGTGCCGCGCCTTCAAGGCGTTGGGAGGTGAAAGTGGTCACGTCAAGGGTGTGGTCGAAAAAACCGGTGAAGGTCAGTTTCAGGTTCGGATTGCCGTACAGGCGCGGCGCCTCATAGCTAATCAAACCCCTCTGCTGAAGCCGGCCGACTCTGGACTCGAAGGTAATGGTGTGCGCGCGACCCAGAAAGTTGAGCCGGGAGATGTCCAGGGACGCAAGAGGGCTAACCCCCGAAGATCCCTGAGGCTCTTGTCCGTTGATTGTGGGCTGCCCGGTTTGAAATTCAAACCCCAACCCATAATTGAACGTATAACGCTTGGCTTCCTGTACCTGTACCAGCACATTCTTGTGAGTCTCGGTGCCGTCTGGATTCTGCACCGCGGTATTCACCTGGCTGAAAATACCCAGGTCGTAGAGCTTTTTTTGCGTATTCAAAAGATCAAGCTGGCTGAGGTCATCGTCGGCCCGCACTTGCAGTTCGCGATCAATGACGTAGGGCTGGGTGAATTCGCGGCCCGACACCAGCACCCGGTCCACATAAAACCGCTCGCCTTCGTGAATCGTAAAAGTCACGTCCATGCGATTTTCAGCGCCCGGCTTGGCGGTAGCCTCGAAGGTGGCGTTGGGAAAGCCGTTATTGAAGTAGTAGTTCAACAGACGGTCCCGATCCTCGGCGATGAGGAAATCTGAAAATGGTTCGCCCGAAGTGGTATTTAAAATCGGAAACGGATCATCCTCAACCTTGGTGGTATTGCCGCTGATCTGAAACGATCCCACCAGAGTTTGCGGGCCTTCGTGGATTTGAATCACCACCAGGATCAGGCTCTTGCGGCCCTGATGCTCATCCGTGGCGTTGCTGTCAACTTTCACCTGCGCAAAACCGTTCGTCCGATACCTGTTTTCCAGGTCGCGGACATCACTTCTTAGCATGGCCTGGCTGTATCGTCCGTGCGGAAGCAGGACGCTCGCTTGCTGCACCTGCATGGCGGAACGGAGGTCGTCGGCCCGGGAGAAATACTTGTTTCCCGTGATTTCCACTTTCGCGACCTTGTGCTTTTCGCCGGCGTCGATTTTATAGATCACGCGGAGTTCATTCTGCTTCGTGTCGGTCTCCCGCCGCAGGTCCACCGTAGCATCAAAATATCCGCGCGACTGCATGTGGTTGAGCAGATTGCGCTGGCCTTCATTGAGCAAGTCGTCGTCCAGCGCGCCTTCCTCGTACACCGGAACACTTCGTTTAATCGTCCCCTGGCTGAGCCTGAATCCTTCAACCTGAATCTGCACCGTTGGTCCGGGATCAATCTCGAAGGTATAGTCCACGCTGTTGCTCTGGGGAAAATACTTCTTCTCGGCGATGCTCACCTGCGCCAGCCAGCGGTTCTGCTTCTGGTATTTCTTTCGAATTCTCTCGACCGCAGTGGACGCCTTCTGCGCCGAAACAACGTCAGCGGGATGCAGGCGCGCGATGTCTTCGATCTGGCCTTGCGAGTACAGGCTTTTGCCCAGAACGGCAATGTTTCCAACCTTTGCCGGATCTCCGGAATGAATGCGGAAGGAGACTTCGACCTGCTGGATCGCAGGATTTTGCCGCTCAGAGTGCGTGATCACGGAACGATAGAAACCGTTTTCTTCCATCAGGCGCTGTATGTTGGTAAGCGCGCGATCCATTTTGGCGGAGGTGTAAAGCTCGCCCAATTGCAATTTCGAGGCATTCACAATCTGCGAATCCGAAGGCTTCCCCGGGCCCCCGTCCACGCTGACTCCACCGACAAAGAAATTCGGACTGCTGACGAAAGAGACAACGACTTTGCCATCGGCGGCGGCATCGCACTCGGCTTTCAAGTCCGCGAAGCGACCGGTCGCGAACAGCGCGCGCAGGCTGTCCCGCAATTGCCCGCGATCCAGCGCGCCGTCTGCATGCAGAGACAGCATCGCGCGCAAAATGTTTTGGTCCGACTCGCTGAGCCCCGGGAAAGAAATCTTCTCTACTACTCTGCCAAAGCACTCCGAGTTTTTCTCCGAAGGAGCGGCTACCTGTTCGGTGGATGTTGCCGCGACCGCTTGCGCAGGGCAAAGCTTCCCCGCGAGCAGAAACGAGGCAATTGCAAGCACCGCACAGTCACGGGTGAGGCCCCTTCTAAGCAATAAGACTCCTGCAACAAATCTCGACCAGACTGTAGAGTTGGATGGGACACAAGGGCGCACACGTTGCGCGGCCCTCCAGCCCCCGCCACTTATAATAAATGTCAGACCGGTTACCCGCAGTGGACGCGATGGTTCGCAGGCTGTTTGCTGTCATCCCGCAAGTTAAAGTAACGCTTTAATGAAACCCGGACTCGACGAAAGATACTCGCGGCAAGTGCTATTCGCCGGCATCGGCGCCGAAGGCCAACGGCGTCTGCTGGATGCCCGCGTAGCCATTGTAGGCTGCGGAGCCACCGGTTCTGCATTGGCCTCGCTGCTAGCACGGTCCGGCGTTGGAATGCTGCGCATTATTGATCGCGACTACGTGGAAGCCAGCAATCTGCAGCGCCAGGCGTTGTTCGACGAGGCCGACGCCGCCGAGTCCCTGCCCAAAGCAATCGCCGCCTGCCGAAAGATCGCTGCTTTCAACTCGCACGTCGCCGTCGAACCGCAGGTCAGCGATCTCCGTCCCGAAAATGCGGATGAACTACTGAGTGGCGTTGACCTCATCCTCGACGGAACCGACAATTTTGAGACCCGCTACCTGGTGAATGACTACGCAGTGAAGAATTCCCTGCCCTGGATTTACACCGCCGCTGTCGGCAGCTATGCGATCACTATGAATGTAATCCCGGGCGAAACCGCGTGCTTGAGCTGCGTCTTCCCGCAGAGTCCGAACGGGGTGATCGAAACTTGCGAGACGGCGGGGATTCTGAATTCCGCGGTGAACTTCGCGGCGTCCGTTGCTGCAACCGAAGCCATCAAGCTGCTGACCGGCGCGAAGCAACAACTGCGACGCACTCTGCTTTCCTACGACCTCTGGCGAAATGAGCGCGCGGAGGTATCCGCCACCACGCCCCGGCCGGACTGCCGCACCTGTGGGCGACGGGAATTTCCGTATCTCGCCGGAGAAGGCCGTCCGCACATTACCCTGTGTGGGCGGAACTCGGTGCAGATTCACGAGCACGATCGCCCGATCGACCTCGGCGAAATGAGTGAGCGCCTGAAGCCCCACGGCAGCGTGCGTCACAATGCCTTCGTGTTGAAGTTCTGGAAAGAGCCTTTTGAGATGACGCTCTTCCCGGACGGCCGAGCCATCATCAAAGGCACGACTGACACGGCGGTCGCGCGGAGTCTGTACGCCCGTTACGTGGGGAGTTAAGCGACAGGTTGTAATCAATTCTGCTGCAGCTTTTCCGCAACCTTTTGCACCGCCCTCCCTCTTCCGTCTGATCAACCTCGCGTAGAAACCTGCACCAGCGGCCAAATCCACCCCGAAGACAGGTAAATCTCGTATAACAAGACTTGTCCGGGCCGACTGGCACTCCACCTGCATCCTGAGAGGTCAGCAGTCCCCAGGAGGTAGCATGCGTCTATTCACGGTTCTTTGTGCGGCTTTGTTCCTTTCCAGTGTGGCTCTGGGCCAGGCGCCCGGATACTACGTCAACGGGCCTTATGTTCCGCTGATCACCACTCCCAGCATTTCCCTGCAGACGGTTTCGCCTTCTCCAGTCGGAGCCAGCAACGCCACCACCGGATTGATGGCTGGGGCGAGAAATTCAACGCTCTCCATGATCGACGGCAATACCAGCTCGGTTTACACCGAGGCGGTATGGTATTCCGGGGGCGGCGCACCTATGATTTCCAGCCCGTCAGTCTCGCTCGAAGTCCGGCCGATACACCGCGGCCCGATGCACGGAGAAATGCGGATGGAAGGTCGCGAACCTGAGCCCGCCAGGACTGGAGCGCCGACCTGGACCTACTACGCCTCCCTGCAAGAAAGCGCCAGCCCGGTTGCAGCTTCCGCGGCTGCAAAGAGCGGCAGAAAAGCCACCCGCACTATCACCAACGACGACATTGATCGCGAAAACCAGAAGACCGGAATGGTGAAGTACGACGGCAAGACCGAAGAAATCAAGTAGATTTGCCAGAGAGTCTGGCAATGCCCGTGTGGGGCGGGCGCCCTCGCCCGCCTCTCACCTCTGCAGCAAGCCTTCCAAGGTATTGAAGAATTCAGGATAAGAGATCACCGCGGCATCCGCTCCGGTGATCTCTGTTTCTCCCTCCGACCGCAATGCCGCGACCGCGAAGGCCATCGCAATGCGATGGTCTCCAAAAGAATCCAGCGCAGCTCCGTGAAGCTTCTGGCCGCCGGGAATTCTCAGGCCGTCGTCGAACTCTTCGACTTCCGCTCCCATGAGTCGCAAGTTGGTCGCGACGGAAGCGATGCGATCCGATTCCTTCACCCGCAGTTCGCGCGCGTCGCGAATCTCGATTCCCTCCGCGGTGTAAGGAGCTATCGCAGCCAGCACGGGAATTTCGTCAATCAGCGCCGCGGCGTCTCCTCCTGCAATTCGCAGGCCTTTCAGGGTCCCGCCCTGCACCAGTAAAGTTCCGACCAACTCCCCGTGCTGCTCTTCCAGTTCGCTCATCTTGATGCGCAGGCCAAGCCCCATCAGAACATCCAGCAGCCGCGCGCGGGTGGGATTCAGCAGCAGGCCAGGAACGGAGAGCTGCGAATCAGGAAAAAGACCGGCCGCGCATAGAAAAAACGCAGCACTGGAAATGTCGCCGGGAACCATGGCCTCGATAGCCTGGAGCGTCTGGCCACCTTCAATGCTGACCTCTGTCATGCTCCGGTCAATCTGCGCGCCGAAAGCTTGCAGCGCTAGTTCGCCATGGTCGCGAGTCTGAATCGGCTCCTCGACACGCGTGGTTCCGTCGGCATAGAGTCCGGCGAACAGCAGCGACGTTTTTACCTGCGCACTGGCGACGGGCAGCTTGTAGTCAATCGCCTTCAGCCGCCCTCCGGTCACCCGCAACGGCGGACGTCCGCCGTCGCCCGCTTCGATCTTCGCGCCCATCTCTTCCAGCGGCTTGATGATCCTCGCCATCGGACGGCGGGAGAGCGATTCGTCTCCACCCAACTCGCTGGTAAATTCCTGCCCCGCAAGAATCCCGCTCAACATGCGAATCGTCGAGCCGGAGTTTCCGCAATCCAGAGGAGCGGTCGGCGCCTGCAACTTCGCCCCACTTCCCTGGATTACAACCGAGCCTTCATTTCGCTGCCATTTCACGCCCAAAGCTCGCAGGCATCCGAGAGTGCTGGCGCAGTCGGCGCCGGTAGAAAAATTCTCCAGCTTGGTCGCGCCTTCGGCGATCCCGCCCAGCATGGCGTAGCGATGCGAAATGGATTTATCGCCGGGCAGGCGAACGGATCCGGCGAGGGCCTTGGCGGGGCGAACTACGACAGACTTGTTTTGGGACATTCCTCTTTCAATATAAAGGAATCGGTTTTATTGAGCGATGGAAGGATTACTTCTTCGCGTTTGGGCTAATACAAAAGTGACGGGTAACCATGTTTCCTACAACGCCTCAGGACGACGTTCTGAGGCGTTCCTGTTTGTGTTGCACCATCAAGCGCGGTGCACGGAATCCAGAAACTGCCGCAGCAATCTCCCCACCTCTTCGGGCTGCTCCCAAGGCGAATAATGCCCCGCTTTGGCGATAACTTTCATCTCGCTTCCGGGGATGTTCTGCTTCATCACCTCAGCTTCGGGAACGCCGGTCAGGATGTCCTCGTCTCCGGTGATGATGAGCGTGGGCACGGTGATCGTCTTCAGGGTAGGGACAGAATCGGGACGGTCAGCCATGCCGCGCTGCACTCCGGCAACATTTTCGGCGGACATTTCGCGCATCATACGCAGCGCGCCTTCGGCCAGATCGGGACGCGAGCGGCGAGTGCTTTCGCCTAGGAGCCTCTGCACCATGCTTTCGAAAAAAGGTTCGGTCCCCCGCTGGAGGACGTCGGCAGCAACCTGGAGGCGGTTAGTCCGAGCCTCGGGGGCATCGGCCTGAGCTTTGGTGTTGCACAGGACAAGTGCGGTTACGCGATCGCGAAATCGCCTCCAGAATTCAAAGATCGCGTATCCGCCAATGGAGACGCCGATCAGCGGAGCGCGGTCGGCTCCGGCGGCATCCATTACGCGAGCAATGTCCGCAGCATGTTTCTGCATAGTCGCCGGGCCATTTCCGAGTGACGATTCGCCGTGCCCGCGCAGGTCGGGCATGATCAGCCGATAGCGCGAAGCCAGCATTTTTGCGACCGGGAGCCAGAGTTTGTGATGGGCAGGAAAAGGGTGAAGCAAGACGACTGAGGGCCCGCTGCCTGACACGTCATAACAGATTTCGGCGTCGTCGCTAGGGATGCGATTCATGCCGCGATTATATGCGGTTGATCTTACTGATTCGTGACCTGCTGCCCTGACGTCGCTTGCGCCGTGAGCAGGTACGGCTCATCGGGCATGACAATCCAAGCAATGATGTATCCCAGGAAACCGACCCCGGTCATCAGCGCCAAAATCAGCCAGACCACGCGGACGAGGGTAACGTCCAGGTCAAAGTACTCTGCCATGCCGATGCAAACGCCAGCGACCTTGCGCCCTTCGCGCGGCCGGACCAGGCTCTTGCGGGCGATCGACACGCCGACGCGAGTTCCACAATACGCACATACGTTGGCATCGTCCTGAATGGACTTACCGCAATAGTTGCAGTACATACACGCCTCCACACAAATAGGATACGCCCAACACGCCGAAAAGGTTCCCTGTAAAACACCAGCCCCCACCATTCCGCGCCGGATTCATTTCACATTGCTTACCCGGTTTGGGTATGCTCCTTGTGTCAATCGTGCGGCTTGCGGCGCGCGAACGTGCAAGGGATGGCAAACCGGAGCATTCCTATCAAATGCGAACCGTTCTCATTTTCGTGCTGCTGACGACTACGTTCACTGGGGCTCAGATCGGCGCTTCGCCTTCGGCCTACGATTCCGTCGATTCGTTCATCGGAACGGCGGCCGACGGAAACACCTTTCCCGGCGCCACCCTGCCCTTCGGCATGATGCAGTGGAGTCCCGACACACGCCCCGACGGGTGGTATCACTATGGCGATAAGAGCATTCGCGGGTTCAGCCTCACCCACATCAGCGGCGCGGGTTGCCCGGTTTATGCTGATGTGCCGATTTTGCCGTGGCCTATCTATGACGGTGGCTCCGGCCCGGTGGCGAGTAATACGTTCGACGACACCGCCCTGTTTTTTTCGCATGAGCACGAAACGGCTCACCCTGGCTACTATTCCGTCGAGTCAAACACCGTGTCGGACACTGGCATAAAAGCCGAGCTCACGGTCACAGAACACGCGGGCATCGGAAGATTCTATTTTCCCGCCAGCGCAGGCCGAATAATGCTTTTCAAGGCCGCCGCCAGCGCGAACCTCAACGAAAAGCATCGCGGGACGGACACCGGCACGGTTGAGATTCGCGGCCAGGATACGATCGTCGGCTCGGTCCACAGCGGCGGGTTCTGCAACTCGCCCACCAACTACGTTCTTTATTTTGCAGCCAAGTTTGAGAAGCCATTCACGACGTCCGGCACCTGGACGGACAAGATCACGGCGGGTATGACTTCCGCTGCAGGACATCACGCAGGCGCATACGTTTTGTTTCCGAGCGGCGCCGAACCAGTTGTCATGAAGATTGGGATTTCATTCGTCAGCATAGAAAATGCCGAAGCCAATCTTGCCGCCGAGATTCCCGGTTGGGACTTCGACGCCGTGCACGCATCGGCGAACGCTGCTTGGACAAAAATGCTCGACCGAGTACAGGCCGACGGTGGAGCTCCGGAACAGCGCACGATTTTCTACACCGGCCTCTATCACATGCTGCTCTCACCGAATCTTTTCAGCGACGTCAATGGAGACTACATCGGCTTCGACCAGAAGGTACGCCGCTTGCCTGCAGGCCAGCAGCAGTTTGCCAATTTCTCTGACTGGGACATTTACCGCGACATCGTGCAATTCCAGGCTTTGCTTCTGCCGGAACAGACCAGCCAGATGATGCAATCGCTGGTCCGCGATGCGGAACAGAGCGGATGGCTTCCGCGCTGGGCGGTGGCTAACGATGTCAGCTACATCATGGGCGGAGATTCTCCGGCAATTCTTTTGTCGGAAGGCTATGCATTCGGCGCGCGGCAGTTCGATCTCAAATCAGCCCTGCATTTGATGATTAAAGGAGCAACTCAGCCGGGAAAAGGACCTCACGAAAATTCGGAACGTCCGGGGCTGCAGGAATATCTCACCCGGGGATACGTTCCGCTTTCTGATGACCCGGAGGCAGCGGCGTCGATCACGCTGGAATACGCCAGCGCCGATTTTGCGGTCTCGCGCTTCGCAGATGCGTTGGGAGATCACGCGCACGCTTCGAGCTTGCTGCGTTCTTCGCAGAACTGGCGCAACCTTTTCGACGAAGACGGAGGATGGATCCGGCCGCGCGTTGGGGACGGCAAGTTTCTCGAGGGATGGGATCCCGATCATCTCCTGCCTCACCATAAGAACTGGGACAAAGATAACCAGATGGGATTCGAGGAAGGCTCGACCTGGCAATACAGCTTCATGATCCCGCATAATTACTCGGGCCTGTTTCAAGCTATGGGCGGTAATGCAAATGCCGTCGCCAAGCTGGATAAATTCTTTGAGAAACTCAGCGGCTGGGCCCTACCCAATTTCACGGTCGCCAACGAACCGGATTTCTGCGCGCCGTACGCGTACCTGTGGACGGGAAGTCCCTGGAAGACGCAACAAGTAATCGACCGCATTCGACGCGAGACGTTTACCACCAAACCCGACGGCCTCCCCGGCAATGACGACTTGGGCGCGACCTCCGGCGTGTATGTGTGGAACGCGATTGGAATGTATCCAGTAATACCGGGGATTGGCGGAGTTGCGCTGGGAACCCCGATGTTCTCGCGAGTCTTCATGCAGCTGGGCAATTCAACCACGCTCGAGATTCTTTCCCGAGGACAAGGCATCTATGTGCAGTCCGTGAAGGTAAATGGGAAGCCGCACGATAGCAGCTGGCTCGCGCTTTCCGCGCTGTCGCAAAGACACAATCGAGTGGAGTTTGAGCTCATAAACGAGCCAGATCGCACCTGGGCTGTGAAACCGGCGAGCTTTCCACCATCGTTCGATGTTCCGGGGAAATGATAGACGCGCTAGGTCCCGGTGTAGGGCTCTTTGATTCTTTTGCGCGCGGTTTCCGCGAGCGGTGATCCGGAATCAACCGCGACCGCGGCTTCGTATCGCTTGAGCGCCAGCTCGCGGTTTCGCAACATGTCGTACATCTCGCCGGCGCCGATAGCGGCTCTCTGCGCCATTTCCGGGTCCGGCTTCGCTACCTCGGCCATGAGATCGTAGGCGGTCGCCGCGCCAGTGTAGTTCTTTTCGCTGCGCAGCAAATCTCCGAGAGCGACCGTAGCGATTTCATAGTGCAGGCCGGAATATTTTCCGTTGCGGCCGTCCTGCCAGACACGACGATAGACCGCTTCTGCGTCGCGGTCCTGCCCCTTGGCGCGCAGCAGGTTTCCATCTTCCATCGCGAACAGAACGTTGTGAGGATACTGCGGCTCCAGCGACCTGATGATCTGCAGCGATTCGTCGAAGTGGCGCTCGCGGCGCAGGAACACGACCAGCAGGATTTTCGCGTCAATACTGGTCTCGCTGTTGGAAGCAGCGGCTTCGTGCAGATACTCCAGGCCTTTTTCCTTGTTGCCTCCCAGCCCAACCATGGAGGACGCGGCTTTCACCCCCCAAGGCAGATTGCCGACCACGTAGTTGTGCGCGCCCACGATCAGCTTTGCGTCCACGTCGTGGGGGTCAAGTTCCAAAACTTTCTCGTGATCGTGCCGGGCGCCGACCGCGTTGCGCAGCGCTGAAAACCATGCGCGCTCAATCAATGCTGTGTAAGTCGCAAAATCGGCTCGCGTGACTCCACGGGAATAATATGCGCCGACATCTTTGGGGTTTTCGTCGATTCGCTTCTCTTCGATCGCCAGCGCCTTATCCACCAGCGACTTGATCTGACTACAGGTCTGCTGATCGGCGGTGCGATGTTGAGTATCCACAAAACTGTCGTTCGCGTATTCCCCGGAACTGAGAGCGCCGATTCGATACAGCTCGTGAAAAAGTACCGCAGTCAGCAGGTGATTCATCGCGTCGGGATCGTCGGGATGCCGCTTTTGAATTTGAGTGAATTCCTGGATCGAGCTGTCGTATTCCATGTCGTAGAAGTGATCGAAGGCGGCCGCATTCAACGGGTCGGGAGGGCGGAAGGAAAGCTTGTCATTGAGTTTTAGTTCGGCCTTGACCTCGGCTTTGGCGGTGGGCTTCGCGCCGGGTTGTTGTCCCCAGGTAGGTTGTCCTCCAAAGCGTAGAAACAGCGCGACCGCCAGGAACAGACGCAATGTGGTGGGCCGAAGCAAGGGGTGGAGGCTCTCAGAAGGTGACAATTCAGTGTACCCGAGACGATTGGAGGATTGATAGATGCTGAGCCGCCCGTCGTGCCGGTCACGAATCTTTGCACGGTGCGCGTAATTCTTTCTCTGTATGTTCGCCAGCGCCAGGGCACAGCTATAGGTCAAAGCTGTGGAAACATTGCAGTTGCGGCGACCCGGCTTTGGTCACAGGTTTGCCTTGTAAAACTTCAAGGATTTCATCATGTCGGACTTGGTCCACGACACGCAGCATGAGTTTTGGCGCCCTCCAGCAACCCAGCCTGCGGCAGCCCTCGCCGATGCTTGCCGGCGATGCGACACCGAGTTCATGGTGGGTGCGGCGTTCTGCCATGTCTGCGGCAGCAACCGCCATCGCGCCAGCGCGACTGCCGCCCGGAACTGGCGGAAGTATTTTGAGGCCGCCCGAACCCTCGATTTTGCCCGCGTCGGGGACGGGATCGGCCTGCCATTGCCTTCGTTGAGCGCATTCCTCGCCGGGGTCGGCTTCCTGGTCATCGCGCTGAGCATGGGTCTGATGAGCGTGCGCGACCACTCAGATTTCGAAGCCATCCAGTTCTGGCGCATTCAGTGGCTGCTGGCTGCATGTGCCGCCTTCCTGGCGGGAATCCTCTTGAAGAGCCGCAAGCCTGAGAATTAGTCCTTCCCTGAAGCCAGTTTCTTCGCCACTTCCATGGCTTGCGGATGATTTTTCATTCGATGCATATGATTGACCGGGCCCGCGCCCTCCCCTATCGCGTAACTGCTCGCAATCGCAGCCGTCACATAAGACTTGGCCGCCAGCAATGCCGAGGAAAGAGACCTTCCTAGGGCCAGGTGACAGGCAATTGCCGTCGAAAACGCGCACCCCGTGCCGTGGGTATTGGTTGACGGCACAAGATGGGCCTGGAAGACCTGCACCGGCTGACCTTTCTCGTTCAACAGGTCAATCGCCCGCGCCAGATGACCGCCGGTGATTACGACGCTCTTGGCGCCCATCTCCTGCAGGCGCTCGGCGGCCCGCTTCATGTCGTCCACGTTATCAATCGGTATTCCCGTCAGGGCAGTCGCTTCGTGAACATTGGGGGTTATGACGGTGACAAGAGGAAGAAGCCTTTCCTTCAGGACACCAACTCCAGCTTCGTCTAGCAGGCTGGCTCCGGAGGAGGATTTCAGGATGGGATCCAATACCACCTTGGGAGGCTTAGCCTTCTCCAGGAATCCGGCCACCCGGGAGGCGATCTCTCCGGATCCAAGCATCCCGATGTGCACCGCGGAAATCCTCACATCAGACGCCAGCTCGTCCAGGGTCTCGGCAAGCAGATTGGGATCAATTGAGACGACCCTCCGAACCCCCGCGGTGGACTGGACCGTCATCGCCGTAATGGCCGCGATCCCATAGCAGCCGTGGGCGGCAATCGTCTTGATGTCAGCCGTGACCCCGGCGCCGGAGGCCGGGTCGAAACCGGCAATCGTCAGCACCACGGGTGGACTCTGCGACATAGCTTAGAACCTAGAGGGAATCTATCCGAAACCGCGACGATTGGAAAATCCTTAGTACGAGAGCAAGGCCCGTCCACTTGGGCAATCGGCCCTTATCGTCCTACCGATTGGTCGCGGAAGACTCCCTGTGACCCGTTTCCTGCGGTCCTGACATCAAAACACTCCAGTTGACCATACGTAACAAATTGATAATAAGGCATTTATTTAACATTTCCCGTAAGTCTATGAAAAAACAATTACGAAAATATTGCACGGACGGTCCGCCAGGCGGTTATTGACCGATGCGTCATTAGGCATGTCGTTCTCCCACAGAGACATAGCCCGTGAGGCGAGATTTCTGCACCACGTTACTTCACCTATCTATAACTATTCTAAAGGACTTATACACAGAGTTGCGGATTGACAGGCCGTTCCCCGGCTTCTAGCATTTAGGGACTGCAAGCACTCGACCCGAGGAGGACTACTTTGACGATGGAGGGTACCTGATGCGAAGACGTATAGCTCAAGGTCTGGCGATAGCAGTCCTCGTCAGCTTCGGAGCGGCTCAGGGGCCAACCAGCTCAGTGTCGGCTAACAACAAAGCCGCAGAAACGATTGGAGCGGCATACCCCGCCATCCGCGCCCACGCCCATCCTTATCAGGTGGGAACAGCTTCTTGGTATGGGGAGTACTTCGACGGTAAGCCTACCGCCAGCGGCGAACCTTTTAATATGTACGATCTGACGGCGGCGCATCCTACGCTGCCGTTGGGAACCCTGGTCAGAGTCACGAATCTGCGCAACCATCGGACGGTAGTTGTCCGGGTCAACGACCGCGGTCCAATCGTGCCGGGGCGGATTATTGACGTCTCCTACAGCGCCGCCAAGGTGCTGAAGTTCCAGGGCCAGGGCATCCAACGGGTCCGGCTGGACGTGATCCCGGCCCGCAGACCCCCGACCACAATGGCGCTCCTCCGCGAGCCGTCGCTTCCCCGGTAGGATCAGTTCTCGATTTCACAACCACCAAATTTCACAATTACCAAATCCCCCGTTCTGCCTTAAACTCTTTAATGAATGATTCCCACGCGTGAGCGGCTGATCGTTGCGCTCGATGTCTCTTCGGCGAAGGACGCCCAGAAGATTGTTTTCAGTCTTGGAGACGCCATCCAACTCTACAAAGTTGGCATGCAGCTCTACACCGCCGAAGGGCCGCAAATGGTTCGCAATCTGGTGGCGTCGGGCCGCAAAGTCTTTCTCGACCTGAAATACCACGACATTCCGAACACCGTGGCAGCCGCGGTGCGCGAGGCGGCCCAGCTTGGCGTAAGCATGTTGACGGTGCACGCGTCTGGCGGCACGAAGATGCTGCACGCAGCCGTCGAGGCAGCGCGCGAGAAAGCCTCGGGTCTGCAAGTTCTGGCCGTCACCGTCCTCACCAGCATGGATGATCAAGACCTGAACGAAACCGGGATCCATGGCCCGGTTGAGGACCAGGTGGTGTGGCTGGCTTCGCTGGCGATCGACTCCGGATGCGCCGGGGTTGTCAGCTCGCCGCGGGAGGTAAAAACCTTGCGCGCAAAGCTCGGGAGTGATTTCCTGGTAGTGACTCCGGGCGTCCGGCCCGCAGGCGCAGCCCATGGAGATCAAGCGCGGGTTGCGACTCCAGCCGAGGCAATCGCCGCCGGAGCAACCCACATCGTCGTGGGCAGGCCAATTACCGCGGCGGAGAATCCCTCAGCGGAGGCCGCAAAGATTCTGCAGGAACTGGAAGCCCAACCCTCCGAGTTGCAGACTCAAAACCTGTGAGCACCGGCGTCTCCAGCGCCAGAGCGCTCGCCATCCTTCGCCTCTCCATCGGAGTTTTATTCCTGATCCTCGCCGAATACAAAGTCTTCGGGACTGGGTTCACGTTGGGCGGAGGATTTCAGTACTGGATCAACAGCTTCCTGCAAGCCGGAGCCTATCCATTTATGGTTCCGGTGCTGAAGAATTTCGTTCTGCCGCACGCCACGTCTATCGCCTTCCTGGCGGCCTACGGTGAACTTGCGATCGGAATCTCTCTGCTCTTCGGGCGTTGGGTGCGCGCCGCTAGCCTCGGCGGCCTGGTTTACATGGCCGCGTTGCTGTTCTCGTCCAACTACCCCGGCCCCCATGCCCCTCTTTGGCAATACTTCGGGGCGTCCCTGAATCATCTGGTGCTCGCACTTTGTTTCGCGGTGTTTGCGATTACAAAAGTCGAGAAAAGATGATTCCGAGTTCTTCGGCCGAATGCAGGGCTAGAGCTTCTCGTGGAATTCGCAGGCGGAGCAGGAAATGAAAACGCCGCCGGGGGCGCCGCGTTCGCGGTCCTTTACCCGCTTCACGATGCGCGTGGGCTTGCCACACTTGGGGCAGTCGGTGCTCTTGGTGGTGTCCATTATCTTCTTACGGTCAGCAGTCTTGGCGATCTTGGCCATCGGTTCTCCAGTTTTTGGTGTGGGTTCATTTTACCTTATGGGCAAGCATTCAGCACTCAGCACTCAGCATTCAGCCCGAGCGTATTGGCGCTGGCGCCGGTTTCTGCCCGCTTTGGCTAAGTGCTGAATGCTGAGTGCTGAATGCTCGATTGCTATCCAGGAATCCGATGCCTTCCATCCAATTTTCTGAATTGACTCAGGAACCCGCCTCACGTAGGCTAGCTTTTCATGTTGACTCAGCACCATCACCACCACCATCATCACGCGCACAGCGCGGCGGCGGGTGTGTGGGGCTGAGTTAGAACAGCAAAACACAGGATTCAAGGCCCGCTGACGCGCAAAGTGCAGCGGGCTTTTTGTTTGTATTCACAGCGTGCACAGGGAAACGGAAAGCGATATGAAACTTGACTTCGACAAAATGCAGGGCCTGGTTCCGGCAATCATTCAGGATGCAGCCGGCGGCGTCCTTATGCTTGGCTTCATGAACCGCGAGGCGTACGAAAAAACTATCGCCATCGGATACGTCACGTTTTACAGCCGCACCCGCAACCAGCTTTGGACCAAAGGAGAAACCTCCGGCAACCGCCTGAAAGTAATCTCGGCGGCGACCGATTGTGATTTCGATTCGCTGCTGATTCAAGTGGAGGTTGAGGGCGCGGGAGCGGTATGTCATGAAGGCACCCGGTCATGCTTCACGAAGCCGATCGTCGCCAATCCGGCTGCAATCGAGGAGAGCGCGCGATGAAAATCCGGCTTGGGATCCCGAAGGGCAGCTTGCAGGACGCCACGCTACAACTTTTTTCGCAGGCTGGATTGCAGATTCATACCAATTCGCGCTCGTATTTCGCGTCCACGGGCGATCCGGAAATCGAATGCATGCTGATCCGCGCGCAAGAGATGGCCCGCTACGTCGAGCATGGCGCGCTGGACGCCGGCTTGACCGGCTATGACTGGGTCGTCGAGAGCGGGCTTGAGGTGGTCACCGTCTCCGATTTGATTTATGCCAAGCAAAGTCGCGGCAAGGTGCGCTGGGTGCTGGCCGTTCCAGAGGGTTCTTCCTTCGAAAAGGCTGAGGATCTCCGCGGACAAATCATTGCCACCGAACTGGTGAACGTCACGAAAAATTATTTCTCCAGCCGCGGCGTGGATGTGCGCGTCGAATTTTCCTGGGGCGCAACCGAAGTCAAGCCTCCCATGCTGGCCGATGCGATCGTGGAAGTTACCGAAACTGGCAGCTCCCTGCGGGCCAATCATCTGCGAATCATGGATACCGTGCTCGAAAGCAACACGCAGATCATCGCCAACAAAACCGCGTGGACCGATTGCGCCAAACGCCGCAAGATCGAAAACCTGGCGCTGATGCTCAAGGGCGCGATGGCAGCGAAAGACCGCGTCGGCTTGATGCTCAACGTGCGCAAAGAAGATTTGGAGCGCGTGCTGGCCGTCCTGCCTGCGTTGAAGCGTCCGACGATTTCGACGCTCAGCGATCCCGAATGGCTGGCGGTGAATACGGTGATCGAAGAATCGCTGGCATGGGAAGTAATTCCGCGATTGAAAGAGGCCAACGCGCAAGGGATTGTGGAGTATCCGCTGAATAAGGTGGTCGTGTAATGCGGACACTCTCCGGCAAATCGGCCGCGGCGTACGTGCGCGAGATTGAGCAACGAAGCTCACGACTGGAAAAGATTGAACCAGCGGTGCGGCGGATTGTGGACGACGTGCGACGGAACGGCGATCGGGCGTTGCTGAAGTATGCGCGGAAGTTCGACGCGCTGGCTCCGAAGCAGGCGTTGCGTGTGTCGGACTCCGAACTGCGCGCAGCGTGGAAGAGTGCTCCGCCTTCTTTGCGAAAGGCACTTCGCATCGCGGAGAAAAACATCCGCCGCTTCTGCCAATGGCAGAAGCCGAAAGAATGGACGCGTTCGAGCCACGGAATTTCGCTCGGTCAGTTGGTGCGGCCGCTGGATTCGTGCGGCTGCTACGTGCCCGGCGGCAGATTCCCTCTTGCTTCCACGCTGCTGATGACCGTCATACCAGCGCAAGTCGCAGGCGTGAAGAACATCCGCGTGGTTTCGCCGCACCCAAGTTCCGAAGTGCTGGCGGCAGCGGCGATGCTCGGCGTGCGCGAGTTCCACCGAGTGGGCGGCGCACAGGCGATCGCAGCGCTGGCGTACGGCACGGAAACGATTGCCCGCGTGGATAAGATTGTCGGTCCAGGAAATTTGTACGTTACCACCGCAAAGAAAATCGTCTCGTTCGACTGCTCGATTGATATGCTCGCCGGGCCGACGGAAGTTGTGATCGTGAGCGCGTCCGGGGATCCTGCATTCATCGCCTCTGACCTAGTTGCGCAAGCCGAACATGATCCAGAGACGCTGGCGGTATTCATTACGACATCGAAACGACTTGCGGCTAAAGTGTTAAGCGAAACAAAACAGCGTTCCGGCAAGAATGCGATCGCCTCCAAGGCCCTTGGAGCACGCGGAGCCGTGCTAATTGCAAGTTCTCGCCAGCAGGCGTTTGATTGGGCAGACCGAATTGCCCCGGAGCACATTACGATTGAGAAGTCGGATCTTCCGTTAGTGCAGAATGCTGGGTCGGTTTTCGTAGGCGACTACTCGGCCCAGGCGGCGGGCGATTACGCCTCTGGCCCGAATCATGTCCTGCCAACCGCCGGGGCTGCCAGATTTCGCGGCGGTCTCAGTGTAATGGACTTTGTAAAACTGATCACGGTGCAGAACCTTACGCCCAGCGGATTGCGTAAAATTGCTCCCGCTGTCCTTACCCTCGCCGAAACCGAAGGACTGCGCGCGCACGCCGACTCCATTCGCGTGAGGTGCGCCAATGCTTAAGGCGCGAGAGTCAGTCCGTACGTTAAAGGAGTATCACCCACCCCTGGGTAATCGCGAAGGGCTGCGGCTGGACTTCAACGAGAATACTCTCGGATGCTCTCCGCGAGTTCTGGAACGTTTGCGAAAACTCGATGGCGAGACGCTGGCACGCTATCCGGTGCGGGAGACAGGCGAGGCCGTGGTTGCCACTCACTTCGGCGTCTCGCCGGAAGAACTGCTGCTCACCAACGGCACCGACGAAGCCGTCCATCTGATCTGCGAAACTTATCTCTCGCCGGGTGATGAAGTTCTGATCGCCGTGCCCACGTTTGCCATGTTTGAAATCTATGCGGCGGCGACCGGAGCGAAAGTGATTTCCATTCCGACCGGCTCAGACTTTGCATTTCCGACTCAGTCCGCCCTCGACCAAATCACAAGCCGAACCCGGCTGATCGCGGTTGCGAACCCGAATAATCCAACCGGAGCGTTTGCGCCGATTGCCGATCTGATGCGGATTGCCGAAGCCGCACCCGAAGCGGCGCTGCTGGTAGACGAAGCCTATTTTGAATTTTGCGGTAAAAGTATGGCGCCAAACTGGCGCGGCGTTCCCAATCTTTTTGTTTCCCGCACATTTTCGAAGGCTTACGGAATGGCGGGCCTCAGAATCGGCGTTCTCATGGGGAATCCCACGCAGATGTCTGTGGTCCGGCGCGGCAGTTCTCCATATAACCTAAATTCGGTTGCGCTGGCCTGCCTGCCTGACGCTCTCGCCGATCAGGAATTCATTCGAGATTACGCGGCGCAAGCGATTGACGGCCGCCGCGAACTTGAAGCCGAACTTTCGGCATGGAGCATTCGCTTCTGGCCCAGCCGCGCGAATTTTGTGCTGTTTTATCTGGGTGACAAGTGCAAGCCCTTCATCAGCGAAATGCGTGAACGCGGCATCCTGGTGCGTGATCGATCAAATGATCCTGGCTGCCAGGACTGTGTCCGCATCACCGTCGGCCTTCGCGAGCATAATCAACAGATGCTTTTAAACCTGCGCGAAGTTCTAGCCGGGCTTGGCCTGCGGCAAAAGGTGGCGCGATGAGAAAGGCTGCACTCGACCGGACCACGAAAGAAACCAGCATTCGGCTTCGGCTCACCCTCGAGGGACGAGGACGCTACAAAATCTCCACCGGCATCCGATTCTTCGATCACATGCTCGAACTGTTCGCGCACCACGGCGGATTTGATCTTGAGCTGTTGGCGACCGGCGACCTCGACGTGGACCAGCACCACACAGTCGAAGATGTCGGCATAGCGCTCGGCCAGGCATTCGCGCAGGCGTTGGGCAACAAGCGAGGCATCCTGCGCGCCGGATATTTCGCCATGCCTATGGATGAAACGCTAGGTCTTGCAGCAGTAGATTTTTCGGGGCGAGCCGCCGCGATTGTGGATACCAAGGTCCGGGTGCGGCTAGTCGGTGATTTGCAATCCGAACTGGTGCCCGATTTTTTTGACGGCTTTGCCCGCGGCGCGCAGGCGAATGTTCATGCCAAAATCCTTTACGGACGCTCAAATCATCACAAGATTGAAGCGCTGTTCAAGGCGTTCGCGCGGGCTCTGCGGGCAGCCTGCTGGCGGGACAAACAGATGGCGCGGCTGCTTCCCAGCACCAAAGGATTGTTGTGATCGCAATCGTTGATTTCCGCGCCGGCAATCTCACTTCGGTGAAGAAGGCGTTTGATCATCTGGGCGCCGAGACAGTTGTGACTTCTGATCCCACGGAAGCAGCGAAGGCTGACAAAATTGTGCTCCCCGGCGTGGGACACTTCGGTGCCACCAAAGCTTTGGATGACTCCGGCTTGCGCGATGTAATCCTCGAGAGCATCGAGCGCGGAATTCCCTTCCTCGGCATTTGCGTAGGCATGCAGTGGATGCTGGCTTCGAGTGAAGAGGCCCCAGAGATTTCGGGCCTTGCGCTGTGGCCGGGCGAGTGCAGCCGGTTTCCGGCGGCGGTGAAATCTCCGCACGTAGGATGGAACAGCTTGCAGATTCGAAACGGCTCGCGTCTCTTGCAAGGCGTACCGTCAGGATCTTTTGTCTATTTCACGCATTCGTATCGCGTCCCGCTGCTCACCGCGACTTCGGCGGAATGTGAGTACGGCGGCGGCTTTTCCGCGGCAGTCGAGCAGGAGAACATGTTTGGAGTTCAGTTTCATCCGGAAAAATCCGGCACGGTAGGCCTGGCGATCTTAAAGAATTTCTGCAACCTGTAAATCATGCTGACCAAACGCATCATCGCCTGTCTGGACGTGGACGCCGGCCGCGTGGTCAAAGGGACGCAGTTTCTTGACTTGCGCGATGCCGGAGATCCCGCTGCGCTGGCTGCTGCCCACAGCAAGGCCGGCGCCGATGAAGTCGTGCTGCTCGATATCACCGCCACGCATGAAAAGCGCAACACGCTGCTTGAAACTGTCCGCCGCACCGCGAGAGAACTTTTTGTTCCTTTCACTGTCGGAGGCGGGGTGCGGACGCTCGACGACGCCTCGGCAATCTTTGACGCCGGAGCCGACAAGATCAGCATCAACTCCGCCGCCATCGCCGACGCGGCCCTGATCACTTGCATTGCCGAGCGTTTTGGATCGCAGGCTGTGATTGTCGCAATTGACGCCAAGCGCAACGGCGCGGACTCCAAAGCCGGTTCCGAGGCCGGCTTTCAAGCATTTGTTTCTGGCGGCCGCGTGGCCACCGGGCGGGACGCGATCGCCTGGGCAAAAGAAGCCGAAGACCGCGGTGCCGGCGAAATTCTGCTGACGTCCATGGACC
>Ga0066789_10000204_pt1 | contig 21296 bp, 15 predicted proteins | sample OrgsoiDNA2013049_FD_70960 | JGI IMG/M metagenome (GOLD analysis project Ga0066789, IMG submission 70960) | Permafrost soil microbial communities from the Arctic, to analyse light accelerated degradation of dissolved organic matter (DOM) -... | ecosystem: Environmental > Terrestrial > Soil >...
AACTCTGTGTATGGTTTGGTCCAGTTGCCACACCGAACCGCGAACCTTCCGTGGGCGAAAGCGTGAGTCTTTTCCGAGAGCCGGATGCGGGAAAACCGCCAGTCCGGTTCGATGAGCGGGGACAGGAAACAGAACCAAGCCAAACCGGACTGAGGTGATGAGGCGAAAGCCGAGTCGACTATCCACCGGGAGACTACCGTTACTGCGCCTGTTCTCGACTCTACTCGCGTTATCGCTCATTGACAGGGGTTCTGAGTGTAAACGCTGATTTCGTCAACGATCAATAATCCTCAACAGTTCGCTTACAATGGGTGCCAATGACCTCAGCCGCGATCGCTTGTTTAATCCTAGCGGTGTCGGCTTTGGCATCATGTTGCGCTGCGTGGTATGGCCGTGTCTCCCTCAGTGCGGCTGACGGACCGAATCAAACTAATCGTGGTCGATTTCGAAGCTCCATCGCACTATCGGCACTGCTGTTCGCCACCTCTTCGGCCGCGATCTACGTCGCGTTTCTGTTGGCGTGGGCTTATTCGTCCCCCTCCATCAATGGGCGGCAGCCATTAGGAGCCGCAGCGATATGGGTGGGGTTGATTTCCGCAGTTTATGCCATCGTTGGAGGCCTGTTTGCACGCGGCGCGCAGAGATTACTCATGGTCGTCAGTTCTATGGCAGTCGCGTTTCTTTGGATTTTGGCCGGAGCGGCGAGTGTCGCCGTCTAACGATTTGCCGATCAATTGGCGTAACATCCCCATAGCACTAATTGACTGAGTCGTGCGGGTAGTTGAGGCCACGGCAACTTGTCTTTTCGGCTCGTTATAAAAGGGCTTTAGCTTTTGCGGGCGCGCCCAGTCGCCGTCTTCTTGGCCGCATCAGTGAAGTGCTCGATGCGGTTCCGGCCTTTGTCCTTGGCGGCGTAAAGGCCAGCGTCGGCCTGGTTCAACAACGCTTCCACTTCGTTTTTTCCTTCGCGAGCAGAGACCGCGACGCCCATACTCATGGTGATGAGTCTCTCCTCGCCGGAATAAACCACAGGTGTAGCGGCAACGATTTCGCGCAGCTCATTCGCACGCAGCAGAGTGTTGGGCAAATCACAGTTGGGCAAAACCATGAGAAATTCTTCTCCGCCGTATCGGCCAACACCATCGTAGAGGCGGAGTTGGGCACGGAGCCGCCGGCCGATTTCGCGGAGAGCCTCATCGCCAAAAAGATGGCCAAGGGTGTCGTTCACGTTCTTGAAATGGTCAACGTCGCCAAGGATCATTCCCACTGGCTGGCGCTCCCGGCGCGCCCGCTCAAATTCCCGCTGCAACATGCCGACAATCTCCCCGCGATTCATCAACCCGGTGAGGCTGTCGTGGGTGGCGGCGTGGCGCATGGACTCACGAGCGGAAACCAGCTCTTCCTGCAGGTCGAGAATGCGCTTGCCGACCAGCAGACGCGCCTTCAATTCCAGCTCATCAAAGGGCTTGACGAGATAGTCGTCGGCCCCGGCTTGCAGGGCGTCGAGCATGTTCTGGCGGCCCTCATTGCTGGTCAACAGAATGACGTAGACGTAAGGACCGGACGATCCGGCTTTCCGAATGCGGTGGCACAGTTCGATGCCATCTAGATCAGGCATCACCCAATCGAGCAGGGCGAGTTTGGGAGCATCCGGCTTCTCCAGGATTTGCCAGGCCTCGGAGCCGGTCTCCGCGAGGGTGACACCAAAGCCCCAGCTTCGCAAATGATCGCCGATCAATTTGCGGTAGACAGCAGAATCATCGACGACCAAGGCCTGCATCGGTCTGGAACCTCTGACCTCCGCTGCGCCAAACAACGAATGGCCGCTCATCGATCCTCCCGGCAGATCAGTAACGCCATCGAACCTGATCCTGACATCATACGGCCCAGAGGCGGTTTGAGGACGGCTGGCAACTTGGCTGGCCCGTGCATCCAGAGATACGTTTTGTAGAATCGGCAGACGGAGCCAGATGCACTAGCTCCGAAAAAAGTGCGGGAGGTCCAGCTTTCCAAAATCACCAGAGTGACTGCCGATTGCCCGGAAAGTACCGGTTTTCATGAGTACGGGTTGGCGCCCATCATTTTGAGCGGGGACGGAGGGTTGACCGGGGCTTCGCTCGCGGCCTAACATAACCGCCGAAGGCACTGAGGCCCTCGGAATGATCGGCCAGACCGTCTCCCACTATCACATCGTCGGAAAGCTCGGTGGTGGGGGCATGGGCGTGGTTTATGAGGCGGAAGACACGCGCCTGGCCCGTCACGTTGCCCTTAAGTTCATTCCTGCGGAGATGGTCCACGACAAAAAGTCGCTCGACCGCTTCGTGCGCGAAGCCCGCGCCGCTTCCCAGTTGAACCATCCCGGCATCTGCACGATCCACGATATCGACGACAACGACGGACATCCCTTCATCGTCATGGAGAAGCTGGAAGGGATAAGCCTGAAGGAGCGGATCCGCGGCAAGGCGATGGAAGTCGACGAGATCCTCGACATCGGCATCCAGGTGGCGGATGCTCTGGCGGCTTCGCACGCCAAGGGGATCATTCATCGCGACATCAAGCCGGCCAATATTTTTGTGTCGCAGACCGGTCAGACGAAGATTCTCGATTTCGGATTGGCCAAGTCGGCGCGCGACCCGAATTCGAGCGAGGCGGCGCTTGAAGATTCGCTGACCGCGGTGGGAGTGATCCCGGGAACCGCGGTTTACATGTCTCCTGAGCAGGCGCGGGGCGAGGAACTGGATCCGCGGAGCGATTTGTTCTCGCTTGGAGTTGTGCTTTACGAAATGGCAACCGGCAAAAAGCCTTTTGCCACCGGCAACGTGATTACAACGCTGGATGCGGTCTTGAACCAGAAGCCGGTCTCTCCTCTCAGCCTCAACCCTTCACTCCCCCGGGATCTTGAAGGCATCCTCGGCCGGGCCATGGAGAAAGACCGGGGACACCGCTATCCGAATGCACTGGCGATGAAGGGCGATTTGCAGTCACTGCGGAGGGATACGGAATCGGGGTTGACCAAGACCGGGGCGCGGCGCCCGGCCTTGCCGTATCGTATTGCCACAACTACGTTTCAGGCCTCGAGCAAATTTTCAACTTATCTTCTGCTGGGAGTCAGCGCACTGCTGCTCACGGTTTTGGTCGCGGTCGGGGCTTGGTGGTTCAAACAGCGTCAGATAGCAAGCGGCGGAGCGCCGAAGAACACCATTGCGGTGTTGCCGTTGCAGAACATGAATGGCGATATCAGCGTGGAGTTTCTTCGCTTCGCGCTGGCCGATGAAATTGCCAACACTCTCACCTACACACGGACGCTGGACGTGCGTCCGTCCGCGATCACGCGAAAGTTTGTTGGCAACGAAGTCGATCCCCAGCAGGCAGGCAAAGAGGTACACGTTGCCAACATTCTTACCGGACACTTCCTGAAGCAAGGCGACCGGCTTCTGATTACGCTCGAGGCGATTCAGGTGGAGGGCAATAAGCTTCTGTGGCAGACCAACGTGACGGCGCCCGCTCAGGACTTGATCGCCTTGCAAGCGCAGATGGGTGCGAAGATACGTCAAGAGTTGTTGCCGGCGCTGGGTGCGGGCGGCGGTTTTCTTGATACTGGTACGCGCCCGAAGAGCGCCGAGGCCTACGACCTCTATTTGCATAGCATCGCACTGCCCCATGATGCCGGGCCCAATAAAGATGCCATCGCGGTTCTGGAACATGTGGTGGAAGTTGATCCGACGTACGCGCCCGCATGGGAGCAGCTCGGTTTGCGTTGCTACTATGACGCGGACTATTCCGACGGCGGCGAGCCTATGTTCCAGCGCTCTAACAAAGCCTACGAACGCGCCATCGAACTCGATCCGAACCGGATCGTCGCCGCCGGACAACTGATCACCAACCATGTGGAGCGCGGCGAACTCGGCAAGGCATATCAGTCGGCGCAGGCGCTGGTCAAGCGCCGTCCCGAGAGCGCGCAGGCCCATTTTGTGATGAGTTTTGTCTATCGGTATGCCGGGATGCTGGAGCAAGCGACTGGCGAGTGCAACACGGCGCTGGCGCTCGACCCGGGTAACTACTCGTTTCGCTCTTGCGCATGGGCGTTCATGGAGTTGGGTAAGACCGAACGGGCCGCGGATTTTGTCCGTCTGGATGCTGGCTCGGAGTGGGCCGCGTATGTGACGCCATCCATTCTTCTGCGCGAAGGGAAGATTCCGGAAGCACGCGAGGCCGTGAAGCACATGCCGAACACGCCGCGCTATCACCGCGATCTGCTGGAGGCTTGTCTGCAATTGCGGCCAGCCGCGGATCTGGATCGGATGGCGCAGGAAGCGGAAACCAGTCTGCCCACCGAGCCCGATCCGGAGACGTGGTATTACCAGGGAGCGCTTTTTGCGTTCTGCGGCAAGAAACAGGCGGCTCTCCATCTGCTCCAGAGCGCGGTCGAGCAGAACTATTGCGCGCACGCGAATCTGCTTGCCGACCCTCTTCTGGCAAGACTCCGCACAGATACAGCATTTGACAAAGTGTTGACCGCCGCCGGCTCTTGCCAGGAGGCGGTGCGGTCGGCAAGCAACACGCCGAGCCCGTGAAACATAATTAGTGTTCGAAGCGGCAGCCCGCAAGCTGGTACAATCTCGTTTGTTCAAATGGTTTCTCTTCCGCTGATTATTCCCGCAAGAAATATCTCAAGAGGATTTCTGATGATTTCTATTCGAAGCTTTTTCGCGTTCGTGGTCGTCGGTTGTGTCATCGCTTGTGCCGGTTTGACGGCAGCGCAGGAAGCGCAAGAAGACCGCTTGCTGCGTTTCCCCGATATCCATAAAGACAAAATCGCATTCATGTATGGGGGCGATCTCTGGCTGGCGTCGAGTTCGGGAGGCACGGCCCACCGCATCACTTCGCATCCCGGGCGGGAACTATTTCCAAAGTTTTCACCGGATGGAAAGTGGCTGGCATTCACGGGCCAGTACGACGGCAACTTCAATGTCTATGTAATGTCGTCGGAGGGCGGTCAACCGAAGCAGTTGACGTTCTACCAGGGATCGGCGCAGCCGCTCAGCGACCGAATGGGCATACTTAACCAGGTGATTGGCTGGACTCCGGATGGTAAGAGCATCGTCTTTCTTTCTCGTCGCGACGCTTCGAACGGCTGGACCAAACGGCCCTGCACGGTGAGCATCGAGGGTGGACTGCCTCAGCCCATGCCCATGGATGAGGGCGGGCTGCTTTCGTACTCAGCGGACGGCACAAAGGTCGCTTACAACCGAATCTTTCGCAATTTCCGGCAGTGGAAACGCTATACCGGCGGTCTGGCGCAGGACATCACGATCTACGACATCAAGAATAATGTGGTGGATCAGGTCATCCCGCACACGGATTACACCGACACGTTTCCGATGTGGCATGGAAACACGATTTATTTCACTTCCGATCGCGGGTCTGCGCATCGGCTCAATCTCTACAGCTACGACCTGGGCAGCAAGCAGATCGAGCAACTTACTAAATTCGACGAATTCGACGTCATGTGGCCGAGCCTTGGCCCCGACGCGATTATTTTCGAGAATGGCGGTTACCTGTATACCTTCGACCTGCAGACCCGGCAGCCGAAGAAACTGGCGGTCTATGTGAATGGAGCGCGCGACCAGGCCATGAAGCACTGGGTGAGCGCGAGCCATAACATCACCGACTTCGATATCGCACCCGACGGAAAGCGAGCCGTCTTCGCGGCGCGGGGAGAAGTCTTCACCGTTCCGGCGAAGGATGGAAGCATCCGCAACCTGACGCATTCTCCTGGGGTTCGCGAGCAACACGTGGCCTGGTCGCCGAATGGGCAATGGATCGCCTACGTTTCCGACCGCACTGGTGAAGATGAGATCTACATCGCTGCGCAAGACGGATTGGCCGCCGAAGAGCAAATCACCAGCGGACACAAGGGCTTCATGTTCCAGCCGGCGTGGTCTCCGGACAGCTCGAAAATCGCCTGGGCCGATAAGGACCTCAAACTTTGGTACGTCGACCTCAAGGAGAAGAAACCGGTCGAAGTGGATCGCGGGAAGTACGGCGAAATTCAGAATTACAGCTGGTCCCCGGATAGTAAGTGGTTGGCTTACGATAAGAATTTGGACTCCGGCTACTCGGTAGTTTACCTGTATGGCCTGGCCGACCGAAAAGCCATCGCCGTGACTTCACCTCTTAATAACAGTTACGCCGCGGTATTCGATCGGGACAAGCGATACCTATACTTCCTTTCTGACCGCGACTACAACGAAGTGCTGGGTAACGTTGACTTCGAGTTTGCGAATCCGAAGACAACGCGGGTTTACGTGGTCACCTTGACGGCGGACGAGCCTTCGCCGTTTCCGGCCTTGAGCGACGAGGTGAAGGTGAAGAGCGAAGAGCCCGCGGCGGCTCCGGTGCCCGAGTCGAAGAAGAAGAACACAAAGCAAACGCCAAACAAGAAGGAAGAGAAGCCCGCAGCCGAAGAGAAAGGCGCGCAAACCGAGACTAAGGAACCTCCGAAAGTTTTTAAGATCGAGCTCGACGGCATTCAAAACCGGATCGTAGCGCTGGCCGTTCCACCCGCGGTGATTCGCGGCTTGGACTCTTCCAAAGACGCGATCTACTACTCGACTACGCCTATTCAGGGCTTGTCGGGACCGCTTCCGGGAGAAAATTCCGCGATCCATGCCTACGATCTGAAAGAACGCAAAGACAAAGTGCTATTGGATGGCGCGGATCGTTTCGCACTTTCCAGTGACGGCTCGAAGCTGTTGTACCGCGCCGAGGGCGAGGGTCCGGTGGGGATTATCGACGCCAAGCCTCCGGACGCGCCTCACAAGGTTGGAGATGGCGCGCTCAAACTGGACGGCATGAGAATGGAAGTCGATCCTTCGCAGGAATGGAAAGAGATATTCAACGAGGTCTGGCGGCAGGAACGGGATTACTTCTTTGAAGCCTCGATGAATGGAGTGGATTGGCAGAAGACCAAAGATCAATACGCACAACTACTCCCGTACGTCGCCGATCGTTATTCGCTGACATTCGTCATGGGCGAAATGATCGGAGAGTTATCGAATTCGCATACATACGTCGGCGGCGGCGATTTGCCGGACCTGCATCCGGTGAACGTCGGATTGCTGGGAGCGGACTATGAAGCCGACACAGCCAGCGGTATGTACCGGATCAAGAAAGTCTTCACTGGCGAAAATTGGGACGCACACACGCGGTCGCCTTTGACCGAGCCGGGCGTCAACATCAAAGAAGGTGAGTATCTGGTCGCGATCAACGGGCACGCGCTGCGCGCTCCGCAGACTCCCGATGAGTTACTCGTAAACCAAGCCAATGAGGTGGTCACGCTTACCGTCAACTCCAAGCCCGCAGCGGACGGCGGCCGCAAAGTTGTGGTGAAGCCGATTGGCGACGAGTTCAGTTTGCGCGAGTTGAACATGATCGAGACCAAACGCAAAAAGGTAGACGCGGCCAGCGGCGGCCGCATCGGCTATGTCTACCTGCCCAACATGGGCGACGAAGGACTCAACGAGTTCGTCAAACAGTACTTCCCGCAAATTCGCAAGGAAGGCATCATCTTCGACGTTCGCTACAACGGCGGGGGCTTCGTGGATCAGCTCATTTTTGCGCGGCTGCGGCGCGTGCTGGCCGCCATGAGTCCGGCTCGCAACTGGGAGCCGGGCACGATCCCGGCCAACGTCTTCTACGGATACATGGCCTGCGTGACCAATCACTACGCCGCGTCCGATGGAGACTTCTTCAGCTATTTCTTCAAGCAATACAAGCTGGGACCACTCATCGGCGAGCGGACCTGGGGCGGAGTGCGCGGCATTCGCGGCAATATCCCGTTGATGGACGGCGGCTACATCACGCGCCCGGAATTCTCTCTGTATGGGCTCGACGGCAAGTGGCTGATCGAGAACCGTGGGGTGCAGCCGGATGTGGTGGTGGACAATCCGCCGGACCTGGTCTTGAAGGGACAAGATCCACAACTGGAAAAAGCGGTCGAGATGCTGATGGAGCAGATCAAGGCCAATCCAAAGCGACTGCCGGCGCGGCCTCCGGATCTACCGACTTATCCGGAGGGGCCTGGATTCTAAAGGCGAAGACTCGTGTGGGGACGGGGCTCTGCCCCGTCCCGTCCGAGGGCAGAGCGGGGCCTTGCCCCGAAGTCGTGCCCTATCCAGACCGGCATGAACCAAGCAAGTAGCCGGCGATACGATCAACTCGACCGCTCAAACCGCTTCCACGTTGTTCATGCCATCTACGACACCACGATTCATTCAAGTATCATTTCGAAATGTTCGTGACAGAAGATCCGAGCCGTCGGCGTACGCTACTGATCGCGCTCTCTTTTGTGGTCATTTACCTGCTGCAAATTTTGTTAGCCGTCGGACACCAGTCGCAGACGAACGATGAGGGCTACCACTTGGCAGCGGGTTACCGTTATTGGCAGTGCGGCGACTTCGGCATCAACCCGGAGCATCCGCCGCTAGTCAAGCTGCTGGCGGCCGTACCTCTCCGTTTATTGCACGTGCCAGCGCCCGACGGCGCGTGCGGCAAGGAGCCGACCACGAAAGACGCCGGGTATGGAATGTCCTACCACTGGTACTACGAACAGGGCCTGGACCCTGAGCGGATGATGCGCTGGGGACGGATAGCAGCAGCGACTTTTTCTCTCATGCTGGCCGTGACGAGTTTCTTTTTTGCGCGAGCGCTCTTCGGTTCGGCGGCGGCGCTGTTTACTCTCGCGCTGCTTGTATTTGAGCCGACACTTCTGGCGCACGGGGCGCTTATCACCACGGACAGTGCGGTTACGGCGTGCATGATCTTGTCGGTCTTCGCATTCTATAGTTACGCGCAGCAGCCGACATTTGTACGTTTGCTTCTCGCCGGAATCTCCATTGGACTTACGCTCGCGGTCAAGCACTCGGGCATGCTGCTGCTGCCGATCCTTCTGTTGCTTGCGATCGCTGAGGCATGGCAGCGGAGGGATACGGGGCGCGCAAGACTGCGCCCGCTGCTGGCATATATGGCCATCGTCACGATCGGTGTTGCGGTGCTGTGGACGGTCTATGACTGGCGCTTCGCACCCCGGCCAGGTGGCGTTGCCATGACCCTGCCGCTGGCGCAGTTCATCAGCAATGTGGAGCAGCAGGGCAACGACAGCTTTCTGGTCGCGCAAGCGATTCCGTTGATCGCGCGCTTGCACCTTTTGCCGGAAGCTTATCTCTACGGCTTTGTGGATGTGCTGAGCATCTCCCACCCGGGGCAGCCACCTTTTTTGCTGGGGAAGCTATACCCGCACGGCCAGTGGTTCTATTTTCCAATCACCTTCATGATCAAGTCGACGCTCGGCTTTTTGGCGCTGGGTCTATGCGTCGTGCTGGTGCCATGGAGGCGCCTGGCGGGGGGCAGACCGCTGCTGTACGTTCTGACGCCATGCACCGTGGTGCTAGGCGCGGCGATGACTTCGGGCCTCAATATTGGTTATCGGCACGTGCTGCCGATGGTGCCGTTCTTGTGCGTGCTGCTCGGCGCCACCGCGGCGTGGATGCTGTCGCGTAAGGGCGCATTGCGGGTAACGGCGATCATATTGTCGCTCGTCCACATCGCCTCTTCGCTGCTCACCTTTCCGGATTACATACCGTATTCAAACGAAGCCTGGGGCGGTCCGTCGCGCACCTATCGAGTGCTCACGGATGCGAACGCCGATTGGGGACAGTCGATCAAGGAGTTGAAGACCTATCTAGATCGCCATTCGATCAATGACTGCTGGCTCGCGTATGACGGTGTTACTGCGCCCGAATACTACGGAGTACACTGCCGGCGATTGCCGCCGAACGGCTACGGAGCTCCGGGCGGCCCCACGCCGAAGATGGTGAGCGGAACGCTGCTGATCAGCGCCATGACCATCTCCGGCATCGAGTGGGAGAACGCCGAATTGAATCCGTATCGCGCCTTCCTGACGGATACGCCGACGGATGTTGTGGGCGGTTCGATCCTTGTCTTCCAAGGCGCCTACGACATGACGGGCGTCGCCGCGGTACAGCACATCGCGATCGCAAATCGACTGGCTGGAGAGCGGCAGTTTGCCGAGGCAAAGACAGAAGCGCAGAGTGGACTGGCCCTGATGCCTGCAAGCGTGCGCGGCTATCTTGCGCTCGGCAACGCCTGCGCGGGTCTGCAGCAAACGGCAAGCGCTCGCCAGGCGTTCGAAAGCGCACTCCATTTGGGCCAAGCCATGCCAGCGTGGTATCCAAACGAGATCGCGCGAGCGCAGAGAGGCCTGCAGGCATTGCTGGGCGTGGAGTCTTCGGGGGCACCCACGTCTTGAACTCTCACGGGAACGGGGATGCCGCACCAGTCGGACTTACCTCTTGCAAACCGGACGGTCGGTCGGGTAGTATCACCTCAACTATTTGGTGCAACTTTGACGAATGGCTGCAGTCTCCGCCGAATTAGTTTTAAAATCCCCGGAGTCCGAGTGTGCCTGTCCGTCGCGGTGCGGGGGAACGAGTGAGCTGAGAGATTAGAAATCGTAAATGCTCTCGAATCCCACCCGCCAGAGACGATGGCAAGGTGGGTTTTGTTTTTTCGAGGAGCGGCTTTCGAGGTTCAGCCCCTGAAGGGGCATCTGATTTTTGAACTCAGGGTATCGCTAAAGCGATACCCTGATACGAAGCTTGAGGATGCGAATGTCGAAGCGTAAGAAGGTCGAGTGTTTTCGCAGCCTATGAAGGCATGCCACTGATAGGAAATCGCTCTTGCACTACGCACTGGCAGGGAGGTCGCATGACGGATCAGAAAGCCACGCTAACCACGAGCAAGAACAAGACGACAATGACCGGGGCCAGCATTCTTTGGGAATGTCTGGAGCGTGAAGGCGTGAAGCATGTCTTCGGCTATCCGGGCGGAGCCATTCTGCCTGCCTATGACGCTCTGAAGGGCAGCAATATCCATCACATTCTGGTGCGCCACGAACAGGGCGCAACCCACATGGCCGACGGCTACTCGCGCGCCAGTGGAGAGGTGGGAGTTGCGGTTGCGACTTCGGGGCCGGGAGCCACCAATATGGTCACCGGAATCGCCACGGCCATGCTTGATTCCTCTCCGATCGTCTGCATCACCGGCCAGGTCGGCAGCAAGCTGATCGGGTCGGACGCGTTTCAGGAAACCGACATCACCGGCGTGACCCTTCCCATTACCAAGCACAACTATTTGGTGACCCACGCGAGCGAAGTGGCGCGCACGATTCGTGAAGCGTTCTATGTCGCGAAGTCTGGCCGCCCCGGTCCGGTGCTGGTCGATATCACCAAGGATGCGCAGCAGGGTACGTGCGAGTTCGACTGGGAAGCGGCCAAGCCGCAATTGCCGGGTTACCGTCCCGACCTTTCGCCCGCTCCGCAGGAGTATGAGCAGGCGCTGGAGTTGATTCACAATTCGAAGCGGCCCGTGATCCTTGCCGGGCACGGCATCATTATTTCTGGAGCCATGCGCGAGGTGCGCGATTTTGCCGAGCGTGCCGGTATCCCGGTCGCGCTAACGCTGCTCGGCCTCGGCGCGTTTCCGGCGTCGCACCCGCTTAATCTCGGCATGATGGGCATGCACGGCGAAGCTTGGGTCAATCACATGATCCAGGAAGCCGACCTGTTGCTTGCCTTCGGCATGCGCTTCGACGACCGCGTTACCGGCAACCTGAAAACGTATGCGCCCAATGCCAAGAAGATTCACATCGAGATCGATCCAGCGGAGATCAACAAGAACGTCAAGGTCGATGTACCGCTGGTCGGCGATTTGCGGGAAGTTCTGCTGGAATTGATGCCGAAAGTCGAGTCCATCGACCGCAGCGAGTGGCTCGATCATATCGACAAGCTGAAGGGTGATTCCGCCGTGCGCGATATTCAGAATCTGCCCGACAGCGGCCATCTTTATGCTGCGCATGTGATCAATGATTTGTGGCGGCAGACGCGTGACGGTAAGACCATTGTCGTGACCGACGTGGGCCAGCACCAGATGTGGGAGGCGCAGTATTACAAGCATGAGCATCCGCGCACGCTGATTACTTCTGGCGGACTGGGAACGATGGGTTTTGCTCTGCCCGCCGCCATTGGCGCGAAAGTGGCTTGCCCCGACGCCGAGGTTTGGGTGATTGTGGGCGATGGCGGGTTCCAGATGACCATGTGCGAACTGGCGACGCTGGTGCAGGAAAATCTTAAGATCCACATCGCCATCATCAACAACGGATTTCTTGGCATGGTGCGGCAGTGGCAGGAATTTTTCTACGACCGCAACTACGCGGCGACGCCGTTGCTCAATCCCGATTTCGCGAAGCTAGCGGACGCTTACGGCATTCGGAGCGCGACGGTCTCGGAGCGGTCCGGGGTCGTGCCTACGGTCGAAGCGGCGCGCCAGCACGAGGGGCCGATGCTGATCAATTTCAAAGTTGAACAGGAAGACACCGTCTATCCAATGGTTGCCGCCGGGGCGGCGCTGCACGACATGATTCGGCGGCCCAGTCCGATTGTCGAGACGGCGGAAGATGAATAAGTGCGCTGCTAGCTTCTGGTTTCTAACTAGCGGCTAGAAGCCAGTAGCTAACCACGGTCAAAACATATGCTGAATACATTCATGGTGTACGTCGAAAATAAACCGGGTGTGCTCACCCGCGTGGCTTCGCTGTTTCGGCGCCGCGCTTTCAATATCGATTCGCTGACGGTGGGGCGGACTGAAAAACCAGAGGTGTCGCGCATGACCATTACCGTCGACGCCGATCGCGACCAGGCCCGCCGTATCGAAGCGAATCTGTACAAACTGGTGAACGTGCTGCTGGTCGAGAACATCACCAATCAGCCTGCCATCATCCGAGACCTGGCCATGATCCGTGTGGCGGCCACGCACGAAGCGCGCTCCCACGTGCTGGAACTCGCCAACGTATTTCGCGCGCGGGTGGTCGATGTCGCGCCCGAATCATTGACCCTGGAAATCACCGGCGCAGAAGAAAAGATTGACGGACTGCTCGACTTGCTGCGTCCCTATGGCGTATTGGAGATGGTGCGCACGGGCATCGTTGCTATGCGACGTGGCAGCAAGTCAAGCGAGGCGGTGTCCGCGAGAGAAAGCGCGGTGGCAGACATCACAGATGACGGTGTCTCCTACTCGGTGTAAGAGGGCGGGCTCGACACTGCGGAAGAAATAATCGGGGGCGGCAAGAAACACGCCTCCGGCGCTAAGGCGCGAGCACATTTCAGCGGTGTAGCGGGGACGTGCGCTGCCAAGAAGCCCGCGTGAATCAGAGTGCCGCCCATCCCCTAAAGCGGCGTCTCATTTCGAAGGAATTGGGGCAACGCTAAAGCGATCCTCTGGTACGAATCCCAATTGAGTCATTCCTAGAGATGTCCGGGTGCTCTCGGGAATGAACTACAGATCCCGCCCTCCATGCGAGAGGTTCTTCGCCCATCCTGAAGTCCGGACAAAAGTTCAGAGCATAAGTTCGGGTGCAGGACCGCCCGACCCGTCCATGGAGACTGTCGAAAGTGATGGGTGCGCGCCGTTTGGGATCCGCGATTGCTCCACTCAGGAATTATCGAGCCGTACCGTGAGAGTTTTCTAACGGGATCGCGGCCTTCCGTGCGATCGATTTGGTTGATGGAGGGAAAACGAAATCTCGATCTGCCGACACCTCCGTGCTCAAGGGAGTGACGCGCGGCGCCGATCAAGAGGTATTCGCCATGAATGATTCCGAAGACATTGTCAAAGAGTTTCTGGTTGAGAGCTACGAGAATCTCGATCGCCTGGACCGGGACTTGATTACGCTGGAGAAGAATCCCAACGACCGCGACATCCTGGGAAGCATTTTCCGCACGATTCACACCATTAAAGGAACGTCGGGTTTTCTGGCATTCGACAAGCTGGGAGCCGTGGCCCATGTTGGCGAAAGCCTGCTGGGGCGGTTGCGCGATGGCCAGCGCCAGCGATTATGTCACCAAACCCTCGCATGAGAGCGCGGATGTCTCGCGCGAGCGGGTGCGTGAGGAGCTGATTCGGAAGATCAAGTCCTTGTGCGTGGTGCGTGTGCCGGAGCCGCAACGACGACCTTGGCCAATGCCCGCCCTGGTCTCCGCCCGACCGCAGTCGCGGGTTGACGTGGTCGCCATCGGCACATCGACCGGCGGACCGAACGCGCTAACGCTACTGATCCCGCAGCTCCCCGCGGACTTCCCCGTGCCCATCGTGATCGTGCAGCACATGCCGCCCCTGTTTACGCGCCTGCTGGCCGAGCGCCTCGACACCCTTGCCCGGCTCGAGGTGCGGGAAGGCAAGGAAGGGCAGAAATTGCAGCGCGGTCAAGTCTGGATTGCGCCGGGCGACCATCACATGACGGCGCAAGGGGACTGAGTTCGTGCTCGGGATCAACCGTGACCCTCAGCAGAATTCCTGCCGTCCCGCGGTGGATGTATTGTTCCGCTCGGTGGCTCAAACCTATGGTGCGAACGTGCTGGCGGTGGTGCTTACCGGCATGGGGGCGGACGGTACTCGCGGGTCGGCCGAAGTACGAGAAGCGGGCGGGGAGGTAATCGTCCAGGACGAAGCGTCCTCGGTGGTTTGGGGCATGCCCGGAAGTGTAGTTGCCGCCAGCCTGGCGGATCGAATATCCGGAGCCCGAAAAAGCTTACCTGGCTGGACTGTTGCACGACCTCGGGTTTCTAGTGAACTCGGTCCTCTATACCGAGGACTTTTCGAGAATGCCTCCGAACCGCCGCGGAGCAGCATGTGCCCCTACATGTCATCGAACAGCAGGTTTTCGCGTTTACTCATTGCGAGACCGGGCAGATGCTCTGCGAGCATTGGGGCTTGTCAAAGGAGTTGGTGGACGCCGCTCGATGTCACCACGATGTAAGCCTTCTGCCGGCTGCCGGACCGCTGGCCTGCTTGGTTCACCTGAGCGATCTCCTCTGCCGGGTGCGCTACCTGGGCTACGGCTATGACGAAATCATGGGGGTTGATCTCGGCGGTGATGCGGCGTGGCAAATCCTGGTTACGACCTGTCCCGCGCTTGAAAATATGGATCTGGTTCGTTTCACGCTCGACATTGACGGAGCCATGGACCAGATTGTCGACACAGTGGATTCCGTTTTTGGCGCCAAGAGAGTCGCTGCTCCTGCCGCCACCTAAGCTCAAGAAGCTTCTTGCCCGGTGAATGGTTGGGGGTAAATAAAAAACGTCCTGAGCGCTTGCGCTCAGGACGTCTTCGGCAGCCCTCCCCCAGAACTGCCAAACACTGTTCATCCTATGTCCACTTGGCCCTACTGTAAATGTCACCTTCGTAACGTCGAGGTCGCAAATGCGTACCCCGTGGTCATACGCGGAGGTAACCTCACCTTGCCGAGCCAATCGACGTTATCTGTCTGAAAGTAACAGGGAAAAGCCATCGAAAGAGTATTCCCGGTGGCCCTCGGTTATCCGGCTTCTCGCCTGGCCGCGTTGCACTTGGTGGACGGCAACGGCGAGGCGGTTCAAATAAAACGGCTCGGCAACCGGCAGGTTGTGCGCCGGCAGAAGCAACTTGACTTGAGCTTCAAGCGCAGCCAGTCGCTCGACGGATCGCGCGTAGGCGGCGAAGTCGGTCTCTGGAACGAAAAGGTAAATCGGTCCGGGATAAAAGCTGTCTCCCGTGAAAAGCAGCCCGTTTTTGCGATCGAGAATGACCAGGGAGTCCGGCGTGTGTCCGGGCGTAAAGATCACTTCCAGTTCGCGTCCGCCAAGGTTAACCCGCTCGCCGTCCAGCAAAGTGTGTTTACTTTTCCACGGACGGATCGAATACGATTTGGAGCTCGTGCCTGTGGGCAGAGCTCCGCACAGACGCTCGGGGGCAAGAGCATCGCGCGAGTAAACATTGCTTTCCCCGTTCCTGTTCTGACGCGAGTAGGGTAGGTCGCGATTCCAGACCTCCTGAAACTCGGCGTTGCCACCAACGTGATCGAAGTGGGTGTGCGAGTTGATGACGGTCACAGGCAAGGGCGTGAGTCTGGCGACAGTCGCGCTGATCCTTCCCACTCCTAGACCAGTGTCGAACAGCAGGGCGCGTTTCTCGCCAAGAATCAGATAGGAGATGACTTCTTCGAACTGCTTTGGTTCGTAGATGGCAAAAACGCCCGGGCGGATACGGTGGATTTCAAACCACGATTCATCGCTCAGAACGCGTTCTAATTTGCCGTATTCCGGCCTTGGTAGCTGCCGGCACCACTCCGGCCGAAGCGGTTCTGCGGGAGGCTGCGCGAAACGGCCGACTGAGAGAAAAGCTGCAAGGCTGAAGGTCAGCAGCAACCGGATCACTTTTTCTCCCAGCTCTTTCCGGCGTCGGAGCTGCTCCAGGTTTCGTTGTTATGGGTGGAAAGTACAATCTCCGCCAGGCCCTGTGCATCACTGAGCGCAGCACGGCGTGCTTCGCTGCGTAGGTTACTGCGCACATCTATGTGAGTTATGTCGGAGCTGAGTCCCTGGCCATTGACGGAAGGTTGCACCTGCACCCACGTCGTTCCGCCGTCGGTGGAGTGGAATAGCATGCCTGCCTGTCCGCCCGCCCATACGTCCCTGTCCTGACTGGCGTAGCAGAGTAAAAGATGATCAGCTCGCAGCGCGTTTTGCCAGCTGTGGCCGCGGTCCACGGACCGTTGCAGCACGCCCCCAGCTATCGCCCAGGCGACCGTGCGCTTCCCAGTTGGGCTTGCGGGCGACTCCTGTTTCGAGAGTGTCACCAAATTTCTGCCCTCTATATTTCGGCCCTGAATGGGGAGTTCACTGGTAGCAGCCGGGATGGTGTTTTGTAGCTGACTTGTTTCGGTCTGCACCGCCGGCTTTGCTTTTTCAATCGCCGGTGCGCTGCTCCGCGCCATCAGCCGCTCGTCGGCGGAGACCTCTGCCTGCACGGTGGGAGATTCTGCCGTAACCTCAACCACTTCATTCGATCTTCCCGCGTTTGTCGCGCCGAACGCCGCGCCGCCCCCCTCGGCCCCGGTGGATTGTGCCGGCGCTGGCTTGTCTGCCGTGACCACATCTTTCCTGTTGTCAGGCCTATTGTCAGCGAGCAGCATTCCTTGCTTGGCTCGAGCCGCGGTCTCCGCCGTGACCACTGTCACGGCCGGTTCGCTGGTTGCTTTCTTGGAGGATGGAGATTTCGCGTTAGGTCGTGCTTCATCAGTTCGATCCAGGGGTGCCGATAGGTTGGCTGGCGACTTTGCCATCGGCGACGACGCGATCTGCGCGTCGGAAGCTGGCGGCACAGTAGTCGCGACCTGCGGCGTTGCGGAAGGCAGCGTCGCCTGATTCAACTTTCCCGGATGCATCAGAAGCACCGAGGCAGCCACCGCAACCCCCGCGGCTAGTGCGGCCCAGCGCAGACTTGGCCAGGCAAAGCTTAGCTTGTGTGGCGCGGGCGCCCCCGCCCGCGAGACCTTTGCAGGAACCACCGGCACCACAATCTTAGCGCCCACACTTTCCGCAGGCGGAAGCGCCAGGGCGACCACCTCGCGGCAGTCTCCGCAGAGCGCCAGATGCTCAAGCACGCCGTCGCGCTCGGTCGCCGCAAGCGCCTGCTCGGCAAAAGCCGTCAGCATATCCGCATCCGGATGCGCTGGTTCGGGCGCTGTTTGCCCCGGCAAAGCTCGCCCCAGCGAAGCAGCTCGCAGGCGGTCATACACGACTTTGGGTACTTCAGTCATCTTCGATCAGTCACCGTTCGTAGTTCATTGTCCGTCAGTCCGTGCTTCCGTCGCCCGCTCGGGGCGCTGGGAACTTACTATCAGGGAACGTTTTCGCCGCCGAATCTTGCGTCAAACGCGAGCGCAAATTCAACTGTATGTCCCGCACGTCGGTTTCCAGCGCTTCCGCAGCCTGGGCATGGCTCATTCCGTGCGTGCGCAACCCCGCCAGAATGCGCTTCCGGAGGCCCGTCGAGAGCCGATCGAGCCGCCGGCTCACGCTCGACTCGTGCAGCCCCAGCGAGCGCGCAATCTCGGCCAGCGTCCGCCCATCCAGATAATAAGACGCCAGGGTAAACCGGTCCTCTGACGAAAGTTCCGCCAGCGCCTCATCGGTTGCCGCTTCCAGCCGTCGGTCTGCAGTGCACGCCGGCTCGGGAACCGCCGCCGAAAACTGCACGCCCTCTTCCGTCTGCTCTTCCAGGCTGACCGTGCGCTTCTGCTTGCGATAGCGATTGATGAACTCCTGCGCCATCACCGTGCGTAACCAGCCTTCGAGCGAACCGCGGCCGGCGTAGAACACAAGCTTCGAACTGCGCACTCCATCGCGTGCGTTCACGCCATATAGATCGGCAAACAGCGAATCGGCCAACTCCGCGGCGTGGGCGCCGTCGCGCGTAATGTGCATCGCCATGCCGTGCAGCTTCTGCCGGTAGCGGCTGATGAAGTCCTGCCACGCCCGCTCGTTTCCCGCAGCACATGCGCGCGCCAGAGCCAGTTCTTCCAGGCGCAGCCCGGCGCAGAAGGCAGCCTTTTGTTGCGGCGAAGCGTGGGCCGAGTTTAGAGCAGTATGCTTACGCAGAATTTCATCCAGCATTGCCGAGAACTGCTCTGCGCTCATGCCGTATGCCGCAGCTCCGCTGCGCTCGTAAAGCGCGGCAGCGGCGTCTGCTGCTTGGCCGGATTGGTCGGACCTCGGCATTTACCCCCGTGGCATGTCCCAGATGATGCTACGCAATTTTTTCGATGCAAGGAAGAATAAATCGTGCGTTCTTTGATCAGCGAGCAGAGAAAGACACTCCTGGAAGACTCGCGATTGAGTCCCCCGGCACGCTCTAACTTTGGCGTGTCGGGGGGGGCGGCGCAAGCGAAGCTCGCGCGCACGCGGGAGCCTCGGTGTCTTTACTGCGGGGAGGCCCAATTATGCGGCTGGTCATCGTGTTTGCTGGAATCGCGCTGTTAGTTGTCGCGGCTGTTGCGGTCCCGTCCCTGCTGCAAGCAGGCGAAGTAACACCAACGTCTGGCTATTCGCTGCTCAGCCCTATTCGCAGCGGCAACCTCACCGTTTTTCCCGTTGTAGCAAGTAAGTCGCATGAGACGGCAGAGTTTCTCACTCTCGATGAAGGCCTGCGCAACGGGGACGTTGTCGTGACCGAAGCTGGCCAGGCACGCGGTCTCATCCGCCACCGTCGCACCGACCCCGTAATCATCCATCCCGTACGTGACGCCGAGGTGAATCGACTGGTCCTGGTGAATAATTCGAAGCGACCGTTATTACTCCTCGCCGGCGAGATAGTTACTGGCGGCAAGCAGGACCGCGTCATCGGCAAAGACCGCATCGTGCCCGCCGAAAGCGATCCGGTGGACCTCAGTGTCTTCTGCGTCGAGCCCGGACGTTGGGTGGCGGCGAACGGTAAGTACGAATTCAACAACCGGGGAGGCAGTACGGTTGGTCTTCTCGCCGCTCCCGTCGTGCGCAGCAAAGCGATGGCCGCGAAAGATCAGCAGCAAGTGTGGGACAGCGTCCGCAGTTCGCAGCACGCAATGGCGGAGAGCGTAGAGGTAACCGGCGCCGCTCCCGCAGTGAACGCTGAAAGTTCTTACGCGCGCGTTATGGATAATAAAGAAGTGCAAAAGCAGGTGGATGCTGTCGCCGAGCCGATGCAGCGCAACTACGAAAGCGTGATCCGCCAACTGCGCGACAAGAATGCGGTGGGCGTAGTGGTTGCCGTGAACGGAGAAATTGTCTGGGCCGATATTTTTGCAAGTACCGAGTTGCTGCAAAAGTATTGGCCGAAGCTGGCCCGCTCCTACGCCACCGAAGCTGTGGTGACGCGGGCCAAGGGCGGAGAAGCCAGCAGCAAAGACGCGCAGAAATTCCTCGACGACCTGCAGGGCCGCCATGAAACGGCCGAAACCGAGCCCGGCATCTATCGCCAGACGGAGATCACCGGCGATGGTTTCAAGGTGTTCGAGTTGACGTCGTTGCTGCCCAAGACAGGCTTCGCAGTGCACGTGGCCAAAATGGCCGACTAAAGCTCGTGTGGTGACGGGGCTTTGCCCCGTCCACGCCGAGCGCAGTTCGGCAACTGCGAAGTGCCGCCAAGTCGAGACTGCATCATGTCCGCGCCAGTCCCTTGATGACGACGTCGCTCGCATCGAAAGCCAGGTTGAGCGCCGGCAACTCCTCGCGCGTGTACCAGCGAACCGCCGCCGCATCGCTCCCCGCCTTGAGATCGCCGCCAACTGCACGACACAAAAAATCGATCAGCACATAGTGATACCGCACCCGTCCCTGGTCGCCGCGGATCACGCGCTCATACACGCCTAACATCTCGCCTGTCTCGACCTGCAACCCCGTTTCTTCGCGGGCTTCACGGGCCACCGCTTCACGCAGAGTTTCACCGCATTCGAGGACGCCGCCAGGCAAGGACCACTCGCCAAGCAGCGGCGGCGTTCCGCGGCGAATCAGCAGGACGCGGTTTTCCTGGACGATGACCGCGCCTACTCCAACCAGCGGATTGTCAGGGTATTCGCGGGCCATCTGAACGTTGAGATCACTTGCCGTGTGACATGTATAAAATTCGTGCGTCGTTCTTTGAAATCTGAAGCTCGGCTACGCCCCCATCACAGGAAGTTGTGGTTCCTCCCTTACCGTCTGGACAGCGGAGCGTACCAGTGACGGTCCACACTCCATTCTTCAGCGTTGCGGTAAAGGGTCGTTCCGACTCGATCTGTTTCTCCCCGTAAACAGGGGTCAGCACGGCTTCCGCGATCTTGACGGCGGTCTTTGAGTCAGGCACATAGCCCGACGCCGGCTTGTATCCCTGACCAGCCAACTCCAAAGCGAGCAGAACAGTACAAGCTAGAATTGCCCAGGGTTTCATTTTCTCACCTCATCACTATGACGCTCGGCTCCGTTCGAACTTGCTTGGCAATCTCGTCAACCGGGCCAGCTATTTCGCACCCACTTGATACTGCTCGATCTTGCCGTCAGGCATGATCCGTTCCCAAACCTCGATCGTCTTTTGAGGAAAGTGCACCTCGAATAGGCGGAACGTCATGCCACCGCGATCTTGGTTGTAGGTCTGGGTAAACTCCTTGGGCGTTCCCAAAGGTCCAAGGCTGCTGGCGAAATCTTTGAGGGCTTGCTCGGTGAAATAACTGTTGCAGTTGCCGGTGAATAAGGCGCGATTGATTTTTCCTTGCTGCAAGGAGGCAAATATTTCTCGGGACTGATCCTCTTGCTTGCCGGCATCGGTTTCGCGGAAGAGCAAAGCAGCAATCTTGCGGGCAATGTCGCCTGAGGCTTCGACCGAGTCC
>Ga0066789_10000205_pt1 | contig 21263 bp, 15 predicted proteins | sample OrgsoiDNA2013049_FD_70960 | JGI IMG/M metagenome (GOLD analysis project Ga0066789, IMG submission 70960) | Permafrost soil microbial communities from the Arctic, to analyse light accelerated degradation of dissolved organic matter (DOM) -... | ecosystem: Environmental > Terrestrial > Soil >...
TTGCCGATAGTGGTTGCGACCACCGAACCGCGGTTGATAACGCCGGGGGAAGGTGGCAAAAACAACCTAGGCAAGGAGACTCACCAATGGGCAGCGTCAATAAGGTCATTTTGGTTGGCAATCTTGGGGCCGATCCCGAGCTGAAGTACACGCCGAGCAATCGTCCGGTGTGCAATCTCAGCATTGCCACCAACGAGGTGTGGAAGGACAAGGCCGGCCAAAAGCAGGAGCGCGTGGAATGGCACCGCGTGAACGTGTGGGGCGACCAGGCCGAGCACTGCTCGAAATACCTGTCCAAAGGACGCCAAGTCTACATCGAAGGCAAGCTGCAGACGCGCAAGTGGCAGGACAAGGAAGGCAAGGACCGCTATTCGACCGAGGTTGTGGCCGACCGCGTGGTCTTCCTTGGCGGACAAGGGACCGGCGCCGAGAACGGCGGCTCCAGCGGCGGCGCTGGTGGTGGTGCTCGTCGGCGCGGCTGGAGCGAGGAGACGCCTCAGGCACCCGCCGCTGCGGATGGCCCGTCCGGACCACCGCCCGGCGACGACGATATTCCCTTCTAGCCTGCATGCGCGGGCTGTGGGGCAGGGCCAGCATCGGCTGCGCTCTGGCGGGGATGGTGCTCGTCGGCTGGAACGCTACATCGGCGGAGCCGGCGTTCCCGCTATTTCTGCGTCCGCTGCCAGGTCAATCCCCTCGCTCTGCGAGCAAACCGTCGGAATCGCTTGGTCGTAGCTTGCTGCTTACCTTCGACGATGGTCCGGACCTGGTGGGCACCTCGCTGATTTCTGACGAGCTCAACCGCCGCGGGCTCAAGGCCATTTTCTTCGTCAATGGCAACCACATCGTGCGCAATCGCCCCGAGGATTTGGCGCGCCGGGATCTGCTGCGCAAGCTGGCGCTGCGCGGACATCTGGTGGGCAACCACACGATGAGCCACAAGAATCTCTGCGCCGAGCGCGACGCTATGGCGACCGAGATCGACGGCGCGTCCGAGATTATTGCCGACGCCACGTCGGTGCGACCGCTACTTTTTCGCTCACCGTACGGCGCTCGTTGCCACGAGCTGGATCGCCGCTTGGCAGAGCGTGATTTGATCCAGGTCGGCTGGAACATGGATCCGCAGGAATGGCGCGGCGAGGACGAGGACGGCCTCGTCAAGTACACGACCGCGGCGTTGCGCGGGAGCCGCGGACCGGTAATATTACTTCTACATGACACGAAGCTCAGCGTCGTGCGCGCTTTGCGTCGCATTCTGGATTTCGTCGAGGCCGAAAACGCGCGGGCCGCGACCGACGGCCAGCCCCCCATCCGCATCGTCGACTATCGCGTGCTGCTGCCTGCGCAGCCATTGCCCGAAACCGGCTTTGAACCCTGGCTCGGCTCGGTGGCATCGTCGCTGGGCGCGCTTGGCAGCTTGGGCGGCTCGTTCTAGAGTCGCGACCTCGGTGTTCAGCTCACCCGGCGATGACGGGTGCTTCCTCGTTTTGCGGCGAGCGGTGTGCGCCTTCCGAGTTCTTGCTGACGAAGCTGAGCAGTAGCACCCAGAAACATAGGACGAGATTGGACAGGGGAATCTGCAGCGGCAGGGGCAGACAGTAGATGATGGACACGCCAGGCATCCACACCATCCAGTTGGAGAAGACGACGGTTGCAAGCGCCGGGATGAACGTGGAAGGCGAAAGGTATGGCAGCATCGCTCGCGCACGAAAACCCTTGTCCTTCCACAAAAAGGCCAACATCTGCGAGGGTCCGGCGACAAGGACGCTGTAGCCAAACTGGTCGACTGCAACTTTGCACGCGATGGTGCCCACCGTCGGGTCGTTGCCGAACCAATGGGCCTGCAGACGGTAGAATAGATCTACCTCCATGCCCTTGTAGGCCCAGAACAACACGTAGAAAATGCCTTCGGCCAAACGTCGTGTCGGCGCGATCCGGCGCGCCAGCAGAAGGTAGAGGAAGGGAATGAATCCCCCGAACAGGGCCGTGGAAATCGCCGAGTACGCGTACCCGTACGTCGACTTCAAGGTGGCCACGCGCTCGAAACTAGGGCCGAGCGCGGGCACGAAGTGGTAGGCCAACACCAACACCAACGCGAACGCCTGCAGCGCCAGGCCCGGCAAGGCATTGCGACGGATTCCGGCGAGGCTGGTGCGAAGGGTGCTTTTCCAATCGATCATCGTGGTAGCGGCAGGTGCCGGATGACGGTGCTCGATAGGCACACGGACGTCAACTGCGGATAAAAGGCAGGTTGCGCCGCCGCCGGCCGGCGGCCGCGCGACACTCGCATCGTGGCGGCCTGGCGCGGTCGGGTGGTGGCGCGGTAGAGTCGGCGCGAGGGCCATGACCACAACCATTCTCATCGTCGACGACGAAAAGAACATTCGCCGAACTGTTCGCATGGTGCTTGAGGGCGAGGGCTTCACGGTCGAAGAGGCGTCGAGCGGCGAGGAAGCGTTGGCGCGCTTGCCGGATGTTGCGCCCGACCTCGTGTTGCTCGACGTGCAGCTGCCCGGTATTTCGGGTCACGACGTGCTTGAGTCGCTCGGCAAAGCGCGTGCTCAGGATGACGATGCCGCCAAGGCCCAGCCCGAGCCGGTGGTCATCATGATTTCCGGGCACGGCACGCTGGCCGATGCGGTTCGCGCGACGAAGGCGGGCGCCTACGATTTTCTTGAGAAGCCCTTGGATCGCGAGCGCTTGATGCTCACCGTGCGCAACGCGCTCGAACGTCGGGCGATGGTGCGCGAAGTGGCTGGGTTGCGCGCGCTGGCGCAGGGTCGCTTTGAGATGGTCGGGCAAAGTCCGGCCATGGCCGCGCTCTATGCGCAAATCGCGAAGGTGGCGCCGACCCGGACGCGCGTGCTCATCACCGGCGAGTCGGGCACCGGCAAGGAGCTCATCGCTCGCGCCATTCACCGGGAAAGCCTGCTGCGCGACCGGCCCTTCATCAAGGTCAACTGCGCCGCCATTCCGCCCGAGCTTATCGAGTCGGAGCTTTTCGGTCACGAGCGCGGCGCTTTCACCGGCGCGGCGGCGCGCAAGAAGGGGCTTTTCGAGCTGGCCGACGGCGGCACCATTTTTCTCGACGAGATCGGCGACATGAGCGTGTCGGCTCAGGCGAAAGTCCTGCGCGTGCTTCAGTCGGGCGAGCTGTCGCGCGTGGGCAGCGAAACCACGCTGAAGGTGGACGTGCGTGTCCTGGCCGCCACCAATCGCGATCTCCAGGCAGCGGTGGTGGCGGGGCAGTTCCGCGATGATTTGTACTTCCGTCTGGCCGTGGTTCCGCTGCGCGCGCCACCTTTGCGCGATCGAGCAAAGGACATTCCCCTTCTCTGCGCTTCCTTCGTAGGGCAGATCGCGCGCGAAAATGGGCTGCACGAAAAGAGCATCACCCCCGAGGCGGTGGAGGTTCTGTCGGCGTACAGCTGGCCCGGAAACGTGCGCGAGCTGCGCAATGTGGTCGAGCGACTGGTGATTCTTTCCGAGGAAAACATCGGCGCGGGCGATCTGCCCGAGGAGATCGTTGCCGAGGCGGCCCGCAAGAATCGCCCTGCGACGAGCGTCGGCTCATTCGAGTTGCCCGCCGAGGCCAGGAACCTGCCATTGCGCGAGCTACGCGATTTGGTCGAACGCCAGTACGTGCGTGCGAAGCTCGACGAGCACGACTGGAACATCTCTCGCACGGCGCAGGTGCTGGGCCTCGAACGCACGAACTTGCATAAAAAGATGCGCGCCCTCGGGATTGCTCGCGAAGATCGCCGCGACACGTGACGCTGCACGATTGTGACCAAGCCTAGGCTTCGCAAGAGGCCCGCTTCGTGCTACCGATCATACACCATGCCCGAACGAAAGGCCCGAGCCCGGGCGGCGGTGCAAGCCGCCAGCCTAAAGATCGAAAAGATGCTGAAGGACAACCCTGCCTACCGCAAGGTCGAGGACGGCCTTTGTGCCGTCAAGCAAGGGTCCTCGATGATCATGATCAAGGTTCACCCTTGGAAGGATCGGGCGCTCATCCGGCTGGTCGCGCAGCTGGTGAAGGGCGTGAGCATGGAATGCATGCTCGCGGTGGAGCTTTTGCAGCTCAACGCCGTGTTGCGCTTTGGCGCCTTCGCCTTCGTGCCCGAAGGCCAGGCCATCGTGCTTTGCCACACGTTGCTCGATCGCGATCTCGGCGATTCTGCCGAGTTCAAGGAAACGATTCGCGACTTCGCTTTCGTCGCCGACGAGTACGATGACCGCATCGCTGCCCGCTACGGCGGACAGACCATGGAAGACCTCATGGAAGAAAGTGTCATCGCACGCATGCGCCAGGCGGGCGGCCCGGATCCCGACTAGTCAGTCGTTCGCCACGTCGGCGACAACGCGAAATATCTGCCGATAGAACGCCAGCTCGGCATCCAGGGCGCGGCTGATGTTTTCCTTGCGGCGAAAGCCGTGCTGCTCGTCGGGAAATGTGACGAGCGGCGCTTCGATTTGGCGCTGACGAAGCGCTGCCACCATGTTTTCGGCTTGCGCTGGCGGCACCACGCGATCTTCCAGACCTTGGAAGAAAATCACCGGGCACCGCAGCCGTGCTGTCGCGTGGATGGGCGAGCGCGCCTCGTACAGATCGCGACGCTCGGGATAGGGGCCAATCAAGGTGTCGAGGTAGCGGCTCTCGAACTTATGCGTGTCCTTGGCCAGGGCTTCCAGGTCGCTCACGCCGTAGTAGCTGGCGCCGGCGGCAAACGCGTCGTGAAAGGTCAGCGCACACAGGACCGTGAAGCCGCCAGCGCTGGAGCCGCGAATGGCCATGCGTTTGCTGTCGACTACGCCCTGCTCGGCGAGCATCCGTGCGCCTGCCACGCAGTCGTCCACGTCGAAGATGCCCCACTGTCCGTCGAGGGCTTTTCGGTACGCGCGGCCGTAACCGGTCGAACCGCGGTAGTTCACGTCGAGCACGGCGAAACCACGGCTGGTCCAAAACTGCGTCGTCAAGCTGAGCGCGCTTGATGTCGAGCCCGTGGGACCGCCATGGCTAATCACCAGAAGCGGCGGTCGCTCGCTTGCGGGGCCTTCGCAGTCGGGGTGGCAGGGCTGGTAGAGCAGACCGTACGCGACAGCACCGCCCGACGTCGGAAACGAAATCGGGCTTGGCTTAGAAACGGCGTCCTCGGCGAGGACGTCCGGACTCGGACGATGGAAAAGCGCAATCTCACCCCGCGCGTCCACCGCGTAAAGCGCGGGCGCGCTTACGGCCGAGCCACCGACGAAGAAGGCTCGGCCGTGGTTGGCAAAGAGCATTCCGAGCTCGGTGAGATCGGTCGCGAAGGTTTCGAAGCTCGTGCCGGAAAGCAGGCCCAGACTCCATAGGCCCGATTGCTGGAAGATGCAGGCGACTGTTTTCTCGTCGAGCCAGGCGTAGGTCGAAAGGCCGAAAACCCACAGCGGCGTGGCGAAGTCGGCGTCGCATGCGACGAGGGCCCTGGCCTTGCCGTCGGCGCCGAGACAGTAGAGGTTCGAAAATCCGGAGCGATCCGAGACGAAGCACAGCTCGCCGACCGGAGACCACGCCGGCCGAAAAATGGATTCGTCGGTACCGCCCGCAACCGTTCGTGCCGGGCCGAGAGAACCGTCGGGCGCAATATCGGCCACGTCGAGAAAGGTAGCGTCCCATGGCATGGCGGGATGATTCCAGCGCAAAAAGGCCAACCGATCGCCTGACGGACTGAGGCGTGGAAACGCGTAGAAATCGGCGCCCGCGGCGAGGACAGAAACGGCACCGCTTGACAAGTCGACACTCGCAATGAAGTTCTCGGGCTCCGCTTCGTCGCACTTTTTCTCGCCGACGCAAATCACGCGCTGCCGAAGGGGATCGATCTGTAGGTCGGCAAAGCGAAGGTCGCTTCTGTCCGTGAGCCGCTCCTGCCGCCACGGCGAGGGTTGCGGCGTGTCGACGCAGTAGAGCTGCTGGTCGCCGTCGTTGGCGAATACGACGCGCCCGTCGTGCACCGTAAAGGCGCCGCCACCGTACTCGTGGACGCGCGTACGCACGGAAAATGGAGCGGGAACCACATCGTGGACAGCGCCGGCGTCGCTGGCGCGCTTTCGCACGAGCGCCAAGCGGCCGTTTTCTGCGGCTCGGCTTTCGACCCAGTAGATGTATTCACCGTCGAGCGCGATTCCGCCGAGGCGCACGCTGCCATCGGCCACGCGATCGGCGCCAAGTGACGATGGCCACGCTCCGAACGGGACTGCGCGTTTGGTGGACACGGTCAACGGGCGCAAAGGTAATCGTTGCATGGCGGGGTGGTCGTGGCGTGGCAAGTCGAGCACGCGGTCAGGCGCCCGTCCTTCAGGACGCGCTGATTGCCGTCGAGCTGTTGCCAATGCCAGTCGCCGTTGGTGCTGTCGTAGCCGGGCTTTTCTTTGGCCATCAACTTGTAGCCGACCAGACTGTTGCACGACGGATCACCGTGCTCTTCGGCGACCACGACGCTGCCCACAGGAAGTGGATAGCTGGCCGTGATGTAGGGATCGGAGGCGACGTCGTTGGCGAACACCACTTCGTAGTGGCTGTCGTGTTCGGTCACCAGGCGACAGTTGCGCACTTGCTGAAAGGTCGAATGATAGGAAGTGTTGGTGGGCAAGAAGGCGCTGTGCTGAGGCGTGCTGTCCTGGAAACAGCCAGCGGCGAAAACCAGTGCACCGGCGATCCAACCTCTGCGCTTAGGACAGTTGCTGCGCATGCTATTCCTCGGCCTCGGCGATCTCGACCCGGTTACGTCCGTTGGCCTTGGCTCGGTACATGGCGGTGTCGGCCAGGCGCAAGAGTAGATTTTCCCTTCGCCGCTGGTTTCCACTCGGTGCCAGGTGGTCGCGGTAGGAAGCGACGCCGATGGAAGCACGCACGCCGGGCAGCGGCGTTGCGACCTCGACGGATTCCGACTCCGTGTCGAAGAAGGAAGCGTCTGCAATAACGTGACGAAGCAGGTCCGCGGTCTGCCGTGCGCGCTGCAGATCCGCGCCCGGCAAAATGGCGACGAACTCATCGCCGCCATAGCGAGCCAGCACCGTGGCGGGCGGCGCGTTTTCCGACAAAAGGCGCGCCACCTCGCGCAAGGTCCAGCTTCCGGCAACGTGGCCGAAGCGATCATTGACCAACTTGAAGTAGTCGAGATCGATGAACAGCAGCGATAGATCGGTGCCGTTGTGATCGGCGTGGGCGATCTCGTCCTGCAGGCGCACGTGAAAGTAGCGGCTGTTGAAAAGTCCAGTCAGGTGATCCAGGCGGGCCATGGCCCGCGCTCGCAGCGCGTCTAGCGCATTCTGAATCGACGACGACATGTACGCGGCAAAGATGCGTAGAAGCTCATTGTCGCGCGCCGAGTACGGGCTACCCGACCGGCGATTCGTCAGCTCGAGAACACCACAGATGGAATCGCCGACCAGGACGGGCACGCCGATGACCGAGACGACGGCGTCGTCGGAGGCGCGGGTCGGCAGGGTGAGCAATGGATCGTCAGGGTCCAAGTGGTCGCTGCGGTAGGGCACGCCCGAGCGATAGATTTGTCCGACGAAGCCGCGGTCGGAGGGAATGCGCTTGCCCAGCAGCTGGCCGCCGCCCGCACCGTACGCGGCAATGAAGGTCAGGCGCGGCGAGCGTACGCCGGAAAGCGTGGCGCGCGGATCATCGAGAAGGATGCCGCCTCCCTGCGACGGCACGAAGTCATTGGCGCGCTCGAGGATCTCGCGCAGGGCCGCGTCCAATCGTACGTCCCAGCGCTCGGTATCCTGGTCGCGTCGCGAACGCACGAAGAAGCGAGTGATTTCTTCGGCCGACAGCGTGAGGATGGGGCCGGGCTCCACCGGTGGGTTGGGAATCGACTGCTCCTCCATGAGCGGAGCTTGGGGAATGCCGGATCGCTCGTCGGGCGTCAGAACATCCGAATCCTGCAAGTTCCGCCTAGCCTTGAAGTCGATGTCCACCACGCGCTGTCCCTCTTTGGAATACAAGGTTACTCAAACTCCTTGGGTGGGTCCATCGCATAGCTGCATGGCTACTTGAGCACAGCGGCGGAAAGCCTCATTGGGTCGCGCGCCATGAACCACTGAAGATCCTTCTCGGCACGCTCGGCCATGTCGACGGTGGTCTGGCTCGCTTGATAGCAGCGCTGTCGGAAGGTGAGCATCTCCGTATTCCACGAAATGTCGGGCTCGAAATAGGACAGCGCCTCGACGCAGGCCGAGGCCGTCGGAAGGACCTTCGCCAGCTCGACCCGGGCATTGGCGCGCGCCTCGTCCATCATGTGAACCGCAAAAGGCTGCCCGAGGGTGACGAAAAGGCGCGCGGTCTCGGACGAGTCTGCGAGGGCATTGTCGACGGCCATCTGGAGCGTGCGTAGCATGAAGGTGGGCGGCGGCCACGGATCGCGCTGATAGGCCCCGAAGCTTCGTTCAAAAGCGCGCGCGGCTTCGCGGTGCTTGCCTTGACGAACCAGCAGACGGGCCTCGATGCCGGCCGCCACCGCGGGCCACAGGGGCTTGAGCTGGTCGGCGAAAACCAGAGCATTCTCGTCCCCACTATCGGCCAAGCCGTCACCAAGGACCATGCGCTCGACGAGAGTGCGTGGCGCCAGCGGCTGCTTGCGCCACAGCACGGAAATGCTCGGGTAGCGACCGGCCAGCCATTCGGCAACCGCCCGATGGCGCGCGCGCTGGGCTTCGTCCCCGGCGGTGGTATTAGGGGCAATTCCCAGCGATGCCGCGAAACTGAATTTCTCATCGACCACGAGGCTCTCGTCGAGGTCACCGTCAATCATCTTCGGGCGATCCTCGCCCCGTTTCTGGGCCAGCACTTCCACGTCCCCGGCGTGCACGTTTGCGCCTCCCGTAATGGACCGGGCGAATCCGAATTCCACACGGGTCAAATCGTCGGTGTTGATCGTCGAAGCCTGCGCCTCGGCGATACGCCGGACGAGACCCGGTCGCGCCAAGTGGTGCGCGAACACTCCTTCGAGCGAGGTCGTGCTCCACGCGCCAAGGAAGCCGCTACGGAACGGCTCTTCCTGCATGCGTGCACGCGCCTGCGCGACGTCGTGCACGAGTGGCTCTCGCGTCGCTACCAACAGCAGATCCGACGGCGCCATTCGCCAGATTTCCACGGACGGAAAGACTTGCGCCAGCGTGGCCATGATGGTGGTCAAGGTCTGGCTGTCGATGGCGTAGGCCTGAACCCACTGCAGGAAGATGCCGCCGTCGGCCAGTCGCCGCTGGACAGCTTGGTAATATTCCCGCGTGAATAAGCTGGCGATCCCGGCACGGTAGGGATTGGACGGCTCGGACGCGATGATGTCGAAAGCGTCGCCCTTGCCCAGCAGCATTTCGCGCGCGTCGCCCACGATGAGGTGGTGCTTGGGATTGCCAAGCACGTCGTGATTGACCGCCGCGCATCGCCGCGCGACCTCGACGATGGCCGGCTCGAGCTCGACGGTGTCCACCCGTTCGATGGACGGCACAGCCGCGAGCCAACCCGACGTACTGCCGGTGCCAAGGCCGATGACAAAAGCGTTGCGCGGATGGGGATGAAGGAATGCGCCGAGCAAGCCGCCCATCACTTGCGTGCCGGCGTCCATGCGCGCGTGTCCGTCGGTTTTGCCGTTTAGGATGAACGCGTAGCCGGTCGAATGCTCCAAGGCCACGCTGCTCTCTACGCCTTCGTCATCGCGTGCGATGGAGCGCCGGACACCGTTTTCAAAGTTGCGCAGGGCAACCTCGTCGGAGAGCGAGGCTGGATCGACTCGGCCCACGGCAATGGGGCTGTGGCGCCAAACCGCGGATGGGCCGCGGGCAGAGAGCAGAGCCATAACGAGCACAGCGCCCGCTATCGATGGCAACACCGGAAGCAGGCTCCGTTTCTCGCGGTGTTGTCGCCGGCCAATAAAAACAGCAGCCAGCGCCAGCATTGCCAAGAGCCCGGCGACGAGCTGCCAGCAGCCAGGTGCCGTCAGGAGCGGCAAGAGACCAAACCCACCCGCCAGGGATCCGACAATGGCTCCGACGGTGTTGGCGGCATACACGCGACCGGTTTGGCGACCGACGTCGGCGCGGCCACGACCGAGCAAGGCAATCAACATGGGAAACTGAATGCCCGAGGCCACGGCCGCGGGAAGGACGACGAGGCTGGCGATGAAGGACCAGCCAAGAACGTGGCCCGCAAAACCGCCCAGGTTCGCGATGGGGCGCACGAAGAGAGCCAAAAGAGCGATGCGATCGCCCAAGGCGAAGGGAACGGCCACCGCGATTGCCTCGACGAGGCAGATGGCGGCAAATCCCCCAACCGTTGCCGCCAACCGACCTCGCGAGCGCAGCGACCCGTGCACCAAGCTGCCAGCACCAATACCGAAAAGCGCAACCGCCAGAATGGTTCCGAAACTGAATACCGTCCCGCCGAGGAGTGGTCCCAGCATGCGGTACCAGACCATCTCCATGAGAAAGAAGGCGAAGCCCACCACGGCGGATGCGACGAGGACGAAGCTCGGCGGCGCGCTGGCGGCGTTCGTCTCGGAGGGCGCGGGATCCGGCTTGTTCGATGCGACGGAGCGGGATCGAGGTCGTGAGGACGCTAGTGCCGCGACGGCGACGAGGGCGCCGAGGCCACTGGCGCCGAGCAGCGAGGCGCGCGTGCCCAGCCGCTCCAGCAGCACGAAGGTGGCCAGCAAGCAGCCGACAACGGCGCCTAGCGTATTGAGGCCGTAGACCAGGGCCAGACGGCGGCGCCCGACGTCCTCGTCTTCTTCCACGGCCGCGATGGCAGCAGGCATGGCGCCACCCATGCAAAGGCTTGGTCCGCCGAGCACGAGGGCGCTCAGGAGCAAGCGCAGAATCGTACCGAGCGCAAGGCCCAGATGGGAGCTGCCACCGAGCGCCACATAGAAGGAGCGTACGAGCGATAGCAGGAGCGGCGAGATCGCAGCCAGGGCCGCGGCGGCAAGCTCGAGGGCGCCATAAAGCGCCAGCGGTCTGCGGGCACGATCTGCGCGGTGGCCGAAGACAATCCCGCCTGTGCCCAGGCCGCCGACGAACACGGCAAGGACGGCGGCGGTGGCGGCCGTGCTGGCGCCGAAGACGAGACGTAGCTCGCGCGTCCAAGCGATCTGGTACACGAGGGCCGCCAGGCCCGAACCGAAAAGCAGAGCGCCGACGCCCCAGGGCGACGAAGCGCGAAGGGCAGCGGGCGTTGATTTGTCGTCGGTGGACATCGCTACGAGCCAGACAGCTTACATCGAGGCGGGCAGCCGAGCGGATTGATCCATGCACGCGTCGCGGCCGCAGCTCACACCACGCCGGCTGCCTCGGGGTCGCGCGTGCCGCGGTAGGCGTCGCGCAGACGCACGCGGCGCTCGAGATCGCGGACGATCGTTTGCGCGACGTCCATGCGGTAGATTTCGCGCAAGGAGTGGATGCCACCCGGTGAAAACGCGTTCAGCTCCAGAATCTTGCCGCCGGCTAGGTCTACGCTGACTAAGTATAGCCCGTCGGCCAGCAGCTTGGGCCGCAGCAGATCACAGATTCGCTCTTCGACAGGCCCGAATTTGCAGCGGCGTCGCGCGGGATTGCGGCGCTTCCTTTCACCGTCGCCAAGGCCCGGCAGCCGTCGGTAGATGGCAACCTTCTTGCCGACGCGAATCGGCTCGCCGCCAAGAAGCAGCACGCGCTTTTCACCTTCTTCGGCTTCGCGCAAATATTCCTGGGCGACGGCGTAGCCGTCTTTGGTGATGGCCGTGATGATGGGATTGAGGTTCTTGATTTGCCCGCGCCCTACGCGGAAGACTTTTTCGTGGCCAGCGTGGGCGAAGGGCTTGAGGACTGCTGGGCCGTCAAGGTCGCGCAAGAACGCCTTGATCTTCTCGGGCGAGCGCGACACCAGCGTGCGGGCATGAACGTCGGGTGGCAGGTCGGAAAGATAGAGGCGGCCCCAGGCGCGAAAGACACCTTCGGGATCGTTGACCACGAAGGTTCCGTCGAGGCGCAAGCGCCAGCAAAAATCCAAGATGGGCGACGGCGGAGCGCTTTGAGGTTCGCGCAAAGGATTGTAGCGAATGACGACCACGTCGAAGCCCGAGAGGATGTCGTCTTCGCGGACGGCGTCGGCCGAGGTCAACGCACGGAAGAAATCGCTGGGTTTGGCGTAGTCGCCGGCACGCACGCGGAAGGTGGTGGCGAACACGCTGCCGTCGTTGAGAAAGGACAGCTCATCCGCGGCGACGAAGCTGACTTCGTGTCCGCGACGGTGCGCCGACCACGCCAGGTAGTTCCCGGCGAAGGTCGGCTGCAGCGTGGCTACGTTGCCGATGAGAAAGCCGATGCGCATCGAGGTGCGCCAGTCTACCTCGCCTCTGCATCGGCGCACGCGGTGGCGTCAAATGGCCGAGGCGCACAGATTTATCCAATTTCAGACGACTAGGATCAGCATTTTTGCAAGCCACGAATACAGCCTAGGTCCGACCAAGCCCGAGCCTGTGTACTTCGGCCGCGTGGTGGTGCTTGAGGATATCGGCCAGGGCGTCGAGCGGTAGGGCCGGAGCAAAGTGATCCGAATGGCCGCGCATACTCTCGGCCATGCATAGGGCGTTCACGATGGCTTCTTCGGTGCACTCGACCACGGCCTCGTAAAGCCCGTCGCAAGCGTCGTCAAGCAGCACCTCGATTCGGTGGGTCAGGCCCGCAGTGGCGCGCGGAACCTTGTTCGCCGTCGAGAAGCCGATGACGATCTCGCCGGACGCGTGCGCCGCAAACGAGCCGACGCGCCCGATGCCGAGCGCGGCTCGCTTGCACAAGCGCGAAATCTGCGACGGAAGGAGGGGGGCATCGGTGGCGATCACACAAACGATCGAGCCGGCGTTGCGCACGCGCTTGGCCTCGTCGGAAAAATCCGGCGCCAGAATTTCGCCCACCGGAACGCCAGCGATACAGAGCGAGCGCATGAGGCCGAAGTTCGACTGCACGAGAACGCCCAGGTTGTAGTCGAGCTGTTGGTCGTGGCTGCGCAGGGCTACGCGGCGCGAGCTGGTGCCGATCCCGGCCTTGAAATCGCACGTCACGAGGCCCGTGCCGGCACCCACCGAGCCTTCGGCCACCGGACCGTCACTCGCTTGGGCCTGCTCGATGGCGCCGTACACGTGCTCCGAGCGCACGTGGCGGCCGACGGCATCGCTTAGCCATGAGTCATCGCATTCGCCGACCACGGGAATAATGGCTTCGTCTTCTTGGCCGATGCCGGGATTTTGCCGGGTCATCCATTGCACGGCAGCATCCGAGACTTTGCCGACGGACATCGTGCTGGTGAGCAGGATGGGTGTTTCGAGCAGGCCCCACTCGTCGACTTGGGTAAGTCCCGACACTTCGCCAGCACCGTTAAGCACGAACGAGCCGGCCAGCACGCGGTTCGAATAAACGGCATCGCCGGGAAGAATTGCCGTCACACCGGTGCGCACGGGACCCTGGCCCACGAGCAGCGGGCCTTCACCGTGAATTAGCGTGGCGTGGCCGACGCGGACGCCAGGGACGTCCGTGATGGCGTTGCCCGGGCCAGTCGGCACGCGCCCAATGGAGAATCCCAGCTCTCGAAACCGCGAGCGCATGACGCCTTCTCGCTGACGCTACGAGGTTTCGGAAACGATGATGGGTGTCTTTTCGGCGAGCGCCGCCTTGCTCTCGGCCTTGGCGTCGGGCTTGTTCTCGGGCTTGCCGTCAGCTCTGCCGTCGCCGTTGCCGCCGGCCGGCACACGAGCCGCTTCTGCCTCGCTTCGCTCGGCCCGGCGCTTTTCGCGCAGGCGCTTGAGGCCGCCCGCCAGGATTTCGCCGATGAGCGAGCGGTAATCAATGTTGGCCGCCTTGGCGATGAGGCAGAGATCGGAATAGCCGGGCGTGAGTCCCGGCAGCGGATTGACTTCGAGCACGTAGATTTCGCCGGCGTCGTCCATGCGTAGATCTACGCGGGCGACGTCGCGACAGTCGAGTGCGACGAAGGTCTCACGAGCGATGCGCTCCATCGAGCGCAGCTCGGCGGGCGTCAGCTTGGCCGGGCACTGGTAGTAGACGTGCTTTTCCCACTCTTGCTTGATCTGGAAGTCGTAAACCGGGCGAGCGTTGGCCTTGTCGAGGAAGATGATTTCCATCGGCGGCAAGACGCGGGGTCGCTTGTCGCCGAGCAAGCCGACGGTGAACTCGCGGCCCGCGATGTAGTACTCGATGAGCGCCGGTTGCCGGTACTTGTCCACCAGCTCGCGAACCACCGCGCGCATCGATTCTTCGTCGTCGACGACGGACGCGTGCGCGCTGACCCCTTTCGACGAGCCTTCCTGGTTCGGCTTGACGATAAGGGGAAACTTCATCTTCGGCGACAATCGCTCGCGGCCCGTCTCCATCACCTGAAACTCCGGCGTAGCGATGCCGTGCTGGCGCAGCACCCGCTTCGACAGCGCCTTGTCGAGCGCGATGGACAGCGTGGCGGCATCCGAGCCGGTGTAGGGAATGCCCATCAGCTCGCACAGCGCGGGCACGGCGGCTTCGCGATTGCGGCCGGACACGCCCTCGGCGATGTTGAAGACCAAGTCCACCGGCGAATCCATCAGCTGGCGGGGCAGCTCGGCGGTGGCCTCCACCGGGACGACCACGTGGCCGTAGCTTTCGAGTGCGTCGCGAATCGAGTTGATGGTTTCGGGTGCGTCGTATTCCGCCTCGGTGTCGTCGCCGCCCTTCGTATCCACACGCTTGACGTTGTAGGAAAAACCGATGCGCAACGGCTCGGGCAGGCGCTTGCGCTGCTTGCCCACCTGCGGAAGGAGCAAGCCCTGCCGCTGGGCCGCGCTGGTCACGATGGCCCTTAGCGTGGCCTCGTAGTCCAGGCCCTCGCGCGCTGCTGCCGAGAAGGTACTCGATCCCGGCTCTAGTGACGGCAGCGCGTTGACTTCCAGCAGGTAGATACGGCCGTCTTCACCGAGGCGAAAGTCGACCCGGGCCAAATCGCGAATGCCGAGCGTGCGCACTACGCTCTTCGTGAGCGCGCGCAAGCGAGCGACGACGTCGCGTTGCAGATCCGGAGGGCAGCGGACCGACACGCGACCTGCGTCGCTCGACTTCAGTCGGTAATCGTAGATGTTGAAGCGGTTGCGAGCGCCGGGCTCGATAACGTAGTCGACCGGCGTGAGCACGCCGCCGTCATCGCCTACTCCCTCGACGAACGGCACCGTCACGTCCGTGCCCGGAATGAATTCTTCGACAAGAACGCCGGCCGGATACTTGCGCAACGCCCGCGGCAGCATGTCGAGCAGAGCGCGCGCATCGCGAGCGACGGCGTCGTCCCCGATGCCTTTGGACGAGCCTTCGTAGTTCGGCTTGACGATGACTGGAAATGCCAAGCCGAGCATGCCGATGTCGCGGCCCCGTTGCATGTCATCCGGGACCACCAAGCGGGCGCGGGGCGTGTCCATGCCTTGGGCGCCGAGGACGAGCTTGGTCATCCACTTGTCGAGCGTTACGGTCATCACGTACGCGTCGGATCCGGTATACGGAAAGCCCAGCTCTTCGAAGAGTGCCGGATAGAAGGCCTCACGGCTGCGACCGCGCCGGCCCTCGGCAGCGTTGAAGATGATGTCCGGTCCGTAGGATTCGATGCGCGCTGCCAGATGCGATGCGGGCCCGGTCACTTCTATCTTCTCGACCTCGTGGCCGCCCTCGCGCAAGCCGCTGGCTACGGCGTCGACGGTTTGAACGCTATCGAATTCGGCCTCGTCCTCGCTATCGGTAAGACGGAGGTTGTGCGTAAATGCGATCTTCACTCTGTCGACGCCACCCGCATGGGCTCGCTTTCTAGGTGCACGACTTAAACAAAAAGGGATGGCTTTCGTCAACCGACATTCGCGAGCATGCCGAGTTAGTCGCCGTTCAAAGGTGACTCTAGCCCGAAGAACTTCGGTCTAGCAGGTGCGCGGCCGATCCATCCCGGCTGGCTGCGTCGCTCGTCGTTCACCTACCGACAGGTATGCTCGCTCCTCGCTCCTTGCCATCCGGGCGCCCCGGCCGTGCTCTTTGCACGAGTTATCTTTTCGCGGCTCCGTCGCTGAATCAGCCGAGCAGGATTCCGCCGTGGCTGCGCAAAGCGCCGGCAATCTTCTCGCCCAGGACCTTGAGATCCTGGTTGGGCCGCACGAGGTAGGCGTCGACGCCCAGCTCGAAGGCTTCCTTGACGGTTTCGTAAGAGGGGTACGCGGTGTAGAGCACAGACGCACAGTGAGGCAAAAGACGCTGCGCCTGCTCGATCACGCGCAAGCCGGACATGCCGGGTAGGTTGCGGTCGGCGATGACCAGGTCGAAGTGGTTGTTTTCCAGCAGCGCCAGGGCTTCGTCGCCGTTGCTCGCGGTGGTCACGTCGTACGTGCGACCGAGAAACTCGGCCATCAGGTGGCGCCGGTTAGCCTCCAGCTCGACCACCATGATGCGCGCTTGCTTTTCCGGCTCTTTGCTCGCCTCTTGAGTGCGGGACAGCTGTTCATTGCGGCGGGAAAGCGCGCGGCGAATGCGGAAGCGCAGGGCTTCGACATCGCGGATCGGCTTTTCGATGTAGTCCTGTGCGCCGATATCGAGCGCGGTGACCGCCGAGTCGTAGGACGAATACGCCGTGATCATGACCACGGCCGGCGCCGGATCAAGCCCGCGCGCAACCCGCAACACCTCGAGGCCCGAAGCGCCCGGCAAGTTCTTGTCGGTGAGCACGAGATCGAAGCTGCGCTTGTGCATCAGCTCGATGGCCTCTTCAGCGGATGCCGCGGTGGTGACGCGATAGCCGCTGCGGCGGAGAAGCTCGCGCAAGACCGTGAGCACGACCACTTCGTCGTCGACGACCAGCACTTCGTGCGCCGACGGAACGATGGCGGCAGGGCCACCGGCGGTGGCGTCGGCGATGAGGCTCGCGTCCAGATCCTGCGTGGGGGCGGGAATGCTACGCGCCGGCTCATCCAGGAATCCGAAGCGAGTTAGCGTTTCGACGAGCCGCCTGCCGGCAAGCTCGGCCTTGCGGCGAGCGCCCGCTTCGGCAACGACACGTCCGAGTTGCGGCAGAAGGCCGCGTCCGAGGTAGACGCGCACGCCACCGTAGACGGCGGCTGCCAGGCGCTCGGACGTGGGCGCAGCGTCGACCGTGACCACCGCCGCGCCGGAAGCTCTGTCGCGCGCCTCCCGCAAGCGAAGCTCGACTCGATCCGCGGCGCCCAGGGCGACCACGATAACGTCGGCCTGTCCTTGCGTGATCACGCCACCCACGGCGCGCACCAGCTCGCCGTCGCCCAGGACGGACACTGCAGGCGCAGCTTGGCTCGCCTCCAATACCTGTACCAGGGCTTCCTCCAGCGCTGGCTCGACGGTGCGCAGGGCCGCGCGGTGTTGCGCTATCACATGGCTCAGCATCAAAGCGCGGGTGCGGGCACGGCGGCAGGAAGCAAGGTAGCGCAGGTGCGCGCGAAAGAGAGCGTCGCTGGTCGGCAGCGGGTGCGGCAGCACGGCCGCTGCGCCATGAGCGAACATTTCCGCGGCCTCGCGTGGATCGCCTTCGATCATGGGAACCACGTCGGTAAACGGGCGAATCTCGCGAGCCGCGGCCAGCACGTTCTGCTCGACGTTGGCCTGATCGAGAACCACCAGCTCGAATGACTCTTCGGCCAATCGCTCAAGCGCCATCTCCGCCGAGGCCAAAGCCACCACGTCGCCTTCGGCGCCAAGCGCGGCTACGATGCGAGAGCGTTCGGAGGCGCCTGCTGTTCCGACCAGGAACCGTTCCCTCGACAGGCGGGCCGCCGCGCGAAAGGCAGCAAGCAGTTCATCGTAGCCTGTGTCCGCCATCAGGATTTGATTCTATGGCACAGCTTGCTCGGCTCGGCGATCTGCTTTTCAAGTCAGCGAGCGCAGACTTTCGCGGTCGGCCAGAATGACTTTGCGCCCCTCGGTATGGATGTAGCCCTTGCGTTTGAACTGCGACAGGGTCAGCGAGACCGTTTCCCGCGTCGAACCGATGAGATTCGCCATCTCCTGATGGGTGATCTTGAGCGCCAGGACCAGGCCGCGGCGGTGCTCGATGCCGTGCTCGGAGCCGAGGCGCAACAGCAGCTCGGCCAGCTTCGAGCCAACATCCTTGAACACGAGTTGCTCGACCTTGGTTTGCAGGCCCCGCCAACGGTGGATGAGCGAGCGCGCGAACTGGTAGGCCACCGGTGCGTGGCTGGCAATGAGCTGGTCGAGGCCCGCACGGTCGAGCTCGACGCTGGTGGTGGATTCCATGGCCTCCACCATCTCCTCGCGCGGCCCGCCCTCGAGCAAACAGGTTTCGCCGAAATAGTCGCCGCTCGTGCGATAGGCAAGCGTCAACTCTTTGCCATCGCGCGTGACCTTCGACACTTTCACGCGGCCGCTGGCAATGAAATGAACCGTGGTGGCTCTGTCGCCGGGCAAATACACGACCTGGCGCGCGCGGTAGTTCTGGGCTTGCGCTGCTGCCGCCAGTTTGGCTAGGGTGTCCGCGGGGGCATCGGCCAGGATGGGGCATTTCCGAAGGATTTGAACGATGCGCTTTTCTTCGGCTTGGGACATGGGAATCCCAAGGAATACCAAACGGTCCAAGTCAGGGGCAACATGAATTGTCATCCAGACTACATTTCTGACTCTTTCTCCCCACTTCGAACCAGGGCCACACCCACTGCGCTCAGTAGCAGCGATACAACCGCAATGGCGGCCAGCGTGGCGTGACCCAGCGATTCCATGCGGTCATCCAGCCGCAAATGCACGAGTAGAATCAGCATGGCGTTGTTGCAGAAGTGCGCGATTATCGACGGCACGATGGATCCGCTTTCGAGCGCGATGACGCCCAAGAGCAGGCCGAGGAGCGTGCTTGGAATGAGGCGGTAGACGTCCAGGTGAAAGAGCCCGAAGAGAAGCGCCGTCAAGGCGGCTGCGGCTGGCCCGCCAAGCCGCGCACGCAATCCGCGTAGCACGGGACCCCGGAAAAGTGATTCCTCGCAGATAGCCGGGCTGACGGCGACGAGAAACAGCGTCGCAAGAAGACCGCGGCTACCGTCGAGAGGAATGAGCGAACGCCGCAGCTGTTCAAGCATCTCCTTCGGCACCGGCAAGAGCCAATCGCTGACCATCGAGACCACGACCCAGGCGCTGCAGCCAATGAGGGCGGCGCCGACGACGGCCTTTCTCTTGGATGGTCGATAACCAAGCGCTTGCGGGAACGCCTGGCCCGAAAGTCGCGCGAAAAGATAGACCAAGCCGAAAAGTCCGAGCCATTCCGCGACGAGAAGGCCGAGCACCAGGTGCCGCTGCTCAAGCGGGAGGAAAACGAAGTAAAGGAGGAGAAACGCGAGGGCGAAGAGCACCATCGCATCGCCCGCGTTGGTTTTTCGCGTGGACGGGGGACTTCCCGGCAAGCGCCTTGGCGACGGCGCAACCATTCGTTCGGAATCGTAGACGCGTGCGGCGAAGGCGACGGCGACAGCGGAAAGCAAGACGGTGGACACCAAGGTGCCGAGGATGCCGCCGAAAGTTGCGTGCCCGGCGAGGAGATCCCGTGCCAGCAACGTCACGTTCATGCCCGGAATGCAGGTCGTGATTCCCGCCAGTCGGTAGTCGCCCACGGCGCCCGCCATGGCCGGTGCGACCGTGACAAAGTAGATGGGCAGCAAGAGAAGCTGCGCCTCTTTGAAGGTGCGGGCGGTCGCGCCTATCGCGACGAAGGCGGACGCAAAAAGCAGCGCCGTCGGCACGATGACAAGACTCGCCGACAGAGCGCCCAGCCAGGGAATGTCCAGCGTGACCTTGTCGGCGCCAAGGCGGAGAATCTGCATCAGCGTCACCGCCATCGAGCCCAGGTTCAAAAGCCCGGTCAGCGAGGCAAGAAAAGCCACGGCCAGAATCTTGCCGAGCATGAGATCGAAGCGACGAATGGGCGAAGAAAGCACCGTTTCCAGGGTGCCGCGCTCGCGCTCTCCCGCGGTGACGTCGATCGCCGGATAGAACGCGCCCAGCAGGACCATGAGCACTACGAAGAGCGGCAAGGCCTTCGATAACAGATAGCCGCCGAGTTGCGCTCGTGGCGCGACGTCGCGGCTGTGGCTGGAGAAGCGCGGTGCGCATCCGTCGGGCAGGGACTTGGCAAGGGCATCGCTCACACGTTCCTCGGCGGCGCGAGACTCCTCGCGGCTGGCATCGTAGACGAGCGTGACGGTAGCCGGTTGGGTGGCCGAAAGCTCGACCAGCACGTCGAGGCGGCCGTGCTCGACGTCGCTGGCGGTCCCCGCCGGTAACAGGACTAAGGTGGTCGGGTTTGTCTTGAGGTGGGCAACCAGCTGCGCACGCTCCGCACTCTCCGAACTTGCGCCGACCACGGCCACCGTCGCCGGACGCTCTTCGCGCTGTTTTTCCCGACTGGTCACCACCTGCGCCGCTAGCATGGAGAGCAGGGGATACACCACGAGCGGAAGAAGGATCATGATGGCGAGGGTGCGACGGTCGCGCAGTGCTTCGCGCAACTCCTTGCCGAAGGTCGCCCCGACGTGCCGAAACCTCATGCCGGGATTTCCTTGTCCTCGGCGAGGGCGAGAAAGGCTTCTTCGAGCGTGCTCGTTCCAGTTCGGCTGAGCACTTCGGCCGGCGTTCCTTCGCAAAGAAGGCGCCCGCGATGGAGAAAGCCAATGCGATCGCACAAGAGCTCGGCTTCGGCGAGGTAATGCGTAGAAAACAGGACGGCTTTGCCGCGCGCCCGCTCGCTGCGTACGAAATCGCGCATGAACCGACTCGCCAGGACGTCGAGACCGCTCGTGGGTTCGTCGAGAATCAGCACGGGTGGGTCGTGCAGAACGGCCCGTGCGATGGAAACACGCTGCCGCTCGCCGGTCGAGAGCGCTTCGCAGCGGCGATCGAGAATGCTGGCCAAGGCAAGCGCGGGGACAAGCTCTGAAATGCGGCGCTCAATGGTGTCGAGCGAAAGGTCATGAATGCGGCCGAAATAGGCCAAAACTTCGCGCGGCGTGAGTCGCCCAAAAAGCCCGGTGCTGCCGCTCAGGTAGCCGAGGCGTCGTTTGGCTTCCACCGTCGAGGCTGCGCAGCCCGCGATGGATGCCTCGCCGCTCGTCGGCGCCAGCAACCCCGCCAACATCCGAAGGGCGGTGGTCTTACCGGCACCGTTCGGGCCGAGCAGACCGTAAATCTCACCTTCGGGAATGGAC
>Ga0066789_10000206_pt1 | contig 21259 bp, 15 predicted proteins | sample OrgsoiDNA2013049_FD_70960 | JGI IMG/M metagenome (GOLD analysis project Ga0066789, IMG submission 70960) | Permafrost soil microbial communities from the Arctic, to analyse light accelerated degradation of dissolved organic matter (DOM) -... | ecosystem: Environmental > Terrestrial > Soil >...
AATGTAGTTGCGCACCACCGTGGCCTCGGCCGACATGGGCGACATGAGCTTGAGCTTCGCGAGTTCGGAGTTCGCCTTCTCGCGCGCCTCTTTCGGCATGCCCGCGGCTTTGATGCGCTTTTCCAGTTCACCGATCTCGTTCGGTGCATCGTCGAGCTCGCCGAGTTCCTTCTGAATGGCCTTCATTTGCTCGTTCAGGTAGTACTCGCGCTGGCTCTTTTCCATTTGCTGTTTGACGCGGCCGCGAATGCGCTTCTCGATCTGCAGTACGTCCATCTCGCCTTCGATGACGGCGAGCATGTGCTCGAGGCGCTTGCGAACGTCGGGGATTTCGAGCACCCGCTGTTTTTCCGAGAGCTTCAGCGACATGTGGGCGGCGACCGTATCCGCCAAGCGGCCGGCCTGCTCGATGCCCGCCAGCGACGTGAGGATCTCTGGCGGCACCTTCTTGTTCAGTTTTACATATTGCTCGAACTGGGTGATCACGGAGCGCGTCAGCACATCCATCTCGCGCTCTTCATAGCGTTCGACGTCCGGCATTACCGTCACTTCCGCGGAAAAGAATTCACCCTCCTCCAGTTTTTCGATGCTGGCGCGGTCGACGCCCTCGACCAGCACCTTGACGGTGCCGTCGGGAAGCTTGAGCAGCTGCAATATGGTGGCAACGGTGCCGACGCGGTACAGATCCTCAGGCTTCGGATCATCGACGTCGGCCTGCTTCTGGGCGACCAGGAGAATGCGCTTATCGGCCTTCATGGCGAGGTCGAGAGCGACAATGGATTTTTCCCGCCCGACGAACAGCGGAATGACCATGTGCGGGTACACAACCACGTCGCGCAAAGGCAGGACGGGCATGCCGCTCAAGGCCGGCGGTGATTCTGGAATATCGACAGCGGGTTCGTCGCTCACGAGGCTAGCCTTATATGGGTGGCACGTACAATCTCCGGACTAAGGTACATGCGGCCGCCTGTGACAAGTTTCAAGCTCGGTCAGAGATGATCCGAGCCCGTAGGGCGCCGCTGTTCCTCGACTGGAGCCACCAGACGAGTTTCCTCGGTCCGATGGACAATATATGGTTTGTTGTGGCCTTCGATGACCTGCTCGTCGACCACCACTTTCTGAACGTTGCGCAACGACGGCAGGTCGTACATCGTGTCGAGCAGCACGTTCTCGAGAATCGTGCGCAGGCCGCGGGCGCCGGTCTTGCGCTGCATCGCTTTGCGAGCCACCGAGCGCAGCGCGTCTTCGCGGAAGTCCAATTCCACGCCTTCCATGTCGAACAGCTTCCGGTACTGCTTGGTGAGGGCGTTCTTCGGCTGCATCAAAATCGAAATCAGCGCGTCCTCGTCCAGCTCTTCCAATGTGGCGACCACCGGCAAGCGCCCGACGAATTCCGGTATCAGGCCATACTTGATCAGATCTTCCGGCTCGGTGTCATGGAACACGTCGTTGCCGTGGGGACGCGCGTTCTGTTCGCGCACCTCGGCGACGAAGCCGATGCCGCTCTTGTGAGTGCGGTTCATGATGATCTTTTCGAGACCCGCAAACGCGCCGCCGCAAATGAACAGAATATTGGTGGTGTCCACTTGCAGGAATTCCTGCTGCGGATGCTTGCGCCCGCCCTGCGGCGGCACCGAGGCGATCGTGCCTTCGATCAGCTTCAAGAGCGCTTGCTGCACGCCTTCGCCCGACACATCGCGGGTGATCGACGGGTTATCGGACTTGCGCGAAATCTTGTCGATTTCGTCGATGTAGACAATGCCGGTTTGCGCCTTCTCCACATCGTAATCGCATTTCTGCAGCAGCTTCTGGATGATGTTTTCGACGTCCTCGCCGACGTAGCCGGCCTCGGTGAGCGTCGTGGCATCGGCGATGGTGAACGGCACGTTGAGCAGCCGCGCCAGCGTTTCGGCCAGCAGCGTCTTGCCGGAACCCGTCGGTCCGATCAGCAGAATATTGCTCTTGGCGAGTTCCACCTCGTCGCGCGAGCGCACGCCTTCGGCGCCGCGAGTTTGAAGCCGCTTGTAGTGATTGTATACCGCGACCGACAGGACCCGCTTGGCGCGTTCCTGACCGATGACATATTCATCGAGGACTTTCTTGATCTCTTGGGGCTTGGGGAGCTTGTCGCGGGTGCGCTCGGCGCGCTCCTCGAGCTCTTCCCGGATTATGTCGTTGCAGAGCTCCACGCATTCGTCGCAGACGAACACCGAGGGACCGGCTATGAGCTTTCGAACCTCGTGTTGGCTCTTTCCACAGAAAGAGCAGTACAAGAGCTTGCCGTCGTCATGTTTGCCGCGCGAATCTTCGCTCATGCTGTCCTCAAATTGACCACGCCCCCGAAACTCCACGGGGAATGCGGCTACAGTACCGACTATATAGCACCCGGCCGACCTCGCGCAAAGATAAGGACTCGCGGGCTGTGACCGGGGTCCGGACTCAAGCCGACAAAGGAAAACCCCGTCATCAGGCCTTTGCGGGGATCTCGATGCGTTTCTCGAGCATGGAATCGACCAAACCGTACGCCCGGGCAGTTTCCGCGGTCATAAAGTTGTCCCGGTCGCTGTCCTGCTTGATGCGCTCGATGGTTTGGCCGGTGTGTTTGGCCATTATCCCATTCAGGCGCTGCTTGGTCTCCATGACGTCGCGGGCATGGATGTCGATGTCGGAGGCCTGGCCCTGAAAGCCGGCCGAAGGCTGGTGAATCATGATCTTCGAGTTCGGCAAGCAATACCGCTTGCCCTTGGCGCCGCCCGCGAGCAGGACCGCGCCCATCGAGGCCGCCAACCCGACGCAAATGGTGCTCACATCCGGCTTGATGAACTGCATGGTGTCGTAAATGGCGAGGCCCGCGCTTACCGAGCCGCCGGGCGAATTGATATAGAGGGCGATGTCCTTTTCAGGGTTCTCGGACTCGAGGAACAACAGCTGCGCCACGATCAGATTCGCCATGTAGTCCTCGACCGGCCCGACGATGAAAATCAGGCGCTCCTTGAGCAATCGCGAATAGATGTCGTAGGCCCGCTCGCCGCGAGCGGTTTGCTCGACCACCATCGGAACCAAATTGAGTGCGCGCGTCGTCATGAATGGTTGCCCTATATAAGCTGATCTGCCGAAACTCTTTTGATGAGGACCAATGAAGCCATTTCAAGGGATGCACCGCTCGAGGTTCACCCTTCGAAATTCATCAATTCCTTGAAGGTCGACACCGTCTCACGCACCTTAGCATGCGCGAGAATCCAATCCACGACCTGGTCCTCAAGTGCGAGACTCTCCACCTGGCGCATGGCCTCGGCGTTTTGCTGATATGCACGTTTCAGGGCGGCCGCATCGCCGTACGCGCCCACCATTTCGTCCAACCGTTCGTCGGCGCGCTTCGGATCGAGCACCAGCTTCTCGCGGCGAATGACGTCGTTGAATAAAAGCCCGAGGGCGACGCGGCGGCGCGCGGGCTCCACCAGCGGCTCGCGCGGCGGCGCCTGCGACACGTCTTTTGCGCCGGCACGGCGCATCGCCTCGATTTGCATGTCCCTAATCTGCGACTCGAGCAAGGCGTTCGGCACGTCGATCGGATTGGCCCGGTAGAGCTTCTCCATCACCGCCGTCTTGTTGCGATTGCGCAGGTTCTGCTCGAGCTCACGGCGCATGTTGGCCGCCACGTCCTCGCGCAGCTTCGGAACTCCGCCCTCGGTGACGCCGAACGACTTGCAGAACTCTTCATCGAGTTCGGGCAGGGCCGGCTCCTCGACCGTCTTGATCTCCGTGCCGAAAACCGCGAGCTTGCCCGCGAGCTCCGTGGCACGGTAATCCGCGGGAAAAGTCACATCGATGCCGCGATGCTCGCCCGCCGCGGCGCCGACCAATCCTTGCTCGAGTTGCGGCAGCATCCGCCCCTCGCCCACCACGATCGCAACGTTCGCGCCCTTGCCGCCGGTGAACTCCGCGCCGTCGACGGTGCCCGAAAAATCGATGGTTACCTTATCGCCGGCCGCGGCCGGACGCTCCACCGGTGAGAATTTCAGCTGCTGTTTGCGCAGACGCTCGATCATCGCGTCAACGTCGCTTTCGGTGACCTCCGCCGTTACGCGTTCGAGTTCGAGCGCCTCCATGGGTTGGAGCGCCACTTCAGGGAAAACCTCAAACGTTGCGACATATTTAAGGTCCTGCCCTTCGTCGATGCTCTGCGGCTCGATGCGCGGGCTGCCCGCCGGCGACAGCTGCCGTTCCGTCACCGCTTCGGCAAAGCTCGACTGCAGCAGCTCGCCGATCACCTCGCGGTGCACCTGCACCCCGAATTGCTGGCGGATCACGGTGAGCGGCGCCTTGCCCGGCCGAAAGCCGTTCAAGCGCGCCGTACGGCTCAATTTCTTCAAGCGCGCGGCGATCTCCTTGCTGACGCGCTCCGCCGGCACCTGCACTTGCATGCGGCGCTCTAATTTGCTGATACTCTCGACGGAAACCTGCATGTCAGTCCTTAGATGAGCTGTGTTCTGTGTTGTGCGGCAACGGCGACCAAAGCCTTGGTGCGAAAGGCGAGACTCGAACTCGCACGGGTTGCCCCACCAGGTCCTAAGCCTGGCGCGTCTACCAATTCCGCCACATTCGCATCGGAATAGCCCGCAAGTATAGCGGACTCGCTACCTTCCGGGTGGCCGGCGCGGGGCTAGCGCGGTTCGCTTTCGCGCACCAGCAGCCGGGCCACTTCCCGCAATGCCGGCAGGCCGTTTTCCAGCATAAAGTAAAGTGGACTGTCGCCAGCGAAGGGCGGCGCCTCGCGTGGGGCATGCACCCAAGCCCAGGCTCGATCCTTGACGCCGATATTTGCCGTCAAGGAGTACTGAATATTGGCGATCAGCGCGGCCCGCTCCTGCTGCGTCGCCGAAAGACGCGGCGCCTGGCCCAGGCGGTAGCGCTCAAGGACCTGTGGTGAGGGGATTTTGAGCAGCCGGCACTGCTGCAGGGGCGAAAGCTCCCAGGCGTCGGCAATCGCAAAAAATCGCTTCAGCGCGCTGGTGCTGGTGTGCCGTGCCGCGCGACGGCTTGCCGGCTGCAGTACCAAACGCGGTCCTGTATGAAGCTTGCTGGACAATGCTGCTCTCACGGTAGCCCCCTAGCATACTCCCTAAACGCCTGCCGCTCGCCATCCGGGGTGCGCGCTCGCTATGATGCCGGCATGCCCGAGACCTTCGCCGAACGGCTCGCCCGAGCGCAGCACAGCAGCGGCAGCCTGGTATGCGTCGGCCTCGACCCGGACCCCACGAAGATGCCCAGAGACTTGGCAGAGGAGCACCCAGCCGCGGGGCCGCCCCTGTATGCCTTCAACCGCCGCATCATCGATGCGACGGCCGGCATTGCGGCCGCCTACAAGCCCCAGATTGCTTTTTACAGCGCGATCGGCGCCGAGGACCAACTTACGCTAAGCATTCGCTATATCCGCGAGCGAGCGCCGGCTGCCCTGGTCATTCTCGACGCCAAGCGCGGCGATATCGGCAACACCGCCGAAGCCTATGCCCGCGAGGCGTTCGATCGGTATGGAGCCGATGCGGTCACCGTGAATCCCTACATGGGCGAGGATTCAATACGGCCATTTCTCGCGCGGCCCGACCGTGGGGCGGTCCTGCTCTGCCGCACCTCGAATCCCGGTGCCAAGGATTTTCAAGATCTACTGGTCGACGGATTGCCGCTCTATCGCCGCGTGGCGGCGCGCGCAGCCGCGGATTGGAACGGGCACCGCAATCTCATGCTGGTGGTGGGTGCCACATGTCCGCGCGAAATGGCCGAACTGCGCCGCGCGCACCCGGACTTGACGTTTCTGGTGCCCGGCATCGGCGCCCAGGGCGGCGATCTCGACGCGATTCTGGCGGCGGGTCTCGACTCACGCGGGGCCGGCCTCTTGATCAGCTCCTCGCGCAACATTATCTATGCCGGCGGCGGCTCGCCCAAGGCGATCGGCGAGGCGGCGGCGGCACTTCGCACCGCAATCAACCGGCAGCGCGTGACGCATCAGGCACCCTCGCAGTTGGCGGATGCGCTTTAGAACGCGCTTTTGATCGTGCCGCCGTCGACGCGCAGCGCCGCCCCATTGGTCGCGGACGACAACGGGCTCGCGACGTATGTCACCATGGCAGCGACTTCCTCGGTCGTGGAAAACCTTTGCAGCAGCGACGTGGGCCGCGCCGTCTTGAAGAATTCCTTTTCGACGATCGCTGCGCTCTGATCGGATTTAGCCGCCATCGCGGCCACGAAATCTTCCACGCCGCGGGAGCGCGTGGGCCCCGGCAGCACGCTGTTCACGGTAATCCCGGTGCCGGCGGTGGTTTCCGCCAAACCGCGGGCAACCGCGATCTGCGCCGCCTTCGTCATGCCGTAATGAATCATTTCCGCCGGGATGTGGTAGGCGCTCTCGCTCGAGATGAAGATGATGCGGCCCCAGTTGCGCTTGCGCATCGACGGCAGGTACAGGCGTGCGAGGCGCGCGCCGCTCAGCACGTTCACGTCGAAGAAGCGCTGCCAGTCGGCATCGGCGATTTCCTCGAACGGTCTGACCTCGAAGATGCCGAGATTATTCACCAGAATGTCCACGGCGGGATGCCGGTGAAACAGGCTCTCGGCAACTGAAGCGAAGCTGAGGTCGCCCGCGAAACCCAGCACATCGCCGCGGGTTTCGGCCTTCATCGACTTAACCGCGGCATCCACCGCGGCAGGAGTGCGACCGCTCACGATCACGGTGGCGCCTTCGCGCGCCAACGATGCCGCGATGGCATTGCCGATGCCCGCGGTGGAACCTGTGACGAGCGCAATTTTCTTCGTGAGTTGCAGATCCATAGGACACTCCTTGCGGGAAGCGCGGTGGCGTCAAAGCGCCGTGTCGATCGGCACGGAGTTCAACTTGTACACCACTCCGTCCTTCATCACGAAGCTGACGCGCTTCATCAAGCTGATGTCGTCGATCGGATTGCCGGGAACGGCAACGACGTCGGCGATCTTGCCGGCCGCCACGGTGCCCAATTCCTTGTCGTGCCGGAGCAATTGCGCCGCGCTGATCGTCGCCGCCTGAAGGGTGAACATCGGCGGCATGCCTGCTCCCACCATCAGCTCGAACTCATGCGCGTTTTGGCCATGCGGATACACCGCGGCATCGGTGCCGAAGGCGATCTTCACGTGCGCCTTGTAGGCGCGGGCGGCGGTCGCCTGGATCAAGGGCCCGATCGCGGCTGCCTTGGCGGCGACTTGCTCCGGGTAATAACCGGGCACCTTGGCCTGCCGCGCGACGAAGTCGCCGGCGATGATGGTGGGCACGTACCAGGTGCCGTGTTCCACCATCAGTTTCATGTCCTCGGCGTCCAGATAGGTGCCGTGTTCGATGGAATCGACGCCGCCGATCACGGCGCGGCGAATGGCCTCGGCGCCGTGCGCATGCGCGGCCACGGCGAATCCATAATCATGCGCGGTCGCGACCACCGCTTTGATCTCCTCGAGGGTCATCTGCGCATTGTCCCCGCTCGTGCTCTCATCGAGCACTCCGCCCGAGGGCATGATCTTGATCAAGTCGTCGCCCGCCTTGTAGTGCAGGCGCACCGCCTTCACGGCATCGTCGACGCTGTTGATGATGCCCTCGGTGGGCCCGGGATCCCCGGCGAGATCGGTTCGAAAGCTATTGGTCGGGTCCGCGTGGCCGCCGCTGGAGCCCACGCCTAAGCCGGCGGTGTACATCCGCGGACCTGGAATGATTCCCGCGTTGATGGCGTTACGCAGCGCGACCGACTCGTTGGCCATATCGCCGAGGTTGCGCACCGTCGTGAAGCCCGCCAGCAGCGTGCGGCGCGCATACACCGTGGAGCGCACGGCGTAGTCCGCGACGTTCCAATGAAACTTATCGATGTAGCCGGTGCGGCTGGTCTCTCCGGTCAGATGCGTATGGGCATCGATCAATCCGGGCATGCAGGTTTGCGAGGCAAGGTCGATTACTTTTGCCCCGGTGGGCGACTGCACGCCACTCACGACCTCCTTGATTTTGCCGCCCTCGATCACAACCGTGGTTGCGCCCAGCATCTTGCCATTGGCGGTGTCGATCAGATGACCGCATTGAAGTGCCGTGACGGCTGGCGCCGTCGGCGCAGGCGCGTCGGCCGCGGTGGCGCCGGCCGCGATAGCGATGGCGGCGATAGCGATGGCGGCGATGGCCCCCGCCATGGCCGCCGCACGGCCGTTCGATCGTCGATCTCTGACGGGTAGATGCCGCATGCGATCCTCGTTAGGTGTATCTGCGCGCCCAAGCGATGGGCACGCATTCCAACATAGGACATCTACCCGTTCAATCGGTCACGCGGCTTCGTTCATGGCTGCGCTCCGCCAGAGGCCTCTTTCGCAAATAGATCGAGCAGCGCCGGCCAACCGCCGTCAACACCCTTGCGCATCGTTGCGCCCGCCTCGGCGCCCATCCGTTCGAAATTGCGGTGCTCGAGCTCGACTCGAGTACGTCCGCCGGTTTCCGGCACGAACCGCACATCGACTTCGGAGGCGAAGGCCACCCGCGGATCCGACTTCCACTCGGCGTTGATTTCCCACGTGACGACGAAGCGTGCCCCCGCCTCCCAGGTGCGCACATGCCCGGTAACCACCTCGGTGCCGTCCTCTAACTTCGTAAACCAGCGTCCCCCCACGAATGGCTCGATGATGGAATCGCGAATCGGCGCGCTGCCTATATTGTGGGTCTTCGGCCACCACCGGTTGATGCCGGCGGTAAACACCTCGAACGCTCTTTGAGGTGTCGCTTCGACGATGATGGTCTTACGCACCGGCGCGATCTTGACGGTGCGATTCAGGGTTTCGTTCATGTTTTTTTTCCTCGAGCTGATTGCGACTGTTCCACTTCGTGCTTGAACGATTCGAGCGCGTCGTCCCAAAACTGGTCGATCCAACGCCGCAGTTCGCCAAGGCCGTCCGGATCGATGTGATACACGCGGCGCGTACCCTCGGATCGATCGTTCACGAGTCCCGCAGCCTTTAGGGCTTTGAGATGCTGCGAAACGGCGGGGCGGCTGACCGGCAGACCGCGCGCAAGAACGCCCACCGATTGCGGGCCGGAGCGCAGTCTCTCGAACACCCGGCGTCGCGTCGGGTCGCTCAAACACTCAAGAACCATTGCGTAAGTCATTACTTACCGTAAGTCAAAACTTACGATCTGTCAAGCCCACTTCGTGCACGAACGCCCCGCTCCCCGCGCAATTCCCTAACGCGCTACATCGTACGCCTGCGGCGCGTGAGTCGTTCCGCGAGCCGGGCGACTCCGTCGAGCACGCGCAGCGACTGGATCGCCGCGCCCGCACCGAAGCGGCTGAAACGATGCAAGCGCATGGGGCGCACCGGTGTCACGGGAAAGCCCAGCGCCTCCGCATCCTCGCCGAGCAGCCGGCGCGCGAGCAGAGTCCCCATCGTCGTCGCCATGGCGACACCGCGTCCGTTGTAGCCGAGCCCGGCCACGATCCCGGGAGCCACGTCATGCAAATGCGGCAGATGATCAGGCGTCATGGCCACGAACCCCGACCAGTGATACTCGAAGGCGATTCCGGACAATTGCGGATAGATTTCCCGCACCGCGCGATAGTGAAGGCGTGCCGCCCGGACCGCCGGCGCATCGCCGAACACGCCGCGCGAACCCATGATCAAGCGGCCCTCGGCATTCATTCGAAAGTACCGCAGCAGGCGCCAGGTATCCGATACCGATTGTCCTTCGGGAAGAATGGCGCGGCGCAGATCCGGCGGCAGCGGCGCAGTGGCCACCTGCATGGATGGGACAGCAACGATGGTTCGCTGCAGGGGCTCGACGAACTGATCGGAATAGGCATTGGTCGCAAAGACAACTTGGCCGCACGAGACAACACCGCCGCGGGTGCGGATGCGCCATCCCCCGCCGGAACGCTCGATATGAGTCGCCGCGCTGTGGGTAAAGAGTCGAACACCGGCGCGCTGCGCCGCACCGGCGAGTCCGCGCACATACGCGAGCGGCTGCACGGTCCCACCGCGGTGATCGATCAAGCCGCCGTAGTAGCGCCGCGAGCCCGTCAGGCGCGCGGCGTCTGCTTCGCTCAGCAATTCGACCGCGGCGCCGCGCGCACGCCATTGACGCACACGAGTGCCGATCGGCCCGAGAGCGCCTTCGGACGTGGCGAGTTGCAGCCAGCCGCTGCGCACCGGTTCACAGGCGATCCCATGGCGGCGAATGAGCTCGAAAACCAGATCGGCGCCGGCGCCGACAGTCGCGACCAGTCTCGCGCCCAGGTCGCTTCCAAACATGCCTTCAAGCGTGTCGGGATCGAACTTGAGACCCGGGATCACCTGCCCACCGTTGCGTCCCGACGCGCCATCGCCCACATCCATGGCGTCCAACACGATGACGTCGCGACCCGCCTCGCCCAGATGCAGCGCTGCCGACAGTCCCGTGTACCCGGCGCCGATCACAGTCACTTGCGCCCGAACGGCATCCCGCAATGCCGGAAAGGGTGCAAGCGGCGCAGCCGTCGCCGACCAGAGCGACTCCTCATCACTCGTCGCCATACTTTAGAACCGGTAGGTCAGATCGACCCCGTAAGTCCTCGGTTCACCGACGAGCCCATAGTCGAATCCCAGCGCGCCGGTATCCGGATCGTTCTGGTTGAGGCCGTAGGCCAGGTACTTGCGGTTGGCGATGTTCTTGATCCAGGCGCCGGCACCGAAGCCGCGTTTTGCCGTGCTCTCGAACGACACGCGCGCATTGGCGATGCCATACGCTCCCTGCGCGATCCGCTCGGTGTTAAATGCGTCGAAATACTGTTTGGCATAGAAGTTTCCGTTCACCAGCAAACGTAGATCGCCGGCCGCGGTGCGGGCGAAGCGCCAGTCCACTCCGAGGCTCGCGTTGTAGTCCGGCGCCTGGATGAGCTGGTTACCCACGCAGCAGTGGCGGGTCGGCGTTGTCGCGTGCAACGTCAGATCGACGTACTTACTGTGGAGCAGACCCAGCGCTGAGCGGATTTCGAGGTCGTCGGTCGCCTTGGCGCGAAATTCGAACTCGGCCCCATCGACGCGCGACTTCGGCGCGTTGATCGTATGAAAGCCGCTGCCGGCGCCGCCCGGCAGCGTGAACGCGTCGAGGAACTGCTGGTTCTTGTAGTCGTAGTGGAAGAGCGCGACGTTGAACTCGCCGCGCCGGTTCCACAAGTCCGTCTTCAATCCGATCTCGATCGAGTTGAGCTTTTCCGGAGCCGCGAAGTTCGCCTCAGCCGGAAAGTTTGCGGCCTGCCCATTGAACGCGGCGCCGCGATATCCCTGGCTGAAGCTGAGGTAGGCCAGAACGTCGTCGCTTGGCTTCCAGTCGGCGCCCGCCTTGAAACTGACATTGGTATTGTCCTCGTTGCGGCCAAGCGTCGGCCCCTGTGCCGCGAGTCCCGTCTGGTAGTTCGTGAATGTGGCCGGCAGGGCGCCGATGGTCTGCGTCCAGTAAGTCGTGGTCAACCCGTCTGGCGTAAAGCCGACGGGAGGCGTCTTCGGTCCGCCCTCGAGCGCGTAGAAGTTGCCGATGGACACATTGTCCTTGGTGAACCGCACACCCGCGCGCAGCGCGACGGTCGGAACCACCGCAAAGGTGGTGTTCAGAAAGACCGCCTTGCTCTCCTTGATCTGATCGAAGTTGTTGTATTCATCGAAGCCATAGAGCGAGGTTCCATCGGGGAGAATGAAGAAACCGAGATTGTATCCGTCGAAGAAGTGGTACTGCAGCGTCGCGTGGGTGCTCTCGCGCCCGTAGTAGAGACCCGCCAGCCAGCCGAACGCGCCGGTGTCGCGCGAGGCAAGACGCACCTCCTGGGAAAAGTCATTGGTGCTCGAAAAGTACGTGTTCGGGTCGTCGAGACGGACGGTGATCGGCAGTCCGCCGTCGTCGCTCTTCTCATACCATCGGCCGTAGTCAAAGCCGGTGACCGAGGTCAGAGTTGCGTGTGCGCCCACCTGCCAGTCGATCTTGAGAGTCGCGTTGTCGTCGCGTATGTCCTTGTGGACGGCGTACTTGGCGCCGTTGTCGAACCAGCCGATGGTGCCGGTGAAGCCGGTTGCCACCGGGTCAACGTTGAGCGCATGCGCGCCATACGGCGTGCCGCCGGAGCGGCTCATGGACAGCTTGAGTGTGGCGGTCAGAGTGTCGCTCGGCCGGTATAGCAGGGTCAGGCGGCCGGCGAGCGCGTCCACGCCGTTGAGGGGCTCGACGCCGGGCACGACGCTGTGCACCCAGCCGTCGCGCTTCTCGTACAGGATTGCGGCGCGCACGCCGAGCTCGTTGTCGACGATGGGCCCGCCCCCCGCCGCGTTCAGGGAGTAGGCGCTGTAGTTGCCGAAGCCGGCGGTGACATAGCCGTCCTCCTCGGTGAGGCTGGGGTTCTTCGAATAGAAGCTGACGGCTCCGCCGGTCGCGTTCTTGCCGTACAGCGTGCCCTGCGGACCGCGCAGTATCTCGACGCGATCGAGGTCGTAGACCTGCAGCGCCTGGACGGCGCCGACGGGTTTGTACACCTCGTCCACGTACATCGCGATCGGGCTGCTCTGGTTCTGGCTGTAATCCTGCGTCGTGACGCCACGCAACGTGAACGTCGGCTGCGCCTCGGGCCCGTACGGCGAGTTGAGCAGCATGTTGGGGACGCCGGCCGTGATGTCGCCGGCCTGACGTACGCCGCGCTCGGCGAGGTCTGTGCCGGAGAGCGCCGTGACCGCCACGGGAACGTCCTGTAGACGCTCGACACGGCGCTGCGCCGTCACGACGATCTCGTCAAGAGTACCCTCGGCGTGGCCGAGAGGCAGGAGCGCGAAGCTCACGAGACCCAAGATGATGAAACGCATGGTGTCATCTCCCTGATTGCACCGCTCTTCTTAAAGACGACGGCTTTCGAATTCATGGTTCGTATTAATCGATTATCGATACATCCCAATCGATTATGCAAATACTGTAGGGGAGGCCGGCCGGTCCGTCAAACGGATTGAATTCAGCGCCCGTTCAGGCGGGAAGCGATGCCGCTCGACGCCGCGCGCGCGGTCTCGAGCAGCACGGAGGACAACTTGCTGCGCAGCTCCTCCATGGTCCAGCGGCTGGTCGGACCCGAGATATTCACCGCCGCAATAGGCCGCCCGTCATCGCCCAAGATGGCCGCACCGATGGTCAGGTCGCCGCGATAAGCCTCCTGGTCGCCCCACGCGTAACCCGCCTTGCGGGCTGCGTCGATGAGCGCGATCAGCCGGTCCGGATCGGTCGTGGTCATGGGCGTGAACTTGCGAATCACCGATCGGCGCAGAATGACATGTGCCTCAGCCTGAGGCAGCGCCGACAAGTAAGCTCGTCCTGCCGCGGTACAGTACATCGGCAAGCGGTGTCCGACCGGCATGTGGATGAAGAAGCGTTTGCGGCCCGGAAAACGCGCGATATAGACCATATCGGTGTCGTCCGGCTCGGACAGACTGACCGATTCGCCGGTGACCTGATTCAGATCCACCAGATGCGTCGTGGCCTGTTCGATGAGCGGGTGACCCGTGAGGTAGGCATTGGCGACGCTCAGCGAACGCGGCGATAACACCCAGCGCTTGAGCTGCAGGTCGCGGTGCAGGTAGCCGAGCCGCTCCAGGGTGTGAGTGCAGCGCTGCGCCGAGCTCTTGGTCATCGCGGTCGCGGCCGCGATCTCCCCGAGATTGAGCGCCCGTCCCCTTTCGCCGAACGCCTCGAGGATGGACAGCGCCTTTTCAACGGACTGGTTGTAAAGCGGATCGTTTTTCTTCTGGGAGGGTTTTACAGCGCGCGCGGACTTTTTTTTCGTTGCCACGGCTATGCGGTCGCGGCGGTCGCGCTCGTCGCCAACGAGAGCATGGCGTTCAGCAACACGTTGGCGCCGGCCTCCAAGTCGCCGGGCAGCGCGCTTTCCGCCTCGTTGTGACTGAGACCACCGGCGCAAGGGACGAACACCATCGCCGTCGGCACGACCGCGGACACATTGCAGGAATCGTGGCCGGCACCGCTGACCATTTCCAATGAATCGTAGCCGAGCGCCGCCGCGGCGCTGCGCACCGCCGCGACGCAGGCTGGATCGAAACTCACGCCGGGCGCCTCCCACACACAGCGGATGCCGCCCGAAAGCGCATGCCGCTCGAGCGCAGCGTGGACCAGACGGTTCATTTCTTCGCGCAAGCTCGCGTACTTGAGCGCGTCGGGATGCCGGATATCCACCGTGAATCGCAGGCGGCCCGGAACCGTATTGGGCGAGCCGGGCAACGTCTCGATGAATCCGAAGGTGAGGCGTGCGTCCCGGCCGCGTTGCGCGGCGGCGGCGTACAGGGCAGGCAGCAGATCCGCCAGCACACGAATAGGGTCGCGCCGCATGTCCATGGGCGTGGGTCCCGCGTGCGCCTCCTGGCCTTCGACCACGACCTCGTGCCGGCTCATGTGCTGGACGCCCGTCACCACACCGATGGTCTTGGCTTTCTGTTCGAGCACCGGCCCCTGCTCGATGTGCACCTCGAACGAGGCTTTCACCGCCTGACGCGGCAGCGGCACGCCGATCGCAACGCCCGCGCGCTCAAGCTCTTGGCGCACGCTGATACCTGCCCGGTCGGTCAATCCGTACGCCGTGTCGAGCGGCAGGCGTCCCGACCATACCGCCGAGCCCATCATCGCCATCGGAAAACGGCTGCCCTCCTCGTTGCACCAAACCGAAAGTTCGATCGGATGCACCGTCGCCATTCCATGATCGTTGAGCGATTCGATCACTTCAAGTCCGGCCAACACGCCGTACACGCCGTCGAATTTGCCGCCCGTCGGCTGCGTGTCGAGATGGCTCCCGGTCATGACCACCGGCAGCGCGTCTTCGGTCCCAGCGCGCCGGATAAATAAATTTCCCACCGCATCGACCCGCGCGCGGCAACCCGCCGCCTCGGCCCATTGCGACAGAAGTCTGCGGGCTGCCATATCGGCGTCGGTCAACGCCTGCCGGTCGCAACCACCGCGCGGCGTTGCGCCGATCTTCGCCATTTGCATGAGCCTCGACCACAATCGATCGCCGTTTACGCGCAGCCCTTTCACCATGGGAAGAACTCGCTCATCCGCCACCTCGAATTCACACGCCTCGAAACACTATCGATGATCGCACGGCGGCGGCAATTGGCCCAAACATTCGCCGAAACCTCTGTACGATGCGTGCCGTGCCCATCTATCAAGGCCGCAAAGTTCTTGCCGCGCTGTTCATGGCCGGATTCATGGTCTACGGCGGTGGTCTGTATTGCTTCGTGCTGCTCGTACCGCCCCTGACCGAGGAGTTTCACTGGAGCCGCGCCGCGACCAGCGGACTCGTCACCGCGTTCTGGTTAAGCGCGCCACTGATCCTGTTTGGCGGTTCGGCGATCAAGCGCTTCGGTGCGACGCGATTGCTGATTGCCGGCATCCTCGTCGAAGCGGTCTGCGTGGCGCTGTTGTCGACCGTATCGTCTTTCGGCGAAATGTACGCACTCCGCGCCGCAATGGGCGTCGGCAAGGTGATGTTTGCCGTGACTCTGCCCTACGCCGTTTCCCGCTGGTTCTCGCGGCACTATTCTCTGGGGCTCGGGATAGTTTGGGCGGGCTGGCACGTGGGCGGGATGGTGCTCGCACCGATCACGGGCCTCATCATCGTGCACTACGGATGGCGCGCGGCGTGCCTCGCGATCGCCGCGGGACTCGTGACCATCGGGCTCGTGCCCACTTTGGTAACGCAAGGTCCGCGCTCGCCGCGCGAGTCCGGCCTGGGGCTCGACGGCGACCCGCTGCGACCGCCTAAGGCCGGCGCAACCATTCCGGCTGCGGCGGCCGAATCGCTCCCGGCCGGACGCTTGGGCGATCTGCTCGGTTCGGCGACGTTTTGGATGATTGCCGCGACGACGCTATTCTTCTATGCGACTTACGGGGGACTGCTCACCCATGAGGCCGCTGTGGTCGAGGGCGCCGGTTTCACCCCGCGCATGTCGTCATGGGTCTTAGGATCCACGGCGGGGTTCGCCGCCTTGGGCGGCATGGGCGCGGGCTGGCTCCTCGATCGCTACTCGGTGCGTGCCGTCGGCATCGCCATGCATCTCCTGCTGCTGGCGGGAGCGCTGTCCCTGCTGTGGGTGGCGAGAGTTCATTCGGCCGCGGCATTGATCGGCTATGCAATTTGCTTCGGCGTCACCATCGGTGGCAGCGACCTGTACTTCGTCGCGCTGCTGCGCCGCCGCTTTCCGGCGGTAAGTCTTGCCTACAGTTACAGCGCTTGGTATTTCTGCGAAATTCTGACGCTGCTGCTCGCTGGCCCCGCGGCGGGCCGCATATTCGATCTCACCGGCAATTACGATCGCACGCTGGCGCTGCTCGCCGGCAGCGGCGGCGTCGCGCTGGTTCTTTCATTGTTGCCCCGAGCGCACGGCTCGCTTGGGTAATCAGCCGCCGAGCAGTCGGCGCAGATTCACCTACTCCAGAGCGACGAATACCGCCCGGGCCTGCGCCAGCCGATCGAGCACTTTGTCCTTCTCCGCCGTGCTGTTCCAGTCCGGATACGCTGCGGAGGTCTCGGTCATCCGGTCGATCCACGCCACGAAATATCGCGCATCGTCCGCTGAGCGCGGCCTGCGCCCCGCGACGGTGACGTAGATGGGGCTCGTGGTCGCATACACATAGGTATCCAATACCGGATAACGCCCCGCGTCGGAGGAGGCGCGCGCCACGCACCAGCCGCTGTCCTTGAGCGCGACGCTGCCGCCGAATTCGCCTTGATCGAGGGCTTTGTGCGCAGTGAAGGATTGTACCACCCGGCCGTTGCACACCAGTTCCACATGGTCCACGGCGACGATGGATCTCAGGCGAAGCGAGAAATTGACGCGCTGCTGCGGGGCATCGAATTTCAGCTCATCGCCGATCCCTGCGCCCCCCAAGGTGAATCCCAGCAAGGGACCGTTGGTCGCGAAGCTATGCCCCGCCTTGAGCGCCGCCATCCATTCCTCCGGCTTGACCTCGCCGTCGGGGACGCGTGCATAGACTCGATTCATGCCCACGGGTCCGCGCAGTGACGAGTAATTTGCCATGGCGTCCGTGCCGCCGGCCGCCGGTATTCGAAACCCCAGATTCAGCAACTGGTACCAGACGTGGGCAGTCGTCCGATGATCGCTGAAGCCCAAGATCTCCATGTAGTCGACCTTGCCCAGCGCCACGTCGACGGGGAGTTCGTTCGTCAACGTCTCGCGAGGCTTCAAGATGGGTTCCGGGTAGTCGTCGAAAGGATGCACGTAGCCCACCAACGCGCCGCGAGCGTGCGCAATATCTGCCACGTCCGCATTCATCGGGTACAAGCTCGACGCCGCGGTATTGGGATAGCCCGCGTACCCCGGCAAGATCACGCCGCCCGAGATGTCGAGCAATCCCAAATGTCCCCAGTAACTCGTGTGATATTCCTGACCATGCACCACCAGGGCGTTCGGCTTGGACGCCGGATCTTGTTGCTTCCCGTTGTACGCGATATCCGGAAAGCGCTGCTCCTTGTTGACCAGCAATGAGTTCACGATGGAGAGATTTTCGGCTTGCGCCTGCGTCACCAAATGTGCCGGCGTATTTCGATACTCCCCACCGTAGTTCATGTGCACATGGACGTCCGCGCTCACCCAATGCCCGGCATTCGGAACGGACCAGGTGCCCTCGTCCAGATTGAGCGCGACATTGGCGATCTGCCCGGCGCTCGCCGTCACCTGGCGCCGTTCGAATCGACGCTCGAAGCCATGCAAAATATCCACGCTCAGGGCGCCAGCCGGCACGTCGATCCACACCTCGCCGTGCGCGTGGAAATAGTGAGCCTCGACCTGCCGCTCGCTGCGATCGAACGAATCGTCCGCACTGATCCAGGCGTTCGCCGGTGCGTAGAAACGGCCGGTCGCATCCGTGATGCTCACTCGCGCCGAACCGGCGCGACCCTGTGAATCCTTGATGTCGAGATGCAGGCGTGCCATCGGCGACAAGTAGTGCCGCTCAGTGATGGCGAGCGTCTCCGCGATGCCGCCCGGAATGCGTTCAATGCCGATTTCGGTGTTGCCGTTCTTATTGGAAATAAAGGCAACCCGCGTGCCGTCCGGTGACCACCGTGGATAAGTCTCATCCCAATCGCCATAGGCGATCGGCAAGGCGTCGCCGCCACCGGCCGGCATCACCCACAGGTTGTGCCATGATCGACCCAGATAGGAACTGAACACCAGGCGCGAACCGTCGGGCGACACGTCCGGCCGCGCCTTCCAGTTCGTTTCCTCGTAGTGAAATTCGTGCCCGGCGGCACCGGCCGCCGTATCGACCCCGGCCGCCGCTCGCGACGGGGTGCGCCAGAATCCGCCGGTTCCGTAGATGTGATGTCGATTGGAGACATAGATGATGTCGTCGCCGTCGCGCGCCCACACTGGATTGATCTCGTGATCGTAGGGACTGTAGTAGTAGCGCGGCAATCCGCTCTTATGCTCGCCGGTCAGGCGTTCGACATTCTCAAGCTTGCCCTCGTCGATATCGGCCGTGAAAATATGAAAGCGCTTGTTGTACTGCGTCGACACGAAAGCGATGCGCTTGCCGTCGGGCGAGAATCGCGGCTCGACATTGACCGCGCCGTTGGCCAGCAGCGGTTTGGCGGAGCCTGACCCCAAGTCCAATATCCACAGTTCCATCGTGTCATTGCGATACGAGCTGTAGATCACCCAGCGTCCGTCCGGCGACCAATCCGGCTGATAGTCATACGAAGCCGCAGTGAGCTGTTGCGCGGCGCCGGCGGCGACGCCCGCGCCGATCTTCTGCCGCCACAGCGACCCCGCCATGGAATAGATGAGCTCGCCGGAATCGGGCGACCAGGCAAGGCTGCTCGGGCCGCTGGTCAATTGCGGCAGGTACATCTCGCGAAAATAATACGGATGCGGCAGATCGATCTGCTTAAGAACGGGTTGGCGTTCCGCGTGCGACGGCGCGATCGAAATCAGTCCCACCAAGGATATGCAACTCGATAACGCGATACGCCGAAGGATTTTGATGGACATTAAATTTGTCATCCGCGGGCCGCGCGGCGGCAGCGCACTTTCGAGAACCATAAAAAAGCCGGCGGGTGGTGAACCCGCCGGCAGGTTTCTGCAACTTTAAAACTTCTGTCCGAACTTGATGCCAACCGTGCGCGGCTGCTCAATAACGGCATAAGGCCGCGTACAAACCCCCACCGTACACGGAGTGAAGCGGTTGAGCTCGGCGCGTCTGTCGGCCACGTTGTCGATGATGAACTGGACGTTCATCCCGTTCTTCTCGATCCCGGCCGATAGATCGACCAAGCCATACGCCGGTTGCATACCGATGACCGCCACATCGCCCGTACGCAATGCGGGACGGGTCTGCGTTTGGTAGACCCAGGCCGCTTGGACATTCGGCTCCCAGCCGGCAATCGGAACCAACGTGTAGCGCGCGACGACATTGCCCTTGAACTTCGGCGACGTGGGCAGGTTCGTGCCCTTCGGCGCCAGCGGCGTATACGGCGTCGCGCCGCCGAGCCCCGCGGGACACGGATTGGAGTGAGCTTGCTGACTGGGATTCGCGGGATCCGGCTCGTTGCAATAGTCCTGCGTGAGCTTCGGATCGAGGAAGGTAAAGCCTGACGACAATGTCAAATTGGTTGTCGCCGCAAACTCGATCTCGTTCTCGATACCCCGGATGCGGGCGTTGCCGGCGTTCCGGATGATGGTCACGCTATTGAGGCCGAGGAAAGAGAATTGAAAGTTTTTCCAGTCTTCCTGGAAGATTGCGCCGTTCCATCGTAGATGATGATCGAACCATTGCGTCTTCCAGCCGATTTCATAGTTGGTCAAAAAGTCGGCTTGGTAGGGGGGAACACCCGGTTCGGCCGTGCGATTGACGCCGCCCGGACGGAAACCCTCCGACCACGTGGCATACACCATCCGGTCCTTATCGATCTTGTAAGTCAGGTTGACTCGCGGCACGTGGCCGCGATCTACGCCGCGTTTATCCAAGTTCTGGCAGGGCGCGCCCACGGTGACCGGCGGCTTTTCCGCTCCAATCGGGCCACATTGGGATTCTCCGGAGCCGCTCGACGAGGTGCCACGCCCATAGCCGAAGAAACCCTCAAGGGTATTGTCAGTCTTGAAATACCGCTCGCCGCCGCTCAATGCCAATTGCGAGGTGATATCCCACGTCACCTGGGCGAAGACCGCTTTGTCTCGATCGACGCGAGTTTCGTCGGTGAGCCATATGGTGTTGTCGAGGCCTGGGACCGACTTTGCCGAGGCTAAACCATTCGCATTGCCGCCATAGGGGCTCGAGAAGGCGTACCCCGGCATCACATAGTCTTCGTAGATGCGGTGCATCTGGCGTTGAACGAACACTCCGGCGGTTGCCCTCACCGGTAGATCCTGCGGTGTGGACACGCGCAATTCGTGGCTAAATTTCTCGAAGGCGCCGTGGGAAACCACCAACTGCTGCGGCATGATGGCATGGCCAGCATTGTCCACCCAACCCGACGCGGATCCTGCCAAGTCGTAGAAGAACCCATAGTCGGCGTAGTCGGCGATGGAGTGCGTTGTGCGCTTCATATAGGCACCCGCATAGACGATGTCGAAATTACTGACCTTGCCTTCGACCGTGAGGGCCGATTGCATCCACGAATCATCCGAGTATTCCGGACCGAAGTGGGCAACCTTAAGATCGCCGACAACCGGGTCTTCTGCGAAGAATCCATTGGTGGTGACCCGTTGACCCATGACCGTGGGAGTGACGGTCCAATCGCCTACATCGAGTTTGAGCGCCGCACGGCCGCCTTTGGTGTCCACCGTGTTGTAATTATTCTTGACGTAGGCCGCATTGCTGATGGAACCCTTGCCGATTGAACCGTCGTTGGGAGCCCCGCTCCAGGTCGGAAATGTCAGTACGCCATCGATGATGCCCGCACTCTTGTTCGTGCCCGCGACATTATCGATGAAGCCGCCGTCATGTTCCCGCCATCCGACCAGACGCACGGCCAGAATGGGGGATATCGGTAAATTGACCATGGCGTCCACTTCGTAGCCGAAGCCGCCGTGCTGCACCTTGTTGCCGCCGACCTCGTAGCTGGCTTCGAATTTCGTGGGGTCCGGCTTATTGGTGATGATGCGTACCGTTCCCGCCTGAGAGCTTGCGCCATACAGCGTCCCTTGCGGTCCTTCCAGAACTTCGATGCGCTGGATGTCA
>Ga0066789_10000207_pt1 | contig 21236 bp, 22 predicted proteins | sample OrgsoiDNA2013049_FD_70960 | JGI IMG/M metagenome (GOLD analysis project Ga0066789, IMG submission 70960) | Permafrost soil microbial communities from the Arctic, to analyse light accelerated degradation of dissolved organic matter (DOM) -... | ecosystem: Environmental > Terrestrial > Soil >...
TCAACGGGGCGGTCAACGATGCGGCCAACGACGCGGCCAACGACGCGGCCAACGATGCGGCCAACGATGCGGGCGGCGAACACCTCGAGCAACCCGGCGCGGGTCAACCAATTGACCCCGCGCCGTGGTGGTCGGTGCCGCTCAGCGACCTGGCCGGGCCGTCGCCCCTCAGCAACCTGGCCGGGACGGCGTCCCTTAGCGACATGACGGGGCCGCCGACCCTTAGCGAGATGGCGGGGCCGGAACCCTTCAGTGACATTGCGGGGACGGACGTCATTGAAACCCACGACCCGGCACTGCGACGCCGAGGCACCCGGACGGGTGTCGCGTTGACCGCCGCGGCCGTGGTGCTGTCGGCGGCCGCGGCCGGCACCGTCGTGCACGTTGTCGACGACCAAAGCGGATCCAAGGTGGCGGCGGCCGTGGCGCCGTCGCCGACAGCTTCGAGTGCGGCGTCGAGCTCGGCGTCGCCCGCGGCGCTGCCGCCGGCCGCCCACGTCGCCTCCGACGTCAAGACCGCGCTGGCCAAGATCGAGCCGTCGGTCGTCCTCATCAACGACACGATCACGGCGAGCGCGAGTGGTCGCGGCGGCTTCGGTGGCGGATTCCAAGAGACCGGTGCCGGCACCGGCATCATCATCAGCTCGGACGGCCAAGTCGTGACGAACGCGCACGTGGTGAGTGGCGCGTCGTCGATCAAGGTCACGCTGCCTGACAACGGCGGCACGCACTCGGCGTCCATCGTGGGCATCGATGTCAGCGCAGACCTTGCCGTCATTCAGATCGACGGCGTCAGCAACCTGAAGGCTGCGACGTTTGCCAACTCCGACACCGCGCAGGTGGGTGACAGCGTGCTCGCGGTCGGCAACGCATTGGGATATGGCGGCGCGCCGACGGTCACCGAAGGCATCTTGTCGGCGAAGGGCCGCAGCCTGACCGGCCAGTCGGACAACCTGACCAACCTGTTGCAGACCGACGCAGCGATTAACCCCGGCAACAGCGGCGGCCCGCTCGTTGATGCAACCGGGCAGGTCATCGGCATCGACACCGCAGTGGCGGCGGGCAGCGCGAACGAGCCCGCGCAGAACATCGGGTTCGCTATCCCGAGCAACACCGTGGTCGCCGCGTTGCCGGCATTGAAGGCTGGAGCAGGTGCGGGTTCGCAGGGCAACCAGGGCACGACGCAGACCGGCACGTTCCTTGGCGTCTCGGTGGCCGACGCGACAACTGGCGCATTGGTCGAGGCGGTCCAGCCCGGCAGTCCGGCCGACCACGCCGGCATTCAGGTTGGCGATGTCATTACCTCGATCGACGGCAAAACCATTGCCGATGGTGCTGCCTTGCAATCGGCGATTCGTTCGGAGAAGGCCGGCAAGGCCGTCGCGATCACCGTGCTTCGGGGTGGTCAGTCGACCACGGTGCACGCGACGCTCGGCACGACGCAAATCGCCTCGTAACACCGGCCCGGATCTGGACTGACCGGTGTACAGCTTGGTCGACTTGGCGCGGTTGCGAACAAGTGCGACAAGATGCTGGTGCCAGCTCGCGTCGTACTGGAGGCAACATTGCGTGAGGTTGTCGCCATCGGCGTGACGTCCGTTGCGTCGTTGGGGTCGCTCGAACTCGACCAGCTGAGCCTTCGGTTGCCCGAAACTGAGATACGAATTGCGTCGGAGATGCACCGGCACGCGCAGCGTGGCCATTTCGTTGTCGGTCGGCTTCTCGTGCGATCGCTCGCCGCGAAGGTCATCGGCATGAATGCTTGCGAGCTCGTGATCGATGTTGAGCAACGAGGACGCCCCGTCGTCGCCAATGCACCGTTTCCGCTCTTCGTGAGCATCGCCCACAGCGAGAACGTCGTGGTGGCTGCCGCCGCACGGCGTCGAGTCGGGGTCGACGTTGAGCGCGTCGCAGCGCATCGACACCCGGGCATATTTCGCCGGGTGTGCTCGTCGCGCGAGTTACGACTTCTCGCACGCACAGCTCACGGCGACCGAGACCGTGCCTTCGTTTCCATTTGGTCGAGGAAAGAGGCGTACGGAAAGGCGCTCGGCGTGGGTCTGGACTACGATCTTCGGGCGGTATCCGTGGGCCCGAAGGGTGCCAAGGTCCGCGGCGCCGCCGGGGTGTGGCGAGTTCGCGACTTCGACGCGATCGAGGGATACGTCATCGCCGCAGCGGCACCCGGTCGGACGTGGCGGGCAGCCGTTGACATCGTGGGCTGGCGCGACCTGTAGGGGCCGCCGTCCGACGGCCGAATGACCACGTTCGCGGCATCAGCGGGACCGACGGACCTAGGGTGGACAGTCTGACCGCGACGATGAGGGGCTGTCATGCCAGCACACGCCGACGTTGACGCATCGGGGATTTCGCGGCTCGCACGTCAGCGCCGCCACCTGGCCGGCCGTCGGCGAAGCGCAGCGTTCATGGCGGTCGCGCTGCTCGGCCCGATGGTGGGCGTGACCGTAGCCGCGTCAACCGCATCGGGCGCGACCGGACTCACCGTCAGCCGAGTGTCGGGCGCCGACCGGTATGCGACCGCCGCCGCCATCGCCGACTCGGGCTGGCCGAGCGCGCTGCCGGCGAACAGCACACTGTTGCTCGCGACCGGTTCGACGTTCCCCGATGCGGTATCCGGGTCGGCCGCGGCCGGACACCTGGGCGTGCCGTTGCTGTTGACCACGAGCGGGTCATTGTCAGCCCAAGCCGCGGCCGAGATCGATCGGCTTCAGCCCGCCCGCGTCGCTCTGCTCGGTGGCACTTCCGCTCTCAGCAACGCGGTCGCGCAACAGGTAGCCGTCCACGGGCCGACCGTGGTGCGCTGGCAAGGTGCCGACCGATTCGCAACTGCTGCCGCGATCTCGCAAAACACCTATGCGAACGGTGCGACGAACGTGTATCTGGCCACCGGCGCGACCTTTCCTGACGCCCTTGCCGGTGCTGCGCTGGCGGCGGTCGCCGGCGGGCCGCTGTTGTTGACGAACGCGACGACGCTGCCGTCGGCCACTGCGGCCGAGATCACCCGGCTACACCCATCGGCCATCGTCGTTCTCGGCGGTTCGGCCGCGGTGAGTGACAGTGTCGCGAACGCGGCTGTGCAGGCGGCTGGGGGAGCAACGCTCTCACGTCTGCAAGGTGCCGATCGCTACGCGACCGCCGATGCAGTCGCGTCGGTCTTGGTGCAGGTCGGCGGCGGGACCTCGGCCAGCCACGGGGTGCTGCTCGCCACCGGTCTCGACTTCCCCGACGCCCTTGCGGGGGCGGCCTGGGCCGGCGCGAGTGATCGGCCGCTTTTGCTGGTGCCACAGACGTACGTGACGCCACAGACGTGGCAGACAATTCAAGATCTCGGCGCCCCCAGCGCCGTGGTGCTCGGCGGTACGAACGCAATATCGACAGCAGTCGCGAACGGGCTGGCCGCTGGTGACCCACCGACGTCACCGCCGACACCCGTGGTCGGCGGCGCAACCGACTGGCCGACGTATCACCACGACGTTGCACGCACCGGTGTCGCGGCGGCGACGCCCGCGTTCGCCGCTTTCTCCAAAGCGTGGACGACGCAGCTTGACGGCGCGGTCTACGCGCAACCCCTGGTGCTCGGCACCACCGTGATCGCCGCGACCGAGGGCGGCTCGCTCTACGGCTTGTCGTTGACCACCGGCGGCGTGTTGTGGCGCACCCACATCGCCAATCCGATCCCACTGTCATCGCTGCCGTGCGGAAACATCAATCCGCTGGGCATCACCGGCACGCCCGCCTACGACGCGGCCACCGGACTCGTACTGGCGATCGCCGAGACCGCAGGCGGCCATCACGTACTGGCTGGCGTGCGCCTCGACGGCAGCTTGGCGTTCAGTCGCACGCTCGATCCCTTGGCCGGCAGCACGTTGCCCGCGCAGCAACGGGCCGCGATTCTGGTCGCCAACGGGCGGGTGTACGTGGCCTTTGGTGGGCTGGCCGGCGACTGTGGTTCGTACATCGGCCAGGTCGTTTCGGTGGCATCCGATGGCAGCGGGACGCCGATCGGCTGGGCTGTTCCGACCAGCCGCGAAGGTGGCATCTGGGCCACGGGTGGTCCGCTGGCTGATGCGAGTGGCGACATCTTCGTTGCAGCCGGCAACGGCGCCTCGAACTCGACCTTCGACGGCTCGGACTCGATAACCCGACTCTCGCCTGGCCTGGCGCGGCTCGACTTCTTCGCGCCGAGCACGTGGGCCGACGACAACAACAACGACCTCGACCTCGGGTCGATGTCAGCTGTGCTCGTGGGTGGCAAGGTGCTCGCGGCCGGCAAGCGCGGCACCGCGTACTTGCTCGACCCTGCGCACCTGGGCGGCGTCGGCGGCCAGCTATTCCAGTTGAATGTGTGCAAGCCGTTCGGCGGCGCGGCCGTGTCAGGCGCTGTTGCCTACCTGCCCTGCGACGACGGGTTGCGGGCTGTCTCGGTCAGCGGCAACACCATGACGATCGCTTGGCACGCGGGGGGCCTCACTGGTCCGCCGGTGTATGCGGCCGGGACGATTTACACGACCGACGGATCAGGCGCGGTGTACGCGCTGAATGCCGCCACCGGTGCTTCCCTCGGCCACATTTCGGTTGGGTCGTTGCCGCACTTTGCGTCGCCGAGTTTGTCGGGCGGCACGGTGCTCATCGGTACGACGAGTGGCGTCACCGCCGTTGGCCTTTCCTAGCTGTTCGACTAGTACAGAGGAGAGCCTGTGACCTACCACGCGCTCGACGCGCGGTACGACCTCATGTCGTACCGGCGTTGCGGTCGCAGCGGTATCTCGTTGCCAGCGATCTCTCTTGGCCTGTGGCACAACTTCGGCGACGACATGCCGTTGATGACGCAGCGGGCCATTCTGCGACGTGCGTTCGACCTCGGCATCACGCACTTTGACCTTGCGAACAACTACGGGCCGCCGTACGGCGCAGCTGAGAAGAACTTCGGCAGGTTATTCGACGACGACTTCAGGCCGTACCGCGACGAGCTCATCATCTCGACCAAGGCCGGCTGGGACATGTGGCCCGGGCCGTATGGCGAGTTGGGTTCGCGCAAGTACATGCTCGCGAGCCTCGACCAAAGCCTGGCGCGCTTGGGCCTCGACTACGTCGACATTTTCTACCACCATCGTTTTGATGCCGACACACCGATGGAAGAGTCGCTCGGCGCACTCGATACCGCTGTTCGGCAAGGCAAGGCGCTCTACGTCGGCATCTCGTCATACTCCGGTAAGCGCACGGCCGAAGCGGTCAGCATCCTTCGCGCCATGGGCACGCCGTTGCTCATTCATCAGCCGTCGTACTCCATGCTCAACCGCTGGATCGAAGAGGATCTGCTCGAGGTGCTCAGTCACGAAGGCGTTGGCTGCATTGCGTTTTCGCCACTGGCCCAGGGCATGCTGACGGATCGTTACCTCAACGGCATTCCCGGCGATTCGCGAGCTGCCCAGGGCAAGTCACTCGGCCACCACCTGCTCAACGATGAGAACATGGCGCGCATCCGCGGGCTGAACGAGATCGCGCAGCGGCGCGGCCAAACTCTCGCTCAGCTGGCGATCTCGTGGGTCATGCGCGACCCGCGGGTGACGTCGGTGTTGCTCGGTGCGAGCAGCGTCGCCCAACTCGAGCAGAACGTCGATGCACTTCAGCACCTCGAATTCAGCACCACGGAGTTGGCTGAGATCGACGAGCACGCGGTCGATGGCGACATCAACCTGTGGGCCAGCCCGAGCACCGCCTGAGTCGCAGCGACGACCATGCGCGCTTTATGGACGCCGTCTTCAGACCGCATCGCCGACGCCGCCATGACCAGGTTCGCCACCGCGCTCGGCGAAGCGACCGGCTCGCGCCTGACAGATTCGCACGCGCTGCACGAATTCTCACTCGATCACCCCGGCGAATTCTGGTCTGCGCTATGGGATTTCGCCGGTGTCGTCGGCGTGAAGGGGCAACGCGCGTTTGTGCCCGGAGCCGACATGCGAGGTGCCCGATACTTTCCTGATGCTGCACTGAATATCGCCGAGACGTTGTTGACCCGCGACGACAACGAGCCCGCGTTGCTCTTCGCCCGCGAAGACGGGTTTCGATCGACGACCACCTTCGCGCAGTTGCGCCGCGAGGTGGCAGCGGCGGCGTATGGCCTACTCGACGCCGGTGTCGACGTTGGCGATGTCGTCGCCGGTTGGCTGCCGAACACCCCGCACGCCTACATCACCGCGCTTGCGGCTGCCGCGATCGGTGCCGTCTACACGTCGACCTCACCCGACTTCGGCACCTCAGGTGTGCTCGATCGTTTCGGCCAAGTCGCACCAAAGGTGCTCGTCGCCGCTGATGCCTACCTGTACGGAGGCCAGCGCTACGACTGCCTGTCGCGGTTGGCTGAGATCGTTGCCGGCTTGCCGAGCGTGCAGCGGGTGATCGTGGTGCCGTTCGTCGCCGATGAACCCGACCTCTCGGGTATCGCGCGTGCGTCGAGGTGGTCTGACTTCGCCACCGCGACCGACCGACCCATTCCGTTTCGTCGCCTGCCGTTCGACGCTGCCCTATCGATTCTGTTCTCGTCGGGCACGACCGGTGTGCCGAAGTGTTTGGTGCATCGGGCCGGCGGCATCTTGCTCACCCATCTGAAAGAGCACCAACTGCACTGCGACGTTCGGCGCGACGATCGGGTGTTCTACTACACGACCACCGGCTGGATGATGTGGAACTGGCTGGCTTCGGCATTGGCCTCGCAAGCTTCAGTTGTCGTGTTCGACGGTTCGCCGATGTATCCGGCGGACGACGCGTTGTTCTCACTCGTCGACGAGTTCGGCATCACGCTCTTCGGCACCTCGGCGAAGTACCTTGACGTGCTGCGCAAGCACGAACGATCGGTCGTGACGACGCATGACCTCACGACGTTACGCACGATCACATCGACGGGCTCGCCGTTGGCGGCCGAGACCTTTGAGTTTGTGTACGAGCATGTGCGGCGCGACGTCCATCTTGCTTCGATGTCGGGCGGCACCGACATCTGCGGCTGCTTCGTCATCGGCGATCCGACCAGACCCGTGTATGCAGGGGAGATTCAAGGCCCAGCGCTTGGCATGGCGGTTGACGTGTTCGACGCCGACGGCGCACCTGCCGCCGTCGCGCAGATGGGCGAGTTGGTCTGCACGGCTCCGTTTCCGTCGATGCCGCTCGGACTGTGGGGCGACCCCGACGGGTCGGCGTTCGAAGCGGCCTACTTCGGCGTCTATCCGGGCGTGTGGCGGCACGGTGACTGGCTCACTCGCACCGAGCACGGCGGGTTCATCATCACCGGCCGGTCGGACGCCACCCTCAACCCAGGCGGGGTCCGGATCGGGACGGCCGAGATCTACCGCCAGGTCGACCTGCTGCCCGAGGTGGTTGATTGCGTCGCAATCGGGCAGCACTACGAAGACGACGTCAGGGTGGTGCTGTTTGTCCGGCTTGCCGACGGTGTCGAGCTCACCGACGAGGAGGTCAGCCGCATTAAGTCCACGATCCGCTCGGGAGCATCGCCACGGCACGTGCCTGCGGTCGTCGTGGCCGTGCCGGACGTGCCGCGCACCCGGAGCGGAAAGCTGGCCGAAATCGCCGTGAGGGACGTGGTCGAAGGCCGGCCGGTTCGCAACGTCGAGGCGCTGGCAAACCCCGAGTCGCTCGACGCGTTTCGCGATTTGGCCGAGCTGAGCTGAGCCAGCGAACCGCCAGCCGGTGCTGTGCGTCTTTCTTAGTGGGCGTCTGCTTAGCAGCGGAACCAAAGGAACATCTCCAGACGTCAAGTGTTGTAACAGGTGAAGCAGTACGACGAAGGAGACCACCATCACCACCACCAGCACGACCGGCACTATCATCACGAGCGAAACGGCCGGTCTCGAGATCACCGAACCCGTCGTTGCCGAGCCGGAGACTGTCGTCGAACCCGACCTCGATTCCGACGAACCCGGTGTTTCGGCCGACCCGGTTCGCAATTACCTGAACGAAATTGGCCGTACTGCCCTGCTCGATGCCGCCCAAGAAGTCGACCTGTCGAAGCGCATCGAGGCCGGCGTGTACGCCGAGTTCAAGCTGAGCCAGCCCGCACCGCCGAAGATTTCGGCAAAGCTGCGCCGTGAACTGCAGGCGCTCGTTGACGATGGCGCCCAAGCGAAGGCACACATGCTCGAGGCCAACCTGCGGCTGGTCGTCTCGGTTGCAAAGCGCTACTCGAACCGCGGCATGTCGTTCCTCGACGTTGTGCAAGAGGGCAACCTGGGGCTCATCCGCGCCGTCGAGAAGTTCGACTACGCCAAGGGCTACAAGTTCTCGACGTACGCAATGTGGTGGATCCGTCAGGCCATCACCCGCGCGCTCGCCGACCAAGCCCGCACGATCCGGCTGCCCGTGCACGTGGTCGAGCAACTCAACAAGCTGGGCCGGTTGCAGCGCGATCTGCACCAGCGCTTCGGTCGTGAGGCGACCCCAGAAGAGTTGGCGATCGAACTCGACCGCACGCCTGAGCAGATCGAAGAGATGCTGCGCAACGCCCGCCAGCCGGTCAGCCTCGACAATCCGGTCGGCGACGACGACGACACCCGGCTCGGTGACCTGATCGAAGACGCTGAAGCCCCTGGGGCGTCTGACGCGCTTGAATACCAGACCATGATTGAGACCGTTCACCGCGCGTTGGCTGGCCTCGAGCCCCGCGAGGCGCGCGTGCTCGCGCTCCGCTTCGGATTGGCTGAAGGCCGCCCGCACACGCTCGACGAGATCGGTCGTGACGTCGGCCTGACCCGCGAGCGCATTCGCCAGATCGAGAAGGAAGCGCTGGCCAAGCTCCGGCAGCCCGATCGTCCCGACTCGTTACTCGACTGGGCCAGCTGAGCAGCAACTGCCCCACGACACCCCTTCCGGCGCGCGCTGCGCACCCTATGCGCAGCGTCGGCCGTAGCGTCTGATATTCAAGAGCCATGACCGAACAGGCGGACGCCGGAGCGCGGGCTGACGCAGCAGATCCGCTGCCGCCCGGTGGTCGCAGTGAACTCGAGCCACTGCCGGCGAAGGGTGCGCTACCGGCGGTGGGCGGCGCGCACGTCCCCGGCATGCCGCCGGTGAGCACGTCGGTGCCGGTGCCGGCCGAAGCTCTCGGCACCAACCTGCCCGGCGTCCTGCTCGGTCAACGGCCGCGTCGGCGCGGCGACAGCTTCGGCTGGCCGGCCAACGCCGCGCCTGGCAAACCGGAAGGCGAAGTCGACACGCGCGGTTAACCCCGCGGCGGTAACGCACCCGTTGCTGGCGCGCATAATGCTGCGTGAGGTTGCCGGTTCAGATCCACCTGTCTCATCGATCGCTTGGAGTTGCGAATGTCCAACGGCCCGACCCATGATGTCTCGGTGGCCGAGCGTCCAGGACATATCGCCGCACGACCGGTGTCATGGCTCGTCGTTTTCCTTGTCTGTGCGGGTTTTTTGGTCGCCGGCATTGCACTGATCGTCGCCCAACCGTGGCTGTTCTGGCTCGGTGTCGGCATCCTGGCGGTCGGCGCGATTGTCGGCGGAGTCACCCACGCCATGGCCGATGTAAGTGCGCGAGTCGACCGCGCGGGCCAGCCGGTGCGTGGCTCGATCCCCACCGATGCGGCCACGCACTGACCGCGAGGTCGGTGCGATTGCGGGTCGCCACCGCGCTGGGCAAGTTCGCGGGTGGTCTTTCGAAGTCGCTGCATCGCGGTGACGGCCTCGTCATTGGTGGCCGGGTCATCATGGCGATCTACCCCGGTGCGTTCGGCGCGCTCGCCGCTGGTCGGCAGGTGGTCTTCGTCTCGGCCACGAACGGTAAAACGACCACCACCAAACTGCTGGCCGCGGCCATGAACGCCGCGGCACCAGCCGTAACGAATAGCTCGGGCGCCAACATGCCGGCCGGCCTCGTGGCCGCACTGGCCACAGCGTCGCGCACGCCCCCGAACGCCCCCGCGATTCTCGAAGCCGACGAGACGTACCTACCCACGCTGCTCGCGCAGTCGACGGCCCCGTTGCTCGTGCTCGGCAATCTCAGCCGCGACCAGCTCGACCGAGTCGGCGAGGTCGCCATGGTCGCCCGCCGGTGGCGGAAGGCGTTCGCGGATCGAGTCGCCAGCGCCGAAGCAGGAACGGCCGGAACAGCAGCCGCACCCGCGGCTATCGCCAACGCCGATGATCCGCAGGTGGTGTGGGCGGCGAGCGCGCTGACCGACGTCATTTGGGTGTCGGTCGGTCAGCAGTGGACCGCCGATTCAGCCGTCTGTCCCGCCTGCGGTTCGATCGTCCAGCGATCCACGAGCCCTGGCGAAACAACCCCGACGTGGTGGTGCTCCTGCGGATTTTCGCGGCCGACGCCGTCGTGGCGGCTGGTCAGTGGGGGCCGCGGCGCAGCCGACGATGACGCTCTCCTCATTGGCCCCGACGACGAGCGATTTCGGCTGCGGCTGGAGCTGCCCGGTCAGGCCAACCAGGCCAACGCGGCGCTCGCCATCGTCGCGGCCGATCGGCTCGGCGTCCGCCCTGGCGTGGCGTTGCCGGCGCTCGCGACGGTCAGCTCGGTCGGCGGTCGGTACCAGACCGTGACGCTTGGCGGTCGATCTGTGCGCCTGCTGTTGGGCAAGAATCCGGCTGGCTGGTCGGAGATCTTCGGCATGCTCGCCCCCGCGCCCGCCCCGGTGGTGATCGCCATCAACGCCCGCGCCGCGGACGGCAAAGACCCGTCGTGGCTGTGGGATGTCGAGTTCGAACGGCTGGCCGGCCGATTCGTGCTGGCAACGGGCGAGCGACGGCACGACCTCGCGGTGCGATTGCTGTACGCCGGGGTCGAGCATGCGACTGTCGCCGACCCATGGACGCCCGATGCGGCCGCGTTGCCGGCGCAACTGCGCGCCGCACCTGGTGACGGTTCGACGCTCGACGCGGTCGGCACGTACACCGCGTTTCGAGAGCTGTTACGACGCGGCGGCGGTGCTGACGATGGCCGGTGAATCGCGACTGCGGCTGGTCTCGATCTATCCCACCCTGCTGGGTACCTACGGCGACGGCGGCAACCTGCGGGTGCTGTCGGCGCGGGCGCGGGCGCGGGGCTATGAAGTCGACGCCGTCGAGCTGGACGCCGGTGCGCCGGTGCCCGAGACCGCGGATCTGTATGTGCTCGGCGGGGGCGAAGACGACGCCCAAGTGGCCGCCGCCCGAACGTTGCGCGCCGACGGTGGGCTGGCGCGCGCGGCGGGCCGCGGCGCGGTCATTGTCGGTGTCTGTGCGGGCTACCAGTTGCTCGGCGCGGTGTTCCCCGGCTCAGGCGGAGTGCCCGAACCGGGCGTTGGAATCTTCGATGTGACCACCGATCGGTTGGCGAAGCGCGCCGTTGGCGAGTTGCTCGCCACGCCTCGATATGAACCTCTGCGCGAGCCGCTCACCGGATACGAAAACCATGCCGGCGCCACCCATCTGGGTGCGGCCGCACGCGCGCTGGCCACGGTCGAGCAAGGTATCGGCAACGGTGACGGCACCGAAGGTGCCGTGCAAGGCCGGGTGCTCGGCACCTATCTGCATGGCCCAGGCTTGGCCCGCAATCCGGAGTTGGCCGACCTGGTGCTGTCGTGGGTGGTGGGCACTGACCTCCCGGCGTGGGAGCAGCCCGACATCGATGCGCTGCGGGCCGAGCGGCTGGCCGCGGTGCGTCGATGACGGCTGATCTGACCGCCACCGAGGCGCTGGCCGCAGTCGATGACGGCGCGATGCTGCTCGACGTCCGCGAGGATTTTGAATGGGACGACGGGCACGCGCCGCACGCCGTGCATATCCCGATGGGGCAGCTCGGCGAACGCCTGAGTGAGTTGCCGACCGACCGCACCATTGTCTGTATCTGTCAGGTGGGTTCGCGCTCGGCAGCGGTCGCTGATGCGCTCAATCGAGCCGGGTGGACGGCGGTGAACGTCGGCGGCGGGATGGCCGCGTGGGCCGCGGCCGGTCTCGACATCGTGTAGAGCGCCGGGCGACATCGGGTAGAGCCCGCGACCAGATCGGGTAGGGCCCAAGGCAGTCGGGGTCGGCCAGGTCTTGCGGCCAAGGGGTTGACCTGGGCCATGATGGGCCGATGGTCGATGCCTCGCTTACCGGCGCGCTGCTCGTCGCCTCGCCCACTCTCGACGATCCGAACTTCGCTCGAACGGTGATTCTCCTGCTCGACCACGACGCCGATGGCGCGGTCGGCATGGTGCTGAATCGGCCTACTAACGTCTCTGCGGCCGACGCGCTGCCGGAGTGGGCCTTCGCCGCGACCGAACCGGCAGTGGTGCATGTCGGCGGGCCGGTCACGCCACAGGCCGTGGTGTGCCTGGGCCGCATCAAGGCCGGGATGCAGCAGGCACCGGCCGGGTGGCGGCCGCTCGCCGGCGCAATCGGCGCTCTCGATCTTGACGAGGCCGCCGAACTGGTGGGCGCACTCGACGCCGTGCGTTTCTTCGCCGGCTACGCCGGGTGGGGCCCGGGCCAACTCGAGCGGGAGTTGCGAATCGGGGGCTGGTTGGTGCTCGCGGCCGATCCCAACGATCCGTTCACAGCCGAGCCGGCCAAGCTGTGGTCATCGGTCTTGCGCCGACAGGGCGGCGAGCTCGCGCTGCTTTCGACGATGCCGACAGATCCCAGTGACAATTAGCGATTGAAGTACAGTCGTCAGGTGAGCGAGATCGATCGGCCGGAGTCACCGGCTCGCACTGACGCCCCAGGCCTGGGCACGCTGACGATGCCTGAAACCGACGCTCGACCGGTGCCCCGGCTGTCGCACGGCGACGGCGATCATGAGCGGTTCGCCCACTACGCGCCGAAAGACAAAATCGTCGAAGCCTCGGTGATGGGGACGCCCATTACGGCGCTGTGCGGCAAGGTATGGGTGCCCTCGCGCGACCCGAAGCGATTTCCGGTTTGCCCGGAGTGCAAAGACATCTACGAGAACGTGCTGAGCGGTGGCGATCCGCCGGCAGAGTAGTGCAGCTCTGTTGTTAGTGCAGCTCTGTTGCTAGTACAGCTCTGTCGTTAGTGAATGAGCGGCGCGTGCGAGCTGGGCAGCACTTCGACCCAGGTGCGGCCTGGCGCTAGTGGAATCACTTGGCCAGTCGTCGTCTGCAGCGTCATCGGTGCGTTCTCGCTCGCGCGGCTCCACTTGCCCTTCACCAGCACGCCGTTGCGAAACACCCAGGCCAGGCCCGATCCGATCACGATCGGCAGTGGCACTACGGTGCCATGCGAATCGCGGGCGCTAGTCAACTGGACGCCGACCGACATAACCACGACGTTGGTCGCAGCGACCTGGCTGCCGTCGATCATGAGGTCGGCGTGGCCACTTTGGTTACGCAGATACTGCGTTCCGTTCCACGTCCATGCGGCGGTCGCGGCGTCGTACTGCGCGGTAACGCCGGTAGACGGGACACCCCCAGCCGGTGTGGCCGCGGCGTAGCTGAAGATCGCCGTCGGCGGCGTCGTCGATGGCGAAAATTGCTGACCGCCGGCGTACAGCATCGACGTGGTGCCGAACACCTGATGCGGAATGCGATGGTCGTTGCGGATCACGAACAGGTCAGGATAGATCGCCCACGAAAGCGCCGTCGCGTTCGAGTGATCGGAGATCGGACCAAGGTCGAATGCGGTGCCGCCAGAGAACGCGTAGTAGGCGTGGCCGAGCAGATGCAACAGATCGGCGTCGACGGGGCGACCAGAACGGATCGGCCCGAACAACGAAACGTCTTGCGAATGGAAGATCGCGAGGAGCCGGGTGAGGCCGCCTTCGACGGGGAGGTCGAACACGATGTCGGCCTGGTTCAGGCCAGCTTGTGGCCAGGCTCCTTCGACGTTGTCGATCTTGGCTGCCAACGCTGGCCGGCCACCGGCCGCGGCACTGCTTGCCGGTGCCCCGGTCAACGGGTCGGGGCCGCCCGCGAGTGGTGTCGACGGGGATGCACTGACGCCGGCTGGCGCCGACGCGGCCGGATCGCCCGAGCTGGCAATACCAGACGAGGCTGGTGCCGAACCGGCCGGCGAACTCGGGTTGGCCGATGTCGACGAGGCGCCGCCGGACGGTGACGTTGACGCTTTCGTGCACGCGGCCGCAAAAAGCAGGCTGGTGCCGACGATAAACACGCCGAGTCGCGAAACAGGTCGCTTTCGGTGGGTCAACTGTCGCACCAGTGATCCTTCTCTCTGTCCGTTCGGTCAGCCGGGCTGACTGCCCGTTCGGTTAGCCCGGCTGACCTTACCCGGTGCACGGCGTGCCGTCGGCCTGATCGGCGCTCCGGCCCCCGGCCGACTCATATCCTTCGTCCATGGACGTCCGGACCGTGTTCCCCTGCGACGCGTCCAGCGTGGGTGCCGCTCGGCGCATGGTGAAGGGCGAACTCGCCGGCGGCATCGGTCGTTCACCCGCCGGTGCCGAACTCGTCGAAGCAGCCAGTCTGTTGCTCAGCGAGTTGGTCACAAACTCGATCGTTCATGCTCGCACCGACATCGAAGTGCGACTCATCGCCGACGACCACATGGTGCGCGCTGAGGTGTCTGACGGGAATCCGACCGTGCCCTCGACGCGGCGAGCTCACGAGCTCGCAGGTACTGGGCGTGGGCTGCACCTCATCGAGCAGCTCTCGACGAGGTGGGGCATTTCGGCGTCCGATGCTGGGAAAACGGTGTGGTTCGAGTTGCAGTTGGCAGCCAACGCTTGATCTCTTTCATCGACACCACACACGCGACTGCCCTGTCGGGCGAGTCGCTATGGGCTGATCAGCACATGGCCTGGCGGTGGCGGCTCCTCCGGAGCAACAACCAGTTCTGACTCTTTGAGGTGTGGCCAGGCGGCGTGCAGCATCGCCGTCAACGGCACCGCGACAATGGCGCCGACAACACCTTCGAGAACGGTGCCGAGGGTCAGCACGAGTGCAATCGCGAGTGGGTGCAAAGCGACGTAGCGCCCCATCACGAGTGGTTGAAGCAGGTGTCCCTCGACCTGGTGCTCGACGACGAGAACCGCTAACAGAATCAGGCCGTGGGCGACGCCCTGGGTGCCCATGGTGACGAAGACAGCGAGCCCGCCGCCCACCAGGATGCCGACCAGCGGCACGAAACTGGTGATGAAGACCAGCAGTGTGAGCGGCGCGACCAGTGGCACGCCCATGATCGTCAGCGTGACGCCGAGCACGAGCGCGTGCCCGCTCGCGATCAGCACGCTGCCTCTGATGTAACCGGACAAGGTCGACCAGGCCGCAGCCGCCGCGGTGTTGACCCGCTCGGCCGTGCGAGCTCGAAACGGTGTCGACGCAAATGCCCAGATACGGGCGCCGTCATAGATCAAGAAGAAGGTAATGAACGCGGTGAGGATCATGCCGGCGAGCACTTCGCCAGCGATGCTCGCGCCGCTCACGACCCCGTTGACGATCGCGCCGCGGTGCTTGTTGAGTTGCGCAACCGCCTTTTGCTGCAGGTCTTTCAGGTCTTGATCCTTCAAGTGGAGCGGACCGTGGGACAACCAGTGCCGAACCTTGTCGGACGTAGCCGAAAGATCGGTGATCAGCGTGTGCCATTCGGCGATCGACCGGTAGACGACGAGAGTGCCGACACCGGCGAGGATCAGCACAGCGATGAGGAAGGTCACCCACGTCGACAGCAGTCGAGACATGCCATGGTTCTGGAACTTCAATGCGAGCGGTCGAAGCAATGCCGTGAAGACCATCGCGCCAAGAAACGGCAAGACGACCAGCTGAACGCGCAGCACGAATTGCAGGACGTAGAACGCGACCACGCCCAGCGCTATCAGTCGCCATGACCACGCGCCACCTGTGACCAGCCATCGTGGCAGCAATGTTTGTGCCGGCGGCGGGCCAGTTGGTCGGGCGGCCGCGGCCGCTGATTCCGCTGATGCAGAAACCGACGCAGCGGACGCAGGTGTGATCAGCGGTCCGGTCGACATGCGAGGAGCGTTCCCTTCTGTCGGTCTAGCTAAAGTGCTCGGAGGGTGTCAGTTCGGCCCGCTGCAGTTCGAGCGCGTTGACCGCCGCGACGCCGCTGCGCACGGCGCCTTCCATCGTGGCCGGCCAGCCGGTGTCGGTCCACGCCCCGGCGACAACTAGCCCGGGCAGGTTGGTGATGGGCGGCAGTCGGCGGGCCGCGCTGCCTGGCACGGGCCGAAAGGTCGCCTCGCGCTCGCGGGTGACGAAGAAGTCGCGAACCGCCGCATCGCCTGTTGCCGGCAGCACGCGGGCGAGTTCGGGCAGAAAGATCTCGCGCAGTCTTTCGACCGGTTCGTCGATCCAGGCGTCCGCCGCAGATACCGAGACGGCGACGTACTGGCCGCCGTCATTGCGAGTTGCCAGGCCCGACTGTACCGTCCGGTCGAATACGAATTGCACGGGCGAGCCGACTGCACCGACGAAAGGTTCGTGTAGAACGACGCGATCAAAGACCACGTGCACATTGATGATGGGCGCGACGTCGAGGCCACGGACCCGCTGTGGTTCGGCGACCGCGTCGTCGGGCAGCAGATCTGCGGCTGCTTGATGAGGCACGGCCAGGATGACCGCGTCTGCATCGATGGCGCTGTCATTGGTTTCGACCCGCCAGCGTCGATCGGGTTGCGCCACGATCCGACGCACGCGGGCCCGCAGTTGAACGGTGCCGCCGGCGGCCAGCAGGGCGGCTTCGGCGGCGTCGCCGTGTAGCTGTCCGAGTGGCACGAGCGCAACGCCGATGTCGCACGCGTCGCTTCGGCGGAGCAGCCCGTCTTGAAAAACCATCGCGGCCAGCGTGAGTGAGACCTGGGCGGCCGGGGCGTTCAGAGTCGCCACAGTGAACACGTCGAAGAGCCGCTCGATCGCCGCGTCTGACTGGCCGTGGGCGATCAGCCAGTTGCGAAATGTCGTCGTGTCCGACGCCGCCGAGCGACGATCGACGCGGTTCAGAGCGAGCGACGCGACGATGGCGCGCAATCGTTGCATCGGCGTGAGCAGCCGATAGCTGAGCAGCGCACGGGCCAAGTGCAACGGTGCCGGCAGGCGGTCACGGCGCAGGCGCGCCCGTCGTCCGTTCACCGCATCAACGACGGGGACGTCGAGGCGTGGCTGCAGTGACGTTTGCTCCTCGACTCCGAGTCGCCGCAAGAACTCGCGGTACGCAGTGCAGCAGCGCAAGAACACGTGCTGACCGTTGTCGACCTCAAGGGTTTCGCTGCCGAAAGCGCGCGCGAATGAATGCGTAGCGCCGCCGAGCCGCGTTCGCGATTCGAGCAGGGTGACCGCCCAGCCGGCGTCGGCAGCGGTGACCGCGGCACTAAGGCCGGCCAGGCCGCCTCCGACGACAACGACCGTGGGCCGTTCACCGACGTCAACCCGCGATCCCGTCATCGTCGGCTCTGCACGACGCTGCGCGCTGCGAGATACGCCTTTTCCCATGCAGGTAAAGAAAGCCGCTGCGTCAAGACAGCACCGGGGTCTCGAGCGATACGCCGCAGGAGACGGTGGTAGATGCCGGCCATGGCCGAGCAGCAGGCTGCACTTCGGGCGTCGAGCATCGGCAGCAGATGAAGGCCGGCGGCGTACCACTTCTCGGCTCGCGCGGCTTGCTCGCGGATCAACGACAACAGCCTGGCCTGGCTGCCGTTGATGACACTGGCGGCGGCGCCGTCGCTACCGTTGATGACATTGCCGGCGTTATCGAGCCGAAGCTCGACGCCAGCCGCGTCGAGCTCGTCTTGGGGCAGATACACCCGGCCGTTGTGCAAGTCCTCGCGAATGTCACGCAAAATATTCGTGAGTTGCAACGCAACGCCCAGCGTGTCGGCGAGCGGGTCGGCGGCGACCGGATCGGATGCCTCGAAGACACCGGTTGAGAGCCGCCCGATCGAACCCGCGACGCAGCGGCAGTAGTGCACCAGGTCGGGGAACGTAGCGCAGCTCGCCCCGCGCACGTCGAGTTCGCAACCGTCGATGAGTTCGAGAAATGCCGGCACCGGGATGGGCAGTCGCGCCGCCGCGTCGGACAACGCAATGAGCACGGCGTCGTCTGTGTCGCTGCCGATTGCCTTGACCTCGCGGCGAGCGTCGTCGAGCAGTCGCAGTTTCTCGGGGGCTGGCAGCGTGCCGTCGCCGATGTCATCGATCCGCCGCGCGTACGCGTACACCGCGGCCAGTGCGCCCCGCTTTTCCGGCGCCAACAATCTGATGCCGTATTGGAAATTCTTCGCGGCCGCGCGCATGGTGCGTTCGCACTCGGAATACGCCGCTGCAATTTCGGACGCCGAGTGGCGGCCGCCGTCCGCGTTATTGCCGGCGCTCATCGCGACCCGGTGGGCAGTGCGTCGACTGATCGACCGCGGCGTGGCAGCAGCGCACGGACCCCTTCGACGAGCAGGCGGGGCTTCGTCGGTTTCGGGGTCGTCGCGAGCACGTCGAAATCGGCGACCGCGATGGCATGCAGAGCCGCCCGCCCGCCCGCGACGAATCCGGCGATTGCCAACTTCGCCCGGCCGGGTACGAAGCGCACCAACGAAGCGCCACTCGTCAACAATTCGGTGGCGCGGGCGACTTCGAAGGCGAGCAGCGTTTTGACTGCCGCCGAGGCATGAGGTGCGGTGAGGTCGGCATCGGTGACGCCGAACCGCCGAAGGTCTTCTTGCGGGAGGTAGACGCGGTTGCGCGCGCGGTCTTCGGCCACGTCTTGCCAATGTTCGGCGAATTGCAGCGCCGTGCAGATGCGGTCGGAGAGCGCGACCCGATCAGGTGTCGCCAATCCCAACGCGGCCAGCACCAGTCGGCCGACTGGGTCGGCCGACAACGTGCAGTAGTGCAGCAGGTCGTCGAACGTCTCGTATTTGCTGGCCCGCTGATCGAGGCGGTTCGCCTCGATCAGACGTCGCAGCGGTTCTTCGGTGACTCGACCTCCGCGAACGCCGTCGGCGAGCGCGCTTACCGCGGGCAGCGTCGTTGGTTGGCCGGCGAAGAGCGCGGTGACCTCGGCGTCGACCGCGCCGAGCAACTCGAGCCGGCCGGCCGGTTCGAGGTCAGACTCATCGCCGATGTCGTCGACGAATCGCGCGTAGCCGTAGATCGCCAGCAGGTCAGCTCGCAGCCGCTTGGGCAGGAACCACATGGCGACCGGGAAGTTCTCGGAGCCGGCCTTGGCCAGGACGCCGTCGAACGCCGGCACTGCCGCTATCGGCTCACCGCCGGCTCTGCTCTCCGCGCGCATGTTCTGACCTTATGATCTCGACCCTACGATGGGGACCATGACATCTGCGCCTGCCGAGGCGCCATGAGCACCGCGCCCCCTGAGGTGGAGCGCCCCGACACCGATGTCGAGTTTGACCGAGACGTCGACGCCGAGACCGAACGCCAGTCCAGCCACCCATGGGTGACCATCGTGTGGGACGACCCGGTCAATCTCATGGACTATGTGACCCACGTGTTCCAGAAGGTCTTTGGCTACCCGAAGAAGAAGGCCGAGCGGCTGATGCTCCAAGTGCACCAGGAGGGTCGCGCTGTGGTGTCGGCCGGCACCCGGGAGCAAATGGAGAACGACGTGCAGCGCCTGCATGCCCACGGCTTGTGGGCCACGCTGCAAAAGGACGACTAGTGGCCGCCCGTGGCTAAGGTGAGCCGCCGATCGGGGGGAGTGCGGCTCGAGCTGGCGGCTGACGAGGCTGGCGAAATCGACAGCCTGATCGAGCAGCTCGCCACCCTGCTCGAGCCAGCGCCCGCGGCCGAGAACGGTGAGGCCACCGGTGACAACACACTCGCGGGGTTCGAATGGCCCGGCAGCGACCCGGTCGACGTGCCCGACGATCCGGCGGTGCGTCGGTTGCTGCCGGACGCCTACCGCGACGATCCTGAGGCCGCCGCCGAGTTTCGGCGGTACACCGACCTGACGTTGCGCGACGAAATGGCGGCCGACATCGCCGTCGTCCGGGCTGATTTGCTTTCGCTCGCGGCGCCGCCGCACCAGCTGACGCTCACCGACGAGTCGGCCGAGGCGTGGCTGCGGGTACTGAATCGGCTGCGGTTGGTGCTGGCGGTCCGCCTCGGCATCGAGACGGCGCACGACCACGAGGTGCTCGAGTACATCGACCCTGCCGACCCTCGGGCCGAGGCGTTCATGCTCTACGAATGGATCGGGTACCTGCTCGGGTCGGTGCTGCGGGCGCTCCGCTGAGGCCGCACGTCCCTGCGGCTACTAGCCTTCGGGGATGCTGGTGATTGCCACGGCCACCGTCGACGAGATCGTCGCACACGCGCGCCGCGACCACCCCGACGAGGCCTGCGGCGTGGTCGCGGGACCGGCGGGCAGCGACCGGCCGGAGCGATTTGTCCCGATGGTGAACGCAGCCCGGTCGCCCACCTTCTACGAGTTTGACTCCCTCGATCTGCTGAAGCTCTATCGCGAGATGGACGAGCGCGACGAAGAGCCGGTGGTGGTCTACCACTCCCACACCGCGACGCAGGCGTACCCGTCGCGGACCGACATCGCCTACGCGTCGGAGCCCGGAGCGCACTACGTGCTGGTCTCCACCCGCGAGCCCGATACCGTGGAGTTCCGCTCGTACCGCATCGTCGACGGCATCGTGACCGAGGAAGATGTCAGGGTGGTTCCGGCGTTGGAGCCCGTGTAGTTGTTTCCCGTCGCTTGTCGACCCTGTTCTGTACGCCTGTTGTGTACGCCCGATGAGGAGATTTCCGGCATGTCGATCGAGGTTCGTATCCCGACCATCCTGCGCACCTACACCGGCGGCGAAAAGGCAGTCGCGGGCGAGGGCGGCACGTTGGCCGACGTCCTGGTTGACCTCGACGGCCGGCACCCGGGGTTGCGTGAGCGCATCGTCGATGAGAAGGGGCTGCGGCGGTTCGTGAACGTCTACGTCAATGACGAAGACGTTCGGTTCATGGGCGGCCTGGCCACAGTTTTGAAGGACGGCGACACGGTGACCGTTCTTCCTGCAGTCGCTGGTGGAGCAGGCGAGGGACGAGCCGGCGGAGCCAGCGCGCATGTCACGGTTGGTGGCTGACGATTCCCGGTGCGCTACGACTCCCTTGTCGACTCCGTCGGGCGCACACCGCTCGTCGGACTCCCGAGGCTGTCGCCGTCCGCTGATGTGCGGCTGTGGGCCAAGCTCGAAGACCGCAACCCGACCGGTTCGATCAAGGATCGCCCCGCTGTCTACATGATCGACGCGGCCGAGAAGGACGGCCTGCTGGC